>SDBV01008440.1_pt1 | contig 13903 bp, 9 predicted proteins | sample 2277081 | NCBI WGS metagenome assembly SDBV01 (sample SAMN10402039, study PRJNA504765) | marine sediment metagenome | isolation source: marine sediment core GS10_PC15, 223 cmbsf | place: Arctic Ocean: Southern Knipovich Ridge | collected 2010 | reverse complement strand
CTTTGGTAATACCGATTTTCGTTATCTTTGTACTCATATAAAACGGATTATTCACTTAAAAAGTGAAATGGATTATGTCATTTAAAAGATGTTAAGATACTCATAAACAACTTATTAACCCAGTTTTATTCATGATTTCTACTTTTGAATCGATCAGTCTAGGTTGTATTCACAACAGCTTGTGATGAGGATGAAATAGGTATAACTGCATCGATTATAGGATCATGGACTGTGACGGAAACTTCCATGGACATGACCATTGATGGTGTTTCCTGGCTTGATTACATGGTTAATTAATTGGGAATGAGCTCAGAAATTGCAGAAGCGTCTTGGGCTGAAATACTAACAGAAACAGACATGGAAGGCATAGTTGAGTTTAAAGATGAAGGCTTGTTTTCAGCTGCATGGGTAGGTGATGATCCAGAATCAGGCACATGGACTTTGGATGGCAATAAACTTACAATAAATGTGGAAGGTGAAGACGCAATGACTTTTGATGTTATCACTTTGTCTGAAACACAGCTTGTCATTAAGCAAACGGAAACAGAAAGTGAAGACATGGACCAGGATGGAACGGTGGAAACTATAGAAATGATATTGCAAATGACTTTTACAAAATAAGATAAATAAAATAGTATAAATAGTCCATAGCCCTGTGGTTATGGACTATTTTTTTTTAATGGTTTTATTTCTTTGTAGCGTATTGTCACATATGAAATCATACAACAAAGTTAAAGACCTGGAGCAGGATATTAATTACTTTGATAAGCCTGCTATATAATGCGCATTGGCTTAGTGAAACTTGGTTTATGGAACTCAAAAAACGTTTTCACAGCAGGCTCGATGGACAGGAATTATGCAATTTAATTCTCCACAATTAATGCTATTTTTAGGGCTGTAAGAAACTGATTAGCACGCAAGATACACTTTGGGTTGTTTCAGGAAGTTTCTGCGATAAGTTACATTTATCCTATAATGTCAATTATCCTGGCTATTTGGGAAAATCGAAAATACTTAATTACAAGGTTTGGAACCAATCACTCAACAATCAATCGTCTTAGGCGCTATAGTGTTGACCGCTATTCTTGGTTTTATTTCAAAAAAAATCGATTTCAATGGCGCCATAACTGGATCAGTATTGGCAATGATCATCTTTTTTGGAGCGGGATTAGAAAGTTTGATCGCTTTATTGATATTTTTTGTCTTGGGTTCTTATGCCTCCTCCTGGAAAAAGGATATCAAAAAACAATTTAGTCTGACGCAGGAAAATGAGGGAAAAAGAGGCATAGCCAATGCCCTGGCCAATGGTGGAACTGCTGTATTATTGTCCATTATTGCAATACTAGCGACAGATTATCAACACATCATCAGCATGATGATTATAGCTAGCTTCGCCACCGCTTGTTCGGACACTCTATCTTCTGAATTGGGAAATATTTATGGGAAAAAATATTTCAATATTGTTACCCTGAAATCTTCCATACGAGGATTAGATGGCGCCATTAGCAAACAAGGATTATGGTTTGGAGTGCTGGGCAGTCTGGCAGTAGAGCTTAGTACTTTTGCATTCCAAAAAGATTACAAGCTAATATTCATCCTTACAGTTAGTGGTTTTCTAGGAAATATCATCGACTCCGTATTGGGAGCTACCTTGCAGCGAAGGAGATATTTAAACAATCACCATGTCAATTTTCTGGCTACGCTGACAGGATCACTATTCAGTTTGCTTTTTTGGTATTTAGTAAGCGGATAGCACAAGCCAATGTTGAAATATTGAGAATTTTATACATCTTTTTTCTCAATTACATATAAAGAATATCAATTTCGAAAGTTCTTTCAAATTGTTCTTCCCTCTTTATTACTTTCCTTTTGCCCATTTAGTGATACCGATTCGGAAAGCCTGTAACAGAGACATAATTGCTAATAGAAAGAGATTACTTCGTCGTTCCTCCTCGTAATGATGGACAAGATTGGATTGGTCTCGCTTGTGTTCGGCTACTATGCAGGCCTTTTTCTTCCCTTTTAGCTTTTACCTTTTACCTTTTTTTCTGCCACTGCTCCTTCTTTTTACTGCCACTGCCACTGCCACTTTTCATACCAGCGATTGCCACTTTAAAACCTAACAACCGGTATAAAAATCTCAAATGAATGTTGCAAACCTTCCTGTTGAGGATCTTCGTTTAACAAGTAACTATAACGGAATCCGAGGCTGAAATCATACAGATTTAATACCCTCGAATCTACAATTAGCTCCCCACCTACCGAATTATACATTTGGATTGATTCTGCCGTTGTATTTGGAATTAGATGATGCGCTCTGCTATAATCGAAAAATACATTCGATCTAAGCCTGTAGAAATAAAGCATCCCCGCAAATCCCCAATCGGGATAAATCAAAGGCATATGATAATTTGATCCTATTTTATAGATGAAATCATAAACAGGCCTGGAATATCCACGGGCATAGGTAAAATTATCAGCATAGGAATAATCATTTTCAGCATTTTCGTCCTGATAAGCAAGCTGAAAAGCAAGATTATGATTTTTAAGTATTCCGGGAAAAACCAATTCACTTTCAACAAACAGCTGCATTGCGCTAAGCTCATCGAGCGCATTTCTATATGAAAAACTCAAATTTTGGCTGTACGATGAAAGGATATTTTGCCTGGCTTTTTTTCTGATATTTAAAAACGTCAAATCAAATTGCGAAGAATGCAAATCAAAATCGCTAACCTCCACGTGAACATTATCTTCAAAATTCACAGATGTAAATGCATACCTCGCTCCTATGCCTAACTTCCGTGCATACATTCCTGAACTTAAATCTAAGGGTATGGTTATACCTGGTTTGATCTCACTTTCACTCCAAGCTACATGCACATCCTGAACAAATTTTCCATCAGCATCATAAGCCGCGGCCGTACCCTGACGTTTGGTATAATTTGCTCCTAAAGAAAAAACCGGATACAACTGTGCATATGAAAGGTTGAAAAAGTAGTTGAAATTTTCATCATTTCTATTGTATCGGACTCCAAGCTTCATCGCCAGCGTATTGAGTATGTTATTCGAGTGCAATGCCCATTCATAATTTGGATCCGCAAAAAACAAACTCCAACTATGAAGATTAATCAGCTTTGATACAGATGAGTATCTCTTTGTTGCATATTTTTTGTCCGGAATGCGATCAGTAATATCACCACCTTCCTCGATTGCTGCAACTGATTTATATTGGGTCATTTCTGTTGGCTCGAGATATTCGATTTCTTTCAATTCGTCTTTATCCAACGACATTATTCTAATGTCATTTCCCAGTGAAGTGAATTCACTATAATACAATTTATCATCTTTCACTGCGGGCGTATAGGCTCCTGTGGCTACGCTGGAAACGGCAAATATATTACCGGTTTCAACTTGAACACAGTGGATGTTATCAATTCCTGAATAGGATGCCGAAAAGTAAATGAACTTTCCATGTTGCCAGGGAATGCCAATTTGGTGAAAGGTAAATGGGGTAAGATTCTCTATTTGACCCTGATCCGGAGCTATCTTTACCAATGCAACTCTTCCTTTTATGTCCCGAGCGATTGCGATGATATATGCATCATGTTCAGCCCATTTCGGGTAGGAATAATAATAATTGTTTGGATTGGAAATTTCCTTTATCAAAGAGCCGGATTCAACATCTAAAATGTGCAAGTGATAAATTTGATCTTCATTCGCCTGGAAAACCACAATTTTTTTACCATCGTAAGACAGGTCAGGTGAAAAATATTTAGATGAAGTGGTCAGCTTCCTTCTCTTCCTTTTTTCAATATCATAATAAATGATATTGGAATTGACTTGCCAGCTCCATCTTTCATCCTGACCAATTTCTATCCAAACCAGTTTTTCATTTTTATAAGAATAATAACTTTCCAACACCCGCCCCTGCCTTTTAATGATTGTTTCTACGCCAGAGGGACTTATCCGGTAAAATGCTCCTATATCTTTATAGCTTGATTTATACACAATGGTATTTTCATCCTTGTCAAAGTATGGATACCTATAAGTGGTAAATGTTTCTTTCTTATCAACAATATTCAGTTGTTTTGTTTTTGCTGTGGGTACAGACACCAAACTATCCCATTCGGATTGATAATACTTTAGCGCCTTTTTATAAAATTTGCTCGTAGGAAGAGCCGTCTTTTTTTTCAGGCTCCTGGAAAAAGGATAAAACACTCCTTTGTATTTTCCTGCATCAGACAATACATCTTTCCAAATATCATTTCCATAAACCTCTCTGCCGTAATTGCAAACTAAATACCCCAGTGCATAGTGATTGGGTACAAAGTCTTTTATAGAACCATTCCGTGCCTTTTGATAACTATAATTAGCGCCATCAAAATACAGGCCTTTGTAACCCACATAAAAGGCAGGTATTCTTCCTCTTCCCTGAGCGCTTAAGGCCGTTTCAGTCACCACAGCATCACCTTCCCAAAACCAATTTGGAATACTTAATGAAGAAAAAGACGACCAACCCAATTCCCCCGAAAAAATATAGGCCAGGTTCGTTATCCCTTTTCTTGAATTTACTTTTTGCAAGGCATGCCTGTATTCGTGTATAGAGAGCATATCCAACCAATTAGAGCCCATTCCATGACTATTTTGAGGTTGATTAAGATAGAACTCAGATATAAATGGCGCTAATCCAAGGTAGCCATTCGAAATTACCGTTTGGTTTTGGAGCACCACATTCAATTTCTTGTGCTTTTCTCCAACAGACCTTCTTGTTTTTTTACTTAAATAATGAATGGTATTTGCAACCCGCTGAGCTTGTTCTTCGACTCCGACAGGGTAAATAACCCTAAGCGTGTCCGTATCAATTTGCTTCCATTTGACAGACAGAGGATTGCCCCCAAATTCCTGTGCAAAAGAGGAGATATTTATATGGATAATAGCGAATAATAGGATGAAAGAAAAAAAAATGCGTGACTGGACTTTTACTCTTATGTGCATATTCAAAGATAATATCTTAACAACTAACAATTTAGTCATATGTTATACACTTCCTTTATTTTTGGCAAATCGATCTCAATATCCCCGGTCGTCCAAAAAGGATCAAAGAACCTGACTTGTTTTCTTTTCCTGTCCATAATGCACCTGACAATAGGGATTTTGGCCTTATCAGCTATAAAATAAAATCCTGTCTTCCATTGTCCGACATTTTTCCTGCTCCCTTCAGGAGCCAGGCTAACAACAAACTTCTCATGACTATTATAAAAATCGACAACCTGATCGACCAGATTATTACTTTTTGACCGGTCAACCGGATATCCACCGGTCATTCGAAAAAACCAGCCATAAGGCGCCTTGAACAAAGATTGTTTGCCTAAATATTTTGATTTGAACCCCACAACGCCTCGTGCCACAAGACCTACGATAAAATCGGAACTCGACGTATGAGGAGCCACGATAATGATGTATTTTTTTTCATCTTGTGGAACGTCACCAATAACTTCCCATCCCATCAACCACCAAATCAATTTAAAAATATACTTCATGTATCTTTATCTTTGCTTGCTTATACTGCTATTTTAGTGAATTTAATTAAATGATTGAATGCGAGAATGCTTAAATGATTTAATGCGAGAATGCTTAAATGATTTAATGCGAGAATACACAAAAATTATTAAACTATTCACAATTTCTTAAAATTGGTCATGAAGAGTCTATACTTTAAATTTACAGATCACTTATCTATTCTACCATTTTCTCATTTACTCATCTTCTCAATCAACGCTTCGGTTTCAACAATTAACTGCTTTTTTACTGATGCATATTCAGATGAGTCGGCAAAATTAATGGTTTCTTGTGGATTGTCTGATAAATCGAACAGCCATTCCCGCTGAGGTTCATCCACCAAAAACCGAACATACTTTTGATCCTTTTTTATGATGCCCTCCGAGCTTGGTATTCGCTTATGGACAAACAGATGCTCGAACAAAAAACTATCTCTCCATTCCGGGTTATTACCACTCAATAAGGGTAAAATACTTTTCCCTTGCATTACAGATGGGATCGGCAATCCTGCGAAATCAAGTATCGTAGGAGCCACATCAATATTCAAAGCCATTTGCTGCAGTGTTTGACCTCTATAGGCATCTGGTAATCGCGGATCGTAAACGATAAACGGCACCCTGATGGACTCTTCATGTGCATACCACTTTCCAGCCAACCCATGATCAGCGAGATAAAATCCATTATCACCCATAAGCATAATGACGGTATTCTGGTCCAGCTTCTTTTCAATCAGCGTTTCCCGAATTCTTCTCAGCGCCACATCTATACCATAAATCAAACGATAGTATCCTTTTACAGAAGTCTGAAATTTTTCTGGTGTAGAAAATCGCATCGCCCATCTTCTTCGCGCTTCATTATTGGTCTTGAAAAACTCCGGGAAGGATTCCCAGTTTGAGGAATCAGCAGTTTGCGGAACCGGGATTGTCACATCCTTGTATAGGTCGATATAGGCCGAGTCATATAAAAATTGCCTGGGATCACTGTCCTGAACATGTGGCGCTTTAAAGCTCACTGACAAACAAAATGAACTGTCCTGAAAATCCATATTCAAAAATTCGATGGCCTGATCACCCATGATGGTAGTCAAATGCACATCGGCGCCATCCTCACTTTTGTGCCAGTATTTACCCTGCCCGGGAAAGCACTTCCAATAGTCATATTGATCGGCTGGATAGTCTTGCCCTTTTCCAATACCATATTTGCCAATAAATCCGATTTTATATCCTGCTTCTTTGAGCTGCATCGGATAGGTGAGCTGATAGGCGCTATCGCTAAAATGTGTAGCAAATCCATGAATCCCATGCTTCCTGGAATATTGGCCACTCAGGATACTTGCCCTGCTCACCGCACAAATTGGAGTAGTGACATATGCGTTCTTAAAGAACACCCCCTCAGATGCCAGCTTATCCATGTTAGGCGTTTTGATGATATCATTTCCGGCATACCCCAGGGCATCCCAACGTTGATCGTCAGTGAGTAAAAAAATGATATTTGGCGCCTTCTGTGGAACACAGGAAACTATAAAATAGGTCAGCGATATCAATAAAAAGATTCGTCTCATAAACTTTTGGGGGTTCTTATGATATGTCGTGAAGGGTTAAAATTAATCTAAACTTGGAGAACAGGCGCATAACTTGAGCCTTTTTCTAATAAAAAAATAACCACTAAGGCGTAAAGGCCTTAAGATTCCTCTGTGTCTTCCCGTATTTGCAGTAATTTTAGACAGTCTTTTATAAAAGCAGGTTCATAAGCGTCTGATGATTTATCAGGTAAGCTTACCAGACTCTTGGTTTATCATATCCTTTTGCTTTTGAAAATTCCTTTGCCTGGTGCACAAATGCCTGCAAACGTGTCTCGATTCCCATATTATCCTGACCATCGTAAGCGATATCTTCCCAGGGAATGTTGTCATTATCCTTCCTAAACACATGCGATACGGATTGAATCAGTGTGCCCGGCATACATGCAAAAGGCATGATGTTTACGACACCCGAAATTTCAGTCTCTATCAGGCCAGCCGTCATCCCAAAGGCCAATGGAGGATCCCCATCATAATCTTTATGAATATATGGTTCGCAAATCTTAAGCATTTTTTTCAAAGGGATGTCTCGTTGATGTTCTACGGCATCCCCCACAGCTTTAAATAACTTATTAGCAGTTATTTTCTGAGAAAACTCCTGAACCTTGGACTTAAACAATCCTTTGATGTCATTTTTCCAGATGCTGTCTCTTCCATACCTGTAGGTAGAGTAGGTTATCCATTCGGATAATGGAGAAATGATCGTTTCAGCACCAAGCTCCTCTAACTTTTGCACTAAAAATCCACTGCAAAAGGCATTATCACGCATAAATATTTCACCTACAATAGGAATCACAGGCTTTCGATACCCATTAACAATCTGTATTGCTTTGAATGTCTCTGCAGCACGTTCTAAAACAGCCGACAGATCATTTGCTCCTTGTTCGATCGATGATATCACTGCTTGAAGCGACGCTTCATACACTTTATTTGTCTCCCCTTTTACCGCCTCGTAGGGCCTTCGCTCTTGCTGTAATTTTCGCAATAAATCAATGGCTACAAAACCTTTCCATGTGCGAAATCTTACTTTTGTGTCCTGTCCATCCGATATACCTGCAAAAGACGTATCATTTCCGGGAGAGATAATCTCAGCATCGTTAAATCCTAAACGGTCAAATATAATTCGTTGAAATTTACCATATTGTCCGAAACGGCAAGGCCCATTGTGATCTGGCATAAAAAAGCTGACTCTTTTCGGGTCGATTCCAGGCTCCATCAATTTTCTCAGAAAATTTCCTGTGGTGCATATCATAGGGAAGCACTCCCGCGACGAGGTATATTTTCTACCCATTTCAAGATCTTGTTCATTCTGCATCGGAAGAACTTCAGCTTCACCACCTGTGCTTCTTACTGCTGCTGCAAGGGCATGGGCGTTATCATTCATATATGGGAGATATAGCACTCTTTTCTTATCGACTGACGAACGCCCGCTTCCAGGACGAAAAACTTTCTCCGGCTGTCGATCTACTTGTTGTGAACCCTTCAGGCTGTCAAGAAAAGCCTCGTAGCGCGTAATCATGCCCGCATCGGCACTGTGTTCATCTACCTCGATTTGCAAGTAAGGTTTGCCTTTCAATTCCTCCCGCACATAATGCGCCAGAAATGAATCCGGTCCACATCGGAAGTTGCCCATGTACACCAAATGTAATCGGTCATCAGCTGCCACCAGGCGTGCTGCTGAAAGGATCTTCTGACCATTTGGCCAATACATCGAGCCGTAATCGTCAAATATGGAATCCGGTTTGAGCGGAAGAAAATCAATTGGAACAGGCAAAACGTTCAGATTAATGAGCTTTTTCACCATATTCAGATTCAATTCAGGATCGTTGGTATTGTAGGGCCTTCCAATAATCACAAGCGCTGCCTTGTCCGGAGGAAGGTTGCTCAATACTTCCCTGCCTTTTCGGCTTACTGCTTCCTGAAATTCCTCCTGAACCTGAGTAGCCTGGATTATGGCTTTACCTACCCTTACTTTAGAAATTCCAAATTTTTCCTTCATAAAAGCGGAAAGTTCCTTTTTCAGTGTTCCCGGATACCTGAAATGCAGGGTGGGAATGAGTAGCTTTTCGCCAAATTTCTCCCTTCCAACAGCCGCCCTGACCATAAAGGGATAGGTTTGCACCCAGGGGCAATTGCAATTGTTGGTTGGATTATTCTTAGATCCTTCCTGGTTCACAACGAATGGAGTAAACAAATAGTCCACATCTCTTTCCAGCAGATCAACCATGTGACCATGCATCAGCTCAACGGGAAAGCAGGTCTCTGAAGTTACCAACTCAAGTGATTTGGTGATCAGCGGACGATCTGATGGCTTCGAGAGGACTACATGAAAGCCCAGCTCACCAAAAAATGTTCTCCAGAAAGGAAAGTATTGGAAAAATATGGAAAGCCCTCTTGGTATTCCGATTGTGATCTTATCATTTTTTTCTTCATTTTTATAGTCACCTATCAGCAATTTCATACGCTCAAGAAAAAGGTTGGGAATGTCTTTGCCTCTTCCCTTCCGGTCACTCACTTCAAATTTCTCGCATCGCCCTCCGTAAAATAGCGGTCTCTTTTCTCCCTCAATCCTCACTCGCTGCACTTCACAGAAATTGGAGCAGGGTTCTTTCTTATCATTTAATTTTGATTTACAAATAAACTTATCAATTGTAAAAGATGACTTACCAACATCAAAACCTTTGAATCTTGTAGTTTTTTCTATTTCTGCCATGATGATTATGCTTTGATTTCAGATTTTTCAAGTGTTGCTTCTAATTCAACTTTCTCCTGCATTTCTTTCCTGGCGATAATTGCCACGCCGATTGCTCCGGTCACGTCAAAATGCGGGGGAACAATAATTGGTTTTCCAAGGACCTTCTCAAATGCTGCTACAACCGCTCTGTTGTTGGTTACTCCTCCCTGGAAGAAAACCTTATCTCCAATTTTTTTATCACCAACCACCTTTTGCAGGTAATTGTGAACGATTGAATAGGCTAAACCGCCCAACAGGTTTGCTTTCGCTGTTCCTTTTTGTTGCTGTGAGTTCAGATCAGATTCCATAAATACCGTACACCTGTCACCGAGACGCGCAGGTTCATTGGCCCCAAGGGCCATTTCACCAAATTCCTCTTTGATATTGATGTCGAGTTTTTCGGCCTGTTCTTCAAGAAAAGAACCGGTACCTGCCGCACAAACTTTATTCATCTCAAAGTCTACGACAACTCCATTTTCAATGCTAATATATTTTGAATCCTGGCCGCCAATCTCAAATATCGTATCTACCGTAGGATCATAGGCTATTGCTGCCGCTGCCTGGGCTGTTATTTCATTCTGAATGACATCGGCTCCAATAAAATCACCAGTGAGGTAGCGCCCTGAACCGGTCGTTCCCACAGCTTTAATTTCTACTTTATCACCTACTTCCTCATAGATTTCCGACAATCCTTTTTGAATGGCATCAAGTGGTTTACTAGCAGTTGGCAGATACCTTCGTGCCACCACATTGTTTTCATCATCAATCAAGACCACATTTGTACTTAATGAGCCCACATCCAAACCAAGATACACATCAAGCTTTTCTTTTCCATTATGCTTAAAGACCACTTCAGTATTGTATGTTGCGGACGAAGCTGTTAGTGATTCAAGGTGAACTCCATTTTTTCTTTCAGAAACGAGATACCGGTCTAGCTCACTCAAGCCCTTGAACTTCTTTTCCTCCTCAGGTGGGTTATCCAACAAATGAAAAACGGCGCCAATCGCTCCCATGGATGCATAATATTTAGGTATGATCAGTTCCTCCCCTTCTATTTTTAAGATGTCCTTGAAGGCACGAACGACCCCGGCATTGGCGGCTACCCCCCCCTGAAAGATGACAGGTTTTTTCAGTTCTTTGCCCTTTGCCATATTGCTTTTGAAATTCCGTGCAACAGCATAGCAAAGTCCGGCTACAATATCGTGTACCGGGGTGGCGATTTGTTGAAGATGGATCATATCGCTTTTTGCAAATACGCTGCATCTGCCTGCGATATGGGGTGGATTCTCTGATTTTAACGCCATTTCACCGAACTCATTTTCTATGGAAACCCCAATCCTTTTCGCTTGTTGATCCAGGAACGATCCAGTTCCTGCCGCACAAAGGGTATTCATTGCGAAATCTGATAGCTGAGACTTATGCGTCACTTTCTTGTTTTCCATGAGGATAAGTTTGGAATCTTCACCTCCCATTTCAATTACAGATCTTGCCTCCGGATGCATTTCGGCCACCGAAGAAGAATGCGCAATAATCTCATTCACAAACTGTCCACCTATTAGTTTGGAGGCCAACTTACCTCCGGTTCCGGTTATGGCAATACCATCAATACCCTCTATGCCATGTCGTTCAATTACCCCGTATAATACATCCCTTAATACATGAAATGGCTTACCGTGACTAAAGTCATAGTGATTTTCAATAATTTTTTTGTTCTGATCCATCAGGATGGTATTTACAGATATTGATCCGATATCTAATCCCAGGTGTAGTTTTTTAGTGGTCATGGATTCTTATTTTATAGGTTAATTCATAATTTTAAAAACTCCATTTAAGCTAAAAGTATATTAAAACAGGCATGATACTCCGTATGATTATGGTGGAGATACGCAGTGGTGTTTATATATATATTAGGCGTTTTTCGCTCGCCAATATAGTTTATGAAATTGAATAATCAAAATAACGAATAAGCTCATAGATACATTCCCGATATTTTGTGGATTAAAACATTCATGTCAATTTAGTTTATAACTTTCCTCTTACCTCATGTCTCTATCTAATAGTGTCAGCCCTATAAATCATCCGTGCCAGCCCTATATTCTCATACTAAGTTTGACGCGAATAACTCCATATGAGCTTTAAAGTTGGTTTTGCTATTGTACATATAAATAGTTCAAAAAAAAAATGCATACATTGCCGTTACTTTCTGAAATTATTAACCTAATTGTAAATCATGAAAAATGCGTTCAGGCTTTCTGGCAGGACCTCAGTATTTCATCCTAAATTGAAAGTTCGATCTAAAAATCCAAAACCAATGAGTAACTCCACCGATTACCAAGATCTGTTATCTGAAATTCAGGCCAATCCCGACAAAGAGATACTTCATTCCGATATGCCTGTAAATGTTTTTAATCAGGAAACTAAAAACTTCTACTACTGGGGCATAGGCAATAAGGACAAATTAGCCGCCCGTGGACTTGAGGAGATTACTATCCTGGATCTACTAAACAGTGCCAATTTTGACCTTACCTTGATGGATGAAGCTGCTAAACTATCGGTGGTGCTACCCGGTATACTTGCATCCGTAAATGGCGACAAAGCCGATGACAGCAGAGTGAAAAAAATACGTGACTATGCAAACACCTACCCGAAACGTAGAGTGGAAAAGGTGGCAAGTTTGTATTCATGGAAGATAAAGGCAAAAAAGAGGGGTATTTTCAGCGCTATAAAAACAGGCCTAACCGGTCGAATAAAAATTGATTTGCCCGACATGGAATAAAACAATTGCTTTTACTTGGCGGAAAATAGCAACTGCTATAATCCAAATGATTAGGCAAAATATATTCATTCTTTTAATATTCACTGACTATGCTAACCGATATAACTATATTACTTTGTATATTTTTATTTTTTGCTTGTACTTCAACCAAAAAAATAGAATCAACCAATCTACCATATTTGACAGAGAGATTTCTGATAATTACAGCTGATGATTTTGGAGCTTCTAAAAACATTAATCAAGGAATAAAATTTGCTGCGGAGAATAAGGCAATAACATCGATTTCTGTCTTAGCTAACTTTACAGAATCCCTACCAGACTTAAAGAAAATTGCTATAAATCATCCGGATATTGGTATCGGAGTACATTTAAATATAATTACCGGGAAACCACTTCTTAGAGCTGAACAAATACCTTCACTGGTTGGTACCAATGGCAATTTTTATACTTTAGATGAGTTATTGCGTAAAATTGAAAGTATCTCAGTTGATGAGCTCAGGAAAGAACTCAGAGCACAGATACTTGTCTTAAAAAAATATGATATCAGCATTGATAATCTATCCGATCAATATGGAGTTTTATCCATTTATAGCCCATTTTTTGAGATTGTAACTGAACTTGCCCAAGAGTTTAATATCCAGGTCAGAAGTCCTATCATAGCAAGTGTTAAATATCCTGATATACTTTCAAATTCGAACATGGTTAAACGTGGACGTCAAATGGTTCGTAGAATGGTTTTTACAGCCCCGTTCAAAACCATACGAATAAGAAAATATTTTCGTGTTCATGAAATGGAGAGAAAGAGCCAACAACTGGATGAACTTGGAATTTTGCATCCTGATATTTTTATTGAAGGCTTTTGGGGAGATCCAACTGCTGCAAATCTTATACACATTGTAGAACATCTCCCAAATGGTGTATCAGAAATAGTGTTTCATTTTGGATCATATATTCGACAAGAGAATTATCCCAGTGGATTAGATTTGGATTATTTTAAAAATAGAGAGTATGAGTTATTAACAGGAACAAGTGATTATCTGAAAAAATATATTGCTTACTTGAATATTAGAACCATTAGCTTTTCAGAGCTTCCAAACTCCGCACATTTCAAAGAGAGCGAGAAGGAGGCATCTTATACCTAGACTGAGCGATTTGCGAATTAAATTCAGAAAAAAGTCTTGTTTAACCATCTGTTAATGTGTATCTTAAAGGTGATAAAGCAAATAAAACACGCATCACTTTTTAGGTGAACAAG
>SDBV01008439.1_pt1 | contig 13903 bp, 32 predicted proteins | sample 2277081 | NCBI WGS metagenome assembly SDBV01 (sample SAMN10402039, study PRJNA504765) | marine sediment metagenome | isolation source: marine sediment core GS10_PC15, 223 cmbsf | place: Arctic Ocean: Southern Knipovich Ridge | collected 2010 | reverse complement strand
GGGGACGACCCTTGACAAGTAGGTGATCCTGCTTTATAATTAGTATGTCAGGAAAGGAGAACAGACATGGGAATATTTGTAGCTATGCTTAATGTAGCAGTAGTAGGGCTGGGAGTATGGGTAATTGTTGAGATCACCAAGCTGGAAGGACTTGATCGACGCGGGACTTGGATCAAGCGAGCAACACAAGTTGGAGGCGGTGCCATCGCTGCATGCGGCCTGTGGTCTCTTTACGGACTCCTCTAGACTTTTGGAAATTGGTTCAAACTCATATAGAGGAGTTGGAAACCTTTAGAAAGTCGCAATAATTGATTGAAGTTTTGTTGCGGTTTAGCTCAGTATATCATATTATTATCTTGCGTAAGGTAGCTTTTGTTGGCGGTACGATGTTCAATAGTTTACCGGGCGGCCAAAAATGGTTCTATGCTTGCGTTTTTGTTACGGTTTAGCCACTTTTCCAAAAAGAGTAAAAAGGAGTAAAAATGGGCCCCGAACAGCGAGTTAAAGAGAAAGTTATCAGACTTTCTAAAGACGACATGGTAGATCTTAAAGCCAATATCAATGCTATGCTTTTTGTTCTTACCGACTTTCTGACCTTGCAAACGGAACTAATGAAGAAATTAATCGACAGCAAGGTATTAACTGAGGAACAGGTTCAGGCTATCTATGCGGCCACTGGAAATAAAGAGATTGTAGAGCAGGTTCATGCTGCTATTTATAGTAGATACGCCAATTATTTTGAAAAGTCTCGGGAAGTTATAAGAGAAGATGTTTCTACAGAAAAATCCCAGACTGTAGATTTCGAAGGTGTTACCTCTACAGTATTTTGTAAGGAATAGGGGAGAGCCGAGGCCTTTTTGGCCGGCCAAAAAATTGCTACAATTATTAGAGCCTAATAAGGACGAGGAAAGTAGCCATGAACAACACACACCTTGATATAAATGAAGTTATTAGGGAATCGCTGAATAAAGAGCGGACTGGGCTTTTCAAGCGGCTAACCTCCCAACGTGATCCAGACATTCGAATGACAACCAATGGCGAGACTGTAAATGAGAAGGAATTAGGGGAAGCTCAGGTACAGTCTCTTTTAGCGTTCAGGGTAAATCCAGATACCGAGGAAAATTTGGAAAATGCTGAGCGAGATAATATTGTTTATGATGGTTTAGGGGAGCATCGGGTTCTGGGGAAGAAGAAGAAGAAGAAGCGAACGCCCATCTATGGTGGATAGTTGTGGCCATATCGAATTCCGCTTCCCTAGAATTTAAAGGACTAGATGCCTATTTAGAAGACGCCTTACGCCAAACTATGGGCTTTGCCAATTTATGGACCATCGGAATTTGGATAAAGCCTTTCGAGGAGCAACCCGTCCCTTTCTCTATTGATAATAAAGCGTTATTTCATCTGCAAAGTATGGCCCGGGAAAATGAGATCCTAATTTGGGCGGATAGAATTACAGACACCAACGAAGATACCATTCACGTAGAGCTTTGGGATAAGGATGGTCAACAATTTCGGGTCAGCAGGTTTAATATGGCCCAGAAACGCAAGAACTGGCGCCACTTCTCAATTTATTGGAGCGGCGAAAATTTAATTGCTTGGAATGGTGGGATACAAATAGCTGATTTCCATGAGGTTTTATCTAACTCCGGAATCATGGAAGATTCAGCACGCAGTATTAGACTCGGTGCAGCCTACAGCGGAACTGCTACCCACCCACAAATCCCCTTATCTACTTGGTCTGGCCTGTTGGGGGCCACCACGGTCTGGAACACTACAGTCACAGGGGCCCAGTTGGATGAAGTAGTATCTGGAACCTTTGGCTTTGATTTACTAACTAATTCCGGGAGTTACACCTCAAGTGCTAATCTTCAGCATTGGTGGAGATTAGGGAGAGACGATACGGATGTAGGTGAAGATTCTGGAAACGCAGCCTTGCTCTTCGATGTGAATACGGACGGGGTTAATGCAAGTGGGGTTGTTATAGACGCCCCATAAAAAATTTTTGGGGGCCCGGAAAGAGAATAGGGGACAATGTTATGTCAGATATTAAACGTATATCTAGATCTAGGGGGAAGTGAAGTGAAAGACAGTGAATTGACTCTCTCATACAGCGACCTACAGAAATACTTAGAGGACCCGCAGAGTCCGCTACACAAGCGTATTGCCCAAGTCCAAGAAGCTGAAGATGAAGAGCTGCAAGTCGTTAGGGGAGGACGTGTGGATTTCTTGGCCGATGAGCCACTAGACTTTAATTATGATGATGCTAGAGTTGACCAGAACCACAGACGAGACGAAGATTACTGGGAGGACGAAATTCCCAAGCGTTACACTCTAGAAGAGAAAATAGAGAGGGAGTATAACCCAAGCCTTGGAATAGAGTGGGTCAATTAAAATGCCCGACCAAAATCCAGAACTGCCCCCTGAGCCACAGAAAGAACTTGAAATAGAAAGTAAAGCCCCCAGGGAAGCAATGTCGGAAAAGGCCCGTAAAGCAGAAGAAGGACTTGCAATACTTAGAGATTGTCTGTCTGAAGAAGAGTTAGGTGCCTTAGAAGCTATTTTTGAAAGAAGGGTACAAGAAATATTTGAGAGGACGGAAGATGAGTGAATTTGAAACGGAAATCGCTACGAGCCCATTAACTCCGTGGGAAATCGGAGAAATTGTTCAGGATGCATTACGCGAACTCCCTGACGAGCTTGAGCCTGAGCAAATAGCTTTTGTTTATGACATTATATATAACGCCGTATCTTTAACCGCTGAGATAACTAGAGACCTATATAATTAGATTTTAAATTTTCCATCGCGCGCTATTAAATAGCGCGTGGAGGGGATAATGAAATCTAAAAAGGTCAATGATTGCGCACATACATGGGGGCGTCCACTTAGACCGCCACATCAACGTGGCTATTGGCCTGAAATGTCAGAAGCACAATGTACACGTTGTGGAATTGTAAAAATTATTCCCAAGGGTATGGAAAAACACTTCGATATTCTATACCCTAACTACTACGAGCTATCCTAGAAAAACTTGATGATTTCAAGGTCAAAACCAAATGACACAGAAAGAACAGGAAAGGTACGCTAAGTTACGGGCAGCATTAAGGACTATCCGCCAGGAGATTAAACAAGTCCATCAAACAGGGGAGTCTAAAGCGTCATATGCGGGAATAGAGCATATCGACCATATTGCCGAAGACGCCTTGTTCGATAGCGCCCAGTACCCAACTAACAGAGGTCTCTCGGATAATTAATTAAGCGCTTTCACCACTTTTGAATACAAGAAACGAGGCTAGCCATGCCTCTATTTTTAAGGAGGGTAAAAATATGGAGAAGAAAACGGGTTTTGGATATGGAACTTATTATGAGATGAGAAAGCGAGCTGACTCTTTTTTAAAGGCTCTTCGTAATCCTATGAAGAGAGTATCAGTGGTACCTGATCATCAGAACCCAATTCGGGTGGTGGATGGCGGGGATCAGAAGCCTGGTGTGACAACCTTCCATGTGGACGACGAAGGAGATTCAGTGGATCACGATAGTGAGGCCAAACCGTATGGACGATAAGATTTTTAATCGCGGAGCAGTTAAATTATGAACGACAAGACGCCATGGTCTATTTTAATCCAAGACCTGCTCCTAGCGGCGCCGGGGGTGGAGGCTTTGTATGTCACAAGTCCTGAATGGACGCTTTGGGCCGTGGTTGAGGAACATACCGACGGAGTATACGAGCAACTTGTCGCAATTGAGATGAAATTTGATGACACGTCTTCGGCTCCGCTGGATCTACGCGTAACGGCCCACCAAGGGCGGCCTGTGGCGTCAGTCGTGCCAGATCGAGCTATTGAGATTTTTAATCGCGCACTAATTAAATAGTGGCGTGGGCTAGAGAAGGATTAGGAGTAAGGAATGATAATAGATCTACAAGAACACTTTGGTAAGTCTTGGGCCCCTGTTGTAGCACGTATTCTAGCTTTAGAGGAATCCTTGATAGAGGCAGGTGGAGATGTCAGCTCAGCTCCCAGCCCAGGAGTGTTGAAGACTACTCGTAGATTGGTACGGAGACTACGGGAGTTAGGGACTACTTATCCTACTAATGTAAGAATGGTAGCTGGAAATGCTGTGACTATAGAGTGGTTCAGGGATACGGATGGTGTGTCTTTGGAAGCTCGGATAGTGGAAGAGGGAAGAGTGCTATGGCAATACTTTGTTCCCGCGGACAACCTGCTACAAAGATGGGAGGAGAACTGGGTTATTAACCCAAACGAGAGATAACCTATCTGTAAAAGAATAATGGCAGAAAAGGGGAAGTGGCTAAATGGGTTAGGCGAAAATTTTTTCTAAAATCGCGCACTTAAGAGCCAAGAGTTGATTTTCTAGGGATTATGTATTATTATTATTATAGGCACCTATTTTCTTCATTATGAAAGGAAAAGCGATATGGGCTTTTGGACGACATGCGGAGCAGTTTACGTAGGTATAATCTTAGCAATTATAACCATAGAGATTGGGTCATTTGGCTTAAATTATTTCCTAACGCGTAGACAGCGCCGTTTCTTGGAGGGAATACAAGATAGAGCAGCACGCGACGCGCTGACCGAGGCCGATATGAAAATTATAGGAACTGCAATAACCGATGCGAAATCTTCTCTCTTTTCGCCACCCGACGGCCCTTTAGATGTTTTACCTGATCAGATGAAGCCTCCCGCAAGTGGTACCCATGGAGGGGGATCAGGACAGTATTTGTAATGTCTGATGTAATTTCAGACCTTTTACAAGTACGTAAGGATATGGGAGACTGCAAGCGGTGCGGACTATGTAACAACCGCACTAATATAGTTTTCGGAGAGGGAAACCCTTTCGCAGATATAATATTTATTGGAGAGGGTCCTGGACAGAATGAAGATATTACTGGACGTCCTTTTGTCGGCAGGGCGGGGGAACTATTAGACAGAGGATTGCAGGGCGCCGAGTTGACCCGAGATGATGTTTATATAACCAACATCGTTAAATGCCGACCTCCTAATAATAGAGACCCCAGCTTAGAAGAGATCAGCACCTGTTATGGGTTTTTGTATGAACAAATAAAGAGCATGAGTCCTAAACTTGTTGTAACCCTTGGTAGGCTCGCTGCGTCTACTATTTTAGGTAGACCAGTAAAAATAACTAAAGAGCATGGAAAAATTCAAGGTAAGTTTCCAGATATACCAAACCTACCTGTGTTCGTCATTTTGCATCCTGCTTATATTTTAAGAAATAGAAACACAAAGATCGAGGAATCTTTTTTTGAATCTATATACGAAACAAGGAGGCTAGCAAATGAGTTACGGATATCGAACAACTCCAATTATAGACTATATACTTGATGTGCTTGATGATCATGTAGTAGCAATTACTGAAGACGGAGTACAACTTTTTGAGGCGGGCTGGTTAGTAGAGATGCTCCTTGAGGTAGAGGATACCTACAGAGCGTATGGGACGATCTAAGAAAGGTCAGCCCTTAGCCGAATATATTTTCAAACTAATGCTGCTAGAAACTATCAGATGTCATCAACAAGGAAATCCAGAGGCATTGCGATGGATTGAAGATAAAATGTTTCAAATGACTATTCGCTGGGAAGAATTAAATAGGCGTGGAAAAAAGTAATGTTTAGAGGGCAAGTCAGATGATTAACTTTAAAGAAATTGCTGAGTTCATAGCAGCCGAAATAAAAGGCTGTAAGTTTGTCGGTATAGCGGATGATGGCGAAACCTTCATCGAATTTGAACATGAAATTGAGAATTTGAAATTATATGCTGCTCACCAAATAAAAGAAAAGTTCTCTAGCGTCTCTAAGGTAACATTTGTGGAGAGACTAAATGTTCAAAAAGCTAAAGAAATGGTGGATGAATTAAATACCCTTCTTGAACAGGATGTGAGCAAAGAGAGCCCAAGTGATTTGTTACAAATAGAAAAGTTTTAAATGTCAAAAGAACATTTACAAACAATTGAAAAACTGGTTGTGGAACAAGGAGAAAAAAAAGGAGATTATTATCACGCGTCCTTCACTTGTAAAGAGATCTTAGAAGTAATGGGCCGTCCTAATGCCCCTAAGGAGCAAAGATATCTTGCTCACACAGTTCGAGCATTCTACCCAAAAAGCTCTATGGAGATAGGTTCTGGAGATTCTGGGTGGATTTTAAATATTAAAATCAGGAGTAAATGATGGCAGGCAATTTAACTGTGGCTCTGATTAAACCTCACATTGTCCATGCAAGAAAAGTTGGGAAAATTATTGACCAGATAGAAAATAAAGGTTTCGGAATTATCTTAGCAAAGATGGTTCAGCTACGAAAAGAGGGTGCAGAACAATTCTATAAGGAACATGAAGGTAGAGACTTTTTTCCCAATCTCCAAGCCACAATGTGCGCAGGGCCCATCTGGGCATTGGTGTTAGCAAAGGCTAATGCGGTAGAGGAGTGGAGAAATACGATCGGGGCCACAAATTCTGCAGAAGCTGCTGCCGAAACTATACGGCACGAGTTTGGTGATCATAATAATATGACCCTTAATGCTGTTCACGGTTCTGCGACCGACCACGACGCACAAAGGGAAATTAACTTTTTCTTTTCAAGAGAGATTAGATTGGCAGAGGCACTGAATGAGATTGGTAACTAATAAAAAATTCTCGAAGGAAGAGTTTGATAAACGTTTAAGATTTAAAACAGAACCGGTCAAAAAGATCAATGCCAAAATGCAAGATGTGGCCTTAGATCTGGTGGCCGCCATGTATAAGTTAAATGCTATTGGGCTAGCTGCCAATCAAGTAGGGCTAAAAGTAAGACTCTGTGTATTGGATCCCGCATCCCTAACAGGAAAGAGGATGCCTATAGTGATGTTCAATCCAGAGTTTGTAGAGCATGGCGAAGAGATGTATGAATCTCCCGAGGTATGTTTAAGCCTCCCGGAGCTAGGCATACAAGTGCCAAGATTCAGAAATGTGGTGGTTAAGTTTTTGGGAATAGATGGAAAGGAGTATATTATAAAAGATGATAACAGCCTTCTGGCTTCTGTCATTCAACATGAGATTGATCATTTAGATGGAATTCTAATGATCGATAGGCTTAGAGAAGAATTCCCTATTTCTTATAAAAATCCAAATGTAGAAGGGGAATAGTATATATGCCAGTCAAAACCAGCATAGTGTTGTGGAAAGACCTATTTGACTTGGCTACCCAAGTCTGCAAATATTTCGGGTTAAGTTATGGTAGTATTGTACCAGAAACACGAAAACAAGTTAGACTTTACGGGGAGTGCCAGCCATGTAGTCGGTGTCATAACACAGCTGGCGTGGACGAAAGAAACTGCAACGAGAAAATTTTGCATATTAGAATCCACCAGTTGAATAACCCGAAGAAAGCACTTGCCACTTCTACAATAATTAGAATATTGGCCCATGAATTAGCTCACCTCAAGCATTGGGAACATGGGCCGACCCATCGGGCTTTTGAAGAGGAGATCATGAAATTCATAAAGGAAACGGGGTATTAATTTAGTAGGTGTGACCAAAGTGGCACTCGTAAAAATGATCCTTCTAATTCCTCTTGTGGCATTTTTATTCTATCCTTTTGAGAAAGTAGGGATTTCCGATGATAGCCGGTTTGTTGCTGCAGAATCTCAACTAGGTAAAAGGCCTGAGGAAATAATACAAAAAATAGGCCTGCCGCACTCCGAGGAATCCTGTACTGTCACAGGAAGAGTGGACGGAAACGATATGCCTATTCCGGGACAAGGGTGGGAGTATCGAACATGGGAGAGGAGTTTAGATACTTATGTACTAACTCTTTGTTTTGTTTTTGATCGTGTTGTGGAAGAACGCACTATATCCATCCTATCACAAGACGGCAAAGTGTATGTGGAATCAAGGAGTATAACAGACGAACAGTTAATCCAAAGGCTCCTAATAGAACAAAGTAAGGAGCATCCTAAAAGGTTTCTACTTCGGGGCGAATTTGCAATTTAGACAGAACTATCTTATTATTATAACGGGCGGTTTTTGTAATCCAGCCCGCCTTATGGGGGTACAATGGAAGAGTTAGATGGCACACAGGGGATTATGAAAGTATCACTCAAAGATGAAAATGGAATGATACTTACACAAGAGTATGGGTTTACATTAGAACAAGAGAACGGTGAAATTCTCTCGTTTGATTTACATGAACATCCAGACTTTGGTTTAGCCTTATTATTTGGCAACCAAGTCTTTTTTCTAAAGTATTGGGATAACAACCACCTAGAAAAAGGACTGAAAATGATTCAGGATTCTTTTACTAAAGAACTAAATAAGAGACAAGAAAAATAATCATGGGCTCCCCCATCCCTGCCGGGGATTATAGACTTAGGAGGTAAATATGGTTGATGATTCAACAAAGATTGATGTTCTAGACGAACTTAATTTAAATGTCGAAGGTATTCCAAATGTTCCAGTATGCAAATACTGTACCACTGAGTTAGAGAGGGCCTCGAAGGACTATACTCGCGCAAAGATTGAACCTGATACCCGTTGGTTCTGGTGCCCTACATGTGAAGGACATTTAGGATATCACCGAATGAAAGGCACATGGAGGGTCGATCCCCACGACTTGGATTCAAGCCCAAAGTTGAGAGAACATTTCGGACTACCTACTGAAGAATAAGTATTAGGAGATTTAAAATGGCCGATGTATTAGCCTTAAAGTATAGGCCGACAACTTTCGATGAAGTTATTGGACAAGAAAATACCATACGCCAGCTTCGAGGAGCTTTAGAAAAAGAAACTTTAGGACATGCTTTAATTTTTTGTGGGCCCAGAGGAACCGGCAAAACTACAACTGCTCGTATTTTGGCCAAAGACCTAAATCCTGGGCTTACAGACGCAGAGCTGGTGATGGTCGTTACCGAGGTTGACGCTGCTTCTAATACAGGCGTGGATAACGTACGAGAGTTAATAGAGAATATTAGATATAACAGTAGAGGGCACAGAGTTATAATCCTTGACGAGGCCCACATGTTGAGCAAGAACGCCTTCAACGCGCTGCTCAAGACGCTGGAGGAGCCGCCGCCTGGTGTGACTTTTATATTGGTGACCACTGAACCTCATAAGCTAATTCCTACAGTAGTTTCGCGTTGCCAGAAGTATGAATTTACAGAAGTAGATAGAGGCGTACTGGCAGAATACTACAAAGGTATAATGTCTGCCGAGGGAGTGGAAGTAGATGTTACCGACGCCGCTCTTAAGGCCGAAGGAAGCGTTCGGGATGGCCTGTCTATTCTGCAGAAAACATTATCTGGAGAAACGCTTGAAAATAATACTAAGAACTACTTCAATTTAGTTGGGGCCATTTATTCACAAGATGTTACTAAGGCTCTTGAGCTGACCGCAGATTTAAAAAAGATCGAAGATGCCCGAGTGATCGTTCAAACATTAGAGAAGTGGTTTTATTGGTGCTCTTTGGAAAGTTTTGGAATGAAAACTCCTGCACGAGACTATTTTGGGGAACAAGCTAATTTAGATTTTGATTTAGTACGTCTACAAAGTTTGTTTGATCGGTGTTTAGATATCGAGAGAAGCTTTACAGCTACACCAAATGGGAAGATCGTACTTGATATGGGAATACTAAAGCTGTGCCTGTAAATGGTTTCTATTGCGCCGTCGGCGATGATACAGACATGATAGAAAAGAAATGGTGTCCAGATCTTTCTAATCGATATTCTGATAAATCATGGACCAGAATAGATGCTACGATTGATGAAATACGAACGGTTGATTTAGTAACCGATTACTATTCTAATTCTTTGTTTGCTAGCGGATCTGTAATTTTTATTAGAAACGCCGATCACAAACATGCACAGGTGTTTGAGTTTATAAATGAAATAATTGAGAACCCAAATCCAGATAGTGCTGTGGTTTTAATCTCCAAGTCGTGGAACAAAACGACAAAACTTGGTAAGATTCTCAAGAAGTATTTTATAGTGCGCGAGTTTAATAAGCCAGAAATTAAACCTTTCGATTTATTAGACTCCCTAAATACCAAAGGCACAATAAAAGTATTGCAACACTGTAACCGTCTATTTGAAGCAGATTATAATCCTTTAGCTATATTCTCTTTAGTCTTTGGGCACTTTATGTTATTGCGTCAAGTAAAAGAACGCGAAGGTCAAACTGCAGAAAGTGTGGCGCGTGAAATAAAGCAGCACCAGTTCAGAGTTAAGAAAGCAATGATTGCTAATAGATATTGGGATAAGTCTGAAATAGACAACGCCCTGCAAGAGCTTGGAAGACTAGACAGGCTTCTCCGTACTTGGCAGTATGATGAGAAGATGTTAATTCAAATGAGTTTGATAAAACTCTGTTTATGAGGTATAATTATGAATGATATTACTAAAGCAAGATTTTATTTAAAGAGACGTGAATCGAATCTCCAGTATCTGACCTCTTTTGGACTTATATTCACAACTGCTGAGCAAGCATATAGAGAAAAGAAAATTACTGCTCTGCGGGGATACGGAGAGGATGGTTCTTTAGATAGGCAAGAAATAGAAGCTTCTATAGATTATGCGGTACTGGGATATCTAAAGAAGTATAATCAGCTCCCGCCCAATATTTCTGATCTTTTTCGCCAAGACATCACCTTGGAAGAGAAAAAAGATTTGGCCGTACAATGGTATAATGGATAATCAAGCAACAGTAGAGGTTATTGCATCACAAACGTTGGACTGGAAAGATGATACTAAGTTTATCTTTGTGTGGGACAGGCAGGTAGTTGTGGTATATTATAATAGGGAATATAACAGATATCGTGTTTTGAGCAGCCATTCCGATGAGGACTTGTCTTCTATTTATGGTTGGTTAAATAAAAATATATCTAAGTTTATAAGCTTGGAGGATGAAGAATCATGAAGTTTTATTTAAGTGGAGGAATGGAGTACAAAAAAGACTTGGGAATGTCCTGGCGGGATTGGATAACACAGGAATTAGAAAAGAGGCATCACGATGCCATCAATCCTGTAAAGTTGGAGATCTGTGAAGAAGAAGGGGACGAGGTTCCTATCCAACATCGACTTACTGAACTTAAAATGGAAGGAAAACTTAACGAAGTTCGTCGATTAGTACGAAAGGTTCTATTCCGAAAAGACATGTTTGCTATCCAGCTTGCTGACGCCCTCATTGTATATTACGATGAGTCTGTGCAGAAGGGCGCGGGGACATTATCGGAAACGTGGGAGGCTTTCCGTGAGGGGGTACCAGTATATCTGGTTACTGATTTCCCCTTAGAGAAAGTTCCTACTTGGTTGATTGGCGAGACTATGCAACTCTTTTCTGATTTTGATGCGCTTCTGGAATATGTTACCGAGCACAGCCATGTGATTCGGGATCAGATGCATGCTCAAACAATTAGAGACGAGGTTCTCGGCGGATTATATTAAAGGGGGTGAGTTGTAATTGGAAGATCTATCAATACTAGGTAACGCAGCAGCAGTACCTGTAATTATCTTTCTTACTCAACTCTTAAAAAAGAATCTTAGCCATAAGTATGCGTCTGATTTAGTTGCCTTCGGTTTAGCTTTCCTTGTTTGCGCAGGCTGGGAGTTATATACTATAGAACCCGAAGCGCTTCAAGAATTAGCCGGCAGTTTTCTTAATAAGTTCCGTTTTGGTGTAGACGTAGCAATAACCAGCTTTGCAACGTGGTTAGCGGCCAGTAAGGTCTACGACCTTGGACACGGCGATAAAAAGAAGAAAGTAAGAGTTGCAGCAGAAAAGAAAGTTCTTGAAGAAAAAATCATTGTACTTAAAAATGGCAACGGTCAGGGAGAAGAAGACGATGAAGAAGATCTTAAGGTTCCTGATGAATTACTTGATATTCTGGAAAGGAGATAACGTGCCTGGAGTAGCAGATCAAATAAAGCGCACCCAACAAAAACAAGAGCAGAGGGGTCGTAAGAAAGAGATGGAAGAACTGGTCCGTATGGTTAATGAGGGACGGATTCATGAAGCGGATGAACGCCAGCTAGAAACGCTAAGATTGATAGCTGATCTACGAGAAGGACTTGAATTGCCCGCGCAAAATGGGGGCGCCGAGCTGACCTCTGAATTTCTGGAAAAGATAAAGCTAGCCGTAACAGAAGCGGTGGCCAGTCTCCCCGCCGGCGCAGGCGGCGGCTCTCCAATGTTAGATCCAGATAGACCAAAGATGGAACATGTTTCATTGGTGGAAATTGTTCAGCCCAATACTGAAATATCTATTAGTCACGATGGGGACTTAGGAGAAGAAAAAACTGGAGACGAAGATTCGGCAGACAAATTGGAAAAGCTTAGGAGAATTAAAGGAAATAAGTAATGGTCGACCAAAAGAAGCTCCACGAACTTACTCAGAAAGGAGCGGTCTCGGTCGATAAAACAGGCATTCGCACTATAGACGCTAATAAACTGGACGGGCCTATCAGATTCAGGCCAGTTCCACAAGATCCTAGAAAGCAGGTGGGAAAGGAAACTATAGTCCCTCCTCCTCCCCCAACACAAGTTGATGGGAAAGAGAAACCTGAGAGGAAGATCCTTCTTCCTCCTAACATGCGACAACGAGAATTGTTAAGTAGTCAATTCGAAAAGGAGTTTACAATGAGCGAAGACCAAATTCCCAAAGGCGTAGGCCTAGATATTGGTACTTCCTTTTTGGTAGTGGGTAGATTTGATGAAAACGGAAAAGTTAACTTCAAGAAATTTAGAGATTGCTTCCTAGAAATTGCGCCTAAAACACCTATCAATAAGAAGTTCATTAAAAAAGGGCTGGACGATCGAAAGGCTCCTTATATAGAAAAAGATGACAAGTACTTTGTTTTAGGAGAAGATGCCTTTTTGATGGCCAATGAAAGACATATTAATACCAGGCGGCCCATGCACCGTGGTGTTCTTTCTCCTAAGGAAAAAGAAGCCATGCCCATCCTTCGAGAAATTATTAAAAGATTGGTAGGCCCGCCCGTGTCTGAGAACGAGAGGCTGGTCTTTTCGGTGCCCGGAAAACCAATCGATGCTGAGTTTGATCAGTTATTTCACCAAGATGTTCTTAAGTCTTTTATCCAGAGCCTGGGATACGAGGCGCATCCTATGAATGAAGCGGAAGCTTTAGCTTATTCAGAGCTTTTGGAAGAAGGACTTACCGGTATTGCTATTTCATGTGGTGCAGGAATGATGAACGTAGCAGTACTTTCGTCCGGGGATCCTGTAGTTACCTTCAGCACTTCTAAATCTGGAGACTGGATAGATAAACAAGCGGCAATTGCTACCAACATGACCGATGGTATTATTCAGCAGGAGAAGGAATCTTCTGAGCTTGATCTATTGGCGCCAGATCCTCAGAACCAGGTCCACCAAGCCATTGCGGTTTATTATGGGAATCTGATTATGTATACGTTAGATCAAATCGCATATGATCTTGCACGATCGCCTTCTCTGCCCAAGTTTAAGGATCCTATTCCTTTGGTAGTCGCGGGAGGAACATCCCTGCCAAAAGGCTTCGTGCAGAAGTTTGAACAAGCTTTAGCCAAGAAGGTAAGCAAGGGCGAGATGCCCATAGAAATCAGAGAGGTAAGACAAGCTAATGATCCGCTTCATGCGGTTGCTAATGGGCTGACGTTAGCTGCTTCAATGGAATAAGAGATCGTCTTCGGTCATTTTGACGAAGAGGGTATTGAAGATAAATATGGGAGGTCCCAAATGGCCGACAAAGATATCCGCGTTGCCACCCCAAAAGGGGGCGAACACGTCCGACATATTGCGCAAACCAAAGAAGACCGTGTTCGACAAATGAAAGAATTTAAGGATCAAAAAAAGCATGAGCAAGAGGCCAAAGACAAGCGGTTCGCGGCGATCCGGGAGCGTCGAAAGAATA
>SDBV01008438.1_pt1 | contig 13904 bp, 11 predicted proteins | sample 2277081 | NCBI WGS metagenome assembly SDBV01 (sample SAMN10402039, study PRJNA504765) | marine sediment metagenome | isolation source: marine sediment core GS10_PC15, 223 cmbsf | place: Arctic Ocean: Southern Knipovich Ridge | collected 2010 | reverse complement strand
AGCCCGATCGACGCCACCGACCAGAGGCTCGCCGCGGTCGTCAGCCCGCGCACGATCTCGCCGCGCATGAGGATCGAGCCCGCCCCCAGAAAGCCGATGCCGGAAACCACCTGGGCAGCCATCCGCGAGGGGTCCAGCACGACATTTTTGGCGCCCAGCACGTCGGCAAAGCCGAACGCCGAGACGATCATGATGAGCGCCGAGCCGACGCACACCAGCATATGCGTGCGCAGCCCGGCGGCCCATGAAAGCCGTTCGCGCTCGATGCCGATGACACTGCCGAGCGCCGCAGCCAATACCAGACGCGCAACGAGTTCAAAATTCCCCAGCATGGTTGTTCCTCCTTGTTCAGACTCAAATGGAAGCGCTTTTGAGGGCGCAGCGGCGTGCTATCGCCGGCGGTTTGCTTTATGCTTGGTCGCGCGCCGCCGTCGCCGGACCAGGCGTGTGCCACTTTTACGACCGCAGTTACAACCGCAATTGCAACCTCAGCCAAGCAGATTCACAGCATGAACACACCCGCCTCCGCGCTCACCCTTGCCGCCACGCTCCGCGAGCATTTCGCACGCGTCGTTCTGCCGATCTGGCGCGGACCGGGCTTCAACGCGGCCTTGAAGTTGCCCTACGAAGCAGTCAGCGCCGACGACCACCGCCCCCTGCCGGCCGAGCGTTACCGGGCCATGGCCTGCGCGCGGCAGTTGTTCGTGTTCTCCCAGGCCGGTGAGACAGCGCACGCCGAAGTGCTGTTCAATGCCCTCGTGCACTATTTTCAGGACAAGCAGCGCGGCGGATGGTTCTATAGCGTCGACGCACAAGGTGCACCGCTGGACACCACCAAGGATCTCTACACGCATGCGTTTCTGGTATTCGCGTGCGCCGAGTATGGTGCGCGCTCGGGCAATCGCGACGCGCTGAACCTCGTTCACAGCACCTCGGCGCTGATCGAAGACCGCTTTGCAGCGCAACATGGCCTGCTGAACGCGGCGCTCGATGCGGGTTTCTCGAGCGTCACCGGTACGCCGATCCAGAACCCATTGATGCACCTCACCGAAGCCTGGCTTGCGGCACGCGCCGCAACCGGCGACAGCGCCTTCGATACCGCGCTGCGCAAGCTGGCCGAAGCCATCGAGCGCACCTTCGTACACGCGCCCACGGGCTGCATTGCGGAGTTGCCGCTCGGAGCGGACGACAATCGCCTGGAGCCAGGCCATCAGTTCGAATGGTTCTGGCTGGTCAAGCAGGCAGGGGCGTTACTGGACGGATCGGGGCTCGACGACGCGCTGTCGCGTGCGTTCGACTTCGCGCAGCAGCATGGTGTCGATCCGGTGACGGGTGGAGTCTGCGCTTCGCTTGACGAAGCCGGCGCCATCAAAGACGCCACGCAGAGAATCTGGGCACAGAGCGAATATCTGCGCGCGCTCGCCACACGCGACGACGCTGCCGCTCGCGCTGTATTGCCCGGGCAGATCGAGCGCTTCCAGCAACGCTTCCTCCACGCGAAGGGGTGGTACGAATGCAAGACGGCGGCGGGCGATGTGTCGCGCGCCGACATGCCGTCGACGACGCCGTACCATCTCGCCACGGCCTACGCCGCGCTGCCGGCCTGAGCGAGACACGCCACAAACGGCAAGGCCCGCGAAACCGTTCGGTTGGCGGGCCTTGCTATATCCTGGCAAGCAGAAGCGTCCGGGCCTGCCTCGGCGCGCCTAAGCCGACGACCCCGCCCCGAACGAAAACTCCTGGTCGTGAGCCTGCACCGCGCCGAACTGCTGCGTGCGCAGCACGACATCGGAAATCTCGAACACCGACACCGCCTGCTTCAACTGCTGCGTCTGCTGATGCAATGAGGACGCAGCCGCGGCCGCTTCTTCGACGAGCGCCGCATTCTGCTGGGTCATCTCGTCCATCTGCACCACCGCCTGATTGACCTGCTCGATGCCGGTACTCTGTTCAAGCGACGACGCGCTGATCTCCGCCATCATCTGCGTGACGCGCGAGATGGACGCCGAGACGTTGCGCATGGCGTCGCCTGCGTGCTCGACGAGCGTCGAGCCGCCCTTGATCTCCGTAACCGATTCGCTGATCAGCGTCTTGATCTCCTTGGCCGACTGCGCGCTACGCTGGGCCAGCCCGCGCACTTCGCCCGCCACCACCGCGAAACCGCGCCCCTGCTCGCCGGCCCGCGCCGCTTCAACCGCGGCGTTCAGCGCAAGGATGTTGGTCTGAAACGCGATGCCGTCGATCACCGAGATGATCTCCGCGATCTTGTCCGAGCTTTGCGCGATCCCGTGCATCTTGTCGACCACCTGGTTGACCACCTCGGTGCCGCGTGAGGTGGCGTCCAGGGCGGTCTGCGCCAGCGCGTTGGCTTCGCGCGCGTGATCCGCGTTCTGCCGCACGGTGGCGGTCAGCTCTTCCATGCTCGAAGCGGTTTCTTCCAGCGAGGCCGCCTGGTTCTCAGTGCGCGCCGAGAGGTCCGCGTTGCCGGTGGCAATCTCGTCGGCGCCGAGGTGGATCGAATCGGCCGATTCGCGCACCGTCTTCACGGTACGCGCCACGCTTGCCTGCATCCGCGCCAGCCCGGAAAACAGATGGCCGATTTCGTTGGTGCCGCGCGAGGCGATCGGCTGATCCAGCCGGCCTTGTGCGATCCGGTCGAAATGGCGGCCTGCCTCTTCAAGCGGCGCCACCACGCCCCGCTTGAGCGCCACGTACACGCCCACCGTGCCCGCCAGCAGCAACAGCAGAATCACCACGCCGACACTGCGGAACAACGCGAGGCGGCTGTCGATCGAATCGAGCGAAGCCCGGCTCGCGGCATCGCCGAACTGCACGAAATTGCGCAACTCGGTCAGATAAGCATCCTGGAACGATTGGGTCGGCTGGTCGAGGAAGGCCTGGATGTTGCCGGCGTCGAGGTCCTGCGCCAGTTCGCCCAAGGCCGAATGCAGCTTCTGATAGCGCTCGCCCAGCGCCGCAGCACGCGCGCTGTTTTCGTCGCTGATCTTGGTGGCGCTGGTGAAGGCGCTGAACGTCTGATCCGCTGCCGCCAACTGGTCGCGCGCATGCTGAACGATATCGGTCGGCTCGGCGCCGCCCTTGACCATCCGCGTGCCGGCGCGCGACAGGTTGATGCGCGCGTCCATCAGCGCCTGGGTGGTGCGGTTCACCGCGTCGACCTGTTTCAACGCGACATTCGACAGATCGCCGACGTCATCGTGGGTCCGCGTCAGTGACCAGAAGCCCAACCCTTCCGTCACCAGTTGCAGCAAGCAGAAAGCGGCCAGAACACATAACAGGCCGGATGCGACCTTGATCTTGCTAAACATCGTGAACACCTGAATTGCAATGAATGACGGAGAGCTACGACGATGTTTACGGCCCGGCAAACGTTCTCTTGAGCAAAAGGCGGCGAAAAGGCCTCTTACGTGCTCTTTCGTCGTGTAACTTGCCCATTGGCACGACTTTACGCAACAATCCGCGCATCATTTTTTCGATTGACGATGTGTTCACGTACAAGGGACGTAACCCGGCAGCATGGCCGACGAATCCGCAACATAAGATCAGCGCTAACAACACCTACCCCCGAGCCTCACAAAGGCCAACAACGCTTAACTCGACTCCCCCGTGCTCCCCGGCAAAGATGTAGGTACCGCAAAGTCGCTTGCCAAAGCCAAGGAAGGAGACTGAAATGAGCCAGCACGAATCCCGGCAGCGCATTACGGTTCTCCTGTGCATTGCGGAACCGTTGCTGCAAGTTGGCGTTCGCGTGGCCCTGGAGGCCGAGACGGACGTGGAGATCGCCGACCCTGAGCGCTTGTCTCTCGATCAACGTATCGATGTCATCGTCGCGGACGCAACAACTGCGACCCGCCTCGCGCACGACGCTCGGCAACTCGATCTTCATCCCGGCCTGCAACACGCGCGCATCCTGGCGATCTCCACCCAGGCCCGTGAGCACGCGGTTCGATGCGCGCTGGAGCAGGGCGTTCATGGCTTCGTGCTGACCCGTTCCCCGGTGGCCGATCTGCTGGCCGGCGTGCGCGCGCTTGCCCGCGGCGGCAACTACCTGTGCCCGCAAGTGGCACGGCAGATGACCCAGACGGCCCAGCGCGACATGCTGACGAGCCGCGAAGACGAGGTGCTTCGACTGCTGACCCTGGGTCTATGCAATAAATCCATCGCGCGCGACCTGGAGATTGCCGTCGGGACCGTGAAAACGCACGTCAAATCCATCATGTCCAAGCTGGACGCCAACTGCCGCACCGAGGCCGCGCGCATCGCCACGGAGCGCGGGCTCATCGATATGCCGGAGCCCTCATCGAAACCGGCCGAAACGTCCTCCAGCCACAAGCACTGGCTGCCGTCCATATCGGGCCACGGCCTGTCACTGCCCTGCGTGCATCAGGGAACCTGATTCAGGAGGCTGCGCGCAAGCGCGATATCCACGCTCCTCTCCACGCCTGCCTCCTCCACGAGCGGACGCAGCAGGCCGTGGGCATCTGCATCGCGGCCGCTATCGATCCACTGTTTCGCCAGCGCAACCGCTGCGCGCACCTGCTCTGCCTTCGCCCCCTGCGACCGGGAAAGCTCGATGGCCGCCAGGTAGCTTTGCGCCGACTCGTCGAGGCGTCCCGCAGCCGCCAGACAGTACCCGCGAGCACACAATAGCTCCGGCATACGGAGAAGATCGCCGCCGGCCCGGATCAACGCCTCCACCTCGTCGCACATCGCGAGCGCAGCAGCGTGCCGCGACAGGTCGGCAAGTCCCTTGGCCAGCATGGATAACGCGACGCTGCTCACCATTTCGTATCGGCACTGGTGCAGCACTTCCATGGCGCTTTGAATGAGCTGAACCCCTTGCGCCGGATGACCTCTCGCAATCAGCAACTGACCACGCGTGATGTTCGCGACGGACAGATACGGCGTCAGCGAATGTTGCGTCGCAACGCGCTCCAGGGCATCGGCAATCTGCTGCAGGCGTTCGACATCTCTCGCCCACACATACACGGAACCGGCCCAGATCAGCGCAATGCAATGCGTCACTGCATGGCCGGATTCACGCGCACTTGCTATGGTCTCGTCGGCCACTGCGACCGCTCTCGAATAGTGCCCAGTCAGCCACAGACTACGCGCCAGGCCGCACAACGCGCGGATGTGAAAGTCGAAGCCAAGCCTTGATGCGGTGCCGAACGACGCCCCGGAGCTATGCGCGAAGCACTGCTCCCAATGGCGCATCGCCTCCTTCACGTTGCCGACGAGATGGAGCGCCACCCCCATGAGGGAATCGACGATGGCCCGTGACTCCGGATCGTTCAGCTCGGACAAAAGTGCTTGAGTCTTGCGGGCGGTTTCGAGCGCTTCGGTGTACCGGCCGTCCCGGTGCAGCAGCACCGTGTAGCCATTGAGCAGATGCAGCGTGCTACGGAAGTCGCCCAACTGCTCGGCCACCTCAATGCTTCGGCAATACGCCGTTTCGGCCTCGCCTCCGCCTCGGGAGAACATCAGCGACTGACCGAGTGCGCCCTGTAGCCGCATTTCGAATGACGAGCCGGCAAACGCAGGCGGTAGCTGCGCAAGCGCCGCCTGGGCCCAGCGCGAACACTCGGCCATATTGGACAATTGCAGCAGCAACGGACACAGCGACGCCGGGAACCTCACCGCGTCGGCCGCGCGCTCGCCATTCTGGAAATGCCAGTCCAGTGCTGAGCGCAGGTTCGGCATTTCCAGCGCCACGATGTCGAGCGCCTCCTGGTCTACATTTCCGGCAGCGTACTGTTGCACCCAGTCTCTGAAATAGCCCGCAAAACGCTGCAAGATCGCGGCGTCTTCGCCAAGACTGCCCAGCTTTTTCCAGCAGTACGAGCGGGTCGTATCCAGTATGCCGTATCGCAGCGTGGCTTCCCCCGCGTCCACCGTGACCAGCGACTTCGATACGAGGCAGGCGATCAGCTCGATAGCGAGAGACGGTTCGTAGTCGAAACAGCAAACCTCGATAGCCGCATCGAGAGAGAATCGTCCCGCGAACACGGAGAGCCGGCTCAGGAGCCGCTTCTCGTCATCCGAAAGCAGATTGAAGCTCCAGTCGAGTGTGGCGCGCAGGGTCTGATGACGCGGCACGACCGTGCGTCTGCCGTGCCACATCAACCGCACGCTCGCGTCGAAGTGAGAGGTGATGGCCTTGAGACCCAAGGCCTCGATTCGGCCCGCCGCCAGCTCGATAGCGAGCGCGATACCGTCCAGTTCGCGGCAAAGCTGCGAGGCCAGCGGCGCATCGCTGTCCTTGAGTTCGAAGCCCGAGCCACACGCGGCGGCGCGCTCCACGAACAGCTTCACTGCCGGGTAAGCGAGCGCGGCCGCGGCCGTCGTGCCTTCGCCTTCGGGTGGAAAAGCCAATGGCTGCAAGCGATAGACGAACTCGCCTTCGGCGCGTAGCGGTTCGCGGGTGGTAGCGAGCAGATGGACTTTCGGGCAGCTACGCACCAGCATCTCGGCAAGCTCGGCGGCAGCCGCGACCACATGCTCGCAGCAGTCCAGAACGACGAGCGCATTTCGATCGGCCAGATGGGCGGCGAGCGCCGACAGATCGTCCAGACGGTTCTGGAGCCCCACGGCGATTGCGATGGACGAACGCACGAGCCCCGGCTCCAGAATCGCCGAGAGGTCGACGAAATGCACGTCACCGTCGAACTGCCTCGCGGCCGAATGCGTGGCGCCTATGGCGACCGTAGTTTTACCGATGCCGCCGGGACCGACGATCGAGACCAGCCGCCGCTGCATCAGGCTCGCGACGACCGTTTCAATTGCTTCGTCTCGCCCAACGATCGCGGTCGTCAGCGCTGGCAGGGTCCGGCCGCTGACCAGCGGGAGCGGACGAGCGTGCGTATCACGTGTATCAGGTGCATCCGGTTCATGCCGCTCGACGATGGCGACGAACGTGTAGCCCTTGTTGGCCGTATTGACGATATAGCGGCTGCCACCTTCCCCTTCCCCAAGCGCCTTGCGAATGGCGACCATGTGAAAGCGCAGGCTTCCCTCTTCGACGACGATGTTGGGCCAGACGCGCGCAATCAGGTCCTTCTTGCTGACTATTTCTCCGGCGGATTCGACGAGTGCGATCAACAGGTCAAGAGCCCGCCCACCCAGCCGGACCGGCAAGCCATCCCGCTCCAGCAGGCGCTCCGCGGGTGACAAGGTGAATGGGCCAAAGGAAGCTCGCCACGCGGAACCCTGTTTTATTTTCTGGTGCATTTCAGCAAATCCTCTATCCCCGGGCCCGATTCTCGAAACGTCAAGAGCGTTCAGCGACAATGGCAACCAATACTTTACTTACGCCGCAAGTGTGAGCAGTTTAGCGACGGACCCCATACTTTCAAAGCAAATACGAGTATTAGACCCGCGGTATTCCCGAGCGGCTGGAAGATAGGCTGCATTGCAGCAATCTGGTTGTTGCGCCGGGATAACTACCCGGAATTGAATGGCCGCGCGTAAAGCGCCAGGGGGAACATGGTTGCATCGACGCCAATGCGAACGCGCGGGCATGCGCGTGAGGCACCGGATGCGCAGAAGAGGATGGAGGTCGAGGAGATCGCAGCGGTCGAAAACTCACAATCGGTGGCTCAGGCGCGCCGGTTCACAGGCCCCCGGCAATTCGCACATCCGGTTCTGTCTCGCCCGGGCGTGTCACCAGAACAAGGAGGCGGACAATTTTCGCCTCGAAAAACGAAAAAATAAAATTCAATAGCAATGGCGACGGCAATCCAGTCTTTTCGAATTCACCGTCCACTTCGGCCGCAAGTATCAGATCGCCAAAATGCAAGCGTGCCGTGACCACCTCCATGCGGAAGTGCTCTCCCACAATCTCGCGGCGTATCCAGTCGCCAATCGCCTCCTTTCCCCAGAAGTCCCGCAATTGATCATTCACATGCGCATCGTCGGCGAACAGGCCGATCAGGCGGTCAGCGTCAAACCCGTTGACTGCATCCACAAACGCAATGCCGATGTCGCCGGCTACTTCTCGCCAGGCCTTTGAAGGGTTGTCCGATTGGACCTTGAGGACCATGATTCACTCCACTGCTTTGCGGTTCCAGCAAGCCTCAAAGCTATCAAATCCGGCGTGGCGCGTTGTTATACCTTGTTAGCGCCCTTCGCGGCGTGGCACGAAGGGCGCTATGCAGCGTTAGCGTCGTGCTTACTCCTTCGCGGAAGCCGCCTTCTCGATGAGCGCCGCGACGTCCGCCGGCCTCGACTCGTACACGGCGTGGCTGCCTGGTGCTTCGACCACCGTCGCATCTGCGCGCTTCGCCATCGCGCGCTGGGCATCCGGCGGAATCATGTGGTCATGGGTGGTGACCAGATACCAGCTCGGCTTCTCGCGCCAGGCGGGCTCGGTGACTTCGCCGGCCAGCGCCTCCACCCCCCACGGCACCTGCGCATTCGCGAGGAAGGAGGCGCGCTCAGGCTTGACGTCGGCTGCAAACGCCTCGGCGAATTTCGCTTTGTCGAGCATCAGGAAGCCATTGACCGGAGGCAGGATCGGCGGCACGGGTGCACCGGGAGGCGGGTTCGCGATGAGCTTTTGAACGGACTCGCCTTTATCCGGCGCAAACGCCGCGATATAAACGAGACGCGAGACCTTCGGGTCATTGCCAGCCTCCGTGATGACGACACCACCGTACGAGTGGCCCACCAGCACCACCGGGCCGTTCTGCGCATCCACGACCGCCTTTGTCGCGGCCACATCTGCGGCAAGGGTCGTCGTCGGGTTCTGGACGATACTGACGTTGTACCCCTTGGCCTTGAGCAGCTTGTATACCTGCTCCCAGCCGCCCCCGTCGACGAAGCCGCCGTGCACCAGCACGACATTCCTTATGGGTTCGGCCGCCGCGGCAGGGCTTGACTCGATAACACCGACACTGAACGCGAGGGAGCTAACCGTTAGCACACCAAACAGCGTGCGCAACGAGGGAAAATGATTGGGTCGCATTTGATTCCTCTTTTGTCAAGGTGATGGAAGTGCAGACCTCCGAAGCGCTACTGCCGACTAGGGGCCATCGCACATCGGTAGTGTGGTCGAACACCGCGCCACCGCCATCACCCACAGGGACTATCTCTTTTGGGATAGATCGACCGCGGTCACATCAGCAGTTGCCTGAAAAATGGCGCTACCGCGTCACGGAGCTGGAGAGTGAGATCCCACCGCTGCTGGCTCGAGCCGGGCGGTGCGACCGTTGCGCGAGTCCTATCTTGAGAAAAAGGTGGCGAAAAACCCTCTTACGCGCCCTTTCGTCGTGTAATTCCCCCATTGACATTGTTTTGCACAATAATCCGGGCATCATTTTTGCGATTCACCTTGACGTGGCGCGTCAGGGCTTCCTAGAGTGGGTAGGGACGCCACCACGGGCATCGCCCGAAGGATTCGACGATGACGGATTTACTGGACCGGGCGCGCGGCGCACTCCATGCCCAGCCATTCAGCGTGCTGCTTGGCGCCGAACTGATGCACACGAGCGACAACGAGCTGACGCTCTGCCTGCCGATCCGCGATGAACTGCGGCAGCAACACGGTTTCGTCCACGGGGGCGTCATCAGCTATCTGGCCGACAACGCGCTCACCTTCGCCGGGGCGCTCGCGCTCGGGCCGCGGGTCGTCACGGGCGAATACAAGATCAACTATCTGCGGCCGGCGGTGAACGGCATGCTGGTGGCGCGCGCGAAGGTCGTCTATGCCGGGCGGCATCAGGCGACCTGCCAGTGCAATATCTTCGTGATAGACGGCGATCGCGAGCGGCTTGTCGCCGTCGCGCAAGGAACCATCAACCGGATCGGCGACGGCGGGGACACCGTGCCGTCCAGTTGAGGCCTGATGAGATGTATTACTCGGCAGCGTAAGTCTTCTGCTGCTGCTCGCCGAGGCCTTCAATGCCCAGGCGAACCGTCTGACCCGGCTTCAGATACACCGGATTGGGCTTCACGCCCATGCCGACGCCCGGCGGCGTGCCGGTCGAAATCACGTCGCCCGGTTGCAGGCTCATGCACTGCGACAGATACGACACGAGCTTCGCGACACCGAACACCATTGTTTTGGTGGAGCCGTTCTGATAGCGGTGGCCGTCCACTTCGAGCCACAGGTTCAGGTTCTGCGGGTCGGCTACTTCGTCGCGCGTCACCACCCACGGGCCAATCGGGCCGAAGGTATCGAAACCCTTGCCCTTGTCCCATGTGCCGCCGCGCTCGATCTGCCATTCGCGCTCGGACACGTCGTTGATCACGCAGTAACCGGCCACGTAATCGAGCGCGTTGGCTTCGTCGATGTACTTGGCCGGCTTGCCGATCACCACGCCGAGCTCGACTTCCCAGTCGGTCTTCTTCGAGCCGCGCGGAATCTCGATGTCGTCGTTCGGCCCGCTGACTGCGCTATTCCATTTGTTGAACACCACCGGCTCGGTGGGCACCGGCAGATTCGACTCCGCTGCGTGGTCGGCGTAGTTCAGGCCGATGCAGATGAACTTGCCGATCTTGCCGACGGCCGGCCCCAGGCGCGGATTGCCTTCAACCAGCGGCAGCGAAGCCGGATCGAGCGCACGCAGTTTGGCGAGCCCGGCATCTGTGAGCGTGTCGCCGTCGATATCGGCTACCACCTTCGACAGATCGCGAATCTTGCCTTGCGCGTCGACCAGGCCGGGTTTTTCCTGACCTTTCGGTCCATAACGAAGCAGTTTCATCGTTGCACGTCCCTATCTATCCAGAGTGTTCAGTAAGAAAACAGGCGCGCTCCCGTACGAGGCACGCGCCCTGCCAGCCAGTCGCTTCCTGCCGGCTAGTTCGACCAGCCGCCGTCGATCACGTGCGCATGGCCCGTCGTGAAAGCCGACTCGTCGGAAGCAAGATACAGCGCCAGCGCCGCGATCTCTTCCGGCTTGCCGATGCGGCCCATCGGCTGACGGGCGACGAACGCCGCCTGCACCGCCTCGATGGTCGCGCCCTGCGCCTGGGCCTGCGTCGCAATCCGTTGTTCGAGCGACGGTGAGGCCACCGTGCCCGGGCAGATCGCGTTACAGCGTACACCACGCGTGATGAAGTCTGCAGCGACGGCCTTCGTCAAGCCGATCACCGCCGCTTTCGAGGCGCCGTACACGAAGCGGTTCGGCACGCCCTTCACGCTCGAAGCGGCCGACGACATATTGATGATCGAACCATTGCCCTTTTCGAGCATGCCCGGCAAAAACGCGCGAATCGTGCGGTACATGGCTTTCGCGTTGAGGTCGAAGGCGAAATCCCAGTCTTCTTCCGTCGCTTCCAGGATCGAACCGGCGTGGACGTAGCCGGCGCAGTTGAACAGCACGTCGATCGGGCCCAGTTCGGCGGCGAGCGCGTTGATCGCGGCGCTGTCGCGCACATCGAGCTTGCGTGCTTCGAGCGCCTTGCCGGCGAGCGAATCGAGCTTGATATCGGTCGCAATCACCCGCGCCCCTTCGCGTGCGAACAGCTCAGCGGTGGCGAGACCGATACCTTGCCCGGCCGCGGTAATCAGGGCCGTCTTCCCGGCCAGTCTTTGGGTCATCTATGTCTCCAGTTGAAATGGGATGTGAGTCATGTGTTCACAAACGGTAGAACGCGGCGGCGTTGGCGCCGAACACCGCCTCGCGTTCCGTATCGGACAGTCCGCCGAGCAAGGTATTGGCCACCGAATGCCACAGCAGGTAGTCGCCGTTCAGGTTGAGCACCGGCCAGTCGCTGCCCCACATCAGACGCGACGGGCCAAAGGACTGCAGCAGATGATCGACATAGGGCTGCAGGGTCGCTTCGGTCCAGTCGAGCGAGGCTTCGGTGGCAAGTCCCGAGAGCTTGCAATGCACGTGCGGCAGGCGCGCGAGACGCGTGATGCCGTCCGCCCAGCTCTGCCAGCCGCCCTTGCCATAACGGATGGGCGGTTTCGCGCCGTGATCGACGACGATGCGCAGCGTCGGAAAACGCGTCGCGAACGTTTCGAAGGCGCCGACGTGACGTGTGTAGATCAGCGCATCGAAGGCCAGGTCGTGCGCAATCAGCGCTTCGACGGCGGGCGTCAAATCGGGATTGGCAATCCAGGTGTCGTCGGGCATGTCTTGCAGCATCGGCCGCAGGCCCTTGAATTTCGGGTCGCGTGCGAGTTCGGCAATCAAGGCGGGGGCGTCGCGCAGCAGCATCGGCACCCAACCCACCACCCCCGCAATCGACGCATCGTCGAGCGCCAGATCCAGCAAATAGCGGGTTTCCTCGACCGTCGGCGCCGCCTGCACCACCACCGTACGCTGCACGCCGGCCCGTTCGCGCAACGGAGCCAGGTCCGCGGGGCCAAAGGTCCGGTACAGCGTTTTCAGTTCGGGGGTCAGCCAGCCGTAATCGCCGCGAGCCGGGTCCCAGAAGTGCTGGTGGGCATCGATGTGCATGGTCGGTCAATCCTCCGGCATAGGCGCTCGCAGATCCAGCAGGCCTCTATCGCGCAATGCCGTCCATAGTTCAGCAGGTATCGGACGTTCGAACGACGCGACGTTCTCGCGCAGTTCTTCAACACTGCGCGCACCGGTCAGCACCGTTGCCACGGCCGGATGGGCATACGGAAACTGCAACGCCGCCGCGGCCAGCGGCACATCGTGCACGCGGCAGACGGCCTCCAGCTTGGCCACACGTTCAATCACTTCTTGCGGCGCGGCGCCATAGTTGAACTTGAGATCCCCGCGCACACCGCGCGCGAGGATGCCCGAGTTAAACGCTCCGCCTAGCATGATACCCACGCCACGTGCTTCGCAGGTGGGCAGCAGGTCGTCGAGCGTGGCCTGCTCCAGCAGTGTATAGCGGCCGGCCAGCAATGCGCAGTCAATGTCGAATTCGGCCATGACCTCGAGAATCGCCGCCCCTTCGTTGACCCCCAGACCCACGGCCTTCAGGAGGCCCGCCGAGCGCAAGTCGTCGAGCGCCCGAAAGCCGCCGCCTGCGGTCAGTTGCTCCAGGTAGAACGGGTTTTTCTCGCCGAGCGTCACGCGGCCGATGTCATGGATCAACAGGATGTCGATCTCGGCAATGCCCATGCGTTGCTGGCTGTCCTCGAACGAACGCAGAATGCCGTCGTGGGTGTAATCGTAGATCGCCTGGAAGGGCAACGGGTTTTGCCAGCCCTCACTGCCGTCGTAAGGTGTGGTGCGCGGCACAAAGCGGCGGCCCGCTTTGGTGGACAGCACGTATTGGTCGCGTGGGTAGCGGCGCAGCGCATCACCCAGCCGGTGCTCGGCCTTGGTGTGGCCGTAGTGCGGCGCGGTATCGAAGAAGCGCACACCCGCATCCCAGGCGGCGGCCACCGTATTGAACGCCTCTTCGTCCGACAGATCGTGATAAAGCCCACCGAGCGGCGCTGTACCAAGACCCAGCCCCGTCACCTGCAGTCCACGCCGGCCGAGCGGGCGGCGCCTTGCGACTTTTGAATCAACCGCGCCTGTCATGCCAAAGTCTCCTGTGTCGACCGGAGCCGGCGCTTCAGCGCTTACCCCGGTGCCATACAACATGGTTGCATTGTTTATGCGATGACGCGCGCCAGCCCCACGCTCGACGGCAAGCACGCCGGGCCAACCGGTTCGAAGCTCTTGTACGTGAGAATAAACTCCTGGTGCCCAAGCGTCTCGGACTTCGATGCCGCGCCTTGCGCCACGGCCACCGTCTGTTCAAACACTTCGCGGCCCACTTCTTCCAGCGTGCCACGGCCCTCCAGAATCCGGCCCGCATCGACATCCATGTCGCCGGCCAGATTGCGATAACTGGCGGGATTCGCGCACACCTTGATCACGGGCGAGATCGCCGACCCCACCACCGAGCCGCGCCCCGGCGTGAACAGAATCACATCCGCCCCGCCGGCCACCACCTCGCCCACC
>SDBV01008436.1_pt1 | contig 13906 bp, 6 predicted proteins | sample 2277081 | NCBI WGS metagenome assembly SDBV01 (sample SAMN10402039, study PRJNA504765) | marine sediment metagenome | isolation source: marine sediment core GS10_PC15, 223 cmbsf | place: Arctic Ocean: Southern Knipovich Ridge | collected 2010 | reverse complement strand
GCCGACCGAGGTCCACATGGTCTCGAAGATCCGCATTCCCTCGCGTTTGTATTCGACCTTGGGGTCCACCTGGGCATAACCCCGCAAGCCCACGCTGCTGCGCAAGTGGTCCATCGACAACAGGTGGTCCTTCCAGGCGGCGTCGAGCAGTTGCAACACCAGGGCCCGTTCCATGCGGCGCATCTCCGGACGGAAGTGTTCCTCGACGGTGTTGGTGAGGCGGTTTTCCAGCTCCTTCGGCTCGAGCTGGGCCATTTCCTCGACGGGGAACTCGTGCTGCAAGGTCGACGTCAGCCATCTGGATAACGATTCTAGTTGGCCGTTGCCACGTGCCGAACTCTCCGGCAATTGCCCGGGTGAAAGCTCCGAAAGCCGGGTCGCCAACTCGGTCATGGCCTTCTCGGCCGACTGGGCGAACTGGCGGCTGTGCTCCAAGAGCACGTCGTGAATCTCTTCCCGCTGCTTATTCTTCAGATCTTCCAGGCTCAACTCGACGCTGAATCGTTCCCGGGCCCAGTTGGCCAGCCCCTGCCGATCGTATCGCTTGTGTCCGCCGGCATCGCGCATGGCGAAGTGATACAGCCCGGCCATGACCGGATATTCGGCGTCCTTCTCGCGGTAGGCGGCCTCGGCCCGCTCGCGGATCAATTGCTTGATCGGCTCGGGCTCCAACTCGGAGACCTCTTCGGGGTTCAGCGCGATGCCGAACTTGTGTCGTACCCAGGCACATGCCGTGAGCACGCCGAACTCGGCCTGGAGAAATCGGGTTCCCTCCTCCAGGTCGATTTTGTGAACGGCCGCTTGGCCCTTTTCGATGAGGAATTCGGCCGCGTCATCGCGCCCGATTCGTTTCAGGTCGCGATCTCGAAGGCTCAAATGCCATCGCATATTGACCGTCTTGGCCAAGGCTTCCCAGTTCCAATCCCCGGGATCGACGTCGTCGGGCAGGTTCTCGTCGAGCATTTCGAGCACTTGGCCCTGGATCATCCGTTCGGCTTCGTCCTTGGCATGACGCCCGGCGTCGGCGAAGTCCATGCCGCGGAAGTCGCGGGCGTCCAGCTCGGTGGCCAGTTCCTTACCGGCCCAGCCGGCAAACGTTTCGGGCCCGTACTCGCGATCGAGGAATTGGTCGACGAAATGATCGATCTGCCCGTCGATCATGTCGAGAATCAACTGTTTGCAATTTGTCCCGTCGAGGATACCTTGTCGGTAGTTGTAGACCCGTTTTCGCTGCTCATCCATCACCTCGTCGTATTCGAGCAGGTTTTTGCGGATCTCGAAGTTACGTTCCTCGACCTTCTTTTGGGCCCCTTCGATGCGTCGGGAGACCATCTTGCTCTCGATGGCCTCGTTTTCCTGCATCCCCAGCCGAGTGAGGATGTTCTTGACCCACTCGCCGGCGAAGATCCGCATCAGGTCGTCTTCCAACGAGAGGTAGAAGTGGCTGCTTCCCGGGTCGCCCTGGCGTCCGCACCGACCGCGTAACTGGAGGTCGATTCGGCGTGCCTCGTGGCGTTCGGTGCCGATGATGTGCAACCCACCCATGGCCGCCACTTCGCGGCCCTCGACCTTCATCTGCTCGCGCTGCTCGATTTCGTTGACCAGGGTATCCCATTCGTCGGGCGGGACCTCCAGCCGGGTGGCATACGTCTCCTGCAACTGGGCCCAGGCCATGGCTTCCGGGTTGCCGCCGAGGATAATGTCGGTGCCGCGGCCCGCCATGTTCGTGGCAATGGTGACCGCGTTCTTGCGCCCGGCCTGTGAGACGATCTCCGCCTCGCGCTGGTGATGCTTGGCGTTGAGCACTTCGTGCGTCACACCCCGTTGCTCGATTAATCGGGAAATCAATTCGCTACGTTCGATGGAGACGGTACCGACCAGGATCGGTCGGCCACGCCGGGCAATCGAGAGGACCTTCTCCCGCGGCACGCGATCGGTCTGTTTGGAGTCCTTGGGCTTGAACTCGATCGTCTGGTCGTCTTCGCGAACGATGGTTCCCACCCAGTCGTCCTTGTCGAGTTCCAAGACGTCCCACTTGTTGATCGTCTCGATTTCGTCGGCCACGGCCGTGTACTTCTCGCGTTGCGTACGGTAGATGACGTCGGGATGGTTGAGCCGATGCAGCGGTCTATTGGTGGGGATGGCGATCACGTCGAGTTCGTAGATCTTCCAGAACTCGGAGGCCTCGGTCATGGCCGTTCCCGTCATACCGGCCAGCTTGCCGTAGAGCTTGAAAAAGTTCTGCAAGGTGATGGTGGCCAGGGTCTGGTTCTCTTCCTTGATGCGGACGCCTTCCTTGGCCTCGACCGCCTGGTGCAGCCCGTCGCTCCAGTTACGGCCCGGCATCAGGCGGCCGGTGAACTCGTCGACGATCACGATCTCGCCGTCCTTGATCACGTAGTTGACGTCGCGCTTATAGAGGTGATGGGCCTTCAGCGAGTTGTCGATCAGGTGAGGCCATTCCATGTGCCCGGCCGTGTAGAAACTCTCGACGCCGGCCAATTGCTCGGCCGCCCGAATCCCGTCGTCGGTCAGGTGGGCCGAATGTTCCTTCTCGTTGACCTCGAAGTGCTTTCCTTTAGTCAACTGCCGCGAAATCCGCTCGGCCTTGGCGTATCGGGTGACGTCGTCGTGGGCCGGGCCGGAAATGATCAGCGGCGTTCGGGCTTCGTCGATCAGGATGTTGTCCACTTCGTCGATGATCGCGTAATGCCGGCGCCCTTGGGCCTGCTGCATGTGCTTCGGATAGCCCTCGTCCCCCTTGGCCGCCGGACGCATGTTGTCGCGCAAGTAATCGAACCCGAACTCGTTGTTCGTGCCGTAGGTGATGTCGCACTCGTAGGCCGTCTGTCGGGCTCCCGGTCCGAACTTGGCGTCCATGTCGCTTTCGATTGCCCCGACGGTCAGTCCCAGCGACAAGTAGAGCGGTCCCATCCATTCCATATCGCGTCGGGCCAGGTAATCGTTGACCGTCACGATATGGACACCTTTGCCTTCCAGCGCGTTGAGATAGGCCGCCAAGGTGGCCACCAACGTCTTGCCTTCGCCGGTGACCATCTCGGCAATAGTCCCGCTATGCAGTACCATCCCGCCCATCAGTTGCACGTCGTAGTGGCGCATCGCCAAGACGCGGCGCCCGGCCTCGCGGCACAAGGCAAACACCTCGACCAGCAGGTCGTCGAGCGTTTCGCCGGCGGCCAGTCGCTTGCGGAATCGGGGCGTCTGCTCCTTGAGTTCCTCGTCGGTCATGGCCTGGTATTTCGGCTCCAGGGCATTGATCGCGTCGACCTGCGGTTGCAGCCGCTTCAGATATCGGGCGTTCGACGAGCCAAACAGCCCGGTGATCGCGCGCTCGATACTCTTGGCCACGCCACCAAAGACGAAGCTTAAAATGTCTCCGATTCGGGAGAAAAGTTCTTCCATCGTGATCAACTAGATAATATAGGTAATGTGCGCAGGCAGGCCGTATGCTTATACCCCGAGCGCTTCGGGAAACCGGAAGGAGGGCGCAATCAACTCCAACATGGCAATGTATATACTGGGCTACGTTTGGTCAAGAAAGGTTGTTTGACGGCGGCCACCCCACAAGGGTGGTTTTCGCCCCATTTTATAAAGCCGCGACCGTTGGTCGCGCCCGGCAGCAGAAAAAACATTCCCCATGTTTCCGGCGCGACCACCGGTCGCGGCTTTGTAAAACTATTCGCCCACCCAACCGTTCCCTTGGTTCTGGTCGAGTGCTAGGATTACGGGATTGTACCGTCGATATCCTCGAATCGAAGGAGATTGCCTTGAGTACCGTCCCCCTGAAGAATCCGCAACCAAATATCCAGCGATTTCTCGATGCCATCCTCGGCCGCAAGGTTCCCGAAAAGGTTCCCATGGTCGAATATCTGATCGACAACGTCGTGATGCGACCTATTTTGGAAGAGACGTTGGGCCGCACGTGGGTGCAACCCAGCGACAAGGACGAGTACATGGGCGGGCAGATGGAGCTTTCCAAGGAAGGCCGGGCGTCCACCCAGGCCTTTCTCGATAACGTGATCGCCTTCTGGTACCACATGGGCTACGACTTCGTGCGCGTCGAGGTCAGCCTGCCGTTACCGGCCGTCTCGCTCGTGACCCACGATACGGCCCGGGGACACGAAGACCTCAACCGTGCCTGGCAGGGTATGACCCAAGCCACGATCAACACCTGGGAAGATTTCGAGAAGTATCCTTGGCCCGAAATCAACGACAACTGTTTCTTCATTCACGAGCATATCTGCGGGCAGTTGCCCGACGGGCTGGGGTTCATCACCTGTCACGCGGGCGGTGTGTACGAGCACGTCTCGCGACTGCTGGGTTACGAAGGCCTCTGCCTGATGCTGCACGATAACCCCGAATTGCTCAAAACCGTTACCGACAAGCTGGGCGAACTGATCGAAGAGTACAATCGACGGCTGCTGCAGTTGGACGGCGTGGCAGTGATCTTCCAGGGTGAGGACCTGGGGTTCAACACCCAGACGCTGATTCCGCCCGACGACATCCGCCAGTACTTCCTGCCCTGGCATAAGAAGTACGCTCAAATGTGTCACGACGCCGGGCGTCCTTACTTCCTGCACAGTTGCGGCGAGGTTACCTCGGTCATGGAAGACCTGATCGAGGACGTGAAGATCGACGCCAAGCATTCGTTCCAAGACAACATCATGCCGGTGGCCCAGTGGAAACAGCGATACGGCGATCGGATCGGGATCCTTGGCGGCGTGGACGTCGACAAGCTAACCAGCTACGAACCGGCGCAAGTTCGCACGTACGTGCGAGAGATCATCGAGCAATGTGCCCCCGGCGGACGCTTCGCCATCGGCTCGGGTAATTCCATCCCCAGCTACATCCCCCCGGAAAACTACCTGGCCATGGTCGAGGAAGCGCTGTTATAAAACGCCCTCCCGTCACCACCGACATCACGAACCAACTGGTTTTCCTGGGCACGGGCACGTCGCACGGGGTGCCGGTGATCGGCTGCGGTTGTGCGACTTGCACCAGTGGTGACGAAAAGGACCGGCGAACCCGCTGCAGTGTCGTGTTGGGGTTGCCCGAGGGGAATCTGTTGATCGACTCCCCGCCCGACTTGCGAACCCAATTGCTTCGTGAACGGATCGGCGTGATTCATGCGGTGGCTTACACGCACGGCCATGCCGATCACCTGATGGGACTGGACGACTTGCGGATCTTTGCGTCTTATCTGGACGATGACCTGCCCATCTATTGCGACGATCAGGTCGAAGCCCGCATCCGCCGGGCGTTCGACTACGCGTTCGATCCGGTGGCCCGAGCCTATCCGGCCGGCGGCGTGCCGCGATTGATCTTTAGGCCGATCACGGGCGAACCGATGGAGGTGCTCGCCGCGCGAGTTGTTCCGGTCGCGTTGGAGCATGGGCGATTCGACGTGTGGGGATTCCGCATCGGCGCGGTCGCCTACTGCACCGACGTGAACAAGATCCCCGACGAGAGCATTGACTTGCTGCAAGGCTTGGACGTGCTGATCCTCGACGGCCTGCGTCGCCGGCCGCACGCGACTCACTTTACCCTCGACGAGGCGATCTCTGCGGCCGAAGGTCTTGCCGCGAAGCGAACCCTGTTTACGCACATGAGCCACGACCTGCTGCACGAAGCAACCAACTTCACCTTGCCGCCCGGCATGGAACTGGCCTACGACGGAATGAGAGTACCGTTGGAATTGTAAGCCTTGTGTGGCTGGGGCAAAGCGCAGCGGTGCCCCAGGTCCCCACTACTCGATCGGCGAGAGGTCGTACAGCGGGGCCGGCGAGCGATCCGACAGCGTGGCGGGTGGCGAGCGGTCGGATATCGTGGTGGAGGCCGGCTGTGAGGGCACCGTGTCGACCCTCGTTTGCGGCGCAGGAGGATCGGCCGGCGGCTCGATGAGTCTAGGTTCCGGTGGATAGGCTCGCGGCTCGGGGATCTTCAGTAGCAGTGGCGCCGCCGGAGGAATCTTCTCAGCATGGGCCGCCCGACTGACTTCGTCCGCGGCCGGCGGCGGCTCAATGGCCGCAACTTCCTCTTGCGTCTTGGCGACAGCCGGTGCCTGCGGTGGCGGGTTCGTCTTCTTGGCCAGTACTTGTTTCGGTTCGGTGAAGAACGCCTGGTCGTTGACCGCCAATTGACGGCGATCCCGCTTATTCTCCTTTGTCAGCGGCAGGCGGATCTTGTTGCCGGCGAATCGGGTCCCCTCGACGATCGTACCGCGGCGAAACGGCCCGGCACCAAAGACATAGACGTCCTTGACCGTGCTTTCGATCGGCACGGCGCCCGATTGCCATACCGGTCGGCCCGTCTTGCGGTTGTAGGCAAACGCGGCCAGCTTGACGATCGCCCGTTGCTCGTTCTTGGTGGCCAGGGGCATCTCGGGAATAATGTCGGGCACGCCGGGCAAGGGGACCAGACCATGTGTATTGGTGGCCGGTACACCAAACAGCAGTTCTCGATGGTCGGTACCGACCGCGCCGGTGCGGACCTCCACGACGTAGTCGGCCTCGGTCTTCAGTTCCTTCAGAATGCAGCCGGAAGCCAGCATGTGCTGCCGGATCAGGCTGGTCAGGTAGGCCGAGTCGATCGTCCCGACCAGCGGCGCGGCGTCGAGAAAAACCTGCTTGCCGGCCAAAGAGCGCAAGTCCAGCTTGTTGACCGCGCGATCCATCGCGTCGGAGATCAGCAACTGTTCGGTGGCCGACCGGGGCGTATGGGTCCACTTCGTGCTGCCGCAGCCGGGCAGCACGGCGCCCAATACCAGAATCATCAACCAGCTCAACCGCATCAGCCGGCCTCAAGGACAACAGAGGGACAAGTTCACCTCGACACCGAGGTAAGAAAAGGGGCCGGATTATAGTCGAACGTGACCCACAAGGAAACGTCCATTCTCAAGCAAGTTAGCACATGGACCTAGTGACGGAAGTGCTTGTGCAGCAAGGGGTTATGGCGGTTTTCTAGCGATTCCCGGTGGGGATATAGCTCGTACGGGGGGTAGCTTAAATGGGTATTTCTATCGAGAATAGCCGGGGAACAACGTCCCGCGGAACGTCCTAAATCGGGCCAAATTGCCTCGGTTATGCCTGGAAAGCGAACCCCCGGCCGACCCTCGGCAACCTACAATTCAGAAGCGGTGTTCTATTCGTCAAATACCACCACGCAGAGGGGTGCCAACAGAGTGGCTGAGTCGAAACCTTCCCAAAACCCGATCCGCAGGCTGCCGGGGAAACTGGCCTATTTGCTGACGGTGCTGATCTTGGTCGGCGTGGGCGTGGCTGTCTGCGTGTATCTGATCAAAACCAAGCCGACCGCCGAAGGGAAACCGAAACCGGATCCCGGCCGCTTGGTCCGTGCCTTTCGCGCCGAGAAGGCGTCGCATCGCGTGGCGATCAACGTCTATGGGACGGCCCGGGCCAGTCAGCAGTGGACGGCCATTGCCGAGGTGGCCGGGCAGACGGTCGAAATCGATCCGCGGTTCGAGCCGGGTGAACTCTTGCCGGCCGGCCGGTTGCTGATCCAAATCGATCCGATCGATTACGATCTGGCCATCAAGCGACTCGAAGTGGAAGCGGCGGCCCGAGACATCGAACTCGACGAGTTGGAGCAGGAGAAGGCCAACTTCGAGGAGATCCTCAAGCTGCACCGGCGCCGCTTGGAACTGGCCGAAGCGGAACGTGATCGACTCCTCGAGGCGTTCGCCCAGCAGGCCGTTTCGCGCAGTGCGTTGGAATTGGCCGAAGGCGCGTACGAAGCGCGGCGGACGGCCGTCCAAGAGACGCTCAACGGCTTGAAGCTCTTGCCGATGAAACGCGAACTGGCCGAGAAGCGGAAAGCGGTGGCAAGCGTTCGGTTGCAGGAGGCGCGTCGCTCGCGCGAGAAGTGTGCGATTCGGCTGCCGTTTGCCGCGAGATGTGTCTCGAAGGCCATCGAGGTGAACCAGTTCGTCACGGCCGGTCAAGAGTTGGGTGTGTTCCTCGCGCTGGACTCGGCCGAGGTGGTGGCCATGGTCGAAACGCACAAGATGCCCATGATGTTTCCCGAGGGGATCAAGGCGCTGGGTGTCTTGGACCTGCCGCAGATGGACCTGAACGAATCGCTGATGGGGAAGCTTCGAATCCCGGCCAAGGTGAGTTGGGGCGTCGGCGATCGGGAGCCGGTTTGGTACGGGATGGTCTCGCGAATCGGCAGTTCCTTGGATCCCGGCACCCGGACCGTGCCGGTGGTGATCGAGGTACTCGACCCGTACAAGAACGTCCAGCCGGGGGTTCGCCCGCCGCTGATCCCCGGCGCCTTTTGCGATGTAACGTTCTACGGCGCCACGTTCGACGACGTAGTGGTGATTCCCCGCGATAGTTTGCACGACGGCGCGGTCTACCTCAGTCGCGAGGGGAAGCTTCACATCCGGCCGGTGACGGTCGCGGCATTGGAGGAGCAATTGGCCGTGATCTCCGAAGGGATCGAGTCGGGCGACGTGGTGATCACGGCCGACCTGTTCCCGGTCAACGAGGGCATGCCGGTGCGTGTCGAGATGATCGAAAACCCGGTCCAACCGCGCGTTCAGATCGATGCTGCGGCCCGTGAGTTGGAAGCGACCGAGCAGCCTGACGCGGAGGCCGGGCCATGATCGGCTATTTCGTACGTCATCCGACGGCGGCCAACCTGCTGATGGGTGTGATCATCCTGCTGGGCCTGTTGGGCTATCGCTCGTTGACGCGCGAGGTCTTTCCCGAGTTCGCGCCCGAGTTCGTCAATGTCCAGGTGATCTACCGAGGCGCCTCACCCGAAGAGGTCGAGGAGACGATCTGCCGGCGGATCGAGGAAGAGATCGAAGGGATCGAGGGGATCGAAAAGGTCACCTCGACCGCCCGCGAGAGTTTGGCCCTGGTGGTGGTCGAGGTGGCCGACGGCTACTCGATCGGGTCCGTGCAGAAGGACATCGAGAACGCGGTCGAGCAGATCGACAACTTTCCCGAGGACACCGAAGAGCCGCTCGTCTGGGAAGTTGACCGCTTGGACCATGCGTGCACGGTCTCCGTTTGGGCCGACGAGATGCCGATCAAAGATCTGGCCGCCTTGGCCGACACGATCGAGGCCGATCTGCTGGCCTTGGACGAAGTGAGCCTGGTCGAGACGTACGGCATTTCCGAGCACCAGATTCGGATCGAGGTTCGCCAGGACCAATTGTTGGCCCGAGGGCTGACCATTGCCGAGGTGGCCCGAATCGTGGCGGCCCAGAGTGTCGACTTGCCGTCCGGGAGCGTCGAGACGGGCCAACGGGAAATCAAGATCCGCGTGGTCGACCAACGCCATACGGCCGAGGAGTTTCGCGAGTTGGTCGTCCAGGTCGATCCGAGCGGGGCCCGCATCCGGCTGCGCGACGTGGCCACCGTGACCGACACCTTCGAGGACGAATGGACCCAGACGAACTTTCAGGGCCATCGGTGCATCAACTTGGAGGTCAACAAGACCAAGGCGGAAGACACGATCCGGGTGGCCGATGCCGCACGAGAATACGTCGAGATGCGGCGTGCGACGCTGCCGTCCGGTGTGCATATAGCCGCGTGGAATGACTGGTCGTACTACGTGAAGGATCGGCTGGGGATGCTCGTCGAGAACGGCATGCTCGGCTTCATCCTGGTGTTTCTCACGCTGTGGCTGTTTCTGCATTTTCGGCTGGCGGTTTGGGTGGCGGTGGGGATCCCCATCTCGTTCCTTGGCACGCTCTTCCTGATGGCCCAGGCCGACATGAGTCTGAACATGATCACCATGTTCAGTCTGATCATGGCCGTGGGCATCATCGTCGACGACGCGATCGTGATCGGTGAGAACATCTACGCGCACTCGCTACGGGGAAAATCGCCGACCGAGGCGGCCATCGACGGGACGTCGGAGGTCGGGCTGGGCGTGGTGGCTTCGATGCTCACGACCGTGGCCATCTTCATGCCCCTGCTGACCATGGAAGGCGAGGTCGGCAAGATCATGCGCGTGATGCCGGTCGGCGTGGTCACGGCCTTGAGCGTGAGCCTGGTGGAAGGCTTTTTTGTCCTGCCGAACCATTTGAAGCACTCCCTGGAAAAGATCCCCAAGGAACCCTCGCGGTGGCGCGTGGCGAGCGATCGCTTGATGCAGTGGATGGTTCACCGGCTGTACGCTCCGGTCTTGGACAGGGCGGTCCAGCGGCCGCTGATTCCCGTGGCCGGGGCCGTGATGCTGTTTCTGATATCGATGGGGCTGCTCTTCGGCGGGCGGATTCCGTTCGAACTGTTTCCCGAGCTCGACGGGGATTATCTGATCGGGCAGGTCGAATTACCCACCGGAACCGACTTGGCGCGAACCCAGGAGATTGCCACGCGGATGGAAGAGGTCCTAACCGGCCCGGGAAGCGTCAACGAAGCATTTCGCTCCCGACAGCCGAATCAAGAGGACCTGATCCGCAATATCAGCACGAGCTTCGGGTTCGTTCGCACGATGGGGCACGAGCCGATCCAGCCGGAGACGGGCAGTCACATTGCTCAGGTGATTGTCGAGCTGTTGGGCGCCGACAAGCGGAACGCCCGATGCGACGACGTGTTGCGGGTGTGGCGTGAAAAGGTGAAAGAAGTGCCCGACGTGGTCCGCCTGACCTTCGAGCAGTTGCAAGTCACGCCGGGCGGCAAGCCGATCGACATCCAGCTACGCGGCCGCGATCTGGTCGAACTAAAAACGGCCAGCTTGCAGTTACAGCAGCAGATCAAGATGTCGCCGGGCGTTCGCAACGTGCAAGACAACCTGCGCCCCGGCAAGCAGGAGGTCTTTGTTCGGTTGAAGCCGGTGGCCATGCCGTTGGGCATCACGTCGGCCGCTCTGGCCTCGCAACTTCGTCAGGCGTTCTGGGGTGATATTGCCCAGGAGTTTCAGCGCGGGGCGGACAATTTCGAGGTGCAGGTGCTGTTGGCGCCGGACGACCGCCGCTCGCTGGCCGATCTGGATGACTTCAAGGTGAAGACCGACGACGGCCGTATGGTGCCGTTTCACGAAGTGGCCACCGCCCGGATCACGCGCGGCTATTCACAGATCATCCGTGTCGACGGCCGGCGGACGGTCTCCGTGACGGCCGACCTGGACACCCAGCTAGGCAACGCGACGGAAATCCTGGCCGACTTGAACCAAGACTTTCTTCCCGGCTTCAAAAAACAATACCCGAACATCTTGGTCGACCTCGAAGGCCAGAGCAAGGAACGCCAGAAGACGGGCGACAGCCTGACACGTGGTTTTGTGATTGGCCTGTGCATCATCTTTATTCTGCTGTCGTTCGTGTTCCAGTCGTACGTCGAGCCGCTGATCGTGATGGCCGCCATTCCGTTCGGATTAGTGGGCGCGGTGGCCGGGCATTTGGTGTTGGGGTTGAGCTGGACCATGCCCAGCAGCATCGGGTTCATCTCGCTCTCAGGGATCGTCGTGAACGATTCGATCATTCTGGTGCGATTCATCAAGCTGCGCTTGGCCGAGGGGCGCCCGGTTTTGGAAGCCGTCCAGGAGGCGGGTCGGCAACGGTTTCGGCCCGTGTTCCTCACCTCGGCCACCACCGTCGCCGGCCTGTCGCCCATGATGCTGGAGACCAGCCTGCAGGCCCAGTTCCTGATCCCGATGGCCGTCTCGATCTCCTTCGGGCTGATGTTCGCCACAGTGTTGGTCCTGCTGTTGGTCCCCTGCTTGTACTGTATTCTGGCCTGGCTGGGGATTAGCCAACGCATCACGGTAAAATCTTTCGGCACGGGCGTGCAAAATGTCCCGTAAAGCGATGAGCAGCCCCCCTTGCACAGGTGATCGCTTGCCGATAGGCTGAATGGTCTTGCGTGATTCATGGAAATCCGGGTGGCTGGCGGCTGAGCGCAGCGAAGCCCCAGGCCGTACATCCCTGGGGCACCGCTTCGCTTTGCCCCAGCCACTCCACGAGGCTTCAATCTCACCGACGTACCGTCGGCGGCTAAACATCCCTTTTTTGCCCGACATGAGTCTCCGTCATGAAATACTATAAACGAACACGGTTTGTGGCGATTGTTGTTTGCCTTGGTTGCACGGCGGCCGGTTGGGCTGACGAGCCGGCCGATCCGCACGCCGATCTGCCGCCTACGCATTCCGTCAATCCGGAGTTGTACGCCACCGGCTTCGAGTTTGCCGAGGGGCCGGTGTTGGACGTCGACGGTAACCTGTTCGTGGTCAACTACCGCCGCTTGGGGACCATCGGGCGGATCGGCATCGACGGGACGGCCGCCATCTTTTGCGATCTGCGAGAAGGGTCGTCCGACGAAGAGCGCCCGCCGCAAATCAACGGAATGAAAATCGACGGCGGCGAAAGGATCATCGCGGCCGACTCCGGGGCGGGACGATTGCTGCGAATCGCCCCGGACGGCAGCAGTGTGCAAGTCTTGGCCGATCGCTGGGAGGCCAAACGCTTCAATTCCATCAACGACGTCGCACTGGACCGAGCTGGGAATATCTTTTTTTCCGATCCCGGCGGGTCCACCGTGAAGAAGCCGATCGGCTCGGTCTATCGCTACAACATCGAGACGGGCAAGGTGACGCAAGTCGCCACGGGATTTGCGTTTCCCAACGGGTTGGCCGTCACACCCGACCAGAAACAACTCTGCCTGTCCGAGAGCTTACGCTATCGCATCTTGATCTTCGACCTCGATGAAGAAGGCACGCTGAGTAATCAGCGCGTGCTGATCGACCTTCCCACCGAAACCCGCGGAGAAATCATCGGCGGAGCCACAAATCCCGACGGGATGATCTTCGACGCGGCCGGCAGGCTTTACGTGGCCACGTGGACCGGCGGGGTGATCGACGTGATTGACGTTGCCGCCGGCGAACTGATCCGTCAGTACGACGCCGGGGGCTTACAGGCGACCAACGTCCACTTCCACGGCGGCTATCTCTACACGACCGTGGCCGCCAAGGAAGCCGTCTTCCGGTTGAAGCTCGGCGTCGATGGGTTCGACTACAACGAGCCCCAAGCAACGCAGTGACCGTCGCGCTGGGATGGGGATCGCCGTGCAAAGCCCGCCCAGTGCATGGGCGGGATCCCCCGGACGCAGTCCGGGGGCTTTTGACCGCAAGTCGCGACATCGATCTATTCACGGACGGACGCAACTATCTGCGTGGCGGCCCGTATTTCCGTGGCGGTCCGTATTTCCGTGGCGGCCCGGCCGGTGTCGGCTGTCCCGGATTCCCTTCGGCCACGGGCCCTTGACGTCGGTCGACCGTACGGACCGGCTCGGGTTGCTCGGCGGTCGGCCTTTGATATCGATCGGCCGTACGCGCCGGTTCGGGTCGCTCGGCCAACCGGCTCGTCTCTTTGGACGGTTCCTCGTCCGCCAGATTCGAGATGGAATCGTCCTTGTAGAAGAGCGTACTCTCCTCGCTGACTAATCGGGACCCGCTCGCTCGACAATGGACCTCGGTCCGGAAGATGTGGTTTCCAGCCGTTTCGGCCCGAGCGCGGATCGTCAGCACGATGTCTTCCCCAGCCGCCACCGAGGGGATCGGGCTGAAGGTGACTTGCCCGGAGCGAATCTGATGCGGGCCGCCCTTAGCTTCCAACGGTTCGATGCCGTTGGAGAAGTAAGTGACCACCTGAACGTTCTTGGCGGTCTTGGTGCCTCGGTTGCGGATGCGCAATTCGTAGAGCGCATCGCCGCCGACCGGTACCGGTCCGCTGGGATCTTTCACGACCAAGACGAGATCGGCCATGGCCTCGACCCGAGTGGCCGCCGACATCGAAGCGATCAGATCGCCCTCGGCCGTCGAGACCACTTTCATCCGCGCCGCGCCGGGTAGACCCAGGCTGCAATTGATCACGAAAATCCGTTCGCTACCCTCTTCCAATCGCTCCAGGTTCCAG
>SDBV01008435.1_pt1 | contig 13906 bp, 13 predicted proteins | sample 2277081 | NCBI WGS metagenome assembly SDBV01 (sample SAMN10402039, study PRJNA504765) | marine sediment metagenome | isolation source: marine sediment core GS10_PC15, 223 cmbsf | place: Arctic Ocean: Southern Knipovich Ridge | collected 2010 | reverse complement strand
GACGTTCAGTAAGTATGGGTCGACGTCGAGTTGCGACGTCTCGATACGCACGTCTCCGATGTTCTGGGCGATTGTCACGATGGCTGCGAGGTGTGACGCCGATTCGCTCGCCATGGCCCACTTGGCGAGGGCCTTGGCTTGGTCAGGCCCGGCTCGGTTCGCTTCTAAATAGATCGACCGCACAGTCTCGTGTGCCATTCGGGCGATCGCGCCGGTCGTGTCTCGATCCCATCTTCGTCCATCCCAGACCAACCATCCGAGCCCGGCACAATATCGAACGTTCGGGCCGTGTCTCGCGACGAGTCGTTCCGCGTTTCCAAGATCGGTGAGGCGCTGCCCGCCCGGTGGGCATCCACTTGTGAGACCATGGTCTAACTCACAGCCGGGACATCGCGTCGACGCGTCCATCATTCGACTTCCGCCGCTATCAGGTCCACGTCGGCCTGGCTGGGCGCCGCGCCCTCGAGCAGGCTGCGACGGATTTGCTCGAGCGCGACGAACGCGACCTCGCGACGTCGGACGATGTCGCCGACCCGTTTGGCGAGAGCGACAAGCGTGCCCGGAAATGGCGCAGGGGTCGCGAATCCTGGCAAGTCGAACACCTGGCACCCATCGAGACCCGACAAGTCGCGCAATGTCGGGAGGTGGTCGGCGGCGGGGACGAGATGGTCGCGGGCCATGACGACGACGGCTCGGATGAGTTTGCCGTAGCTGTCCCGGACGAGTTCGAAGTCGTTGGCGATGCCGCGATATCCATCGAACGCGTCGCGGACTTGCTCGCGGGTGAGCCAGAGCCAACTCCCACATACGAACCCAACTAGATCTTCGATGGCTTCAGGCGACTCAAGCGGCAGCTCTAACGATCGCCACCACGGGGCGATCGGCGCCTCGGGCACGATCAGGTCGGTCATCGCCTGCACCCTCGTCCCGGCACCATCGCGGCGGTGAGCGTCTCGTCGAGCGAGCGTGTGTGCTGTGCGATACATCGGTGGCAGAACTGTCGGATGAGTGTGCCGCCGTTGCGGACGCGGAACTGGCGCGGTTGTGATGTACTATCGGTCGTGTCGTGTGGTGCGACAGTTTGGGAGCCGGGCCTGCGTAGCCCGGCTTCTGTTGTTGCGGCGTTCATGCTGCATCGCCTTCGAGTCCGGCGATGAATTCCCGTAGCGCCTCGGACGAAACGAGTCGGCGTCTACCGATTCGCACCGAGCGCAGTTCACCTCGTGTGGTGAGTTCGTAGGCGTGCGCCCGGCTGATTCCGAGTAGCTGTGCCGCTTCGGTCACCGAGTGCAAGAGCCGTGTGCCGTCCGCCGTTTCCATATCGTCCTCCCTAATACCATTGGGTACGACTCCAAAGTAATCGGACGTAGGCGACTATCTACTGTATAGTTTGGGTATGCGGGGATTAGGTATCCCGGAGCGCATACATCGAGTCAGAGGGTGGACGAGTGGTAACACGGAAAAGCCTCGAAGAGTTCGGCGCAGAGTTGCAAACGAGCCAGGCGCTCTTGCCGCCCCAAATCGGCATGGTGCACTCGTACAGTTGGCGAGGACTACTCGTCGATGTCGTCATCGATTACGGATACGACCCGGACTCGGCCGCGGCGATCACGCTGCGCCCGGACACAAGCGCTGTGCAGAGTCGTCTGGTTAGGTCAGTTCCCGTGTTTGAGTTGACGCGAGACGCCAAGCGCCAGACCGCGAAGACCATTGCGGCCTTGTCTCGCGAGCTATCGGCCGGGGACGCTGGTGAGGACGGTGTCACGGTTCAGGCATTTGGCGGCTCTGCCGGCGACAATTCGACAGGGGTGTTCGCAGCCAAGGGCCATCCAGATGATGTCGACCCGTCTGACCTGATGAATCGCGTGCTGATGCTCCATTCGATGCGGGCCCAATCCGACGAAGACACAGCTATTGACGAAGTTCGCGAGCAGGTCGGTCGCCGTTTCGGGAGCTGGGCGGAAGACCTCAAGTCGAATCCTCGACCTGGAAAAGCGGGCCGCGCCGACATCTGGTACGCCAAGTTGGCGTCTGACTACGTCGAACAGTGCTCGGTCACACGGAAACCGATCGCGGTAATGGCAGCGGCGCAGAGCTACTCGCCGCAACGAATACGCAACAGCGTCGACGAAGCCAGACGTCGGGGCCTGTTAACGCCACCACCTAGGCCGGGAATCGCGGGTGGCGAATTGACGCCAAAAGCGGCCGCTCTCTTGGAATCAACGAAGGGCGGACAAGATGAGTAGGGCGCACGGTGATGGGTCGGTCTGGTTCGACGAAGATCGAGATCGGTGGCGCGGTCAACTCGATCTTGGGCGAGGGCCGGATGGTCGTCGGAAATACCGCAGAGTCTCAGGTCTTACGAAGACAGAGGCGTCAGCGAAGCTTCGCGAACTTCGGTCCGAGTTGGATACGTCCGGGGCGGTGGCTCCCGGTGATGTCTCTTTCGGCGACCTGATGCGAGCATGGCTCGATTCGCGAGCGGGCAACGTGTCGCCGTTGACGGTCGATAACTATCGGGACATGGCCGAGCACCATCTACTACCTGCCCTTGGCTCGACTCCGGCGGGGAAGGTCACGCCCGAGATGATCGAGAAGGTCCTCCAGCATCTTGCCGCGAAGAACTACGCCCGATCGACTCTCGTCCGGATACGTAACGTGACCTCGCAGGCCTACAAGTGGGGGATTCGTCGAAGGTCGGCGACGTGGAATCCTGCGGCTGTCGCGGAGATCCCTGCCGTCACGAAGCCCGTGCGGCGCGGCCGTGCATTGAACGTCGACGAGTTCCGCGACCTTATTGAGGCGGCTCAAAAAGACCGACTCGGCGCGCTGGTGATCGTCGCTGTGACGGCCGGTCTGCGGCCGAGTGAAACAACGGCGTTGAGTTGGAGTGATCTAGACCTAGGGGTCGGGACCGCGAGGATATGGCGGGCCTGGAAGGGGTCGGGGTCGAATCGCGAGTTAGGTGACACGAAGACGGAGGGGTCTCGGCGGTCGTTGAAACTTGCCGACGTAGCGGTCGACGCTCTACAACAGCATCGTCTCGCTCAGGTCGAGGAGCGCCTCGCGTTCGACTGGCCCGACGAGCACCGAGACCTCGTGTTCGTCAGTGAGGTCGGCACGCCGATCGATCCGTCGAACCTTCGTAAGATCGTCAAGCGGATCGCCAGCGATGCAGCCATCGAGGGCACGGTGACGCCGTACACATTCAGACACACGGCGGCGAGCCTGCTTTCAGACGCCGGCGTCAGTAACGAAGCACTGGCGGACGCGTTCGGCCATCGAACTACGCGAATGCTGGAGCGGCACTATCGGCATCGCGTTCGAGACGTGATCGACGTTGTTGCCGCCCCGATGGACGACCTGGTAGCGGTCGAGAAATGACACCCAGCGGACTCAATGACACCCAGAATGACACCCAAGCGGCGATGGACATAGTGTCGATCTGGCCTCGCAGGTAGCCTGACCTGCACCTTTGTTGGTGGAGCCGATGGGGATCGAACCCACTACCTCTTGCATGCCATGCAAGCGCTCTACCGATTGAGCTACGGCCCCATGTGTCGCCCCGGGGACACCCCCGGCAACGCCCCGAAGGTCGGAGTTTAACCGCGGTTCATCCGTCCCGATCAGCGTTTTCGTCACAGGCCCTGACCATGGTGTCGGCTGGTCGTACGGACGGGAAGTGCCTTATTTCTACGCCGCCGTTCGGTAGTTCTGCCGCTCGATTCCCGGGCTCGACCCGCGCTAGTCCGACCGGTCCAACGATCTGGAACGCTCAATCCAGGTCAAGAAGAATGGCGAAGTTCCATACATGGGCGCCATTCGACAAATGTCTTCGACCCGTCGTGCAACCTCACCGTCCGGAGACTTTCTTATCTCTTCGAGCACCGGCCGCCAATCCTCGAGACTGCCGCGGTCGAGGATCTCCTCGAGATGCACGATGTCGATGTCGCGGACGGTCGGGCTGGATGTGTGGTTGACACGTACCGACCGAATCACGACGATGGCTCGGCGATCTCTTGAGCCACTGCTCCGAGCACCGCGGTTATGGCGCTCCAGTCTTGCCAGTCCGGCACGAGGCCTTTGTATGCAGTCAAATCTGTCGTGCCGAGGTCTCGCGGGGCCGGTTCAGCCAGTTGTTTGATGAGCTGTGTGACCACCGGTCCATTGGCCGACTCGTAATAATCGTCGAGATGGGAGAGAACCCTTCCGGCTTCGACAATTTCGAGCCGATCGGCCAATGCGGCGACATCGAGATAGTCTCTCGTGGCATTCCGCACCAAGATCATCCACGCCTTCGTGCGCAACACTTCGTCGAGTGTGGGAACCTGCAATTCGTAGCCGGCCCACGTAACCAACTCTGTTTCGAGGGGCCTAGACCGGATCAGCTGCCGTATGCCCGTCTCCACACCTTGGAAGTCTCCGAGTATGAGTACCGGCGGCTTGACGCGCCGCGTCGTCCAGTTTCCGAATGCTTCGAGGCGGTTGAGAACACTGTCGTAGCGGTCGCGTAGATCGGCGATCACGTGATCATTGTCGAGTGACACCCGGTGACGTGCGTGGTAGGCCGCCGCCGTACCCCCAACGAGTACAGCTTCAGGAAAAAGGCGGTGTATTTCAGCGGACGCTGCGAGCACGGACTCAAATTCTGGATTCTGCCCCAAAATGTGATCGGGTACGTCCGAAGGTTGTGTCGGCTCCATGTTCATCGCCGTGGTCTTGGTTTGCCTTCCCAAACGAGCCCTGGGTCACCAGTCTACTCGCAAGAATCGCCCCATGGTTGGCACCCCGATCACGCTACGATCCTGGCCAATGATCGACTACGACCACCGCTCAATTGAAGTGAAGTGGCAGGCATATTGGCGCGAACAAGGCACCTACGTCGCGCCCGATGATGATCCCCGAGAAAAGTTCTACTCGCTGGTCATGTTCCCGTACCCGTCGGGGTCGGGGCTTCACATGGGCCATGCCCGCAACTATGTGTACGGCGACCTGATCGCTCGTTACAAACGCATGCGCGGCTACAACGTGATGAACCCGATGGGATTCGACGCGTTCGGTCTCCCCGCCGAGAACTACGCGATCAAGACTGGGATCCACCCGGCAGAGACGACATCGGCTGCGATTGCCACCATGAAACAGCAGTTCGACAAACTCGGAGTCGTTTACGACTGGTCGCGCGAAGTCAACACGTCTATGCCCGACTACTACCGCTGGACGCAGTGGATTTTCCTTCAGCTCTATGCCAAGGGCCTCGCGTTCCGGTCGAAGTCATCTGTGAACTGGGATCCGGTCGACCAGACAGTTCTCGCGAACGAACAGGTCGTCGATGGCAAGGGCGAACGCTCCGGTGCAGTTGTCGAAAAGCGTGAACTCGAGCAGTGGTCGTTCAAGATCACCGACTATGCACAACGATTGCTCGACGACCTCGAAAAGCTCGACCGCTGGCCCGACCGTGTGCGGAGAATGCAGGCAAATTGGATCGGCCGGTCCGAAGGGTGCGAATTCGAGATGGTGATCTCGGACGAGAACGGCAACCCGGCGCCCGACACTCCGACGATGACGGTTTTCACGACCCGTCCCGACACGGGCTTCGGAATGACCTATGCGGTGCTCGCGCCCGAGCATCCGCTCGTGGCCTCGATTACGACCGAAGATCGACGCGTCAACGTTGACGTCTTCGTCGACCGGGTGAGCCGCGAAAGCGAGGTCGACCGCCAGTCGCTCGAAGGGTCGCTGCTCAAAAGGGGCGCGTTCACCGGCTCATATGCGATCAACCCGTTCACCGAGATGCCCGTCCCGATCTATCTCGCCGACTACGTCTTGATGGGATACGGCACCGGCGCGATCATGGCAGTTCCCGGCGAGGATCAACGAGACTGGGAATTCGCGCAAGCCTACGATCTTCCGATCGTCCGCACTGTTGCGCCGCCCGACGATTGGGACGGCGAGGCGTACACCGGTCGCGGGCTCATGATCAACAGTGCGTTCCTCAACGGACTCGACAAGGAAACGGCCATCGGTAAGGCGACCGAATGGCTGGTCGAACGCGGCATCGGTCGAGCCACGGTGAACTTTCGGCTGCGTGATTGGCTGATCAGCCGGCAGCGGTATTGGGGCGTCCCGATTCCGATCGTGTATTGCGACAAGTGCGGCGAGGTGCCGGTCCCCGCCGAGGATTTGCCGGTCAAGTTGCCGATGGACATCGAGTTCCGTCCGACCGGCCAGTCTCCTTTAAAACTCGAGCCCTCGTTCTATGAGACGAGTTGCCCGAGCTGTGGCGCCGACGCGACGCGTGAAACCGACACGATGGACACTTTCGTCGACTCGTCTTGGTACTTTTTGCGGTACTGCGACTCGCGTAACGTCGATGCGCCGTGGGGCCGCAAACTCGTCGACGAATGGATGGCCGTCGACCAATACATCGGAGGCGTCGAACACGCGATCTTGCACCTGCTCTACAGCCGATTCTTCCAAAAGGTCTTCTACGATCTCGGCTTGACCGATGCCGACGAGCCGTTTGCAGCGCTGTTCACGCAAGGCATGATCTATCGCGACGGCGCGAAGATGTCGAAGTCGAAGGGCAACGTGATCGAGGTTGACGAGATCTGTGACCGATACGGCGCCGATGCTACCCGGTTGTTCCATCTCTTCATCGGCCCACCAATGATGGACGCCGAATGGCAAGACACCGGCGTCGAAGGTACAGCCCGCTTCGTCGGCCGGGTGTGGCGCCTCGTCCTGAGTGACGTAGCGCGTGGCGGATGTGAACTGGGCGAATCCGATCGTGAGATGCGCCGTCTCATCCATGAGACGACTCGAAGAGTGACATCTGACATCGACACGTTCTCTTTCAACACGGCTGTTCCAGCGCTGATGGAACTCGTCAATTCGGCGATGACCTGGCTGCGAGAGTGCGAAGCCCCGAGCCGAGCCGTATTCGACGAACTCGTGACGAATCTCTTGTTACTGCTTGCCCCGATGGCGCCCCACGTCAGCGCCGAACTCTGGGAATTAACGGGGCGTGACGGGCATATCCACGAGCAGTCGTGGCCGGCGTTCGACGCGGAGATCGCGAAATCGTCGACGGTTACGATGGTCGTGCAGATAAAGGGCAAGGTTCGTGACCGTATCGATGTCGATGTCGACATCACAGAAGACGACGCACTTCGTCTCGCGCTCGGCTCGCCCCGCATCACCGACCTGCTCGCCGGAGCGGAACCACGCCGGGTGATCGTACGTCAGCCCAAACTCGTCAACATTGTGCCGTGAGTTCAGACCGGGCCGCGTTTTTCATTCTCGACCGGGCAGTCACGGCCGGTTCGAGCATGTATCACTTCGGACGTGCAGCGCTCGAATGGGGCGTCTATCGCCGCCGCGATCTGCTCGAACGTACGGTGCGCTCGGCTCGGCGCCGCCGACGCGACGACGCGAGTGATGTCCGAGATCACCTGCTCGCCACGCTCAAAGGCAGCACCCGTGAACAGATGGACGTGATGCTTCCGAGCGCGCTGGCGCCGATTCTGAGCGAGGTGCGCCACGACATGTACCTGCGCATCCTCAGCTTCGAGGCCGCTGGGACGCCGACCTATCTGTGTTCGGCCTCGCCGGTCGAACTCGTCGCCCCGATCGCGGATGTTTTGAACATGTCGGGCGGGGCGCTCGCCACCGTCGCGGTGACCGACGAAGCTGGACGCTATACCGGCGAACTCGACGGCCCGTTTTGCCATGGCGACGGACTCGTCGAGGTGATGGAGGCCGAGGCGGCGCGGGTCGGGTTCGATCTCGACGGGTGTAGCGGGTTTGGTCACGCCGCAGCCGACACGGCAATGCTCGAACTCGTTGGCGTGCCGGTCGCGGTCGATCCCGAACCCGAATTGGCCCATATCGCAGCAGAGCGCGGTTGGGAGACCATCGAGGTGTCGCGTCCCGGAGCGGGTCGCATAGTTGTGGCGGCAGGAATTGCGACCGGAGCGACCGCGGCGGCCGTCGCGTCTGTCATCTGGGCGACACGGCGCCCGGCCTCGCACCGGTGACTGTCGAATCCGTTCCGCTGCCGAAGGCTGTCGGAGCGTTGGCGAACGAGCCGGGGTCATCATCGCACACGTTGCGTGCCGGGCTCGAGTGTCGACCGATTGTTGTGTCATGCGGCGGATGGGCGAGCCGAATCATTCCGCGGGGCGCCACGGCCTGGACGCTCGGGCGCCTCGTGCTGATTCGCGAGTCGGCGCTCGCCGACGACGACGCAGCACTCGGTCTGATCGTCCATGAGATCGTCCACGTCGGCCAGTGGCATCGCAACGGCCGGATCAGGTTCATGTACGAATACGTCGCGCCGTATCTGAGGGAGCGAATGCGAGGCTCAAAACATTGGGAGGCGTACTCACGCGTTCCGGCAGAGATCGAGGCATACGAGGTCGAACACAACCTGGTCGGGCGTCGCTGACGGACTTCCGAGGTCACGAGTTCAGGGCGCCGACCGACTCGCACAGTGTTGTCGCGTCGACGTAAGCCTGCGGGAGCGCAGCCGTATCGCCTGCGGTCGCTATCTCAGCGTTTGTCCGTTTGAATTCGTCGAGCGGCATCGTCATCTCGAGTTGTTCGACCACGCACAAGCACTGGGCACGGATACCTGCGTCGGTCTCGCTGCAACCGTCGACGAACGCGGTTCGATCTCGTTGCGGATAGGGGATGAGTTGCGTGGGGCTCGGGGCGGTCGTTGACGATGTCGCCTGCGGCGACGCCCCTGGGTTGCCCGCGCAGGCGGCGACCGCCAGGCCCGCGACGGCGAGGGCCGATGCGATGCGGATGCGGATGCGGGATGATCGTTCTATGCGCATGCATCCATGACATCGGCGATTTCGGCATCGAGCTGTCGTTGAAAAAAGAGCGGCCGTGTGGAATCTGTCGGGGGTGTCTGGTATTCATATGCCGTTCACGCCGCAGACTGATCTAGGCACCGGCGCCGATCTTCCCCCAGCGTTGCTCATATCCGCTTGGGGGCTGGGAATGCCTGACAACATCATCGACAGTGTTCGCTCGCGTCTCGGCCCGCCCGGGCGTGGCGCCAAGGCCGAGGATCGATCGCGAGAACCTGTTCCGCTTGAGGCGTCTTCGTTTGCGGTCCGAGACGAGCCGTCGGAGCGTTCGAGCGCCGGCGCGAGCAGTTGGCCACAGGATCGGATCATCCTGTTGGTCTTGGTGCTTGTATCGGCCGGATTGCTCGCGTTTACGTGGTACCGATCCAGCGCCGCAAGCGGTGATCCGTTCGTAGTCGCGGTGGGTGACGACGGTCGATCCGACTCGGATGACGTGACTGACTCAGGCGATGTGACCGGCCCGCTTGTACCGCCGACGGCCGACGCTTCTGCCGCCGCCCGCGATGGCACGCGCGTCGACATGAGCGTGCACGTTGCGGGAGCGGTCGTCAGTAGCGGCGTCTACGCGTTGGCCGCCGGCGCTCGTGGCATCGACGCGCTTGGCGCTGCGGGCGGGGCGCTCGACGATGCCGATCTCGCTCGCATAAACCTCGCGGCGCCATTGGTCGACGGTCAGCAACTCTATGTTCCTCGCGTCGGAGAGGCCGTTCCTGCCGCGGTCGCGCCTGTCGGCGGCAGCGCTGGGGGCACCCCGGAGCTGCTAGTCGACATCAACACTGCCGGAATCGAAGAACTCGACAAACTGCCGGGTGTCGGTGAGTCGACTGCTCGCAAGATCATCGCGCATCGTGAAGCGAACGGGCCGTTCAAATCGCCACAAGACTTGCTTGCAGTCTCCGGGATCGGTGAGGCGAAGTTCGCCGAAATCGAGGGACGCGTCAGGGTGTAACGCGATGTCGCCAACACTGCAATCGACACGCACGGGCTACCGCGAATCGCTCTACTCGCGTCTGGGCTCAGCCAGATTGAAAGCCGAGTCGTCGCCGATTCTTACGGCGACGGCGAGTTTCGCTGCAGGAGTTTGGTGTTCGGCGATATTGGTTGCACCGCCGCTCGTCGTGGTGGGTCTTTTCTCGGGCGCGATCGGAATGAGCGCGGTGAGGTCCTACAGCCTGGGTCGCGTGGTTGTTGCTTGGGCGATCATTGGTCTTGCTCTGGGATCGGCGACTCACGCGATGGCGACGGCAGGTGAAGTCGCCGGCGTCGAGGTCGTGACGGTCCGCGGCATCGTCGGTAGCGATCAGGCAGGTCGAGACCAGGTCGTACGGTCAAACGGACAACGATATCGCCTTGTCGGGACCGACGAACGGTTCCCACTCGGCGCGCAGGTCGAACTCGTCGGCGTCGCCAGGCCGATCGAGGCGCCGGCGGACATTGAGCGTCGCATGCACTACGCGAGAATCAGTGCCGACCTCGACGTCTACCGATCGGCCGTCGTCGGCGATCCGCCCCATTTTACGGCGGCCGCAAATGTGATCAGGTCGTATCTCGTCGCGCGCGCGTCGGGTCTTGACGACGCGAGGGCAGGGCTACTTCTCGGGCTGCTCATCGGCGACGACTCCAGGCTTCCCGACGATCGCGTCGAGGCGTTCCGACGGGCCGGGTTGACGCATCTCGTTGCTGTGTCCGGGTCGAACCTCGCCGTCATATTGGTCGTCGTCTCGTTCGTTCTCGCCAAGATGGCATTGCCGATGAAGTTACGCATCACGATCATCGCAGTGCTCATGGTGCTGTATGTCGTTGTGACTCGGGGCGAGCCGTCGATCGTGCGGGCGGGCGTGATGGCCGCGGCAGCTCTGGGCGCGACGTGGTTCGGTGTCGTCCGTGATCCTCGCAGAGGGATGCTCGCGGCCGTGCTCGCTCTCGGTGTTGTCGATCCGTTCTTGTTTGCGTCGATTGGGTTCCAGCTCAGCGTTGCCGCGGCGGGCGGAATCGTCTGGTGGGCCGCACCGCTGCGGCGCTGGATCGGCGCAAGGCTCGCCGACCGAGCGGTTGATGCCGGACGTGTCGTGGGGCGAATTGCCGACCTCCTGTCGATCAGCCTCGCGGCGCAGCTCGCCGTTGCCCCGCTCCTGGTCTGGCATTTCGGCCGTCTCTCGATTGCCGGTCTGCCGGCGAACCTTCTCGCAGTGCCATTGGCTGAAGTTCTCACGGTATTGGGGATTGTCCTCGCAGTGGTCAGTCTCGTGATTCCCTCGGCTCTGTCAGTGTTGAGCATGCCGCTCGGTTGGCTCCTCGGGATAGGTGACTTCTTCGCCGGCGTGCCCGGCGCCGAAGGCGGAGTGGGCCGAGTTGCGCTGATCGTCGGGGCGGCATGTGTCGTGTTGGCCGCGATCGTGTTCAGATCGCGACTTGTTCGGGGAGCGGTCGCGGCACTTGTCGTGACGGTCGGGCTTTTGATCCAGCCCACAACCGTCGTCGCCCGCCGGTTTCCGATATGTACGGGAGTGGCATTCTTTTCGATCGGACAGGGTGACGCAATCCTGCTGCGCAGTGACGATACGTCGATATTGGTCGATACGGGGCCACCCGATTCGAATATCGGTGCGTATCTCGCTTCCGCGGGCATTGAGCGGGTTGACGCCTTGGTGTTGACCCATGGTCATGTCGACCACGTCGGGGCGGTCGACGAAGTGTTTGCCGCCGTTGAGGTCGCGTCCGTCATCTTGCCGACATCCATGACGTGGCCGTCGGCCGCCGCTCGATCGGGTGAGGCGACAATTGGCGAATCGGGCGCAGAAATAGTTTGGGCGACCGCTGGCGACAGACGACGTGTTGGCAGCATCGATATCGACATCATATTGCCCGACCGTCGCTCTGAAATAATTGCGACCGATGACCCGAATCGAGGGTCACTCGTTTTCGTTGCCGAGTTCTCGGGCCTGCGCGTGTTTTTGACCGGCGAGATCGGCCAAGACGAACAGGCCCGCGTCGCCGGCCAGGTCGGCGACGTCGACATCATGAAGATCGCACATCACGGCTCGGCGGATCGCGATGACCGACTTGCCGATTATGCCGACCCGGAGGTCGCGGTCGCGTCTGTCGGCGAGAACTCGTACGGACATCCGTCTGAGTCCACGATCGACCACTATCGCAGCATTGGCTCGCAGGTCTTGCGGACCGACCGCGATGGTACCGTCGTCGTGTGCGCCTCGGATTTCGACCGTGTCGTCGTTCACACACTCGAGTACGATAGCGAGCCATGACGAAGATGATCCCGGTCGAGCTTCCGCCGATGCCGCACCGCCGCCGCCTCGCCCCGGTGATACCCGACCGACAGGTCGAGCTACACGTCGACGACACGGTATTCGCGCTCCGAGACCGATGCGTCGTAATGGGCATCTTGAACCGGACGCCAGACTCGTTTTTTGACAAAGGCGAGTTTTTCGAGCGGGACGAAGCGTTACGCCATGCCGACGAGATGGTCGGGGCCGGCGCGGACATCATCGACGTCGGTGGCGTGAAGGCTGGGCCGGGCGAACATGTCAGTCCGGCCGAAGAAATGGATCGTGTCGTGCCCACGATCGAGGCGATCCACGATCGCATCGACGTCCCGGTCTCGATCGATTCGTTCCGCCCCGTGGTGGCGAGAGCTGCCGTCGAAGCAGGCGCGGCGATGGTCAACGACATCAGCGGGCTCGCCGATCCAGAGATGATCGATGTCGCAGTCGAACACGATGTCGCGATCGTGATCTGTCATATCCAGGGCCGGCCCCGTGTTGCGAATCCCGACCCGCAGTACCTAGACATGCGTAGCGAGGTGCACGACTACATGGGGACCGGAATCGAACGATGCCGGGCGGCCGGCATCACCGACGACAAGATCGTCGTCGACCATGCGTTCGACTTCGGCAAGAGTGAAACTCAGTCGGTCGAACTCCTCGCTCATACAGCCGATCTCGCAACCTGGAAGCTCCCGATCATGATCGCAGCGTCGAACAAACGTTTTCTCGGTCAGCTCTGCGAAACTGATGTGTCCGATCGGCGAGGCGCTAGTCTCGCCGCCGCCGCGGTCGGTATTCACCAGGGCGGCCGTATCCTGCGGGTGCATGACGTACGAGCGACCCGTAGGGTTGCCGATACGACGATGGCCTTGATCGAAACGGTGTCGAGGTGACAATCCAGTCCGCGACCGCCGCGCAGACGGTCTTGCCCGCGGCGGATTTGCCCGCGATTGTCTTGCCCGCGATTGTGCTGATCGTCGGCGCCGACCGTTTTCGGGTCATGGAGCGCTACAGGGCGCTTCGATCCGAGTTCGTCGAGCAAGTCGACTCGACCTTCGGCGTCGATGACTTCGAAGGTGTCGACACCGGCGTCGTGGACGCGATAGCGGCCGCGCGTACGACCGCGATGTTCGGTGGCCGGCGACTGGTCGTTTTGCGGGATGGCCTCGACGAGGAGACCATTCCTGCATTGCTTTTGTACGCAGAAACCGCCAATGAAGAAACGACGCTGCTCGTCGTCGATGTCAGGTCGGGTCGTAGGTCGAAGGCGTTTGCGGCTCTCGTGAAAACCATCGACGATGTCGGTCGGGTCGTCGACGTCGAAGCGTTGCCCTCACGTCCGAGGGATCTCGCCGACTATGTCTCGAAATGTGCGATCTCAGCGGGTGTCGACCTTGCCCGCGGCACTGCTGCGCATGTGGCGACTCAGCTCGGACGGGACAGCGGTGCAATATCTGCTCTGATTGACCAACTCGCCGTCGCTGCCTTCGATCACCCCGTGACGAGCGGTGACATAGAACAATTCGTGAAGGGGCCTGGTACCGCAATGACCTGGGACCTCACCGACGCGATCGACAAGGGCAACCGAGCCGAAGCAGTTCGAAAGCTCAGGGCCCTGTCGTCGGAGATGCACGCGTTGCAGATCCAGTCGGTACTCACCAAGCATGTCCGTAAACTGCTCGTCGCATCCGACGCAGAGCCGCGAACTGCGCGCGATGTCGAACTGGCGATCGACGCCAAGGG
>SDBV01008434.1_pt1 | contig 13907 bp, 8 predicted proteins | sample 2277081 | NCBI WGS metagenome assembly SDBV01 (sample SAMN10402039, study PRJNA504765) | marine sediment metagenome | isolation source: marine sediment core GS10_PC15, 223 cmbsf | place: Arctic Ocean: Southern Knipovich Ridge | collected 2010 | reverse complement strand
TTGGCGAAGGTGTGGTTGGGATAGGCGCCGCTTTTGACCGGGTAGAGGCCGGTATAGATGTTGTGGCGGGTGGGCGAGCACATGGGTGCGGCCTGGAAGCAGCGGGTGAAGAGCATGCCTTGGGTGGCCAGCCGGTCGATGTGGGGAGTGTGGGCCTGGCCGCCGTAGCAGCCGATGTCGCGGTAGGTACAGTCGTCGGCGATGATGAAGACGAAATTCGGCTGTTCGGGGCCGGCGCCCGAGGCGGCCGCTGAGATGGCGGCCAGGATGCAGAAGGTGGCCGGCAGGGCAAGGTTGCACAGTCTCATGTTCTGAACTCCTTGTTCGGCTGGCTCTCGGACTGACAAGACTTGCAGCTTGTGCTGCCAGGGCGTTGGAGATGGAGGCACGGCTGGCGGCGGAGATGGAGGTGGTGACACTCCGGGAACCCCGCCCTCCCGGGCGGGGCTATTGTTTACAGGCCTGAGCATAGAGTGAGCGGTGGGGCAGTTGTGCTGCCGCCGCCGGCGTTGTTTTTCGGCAGCCGCCTACTCCTCGGCTCCGGCCAGGGCGACTTTGTCTTCCGGTTGGGTGACCTCGCAGACCACCCGCAGGCCCACGTTGTGGACCTTCTGCCAGGTCGGGTAGCTCAGCCGGAAGGCGGAGCGGCATCGCTTGGGGCGATCTCGCCAGGAGCCGCCGCGGACGACGCTTCTGTCGCCGGGGGCAAGGCGATTGCGTCCGTCGCCGTCGCGGTAGGGATAGGGTTTGTAGGCCGAGCGGGTCCATTCCCAGACGTTTCCGTGCACGTCGTGCAGCCCCCAGGCGTTGGGTTGGTAGCTTCCCACGTCGGCGGAGACCAGCGACTTGTCGTCGTAGCGGACGTCGCGGGGAACCATGTCGGCGGTGTGCCGGCCGTCGGTGTCGTATGCCAACTGCCTGATGGTCACGTCGGCCATGTTGGCGAGTTTCGAGAAGTCGGCATCCAGATCGCCCCAGGAGAGCGGCTGGTCGCTGCCGGAGCGGCAGGCGTATTCCCATTGGGCTTCGGTGGGGAGGGTAATCCTTTGGCCGGTCTTTTGCGAGAGCCAGCGGCAGAAGGCTTCGGCCTCCTGCTGCGAGATGCGGACCACCGGCTGTTGGGGATGGTTCAGCCGCCAGCCGAGGTGATGTTCCCAGAAGACCCAGGAGCCCTTGTGCTCGAACCGGCTGTCGTGCGAGGGGTCGAACTGTGCGTATTGCTCGTTGGTCACCTCGAACTTGCCGATCCAGAACGGCTTCTCGATTTTCACGGCGGCGAGGGGACGTTCATCGCCGGGACCTTTGGGATCTCCGATGACGAACTCCCCGGCGGGGATCAGGACCGTCTCGAGCGTGACTCCCTCTCCGAGGTCGATGGTGCGAGTGGCCTTCCCGGCGGCCGCCTGCCGGCGAGCGGCTTCTTGGCGATCGAAGGGCCAGCCGGCGACCTGGGGGATTTCCACCGGGCGCCTGGCTCGGTGCCTGGGCCTGACGGGTTCGACCGGTTTTGCATTGGAGGGGGGATATGCCTCGGGGTCTTCGCCGTGGATGTCGGCGAAGCGTTTTCGCAATTCGATCCTGCGGAAGTGATCCCGCTCGGTCCGAGCCACGCCCACGGTCTCCCGCCAGGTTCCGTGACAGGGCGCGTTGAGATCTATCCAGACGAACAGGCGCTCCCAGGCCTCGGGGTCGAGTTCTACGCCGTGGTGTCCCTTCTGGAGCATTTGCACGAGTTCGGAGGTTTCCGCGCCGAACTCGGCGGCGTTGAGCCGTCGGATGTCGCTCTCGAATCCTCCCACGCGAACATAGCGGCGGAGCTCGAAGTAGGCGGGCTCGAACACGCCTCCCCATTTCTTGTGGAGTTCCTCTCTGGGCACTCCGCTGATCACATGGGGTTCGGGGTTTCCACCTTTGAGGACGACGAACTTACCCTGTTCGGCGCGGAAATCGGGCTTTGCGGGCCTGCCGTGTTTTTGTGTCCCGTCGTGACAGCCCACGCAGTATTTGTCCAGCACGGGCTGGACCTCGCGTGCGAAGCTGAATCCGCGCACGGGTCCGTGCCAGGGCTTGATTCTCGAGGGATCTCGCTTTGCGGCGATCGTGTTCTGGCTCAGTGGCGTGGAGTTCTGCTCCTCGTGGCAGCCCACACAGGAGACGATCTCGCCGGGCATGGCGGTGGTCCAACTCCGCATGAGTTGCAGGGCCTTCCCGTCGGCGTCCACGGGTTGAATGGAGATGGGCACCTTGGCGGGCACGCGGAACATGGCCGAGCCGTCCTCTTCCACGGGGACGGTGCCCAGCATGCGTTTGGGCTCCCAGGGTCCGTCGGCGCCGACGCGGTGGCTGATCCCGGCCAGCCTCTGGTAAGCGAAATGGTAGGTGAACAGCCTGAGCTCTTTCACAGTGCCGCGCGGCACACCCTTGAGGCCGGGCCCCTGGTAGACGTCCTCCATATATAACAAGGCCGTGTTGACTCCCGGCTTGACCTTATCGGGAATCACCGGCGGGGTAGTTCTCTTGCGCAGGGGGATCGGCTCCAACAGCGCGTGGCCTTCCAACTCTTCCACGAGCACCATATTGTCGAAGACGTCGACCAGGTAGATACCCCAGAGGTCCTCCGGCCGGGGCTTGCAGGATACCAGGAAGTACTTCTCGCTGAGCGGATAAGGTTGCAGGAACTTGGGCCAGGTGTCGTTGGTCAATCGGTCCTGGATCAGGGGCTCGACTTTCTGGCCGCGTCCGGGGATCCGCTGGACCACGCCGTCGGCAGCGTTTCTCCCGTGGGCCGGGTCGAAGATCACCAGTTCGCCCACGCGTCCCACGTGGTGGCCGGTCACCACACCCACGACTTTGGTGGGATGTTTGGGTATGGGCCGGGCGTAGAAGATGCTGTTGGGCCAATAACCGCCGCTGCCGTAGAACTCCCTTTGGTTTGTGCCGTCGGGATTCATGGTGAACAGATAGCGTCCCCAGACGTGCGGAATGTCGGTGTATTCCCAGCGGAGATACATAATCCGCCCGTCGTGGGTGGTGGTGAGACAGTAGTTGTGGTCCTGGTCGAAGCAGAGTTGGCGGATGTTGTTTCCGTCGGCGTCCATCTTGTAGGTCATGGCCGTGTTGACCGAGGCGTTGCAGGGAACACCTTGCAGGGGGGCCGTGGAAACGAATGCGATTTCTCCGCTGGGCAGATAGCAGGCGTCGTAGTTGTGGATATCGGGAAACGCCCCCACGGTAAGCTGGCGAAAGTTGTTGCCGCCGGCGTCGATTTCACAGACTTGCCAAACGCGGTCGTCGTTGGGCATGGAGAAGAGGATCTTGTCGGCGTCGTAGTGCAGATCGAGGTCGCCGACCAGGCGCTGCTGGGGAGGTTTGTAGAGGGTCCGAAATTTGGGTTTCGACCGCAGGCCGGACATCACGGCGATTTCGTTTTCCCACTTATCGACGTCGGGCATGTTGTCCTGCTGCCAGGAGCTTTGCTGGGGCACACCCACGAATTTTCCCAGCCCCTTGCCATCGCCTCTGGGCCGGCGAGGATCTCCGAGTGGAACGCGTTTGATGAGCAGGAGTTGATCGAAATCCAAGAGGGGGTTGGCCATCAGGGCCTCGCGCTGGAAGGCCAGGATCTCGGCGGCCTGCTGCTTCGCCGCCAGGTCGTCCCGCTGTAGTCCCGCCCGGATCTCCGGCAGCCGCTGCTCGTACTGATCCGCGCGACGGAGGTACTCTCGGCTTTTGGTGTACTGCTGGGGAAAGGTCTGGGCGAGGTCTCGGATTGCCAGCCGTATGGCCTCGAAGTCCACCAACTTTAGAGGGTCGGCCTCTGCGGCAGCGGCCGAACGGCCGGAAAGCACTACGCCCACCAACAAGAGAGATACCCAACTCGAGCGAATCATCGTGTCGTCTCCTAATTGCAGGACCGGTTTTGCTCGTACGGCGTCCGCGCAGTCTGACCTTCGGCAACAATAGTTGCAGCCGTAGATGATAGGTGATAATGTGGCCGGCGTCAATGCAGCCCCCCCGGCTCCAGGCAGCCGGGCAGCCCTGAGACGTTTGACGGTTGCTGACGAATCGTCTACAATCCGGACACAGGAGACACCATTTATCATCAACCAGGTCAAGATTAGACCTGGGCGATCTTTACCGGGGGTAACGGGATGGCTGTCTTGACGCGCAAGCGGAGCGGATTTACGCTGATCGAGCTGTTGGTGGTGATCGCCATCATCGGCATTCTGATTGCCTTGCTTTTGCCGGCGGTCCAGTCTGCCCGGGAGTCTGCCCGCATGATGCAATGCGCCGCCAAGCTCAAGCAGATCGGCCTGGCAGTCGATGTTTTCCACGACACGTACGAGAAGTATCCCCCGGCCCGTTACCGCGACGATTATCCCAGTTGGTTCGTTCTGATCCTGCCTTTCCTGGAGGGTGCCGGCGAGTTCGATATCTGGGACACTTCGAAACCGTACTATCACCGTGCCAACGCCGTGGCCCGCACGAAGCCCAACCCCATGTATCACTGTCCGACGCGCAGAAGCGGCGGCGATCTGTCGGATGCGACGACCGACGGAGATTCGGACAACAATAGCCCCCCGTACTTTCCGGGTGTCGTGGGAGACTACGGCGGATGCGCCGGGAACAACACGCGTACGAAGTACGGCAGCCCGCCTTATTGGCAGCCGGACGCCAATGGGATGATCATATCCGGGCCCTCGTATTATTCCGGCACGGCGTGGGTCGACGGGAAGACCGTCTGGGATTCTTCGGTGGCCAAAAGAAACGTCTCAGATGGTTTGAGCAACACCCTGCTTGCCGGCGAGAAGCACATTCGCGAAGGCCGACTGGGCAAGTTCCCCGACGACGGGTCGATCTACAACGGTGACAACCTGGTCAACTTCTGCCGAGTTGCCCGCGATCCGCAACATCCCATTGCCAAGGGACCGCAGCACAGAATTGAACACGTATTTGGCAGTTGGCATCCGTCGGCCTGCAACTTCGTCTTCGGCGACGGCCGCGTGCAGTCGATCTCGATTCAGGTCAACCTGACTATCCTGGAGCGATTGGCGGTGCGAAACGACGGGATGGTGGTTCCCGCCGAATACTGATCGGCTGCAAGCCGGCCCGGGCACTCACCGCTGAGACACGCTGGGAGGACGCTGATGCTTGGAAACCACTTCCGTCTCGCCGCCGTCGGACCGGGGGCCGTAATACTCTTGGCCGCCATTGTTGCGGCTGTCTCGGGATGCGGAGACAGCGACCGACTTTCCACCTACGACGTCCGGGGCAAAGTCACCTTTCCCGACGGCTCGCCGCTCGAGGGCGGTCAGATAACCTTCCAATCCGACGAGCACGGACTCAGCGCCACCGGGGAAATCCGATCGGACGGCACGTTCGAGCTAACAACCTATGAGCCCGGTGACGGTGCCGTGGCAGGACTCCATCGGGTGGCCGTCATGGCTGCGATCCCTAGAAACGTCGATACCGACGAGGGCGGGTACCGATCGCCCATTCAGTCCCGATTTCAAGACACGCTAAGCTCCGGCCTGGAATTCACCGTTACCGAAGACGGACCCAACGACGCCTCCATCAAGGTGGAACGTCCGTAATCAAGACGCTGGAGAGTTTCCGGGAATTCAGTCTGAGATTGTGAAGAAAGGCGCTGCTTCGGCAGAAGCAGTGCCATCTGGACGCCGTCTGCACTGTTTGACGTGCGGCAGGCAGCGGCAAACGGGGTAAGTCTCCCGGACGCCCTCAATTACCCCCGGGATCGGGTAGTTCTTCCAGGAGGTGTCATTGTCGCATCAGTCCTGGTAGAATGCCCGGCAACCTGAGGATTGGCATCACCTCGATTCTTGGACAGTCGCTCAGTCGACGTCGGCGTTCGCGCCCCAGGCGGGGAAATGAGGGGCCACGAAGGTTCCTGCTCGTTTCACAGGATTCGCAAAGCCACACAGGAGGAAGAGACATGTCCTCGCAGAGTAACGACCGTCGTACGTTTTTGAAGACCGTCGGCCTCTCGGCGGCAGCCATCTCCGCACCGGGGGCCTTATCCGCGGCCGAGACCACCAAGGAGACCCGAGCGGGACCGAAAAAAAGAAGCTCCAGTCTGGACGGGTATTCCGTCGACGTGCTGGTGGTCGGCGGCGGGCCGGCGGGGATCGGGGCCGCGATCGGGGCGGCCAAGCACGGCGCAAACACGCTGCTGATCGAAAACCACGCCTTTTTCGGAGGCGTGGCCGCCTGGAGCCTGGGCATGCCGATCAACCAGATGCGCCCGGCCAAAAAGGCACGCGGCTACGTGCACGAGTTGGTCCTGGAAAAACTCCAAGCCCTGGGCGACCAGGCGGTTCGCATCGGCAGCCACCAGCTCTATTGCAACGTCGACTACCTGAAGGTCGCCGTGTTAGACGCCCTGGATGAGGTCGGCTGCAAGTACCTGGTACATACGCAGGTGGTCGACTCGGTGGTCAAAGGCAACCGCATCACCGGCGTGGTGGTGGGCACCAAGAACGGTCCGGCCAACATCCGTGCCAAGGCGGTGGTCGACTGCACCGGCGACGCCGACGTGGCATATTTCGCCGGCGCCGAAACCATGAAGGAGGTCGGAAACCTGTCTCCCAGCACCCTTCTGCTGAACCTGGCAAACGTCGCCAAGGGGCAGGTCCGCAAGGCCAACATCCGAGAAATCAGCAAGCAGGCACGGGAAAAATATCCGCTGATCCCCGGCAGTTGGGGACTGCCCAGCGTGGCCAACAGCCATCACTTCTACATCAACCACTCCGGCACCAGAGATATCGAGCAGTTCGACACCTCCGATCCGTGGCAGCGGAGCAGGGCCGAGTGCCAGAGCCGCCGCCAGGTGGTGCAGATGACAGAAGCCATGCGCGAGTTCGGCGGCGAGGAGTTGAAGGATATCGAGTTGGTGGGAGTGGGCACGCAGATGGGGGTTCGCGAAACCCGACGCGTCAAGGGAGATTACGTACTCACCGAAGAGGACGCCCTGGAGGGCCGCAAGTTCGACGACGTGATCGCCTGGCGGAGCGGGCACCTCGACATCGGCTTCGTGCGGTTGACGCGGATGAAGATCCACGACGTACCCTACCGGTCAATCGTGCCGGAGAAGCTCGACGGGCTGCTGATGGCCGGGCGCTGCATATCGGCCACGCACGTGGGGGCCGCGGCCGGCAAGAGCATGGGCAACTGCGTGGCCACGGGGCACGCCGCCGGCATCGCCGCCGCCATGGCCGTCAAGAAAAACACCGTCCCCCGCGAGCTCAACGTGGGCAAGATCCAGGACGCCCTGAGGGCCGACAACGTCGATCTGACCCGCGGCGGCGAAGATCAGACGCCGTACCTTTGATATACTGCAGCCGGCCAGGAGTTGCGGAAATGGTACGATGGCCCTCCGAGGCCGTCGATCTCCAACCAGTGCCGACGGCCTCGGAGGGCCATCGTACAAAACCTCAGGTTTCAACCGGTTGCGGTATAGTACAACGCTGCGTTTTGTTGCATTACCGTTTAGAGTGCGGGCAAGGTAGGCCCGCTAAACGGTCTGATAGACTCGAACCGAGAAAAGGAGTTGTCGCGATGACGAACTTTCATGAAAACCCCTCCCCCGGCGAAACCCGGCGGGGTTTCATCAAGAAGACCGCTACTACGGCGGCCGCGCTTTCCGGCGCCAATCTGCTCACGCCCGCCGCGTACGGCCAAGGCCGCCGCGCCAAAGTCGCCCTGGTGACCGACGATGCCGACCAACTCACGAAGCAACCGCCGGTGCGTTGGGCGCACGGGCAGTTGCATTATCGGCTGATGGCTCGAAACGTCTCGACCGAGTCGCACTCCTCGCTGTCACAGGCCGCGCCTGACGCGACGGTGGTTCTCATCGCCGGCCGTTCCTCAAAACTTGCGCGGCCCGTGCTCGACGCCGCCGCCCTGGCCATTGCCGACGTGCCCGAGGCGTTGGGTCTGATCCGCGGCAAGGTGGGCGACCGCAGCGTCTTGCTGGCTTCCGGCTCCGACGTGCGGGGCCTGGTCTACGCCCTGCTGGAGTTGGCCGATCGCGTCGAGCATGCCCGCCGCCCCGTCGCCGAGTTGCAGCGGCCGGACCGCATCGTCGAGCAGCCGGCCAATCGGGTCCGCAGCATCGCCCGGCTGTTCACCAGCGAGCTGGAAGACAAGGCCTGGTTCTACGACAAGTCGTTTTGGCAGCGATACCTCTCGATGCTGATCACCCATCGGATCAACCGTTTCACGATGACCTTTGGGCTGGGCTACAACGCGCCGCGGGGGATCCGCGATTCGTACTTCTATTTCACCTACCCGTTCCTGCTGGACGTACCGGGTTACAACGTGAAGGCGGTGGGGCTGCCGGACCAGGAGCGAGATCGCAACCTGGAGATGCTCCGCTACATCGTTGAGGAGACGACCCGCCGGGGGCTGCACTTTCAATTGGCCCTTTGGACCCACGCCTACGATTTCCGCGACAGCCCGGAGGTGAACTACCCGATCTCGGGCCTCACGCCGGAGAACCACGCCGCCTATTGCCGCGATGCCCTGCACAAGCTGCTTCAGAGTTGCCCGAAGATCGACGGGGTGACGTTCCGTTGCCATTCCGAAAGCGGCATTCCCCAGGGCTCTTACGAGTTCTGGAAGACCGTGTACGACGGCGTGGTCCGCGCCGGGAAGAAGCGGCCCATAGACATCCACAGCAAGGGGATCGACTACAAGCTGATCGAGATCGCCTTGGAGACGGGGATGCCGGTAAGCGTGGGGCCGAAGTACTGGGCGGAGCACCAGGGACTGCCCTATCACCAGGCCGCCATCCAGGCCGCCGAATGGCGCAAGGCGAAGCCGGGCGAGAGCATGGAGCGGCAGCGGCGTTTTACCCGTTACGGATACGCCGACTACCTCCGCGAGGATCGCCGGCACGACGTGCTCTACCGCATCTGGCCGGGCACGCAGCGGTTGTTGCTTTGGGGCGATCCGGCCATGGCCGCCGGCTACGGGCGCTACTCCAACATCTGCGGCAGCCTGGGAGTGGAACTGTGCGAGCCGCTGTCGTTCAAGGGCCGCATGGGCTCTGGTATACCCGGCCACCGAGGCGGATATGCCGACCCCACGTTGCGGCCCGAGGGAGGCGCCTGGGAAAAGTACCTCTACACCTACCGGGTTTGGGGTCGGCTGCTCTACAATCCGGACACGCCGCGAGAGGTGTGGGGGCGATACCTGAAGACCGAGTTCGGCCCGGCCGCCCGGGATTGTGAGATCGCCCTGGCCCACGCCAGCCGCACGTTGCTCTTGATCACCACGGTGCACACTCCTTCCTGCTCGAACAACGGCTACTGGCCCGAGATTCACCGCAACATCCCGATCGTGGAGGGGAATCGCTTCGGGAGGGTCAGCCCGTTGGATCCGGAGTTGTTTACCACCTGCGATGAGTTTGCCGACGAGTTGACCGCCGGCAAGCGGAGCGGGAAGTATTCGCCGATGGAGGTGGCCCGATGGTTCGACACGCTGGCCCGACTGGCAGACGGCCACCTGGCCCGGGCCCGCGACAAGGTGGCCGACGCGAATGATCCGGCCTTCCGCCGGCTGGCGATCGACACGGCGATTCAGTCGGGCACGGCTCGTTACTTCGGCCAGAAACTCCGCGCGGCGGTGGCTTATGCGTTTTACCGCAAGACGGGCGACCAGGCGGCGGTGCGCGAGGCGCTGAAGCGTTACGCCTCGAGCCGGGAGGCCTGGGCCAAGCTATCGGAGGTGGCCAAGGGAGCTTACGTGGAGGACCTCACGTTCGGACCCAACAGTGCGCTGCGCGGCCACTGGGCGGATCGATTGGAGGCGATCGACAAGGACCTGGCCGACATGCAAGCCCAATCGGAGCAGCAGCCGTCGGCATCGGATGAAGGGGCCCCGTCCTGGGTCGCGGCCATCTCACGGCCCGGCTTCACGGCCTTCCCCCGTCAGTCGCCGGCCCGCTGCCAGCACCTTCCGCCGGCCAAGTTCCGACCGGGCAGGCCGATTCCTGTGGAGATCGCGATGGAGGCCGGGCACCGTCTGGCTTCGGCGGTTTTGCACTACCGGCACGTGGATCAATCCGACGCCTACCGGACGGCGGAGATGACCGCCGAGGGCGGCCGCTGGCGCGCGGAGATACCGGGCGAATACACCGATTCGCCCTATCCGATGCTCTACTATTTCGAGCTGCGCGACCCCCGCGGCCGGGCCTGGATATATCCGGGCCTGAACGCGGATCTGGCCAACCAGCCGTACTTCGTCGTGCGTCACGTCTAATGTAATGGCATGAAATGCCACCTCGCCGGGTTTGCTGGACTGCCCCACCGACACATTGAACGCAACAGGATGCCGAAATCTTCTCGCGAAAACCTCGGGCCGCCCGCGCCGGCCCAGAAACTAGACAAACTGGGCGGTGTAGGGTGCATGTGGTGGCCGCGACATAAGTGTCAAACGAGCGTTTTTGCTTGATCAGACTTTCCAGACTACTGGACATCTTTGTAATAATTGATAAGTATGATACTATGTGGGGTATGAAGACAGCCTGTGTGAGTGAGGATGTTGCGGGTGAGCTAAGGCAGATACAGTCAAGGCCTGGCATGCTTGCGGACTGCCTTACTGGAGGCTGATGGATCGGGTCATTGCCCACGCGAAAAGGGCGCGTTTCATCTGCTTGGAGGAGTACCACGATGGAAATCCTGCAGCAACTTTCGGAGACGGTTCTCCAACATATCGATGAGAAGGTGAGGTCGCAAGAGCTCGATGCGCGGGTGGGGTTGGCCGCACAGCCCGCCCGTCGTTTACTGCAAGAGCTCCGCGGGCTCCTACGCTCAATTCTGCGGACGGGAGGGCCTTACGATGTGGATGCGTCGGAGTTCCGTGCGCATCTTCATAGACTGATGACGCTGATCATCCAGGACATTACTGATGCCGATTGTGTATTTGTGCGCAGGCGGAACACCGACGGCAGCGTGGAACTTATGGGCGCCCCGGTATGGTCCCGCGAGGAGCATGGGCGACCCCCGCGGATCAAACTGAGAGGAGAAGGGGTTAGCGCTTGCGTTTTCGACGCAGACGATCCGCAACCAGTCGTCTTGAGAGACGTTTGGGGGGACGGTGTTCCTGAGGAATGCAAAGCGGCGCATGAAGCGACTTTGAAGCGCTGGGCCAAGGGTACCCCGGAGCATGAGTTCATATCTTTCATCCGTGCTGAGATAGGTGTACCGTTTGTCGCTAGAGGAAACGTGCTGGGCGGAATCGTGGCCATTCGTGGTAAGCCTTACGATGCAGAGCACGCGGAGAGACTTCAAGATGCGCTGCGGACTTGGCAAGACGTTATCACAGCTCTTTACCACGTGGGCCTCCGATTGGAGCGCCATGAGCACTTGCAGGAACGTTTGAAATCGATTGTCCACGCTTTTCCTCTCCTGACCGATCCGACTGCGACAAACGAGGAGTTTATCCGGAAGGTGTTGACAACCTTGAGCTGCAACGGAGGTCTCGGGTGGCATCGAGCCATGATGTTCTTCTTCGACCACGGCTACCCGTCTAGTGCTCGGTGTGTGATGGCGATTGGTGGTACAGGGGAGGCACGGTGGTCCGATGTGCAGGCGGAAGTGGCGAAACAATACGATTCGCTTCACGAATACTTGTTAATCGCTGAAGAATCCGAGTACGGTAGGGATGACCCCCTTTTTGAAATCACACGCAGTAAAAAGTGGGCCATTCCAGCAGGTCATTTCGAGAAGCACGAGCTACTTGATCCACTCTTTTCGGCCGATACGCATAGCGACCTGCAATGGACGATCGAGGATGGCGTCGTTCCCCTGTATCCTGATGACAAGTGGCTTTCCGGTCTCCCGGGGTTTAGGGATGCTTTCCGCGAAGAGGCTTTGACGTGCACCCATTTCTTGGTTCCGCTGATTGCGCCGTTCCCGTTAGGGGTTGAGAGCCGCCCAAGGAAGCACATCTCGCTGGGTTTTGTAATTGTTGATTGTCCTTATGTGCGCACCATCGAATGTTCAGATCATTTGTCTTTAACTCGATTGGTTTGTGACTTGGTGGCGCCGTACCTCGCCAATAGGGGTTTAGCCCCTCGCAACAAAGTGGAAATGCCGATAAGTAGAGTGGAGGCATTGATGCAAGAAGATCTGCGCATGCTCTCTTCGTCCATGGGAGAGGAAATGGTTCGCAAACTCGGGGAAGCCTACCAAAACCTCGGAGAGCGCACTCACAACGATATGTTTAGTATGTACTGGGACCGTCCATCGGACGGAATCAAGACAGTGCTAGGTGAAATTGGAGGCAAGGTGAGAGAACACCGTGGAGCAATCTCGAAAAGTGAACCAGCGGATTAGGCACGCGAGACGACGTCACGCGCAGGAGCAACATCGGCAGGAACGATGTTGGTTTGAAGGATTTGGATCATGCCGAAGCAGGAAAGACAGTCGGGCCACTTCGACCCCGAGCTTGGGAAATTCATCGAAGACTTGGCCTCCCGAGAACCTGAGTGGGTCGCGAAGACACAGGAATACTTGGATAAACACTGTGCGCGCAGAGAGCCGGATGAGGTTGATCGGGCCCAGAAAGCCGTTGCTGAGTTTATAGAGTTGTTGGGAGCCAGTCCTGACGAAGGAAGACTCGCTTGGCTCTTAGAACTAGCACAATGGCAAGCCAATGCAATATGCGCGAAAAACGTGCTCGCGCGCTATTCCCCAATCATTGTGATTCAGGGAGACAACGTGACCAACAAAACAGAGATTAGCGTTGGTAGTGCAACCGGTACTACGATCATCGGGATCGCTCGCAAGACCACCTCCTACAACAAGTACGTGGACGAGTCCCAACACCTCGATGGCGAACTCAAGGACAGCCTCAAACGCGCTCGCGAGGAGATCGACAAGCTGGGGCTTCCCAAAGAGGAGGAGGAGGATCTAGCCGATGACCTGGGCAAGCTCACGGATGAACTAGGCAAAGAGAATCCATCCGAAAACCGAGTTCAGAAACTGTTGAAACGCATTGAGGCGGTGGCCTCGACCGTCGCCGCCATCGTCAAGCCGCTTGCGATTATCAAGGAGCTGTTCTAGGCGGACTAGACGGTGCCGGACCGAAAGAGGGGACAGAGCTGTTTGTGGCAGTTTAGGAAGGTTGTCCAGCTTCCCGACTTGCGCAGCCAAGTAGGTCAGGCTCTGCGTGACTCCGGAAGACCGAGTCCGAGCGCATGTCAATCCGCAAGTCGCGAAGAGGTTTCCTGCGCGTCGCTCGCCTCGGTGCAGCGACGATGGGCGTTTGCGACCTTGCCGGCACGCCAAAGTGGTGCGCGTCGTTGCACAACATAATCAACACGGCACTAGTCGGGTAGGTTATCCGAATCCCAGCCACGCGCGCAACGACCGTTCCAACTCCTGCGAATCGCGCGAGGACAACCGTCCGACCGATTTGACGATCAAGCTCGAATGGATCGTGTAGATACCTCGTTTCACCGCCGACGAGACGTGCAGCCCGGCCGCAGACAAATCCGCCAATACGAACTCGCCGGCAAGCAACCTGTCGGTTCGGCTGGTCAACGGCACAATGAAACTGTCTTCTCAGACATGGGGCTCGTTGACGACGACCGCCGGGCGAACCTTGACGGCGGTCAGGTCGGAGAACGGGTAGCCAACCAGGACCACGTCATTTTTCGAGAAGCTGGGCATACACGTCGTCCTCGGCGTTGTCCCACACGGCAGCGAGTGATTTGTGGCCGGCAGCCAGCCAGAAGTCGTTTTCCTCCTCGGCAAGCACGGTCACCAACAGCTTCGCGCCTTCCGGCAACCGCACCCCTTCGGAGAGTTCAATTCGGCCGTTATGAACCACGGCCCAAACGGTGTTTAGCATTTTCCCAGCCTCCAGGTTCCCAGCCTCCA
>SDBV01008433.1_pt1 | contig 13911 bp, 16 predicted proteins | sample 2277081 | NCBI WGS metagenome assembly SDBV01 (sample SAMN10402039, study PRJNA504765) | marine sediment metagenome | isolation source: marine sediment core GS10_PC15, 223 cmbsf | place: Arctic Ocean: Southern Knipovich Ridge | collected 2010 | reverse complement strand
GTGATATGGCAGAAACAGGTGGTCATTGTGCGTAGCTTGATCCGGGCGGGTCCCGTGGCGCTTCCTTTGGAGGTGTCACGTGGACTGCCCCATCAAGTACCGGCGTTTCCGAACCAAGGCCGTTCGTCGTCGTCGTACGCGTCGCCGCGCACGACAATGGCTCCGGTCCCTTAAGTTCGCAACGCCCGTCCGCCTGCGTTAAAGTCGGCGGACAAGACAATGCCCGCGATGCCTTCCCAGGCCTCGCGGGCATTCGTCATTTCGTACGTGCCGAATCCGACAGAAACTTCGTCGCCCAACGGCATCCAAGGAAGACATATGCGTGCGCAAGCGCCAACAACCGAACTTCGACGAGTACCGCCTCACTGAGGTCCTGGAGCTTGGCCTAGGTCGTCGGGCTGAACCGAAGGTTCGGCCCGGCTTGCTACGGCTTAGGCTGTTGGAAAACAGAGCGCCGGTGCTTGGCCGTGGGTGGCAACGTGCTGCGGACGTTCCGCCAAGCCGAGCAGGTAGCCCGGAACTGGCAAGACTGACCCGGCCACGCTGTCTGCGACTCGCTGTCCCTGTACGGGGGACGACCCTCTCACTCGGCGTGTGCCAGTGTCTTGTCGTTCTCCTCGAACACCTGGATGAGGGCGCCAAACGTATCCTTAGGATGCAGGTAGCAGTGCCTCCAGGTCGAGTCGTCGAGGCGCGGGGCCAGCACGCGCACCCCCTTGGATTGGAAATACTCGATCGCCTGCTCCAGGTTCTCGACGCTGATCGAAAGGTGGAGGAATCCTTCGCCGTATTTCTCGATGTATCGGCCCACTCCCCCCTCGCCGACCTTGAGGGGCGACACCAGCTCGACCTTCTTGCCGCCGACCTTGAAGGTCATCCAGGTAAAGCCCTCCTCTTCTGAAACACCCGCGTCGTGCAGCGGTTGGCCCCCGAAAACGTTGATGAACAGGTCCTTGGCCTTCTCGACATCGATGACGCCGATGGCAATGTGGTCCAGTCGCTTGAACACGCTCATAATGGAGATTTCCCATTTGGCAGCTTAGCTGGGCAATTCGTGGGAGTCAGCGTACCATGCTGGCCGACCGTTGCAATGTTTTTCCTTGCCGCCTGGCGGCAGCTGTCTCGGCAGTCGCCATAGGGGCACCGGCTTGTTCCTTCTATCGTTGTCTGCACAAACCGGTACGCATCTTCAAGGGCCAGCAACGCATCGACGATGTCCTGCAGGTCGTGGCTCGTCGTGGACTGCCACTTCCCCTGACGGTTATTGAACCGGCGTTCCAAGCTCACACGCCAGCTTGGGAACGAGGTTCCATCCTTGGGGGTGCCCTTATCTCTCCGCGGCGTGGCCGCGGCCGTATGCGTAGTCTCCGTCTGGCGACGGCGCCAAAGGAGGGTGGTTGATGCTCTCCAATAGTGAGAGCTCCGGGAAACCGGCATTCCGATGAGCATTGGCAGGGGGGTCTGATAGGTCCGCTGGCTGATCCAGCCGGCCGGCCACGTCGTTGGTGGTGGTGAGTCAAACTCAGGAGTAGGTTTCGAACGAATCGTAAAACGGTATGACGAAGGTGCAGTTCGATACCCTCTCGCTGATCTTGATGGCCACTGCGAGCGTGAGTGCCGTGGAGCGGCCCACAAGCTGTTGTTCTTTGGTATGGAGCAGGCTAAGAGCTTTCTGCCACTCGTGCGCTTCGACGATGTAGGCTTCGTCTATGACTTCGCTGAACAGTGGCTCCTCCAGGAACGGGAACCGGATGCCCCAAGCACCGGTGCCGAACACATTGTGTTGGCGTGGGCAAGGATCGTGTCCATACGGTGGTTCGTACTTGCCTGGGTAGCGACGCACGAATGCGACTGGAGCCTCGGCCGGATCGCATGCTACAACGCGAATGCCCGGAGAAATTCGCTTGAACTCGTCGCCGATCCCAATAAGGCTGGCTCCGTTCCCGCAGGCACCGACAAAAAAATCCACGGGCGTACCCCGCAGTTGGCGTTTCACTTCGCGTGCGACGGCGTACATGGCGGTGACCGATCGAAAGTTCCGGGAATGATCGAGGCAATAGAGACGCTGATCTGGCATTGCAGCCTGGTGCTTGTCGCAGTCAAGCAGCTCGCGGAGCGTTACGACGGCACCGGCCATGTACTTGCCGGCCGGCGAGCTGACGATCGTTGCCCCGTGCCGTTTGATAGCTTCAATCCGTGACGGTGGCAGATCGGCAGGCACAACCACCGTAGCCGAGTAGCCGAGTTCTTTGCAGAACCACGCGAACGACGCACCGGCACATCCAGACGATGTTTCAATCAGCCGCGTCCGTCCGCGGCTGATTTTACCTTCCGCCTCCAGCGCGCTGAACAGGGTGTGATAGATGCGGTCGTAATGGCTTCCCGAAGGGTTCCGCCATTCTTCTTTGGCAAAAATGCGATTGCCGTTGGGGATGGGAATGCGGCGAATCTCGTAGAGGGGCGTGTCGCCGATGCGCTGACGGAGTGCAGCAAGAGGGTCCATCAGGGCACCTCGACAGCCGTCGGAGCATTGACAGTTTCACGGACTGGGGCGGTGAGCAGTGAGCCAATTACGATGGCCGCCGCGCTCAGGCCGAAGGCGGGGACGAGTTCGTAGAGGAAGTCGTTCCAGCCCAGCACAGATCGCCAGATGACGACCGTTACAGGACCCACGAGCAGGCCAAGCAGTGCCCCGAGGGCCGTGGTCCGTTTCCAGAGGAGGGCGAACGTGACGGTCGTGCCGAAGCTCGCGCCTAGTGCAGCCCAGGTATACAGCACCATGGTGAAAATGACGCGGCTCGAGGTCAAGGCAAAAAGGCCGGCGAGGAGGCCAAAGACAATGACCGTGACTCGGCTCGCGATTGTCTCGTTCCAGCGGACGAGGCGATTGGGCATCGCATCATGGACTACCGCACCAGCAACCTCAAGAAGTTGCGAGTCCGCAGTCGAGCAGATCGCTGAGAAGACCGCCGCGAGGACAAGCCCCGCAAGGACTCCCGGCAGGATGTCTGTGGCCGCGATTGGCAAGGCTTGCTCTGGGTCAGCAAGGTCTGGGTAGACGACCCGTGCTCCCAGTCCAAGGAGGATGGCCCCGGTAAAGACCGCCTGGGACCAGGCGATTGCGATCCATGGGGCGCCTCGGAAGACCGCCTGTCCCCGGGCGGAGAGGAAGCGCTTGAGCACCTGGAGCTGACCTGGGTAGCCAAGGCCGATGCCGACCCAACCGATGACGAATCCGAGGATGCCCATGCCAGAGGCGCCTCCCCGCCAGTCAAGCAGGGCAGGGTCACTGGAGCGGATAGCATCCATGACGCTCGTGCTCCCGCTTGCAGCGCGATGGAGCACAAGGACCGGAAGAATCAGCAGTGCGGTTAGCATGAGCACGGCCTGGAGCACGTCGGTCCAACTGACCGCCCGCAAGCCACCGATGGCAGTGTAGCCCACCACGACTCCCGTTCCGAGGGCCACCCCCACGCCGTAGTGCCAGCCAAGCATGGCTTCGAGTGCCTTGCCAGTGGCGGTGAGCCCGGCCACGAGGTACGCGCCCATGCACGCTACGACCAAGACGACAGCGACGCTGCGGATCGCCAATCGGAGGCCTGGATGTGCATCTGGGAAGCGGGCCGCAAGCACGTCCGGGATTGAACAACACCGATGGTCTGACGAGAACTTCTGAAGACGGGGACCGAGGACGAGCCAGTTAAACAGGTAGCCTGCCAAGCAGCCGGGCAGGAGCCAGAAGCATGAAATACCAGAGGTGTAGGCGGCTCCCACCAGTCCTAGCATCACCCAACCGCTCTCTGAGGAGGCGGAAGCGGAAAGGGCGCTGACCCAGGGACCATGATCACGGCTCGATACCAGGTAGTCCTCGGCGCCTGGCCTGCTGTGGCGGAATGCGAGAAAAGCAACCACAAGAAGGATGACGAGATAGGCAATGAAGCTGGCGAGCATTGGAACAAGCTAAGGAATGACGAGACCATGTCTCTCTGGAAGAGAGTGAGACTGCTCACAGGATGTTCAACGGCCACTGCGTTCGCGTCGCTTTCGAGGCGCTGTTGCAGGGGCAGTCGAACTTGCTTCACGTAGGAGTTGGGTTACATGGAATTCGTACTTCTGTAAGGCACGTTTATAGGTTCTTTTGTGGCTGCCGGAGGCTGAGAAGGGAACCCAACGAGGCCCAGTCAAACCGGCCTTTGAAACCCATTCGAGATCGACCCAAAATCTTTCCACATCGTCACGAGCCGGAAAAACCCGGCTCAAGTCACTGATGGGTTGTTGGTCCCCGTCTACTTTTTGTGTTGCAAGTATGACCGCAATCACGCGGACAAACATGCCTAAAATCCAACCAGTCATGCCAGGATCGTCCGGTTCCTCGCACGGAAGTGCGACCCACACATGATCCCTGATGGTTTCTTGGTTCTCCGGGAAGTACGTAACGACCACCTCTTCTAGAGATTCCTTGAGTTTGCTGCAGACAAGATTCGGCTTTTCGGGCCCTGGTAAGGCGAAGAACACGATGTCAACACCAGACGCAGCACAGTTGCAGACTGCCTTTCCAAGATCCTGATCTTCACTGGTGAGAAAACCCCTATCCGAGAGGCTGTGAATTATCCACCGGATTCCCGTCTTTGCCTGAGCTTCCCTGGCGTAGAAGTTCAGGACTCGACAAATGTGTGGCACCCCTTCGGCGTCATGCTCTGGTAGCGATTCTTCTTCTTGGCCTAACCAGCAGAAGCACTCGTCATAGTTCACGTCATACGCCTTGGCCAAGTCCTCCAGCCTATGCGTCGGGGGCATGGCGGTGCCAGTTTCCCACTGGCTAACCGTCTGAAAGGAAACGTCCATCTCCCTGGCGACTTCCTTCTGCGTCTTCCCGCAATTTGCACGTGCCTGGCGAAGATGGTTGCCCAGCTCTGTTACCACGCAAGGTCCCTCCAGTCGAGTCCAGGAGCTAAACCGTAAGAAATTCTACTCCATATGGAAATAGTTGTCTAGAGCCTTAGACATCTGAAAATTCTGATAGAATCAGATTGACAGATGGAAGTGATTGAGTAAAATGTCCGGAGTCTGCCCAAGAAAAGTGCGGGCCGAGGTTGCTGAGACAACCTGGCCCGCGAGTCTTGGACCGGACGCTGGGGAAGAATCATGCAAAAGCCAGCGGCCAATCCAAGCGGCTACCGACCTCCTTATCGGCAAACGCCTGAATCCGTCTTTGACTTCTCAGGGGCTCGATCGAGCCTCACCTGGGCAGCTCCCTCACTGCCGTCTTGTCACCCTTCCCCGCGTTTTTCTTTTTCTAGGAACACCTCACTGCCTGCGTCCGCCGGCGTCCATTGCCCGGCAAGGGCTGCCTGCATGCCCGTAAAGAAGTATACACATGTTCAGTATTTCGTCAACCCCCTTCCGAAAGGAGTTATTGCCATGTTCGCTCCCGCTTCTTTGGTGCGCGACGAAATCGCTGATCGCACAGGCCCCCTGTCGGTCATCCGTGACAGGCGAATCCTTATCATCGCTGACGTACAAAACCTTGCCCAAGGGGCGCGCGACCTCGGCTTCCACCTTTCCTGGTCGACTCTAGCACGCAAGCTCACCACCGGCGCCGCTTCGGCCTCGCGGCACGCGGTCTTTGCTCGCCGAAGTGACGACCACCGACGCTCCGCCAACTTCTTCAAGTGGGGCTGGATCCCGCACGCGAAGACCATCGAAATGCACTCCGAGTCCAATGCCGACAACGTCCTGGCGTTCATGGCCGGGTCGCTGATCAGCCGTATGACCCCAGACGTGATCGTCCTCGGCACCGGCGACGGGTCATTGGCCGAGGACGTCGCAGAGGCCATCAGCAGCCTTATTCCCCATCCCCGGCCGGTGGTCACCCTAAGCTTCGCTGCCTCCACGGCGGGCCGGCTCAACGCCCAGATTTCTTCCCTGGTGACAGCCAACATCGAGATAGGCCGTGACTGCCTCGTTGCAATGGAGCCTAAGACGCGTTTCAAACGACCGACGCGAGGTGGCTGTCCCGCTTTTTCAACACTCAGTTAGGGTGGTCTAACAAGCCGTTTTCTTGTCGTCCCCAAGCCCGTGCGACCGCCGCGGCGTAGCGGCACCTGGTAGTCGAACGAAAGGTGAATATGGCGTGTGAACGTTGTCGTTCGTGACAACGATTGGTGGTCGGTGTTCTTTGTTCTCTCATAAGGAGGAATAGCCATGAAAAGCAAACGGTGGGTGCTGATTCTCGTTTTGTCGCCGGTGCTGTGCATGTCGGCGACTCCGACCTTGCAAGCGAAGGATACGCAGGGGCGAGCGACGCGAGAAGTCGAGTCGTGGAGCAACGCCATCGCGCGCGCAAATGACGACGTGAAGGCACTGCGAAGCCGGATCTTCGTCGAACTGCCCAAGATCATGGAGCAGGAAACGCAAAAAGTCCATGGCGCGTTGGACGTTTTTCGGAAAGACCGGAACACGGCAAGTCGCAAGAAACTCCAGCAGAGCACCGTTGACGCCCTGCTGCGGCTAGTTGAAGCCACCGAGCCGATCGTGAATCAACGTGACGACCTGGAGCTGCGATTAACGGAAATCGAAGCGAAGGCTCTCGAACGAGCTGCAGGTTATCGCGCCGACGCTGAAAAATTCGATCACGCGCTGCCCGCACGCGAGAGCGAACTGGCTCGTCACCGAGCGGAAAGCAGCAAGCTGAAGGAGCAGTTCATGGCCAAACCCAACAATCGAGAGCTGCAGCGAGCGCTGCGCAAGCGTTATCACGAAGAGAGGCGAAAAAACTTGGACATTAAGTCCGCACAGCTTCGAAGCCGGCAGAAGGTGTTGGCCGCGCAGCGCCTGCATCGAAAAGTGGTCGAGCTTCAGGCGCTTCATGACGCTGTGAGCGATGTTTTCGCAACGCTGGAATTTGTGCAAACGCATTGTCGGGACAACGCGAAGTTTCTGCTCGAGATGGTGCGCCTCGAAGACGAAATTTCAGCGTTTGGCGATCGTGCCGAACTCGGCGAGCTGGTTGCCAAGGTTGGCGACTTGACGCGGCAATCCGATGCCTTGAATGCCGGGCTCGACTTGGCGATCGAGGAATTGCTCGCTCCTGACCCGGAAGGACCTGGCGGCCCTCTCGAACTGCCAGCGAGTGGGTTTCAACGGTGGCTGGACGAACGATGAACCCGTTCCTTCCCGTGGCCCGGCCGGCTCTGCCTGGCCGGGCCACATCTCTCGCGGCGGGAGGGCTTGCAAAATGACGTGGAAACCACTCTTGCTTGTGCTGCTGGGTTGGTACCCGAACGGCCTGGCTGGCGAAACACCGGCTTCCTTGGGAGAGATTGCCGCTCGAAGGTTACAAGCGCAGCGAAGACAGATACGGGTCATCCGGCACGAAATTGCCTTCGTTGAACGGCGGATGCACGAAACGTCCGACGAGTTGGGCTGGCAACTGTATCTGATCGACGATGCCAGTGGAGAAGAAGATGTCGAGCGAGCGATTCGATCGATTTACGAGCGTCGGGAGTCGCGGCTGCGGGAACGGCTGCAACTGCTCAACCAATACGTCTGCCACTTGGAAAAACGACTGGCGTCGCGCTTTAACCGGCGCGTCGCCCCCAACAATCAGAAGGAGAACACCCGACAATGAACTTAATTCCCGAGTTCCTACAGCCATTCGGGCCAATCATGGCCTCGCTGATCGTGTGTTGGCTCTTTGCTTTCAGCCTGACCTTGCACCGGCTGACCGGTTACGTCCAACGACGCCACGTCTTGAGGGGACGATGGCACCAGGTAGCCCTGAAAATCAGCAACCTGAAAGACGGCGTCGTGCAACAAGACACGCTGTTTGTGCAAACACTATGCGAGACAATTCGGCGTGATCCGAGCGACGCCGGGCTGAAGCGGTTCTTCCACGGAATGATTCGGCCGCAACGACAGGCCGACTTTTGGAACGAGCGTGGGCTCAGCGTCCTGGGGAGCGTTGCGCCGTTGCTTGGACTCGCCGGCACGTGTTGGGGGATTCTGTTGACGTTCGATAGCTTCGCGGGGCAGGCAGCGGTGGTCACGCTCAAGGACTTGGCGGGGCCGTTCAGCATCGCCCTGCGTACGACCCTTTTTGGGGTGGGGTGCGCGGCCCTGTGCCTGCCAGTGCGGAGCCTGATCCCGTTGTTCGAACTACATCGGCAAGAGGACGTTGAGCTGGAATCGTCGTGGAGGCAGTTGCGCAAGCTGCTGCGTACCGAGCGGAAGCCAAAGCCACGGAAGCCTCGCCACGTAGCCCCGCATGCACCACACAACGGTAAGCCTAACCCGAATGAAAAGCGTCAACAACAGGTAACCCAGCGCGACGAAGCCGCCCACGACCTGGTTTTCGCTGCCGTTGCTGGAAGGGAACAGCCCGTCGCGCAGGCGTCAAATGATTCCAAGCGAACGTCACAGAGCGGAGATGATATTCATGAACTCCCATTCGTTTAGTGCCGCCTGGTCCGACGATTCTGGTGGCTCGCACGACGACGCAGACGATGCCTTTAAGACCGTTGCCGGGGACCTCGGCTTCAACTTGGTGGGCGTGTTGCTGCTGGCAAGTGCTGCGATCGTCGCTGAGGTTCAAACATCGATGCAGCCCGTGGACATTGACCCTGCGAAAACGCCAAAACAGGCTTCCGTGCGTCAAGAGCGTTCACAGGTGGTTTTGGTAACGATTGCCGAAGACGGCACGGTGGATGTACCAGGCCGCAAACTCGGTCGCATCAGCGAAGGCAAACCGGAGTTCGCGTCAGCTTTGAAAAGTGCGGTGGATGCGACAAGCCAAGCGGATTATTGCGTACGGATTGCTCCGGATCGCAGGGCCGCGTGGCAGGCGATACTCGACGTACACGAAATCGTCAAATCCGTTACCGACCGATACCAAACCGTCGCGGAGGGAGAGAAATGAAGTTCACGTATTGTTTGTTGATCACGCTCACTGTGTTCGCCGTCATCTACCTTGGTAGCCTCGACTTTGGCAAGGTCACTGTTTTCGATGACCGCTCTGACGAGTCGCTGCCAGCGCAGCGAAGGAACGTGAAATTGAATGTCGTGAGAGTTCCACCGCGCAAGCCGCTGGCAATCGTTGAAAAACCTGAGGCAGTCAGGCGAGAGCCGGTGAAGGCGATTGTACAAGCGCCTCGCAAAGTGCCGCCGCCACGGCAAGAGGCGTCGTCGCGCCCGGCGACGCGGCGGGTTAGCCGCGCGGCATTGGAACTGCAAATCTCCACATCTGTGACCGAGTGGCAGGCTCGTGCGTTTCTGCAGGGCCAAGCGTCCGCCGTTGTAATGCTCAAGGTTCAGGACCGCAACATTGTCGATGCGCTGCTGATTGACGGGGAAATGGGAGCGCAACGTCTTTCGGCGTGGGAATACGACGTGTTTAAGAACGACCACGACTTCGACCATTGCTTCTGGATTCGGCTGGATAATCGAAACAACGCCCTTGGAGAAGTGGCACATCGCGCACTTCAACGATTCCATCGGCCCACTGACGGATACAAGTTGTACGTGGTCCTGGGGAAAACGTTGTCGGGCAAGATCCAGGATCAACTTGAGGCACGTGCAGGACGAGAGGGAATTCGTCCTGAAGATGTCGATCGCGTCGTTGTTTCGCTGAACCCCGTCGGCAGCCGGCTCGTGGCCCAGGTTACGCGTGTCGATCCTCGTGAGAGTCAAACAACTGGCGAAGGTGGTGTAGGCAGCACGCCCGCGTCGCAAGATCCCCGACAACAAAACCAACCGGTCTCTTTCCAAAAAACGGAGGGCATGTAGTCATGCGATTTAGCTACTTAACTTTTTTGCTGGGTGTTTTGGTCATTGGCTGTGCCGATGAAACGACAACATCACCAAAGCATTCGGCTTCGCATCAGAACGATGCGGCCGAGTCCGACGAGCAGGCATTGTCGCCGCAGCAATTGTCACGCTTCCAGAATGCGAATGACGAGTTTCGCAAGGCGATCGACGACGCCTTTCAGGAACTGCGTGAAGTTAACTAGGCGTGGTAGTTTTTGACCAGCGATGAGGGGAGATGAGTTATGTTCGGCCTAAAACGGTACGCGGACTACGAAGTCGGCGCTGGATGAATCGATCCAGAGCGGTTGGGCGAGCGGCTCGACTTGTTTCGGAATACCGTCGACTCTACCGGCGCCGACGGTCGCGTACGATTGAAGTGGAGCTTAAGAACTGGGCGCGCTAACGACGTAGAGGGACCAGTCCCCAGACGGACCTGAGGGTAGAGGCGCTATGCCAATGGCGCAAGTCAGCCCTGTCGCTGTTCACTTGTGGCCTTTTCTTTGCGATTTTGCAGGTCGCTTTCGCGCCTTCTTGTTATTTGCCTTCTTCTCAGGGGGCTTGCGAATGCCGTTGGTCATGGCTGGGTCTCCAATTTTGGAGCAGTTGGGGCCGACGCAGATCGCCAGCGTAGCCTATAGGCCACAGACAGTCAATCTGCCGGGGCCGACAATTATCCGGCATGCTTGGCAAACAGCTTCAGAAAGCCCGATTGGCTGCCGGAATGACCCAGGAGGAGTTGGCCTTCGCGGCCAGCCTGGACCGGACCTACATCAGCCGCCTGGAGCACGACAAGAAATCGCCCACGCTAGATACGCTCTTCCGCATCTGTGATGCGCTGGGAGTCGCCGCATCCACTCTCATCTCGCGTGTCGAACGCGCACGAAAGCGATGACGAAGTTCAACGCCCAGGATCGCCGACCTGCATGCGTATACGCAGTGCCTATGCAAATCGCCCCGACTAGCTGATCCTCGTCGGGACTCTTACTCGCGCATTTCCCGGCCATTGTCGTTAGCTCGCTGGCTGGCTCTCAACGCGCCCAATTGCACCATCAGCCGGGATGGTACCTCGCAGCGCCGGTTGTTGCGCCCTTCCCCCATTTCGCGCTATCGTAATCCAATCGAGGCCACATAGTCCTCGTTGGTTCCTTTCACATTGAGGAGATTGTGATGGTTACTTCCACTCTGATCAACCATCGCGGTGGACGCGACGTCTTGCCCGAGGTGCTCGCAACGGTTCCCGCTCCCCCACCGACCGAAACCTGGTTTCCAATTTCCCATCACCAGGTCTTTGATGCCGTGAGTGAGACACTGACTGGCGCGGGATTTCAGATTCAGCAAACGCGTCTATCGCTTTCGCATGCCGATGCTCGGTTCTTTGGCACGCTGGACTTGACACATCGCGTCAGTGACGTCAATGGTGGCGTCACCCTGGCGGTTGGTATCCGCAATTCTACCGACAAGTCGTTTCCGATCGGATTCTGCTGCGGGACCCGAGTGTTTGTCTGCGACAATCTCGGTTTCACTAGTGAAATCGTCGTCTCGAAAAAGCACACTCGCTTTGGTCAGGAGCGGTATCTCGAAGGCATCAGCCGCGCCGTCGCCGGCTTGCATCAGTACCAGGAAGCGGCCAGCCATTGGATCGATCGGCTGCGGCACTGGGACTTGAGCGAGGATGCGGCCAATTCGTATCTGCTGCAAGCGTACGAGCAGAACGTGATTGGCGCGAGACTCTTGCCACAGGTCATCAAGGAATGGCGTCAGCCGAAGTTCGACGAGTACCGGCCACGTACTGCTTGGTCGCTCTGGAACTGCTTTACGGCCGTGCTCAGTCGCACACGCCAAGCGTCGCATCCGGCGCAAGCCGCGCTCACGACGATCCGGTTGCAGCGCCTGCTGCGCCCGCCTGATCCTATGGATGTTCCCTTCACGCCGGCGACCGATCAGGCCGGAGCGATGTGACAGCCGGACGGAATTGCGTCATGCTGAGGAGGTAAAGGAGGTGGTAACGGATGACCAAACCTGAAAAGACCTTTCGTCTCGGCCGTTGCTCGGCGTCGGTGTTCGTCAATGCCGGCAAAGAGAAGCCGTTTCGCTCTGTTTCCCTCCAACGGCGATACCGCGAGGGAGAGAAGTGGAAAACCGCCACCAGCTTCACGCTGGCCGATCTGCCCGACGCGGTCGCAGTGCTCCAGTTGGCTCTGCACCACGTGGCCGCCCAGGAAGCCACTCGCGACAAATAACTCGTTGCGCCCACACCCATTCCCGTTGAATCGATTGCCGGTTCAGCGGGATTTTTCTTGGGCGGAATTGCGCAAGCTCTCCCCTACCTCCAACTCAAGTTTGACCGCCGGGCCGGAGTTGCGCTACCTTCAACCCGACGGTCGTTTACGACGTTCTTTACCACCCACATTTCCTCAAGAGGATTGCGACCATGGCCAAGCAAGCTGCTAAGTCTCGTTCGGCTGCCCGCGCGCGGCCCGAACACAAGATCGGCCCCTACCCGGGCGGAATCGGCGTTGCCGTATGGCTAAACACGATCGACACCGACGATGGCCCAAGGAAAATGCGATCGATCACGATTTCGCCCCGCCGCTATCGCGACGCCGAGACGGGCGAATGGCGTGACGCCAACTCGTACCGACCCGGCGATTTGCCTGCGCTGATCTTCGCCCTGCAAAAGGCACAGGAGTACGTCTATACGAAGCCGCTGGCCGAGGAGCAGGAAGAAGCCGGCGACGAACGCTTCTAAGCACACGGCCCGCGGCGAAATCCGTCCCACGGACCATCCGCGGCGGAGACGCAGTACTGCGTAGGGAATGTGCCGGGCTAACCTGGGTCGAAGCAGCCCGGCGGTTCGCCTTGGTCCCGACATCGGTCGGGACGACCTCACGCGATCGCTGAGCGACCCCGCCGGTGCAACTCCGGCCCGCCGCGATTCTATTCTCGCCGCTGAACTATTCTGTTCGGCGGCATTTTCTTTTGTCGGCGCTGGATCAATTCGACACCGTTGCACAGTTTGCGCTACCGTGCAAGCAGTGGTTCTTTTGCCAAACAGTTAGGAAAGGAGCAATCGATGTCGAATCGACCTTACGTGTCCTTCGCCGAAGTGAAGGAAAAAGTCTCGATCCCTGATGTGCTGGACGTGCTTGGCCTCACGGACAAGTTCTCACGCAAGGGTGACACGCTCACTGGGGTTTGCCCCCTACCGGGCCACGAGCACGGACCCCGGCCGAATCCCGATCAGTTCAAGATCAATCGCAAGGACGGCCTGTGGCTGTGGCATTGTTTCGGCGACTGCCAACGCGGTGGCGACGTGATCGAGCTCGTCAAGGAGCTCACCGGCTACGATAACGCCCATGTTCGATTCTGGTTCCACGAGCACTTTGGCGATCGGCTCAGTGGCCGGCAAGCCAAGGTACCGGCTGAGCAAACGCACCCGATTGAAAAGGACACGGCCCGCGAAACTTCCCATGAGAAGGCTCCACAGGCCGCACTGCCTGCGCCGTCCAATCTGTCCGACGCCCCTGAACCGCTCAAGCCTCTGCGTTTTCGGCTGAACCTCGACCCCGACGTTCCGTACCTGCGGGAACGTGGATTGATGCCCGAGACGATATCCCGGTTCGGACTGGGCCTATGTCGTCGCGGCGTGCTCAAGGACTACGTCGCAATTCCGATCTACGGATTTCCCGCTTCCCCGGACGAAAACCCCGTCGCCTATCTTGGCCGCTGGCCCAGCGATGACTTCGACGAGTCAGCCGGGCGTCCTCGGTACAAGTGGCCCGATGGATTTCCAAAGAGCCACGTGGTCTACGGCTTGGCGAAGGCGCTGCAGGGCACGGAAGGTAAACCGTTGATTGTGGTCGAAGGCCCGTTCAAGGTTTACCACCTAGTACAAGCCGGTTTCCGGAATGTCGTGGCGATCTTCGGCGCATCGCTTAGCGAGGAACAAGCTCGGCTGCTCATCGACGCGAGGCGGCCGATCGTCTTGTTGCTGGACGGCGACGCCGCCGGCGAGCTTGGTGGCCGTGCCGCCGCAGAAAGACTTGTGGAGCATACTCTTGTTCGAGTACTGCGTCTGCCTACCGAGGTGGCTCCGGACGATCTGAT
>SDBV01008432.1_pt1 | contig 13913 bp, 11 predicted proteins | sample 2277081 | NCBI WGS metagenome assembly SDBV01 (sample SAMN10402039, study PRJNA504765) | marine sediment metagenome | isolation source: marine sediment core GS10_PC15, 223 cmbsf | place: Arctic Ocean: Southern Knipovich Ridge | collected 2010 | reverse complement strand
GGCGCCCGCCAGATTCTTCTACCCGGGCTTTGCCGGCGAACCGTCGCGTAGCTTTAGCAGCTTGGTTCTGACGCGGCGAGGCGGCTTTGCCACCCTGCTGGCCATGCCGTACGGCAACGGGCTGACCGTGGCGGCACGCAATCGTGGAGAGGAACCGATCGAGAAGGTGGCCCTGTCGATGTCGGTCGATCCGGCCACCGACGCCAATCGCAAAAACTACGCCGGCCGCATGCGATTGCGCGGCATCTACCAGCCGGCCGGCGCCGACGGCAGTACACTCTTGCAGCAGACCGGTTCCGGCCGCTGGGTCGGCTTCGTCTACGAGCACGTCGACGAGCGGACCACCGGCATTGCCGGCGTGGAGATCGACGGCCAGTCGTGCGACGGATGGTCGATGGAATACCTGGATCCATTCTTCGGCCGTCCCGGCGAATCGCCCAACTACTTCACCGCACTAACCGGCCGCCAAGGCGCCCTGGCCTGGCGATACCTGCTACTGGCGCCGGTCAGCTTCGACGAGTCGATCACGGTACAGGCAAATCCGGACGACGCGGTTGGCGGGCGGTTGGCGCTGTTTTATTTGGTTGAATAGGCCTCCAAACTTACTGCTTCACGCGCTTCGCCCTAGTTTGGATCGCGGTCATCCAATCCGCGAACCTGTCGAGCCACACGCGATAGTATGTGTGTGATCCGGCGGGACGCCACATGATGCTCGACGGCTTCACGCGCAGCGTGCCAACCAAAGTTCCGTCACGGCCGTAGAAGGCCTGCTCCCAGTAAGTTGGCGCCGAAAAATGGTTTCTGTAGTTCGGCATTTGCATTCTCCGATTTGTTCATTCAAAGGGCAACGTCTTCACAAACTCTGCGACACGTCCGGCCTCAACTTGCGATAGGTCCGCTGGCAGGGATAACGACACGACCAAGTCGCGTCGCAATCGGAATCGATGGTCAAGCATGCGTTCCAACCGTTCTTCTTCCGAATCTTTCTCCTCAGGTGAAATCGATTCTGGCTCTGCAGGTTCACCGGCAGCCGCACGTCCGACATCGACCATCCCGTACTCCCACTCGAAGCGAGATGCCCCGCCCCTGCGACCGACTATAAACTTGCCGCATCCTAGTTCTTCCAGCCGTTTAAATACCGCAATAACTTCCCCCCGTGAGAGTGGGTGGCCGTCTGTCGCCGTATTGACCTGTAGTCGATCGACGCTGGTTTGGGACCAATTGCGCTCCCGGCTGGCGAAATGGTCAAGGATCACCTGGGCCGCATTGTCGTCTCTGTATAGCTCCCCCAACCCCGAGATATCAATCGCCATAAGAACCCCCCCCCTAATGGAATAACAGCCAAAACAACACACATGTCACTGTTATGAATTATAACGGAATAAGACGTTTTGTCAACATGAGAATTCCGAAAATCCGATCGCGATCGACGGGTTGAATTTCGCGACTTTGAGACATTCCTGCGCGCGAGGCCACCTCGCTGGCGAGATGCACAAAGGTCTGCCGACCATCTGAACCCGAAGCCGTGGTGAGCGGCACGTACATCAGCTCTAGTTCCGACCGGCCCCCTCACTCCGGCTGCTGCTGCGTGATGCAGTGGAATGCGCCGAAGCCCCAGGCGAGATCGACCGCTTCGATGCCGCGGATTTGACGGGTGGAGAACAATTCGCCAAATGTTGCCAGCGCGACTTCGTCGGCCGGATCGTTGAACGTCGGTACGATCACCAGGCCGCCCGCAACATAGAAATTCATGTAAGAGGCCGGCAGCCGCCGGTTGTCGTGGTGGATGGCGCGCGGCATGGGGATGGGAATGACTTCGAGCGGGCGACCTTGGGCGTCGGTCATCTCGGCCAAGCGGTGATGGTTGTCGCGCAGCGGCTCATAGTTCTCGTCGTGCGGGTCTTCCTCGATCGCGGCGACCACGGTCGTCGGGGCGACGAAGCGGGCCAGCTCGTCGATGTGGCCGTCGGTGTCGTCGCCGGCAATGCCGCCGGATAGCCAGAGCACCTTGTTGGCGCATAAGTAGTCGGTCAAATACTGCTCGACGCCGGCCCGCGTTAATTGCGGATTGCGATTGGGATTCAACAGGCACGACTCGGTCGTGAGCACCGTGCCGGCGCCGTTGCCGTCGACGGCGCCCGCTTCCAGGATGATGCCGGGCGAAAAACGGCGGCGGCCGGTGATCCGCGCCATATGCCCCGGCACGGCGTTGTCCAGATCGAAGGGCGGATACTTGCCGCCCCAGGCGTTGTACTCCCAATCCACCAGCGCCGGCTCGAGCGAGGGCGGACCGGACAGGAAGATCCCGCCGTGATCGCGGGTCCACGCGTCGTTGGTCGGCACGTCGTGCAGGGTGACGTTCGGCACTTGACCGACCATCTCGCGCGCCTTGCGCATCACGTCGTCGCCGCCAGCCAGAATGTGTACCGGCTCGAACTCGGCCAGCGTGCGGACCAGCTTCTGCCACAGCGCCGGTATTGGCTCGAACTTGCCCGGCCAGGTTTCTGGATCGTGGGGCCAGGCCAACCACGTGGCGGCGTGAGGTTCCCATTCGGCCGGCCAGCGATATCCGAGCGATCGAGGCGTGGGATGTGACATGCGGGCGCTGCCAGGGAACCGGATTACCACCAACAAAGGAAGGAAGTTAACCACGACGGCACGACGAGCACAACGTACGAAGTATGGGTTTTCGACTTGTACTTTGCGTCCGTTGTGTCGTCGTGGTTCAATCGATTCTCTTCTTGTTCGTTCTTTGTGCCTGATGGTTGGCACATGGTTGCAATGCTAGTCCAGATAGCGTTTCGTCAAGTCGCCGTAGGCGTCGATCCGGCGGTCGCGCAGGAAGGGCCAGTGGGTGCGCACCACGTCGATCTTGTCGAAGTCGCACTCGACCAGCAGCGTTTCCTCCTTGTCGTGGGACGCGCGGGCCAGCACGTTGCCGTTCGGATCCGCCAGAAACGACGCGCCCCAGAACTCCAACTCCTCCTCGGTGCCGGTCCGATTGACCGCGGCCGTGAATAGGCCGTTGGCAATCGCGTGGCTGCGCATCATGGTTTCCCAGGCGGAGTGCTGGCTGGCGCCGTACTCTTGTTTCTCGTCGGGCGCCCAGCCGATCGCCGTCGGATAGAAGATGATCTGCGCCCCGGCCAGGGCCGTCAGCCGGGCCGCCTCGGGGTACCACTGGTCCCAACAGACGCACACGCCGACGCGGCCATATCGGGTGTCGAAGGCGGCGAAGCCCAGGTCGCCGGGCGTGAAGTAGAACTTCTCGTAGTACAGCGGATCGTCCGGGATGTGCATCTTGCGATACACGCCGGCGGTGGATCCGTCGGCGTCGAACACGACCGCCGTGTTGTGATACAAGCCAGCGGCGCGACGTTCGAACAACGAGCCGACCACGACCACGCCGTGCGTAGCGGCAGCCTCGGCCAAGGCCTCGCTAGTGGGGCCGGGAATCGGCTCCGCCTGATCGAAGCGGCTGTGATCTTCGCTCTGGCACGGATACTGGCCGGCAAACAGTTCTTGCAGGCAGACGATGTTCGCTCCGGCCGCGGCCGCCTCGCCGATCCGCGCCAGCGCCTTCTCGACGTTGCGGTCCTTCGACGCCTGGCCGGTCATTTGGACCAGGCCCACGACCACGCTGCCCGGCCGCGGATCCGTGGCGTCGCCGCCGTTCTGCTTGCCTGTGCTCGTCATCGGGCTCATGGTACCTTATGGCGTAGGATGCGCAAACGAGTACGCGGTCTCTTTATTACGGGCACCGACACCGAAATAGGCAAGACCTACGTCGCGGCGCTCGTGGCGCGCGCGTTGGTCGCCGCCGGCCATCGGGTCGGCGTCTACAAGCCGGCGGCCAGCGGTTGCGGGCGACAAGACGGCAATCTGGTGTCCGGCGACGCCGTGCAACTCTGGAAAGCGGCCGGCGAACCCGGCGCGCTTGCGGAAGTCTGTCCGCAATTGTTCGCCGCCGCCAAAGCGCCCCACATGGCGGCTGCCACCGAAGGGAAGCGGCTCGACGCCCAGTTATTGCGCCACGGGCTCGACGTCTGGCTGGAGCGTAGTGACGTCGTGGTGATCGAAGGGGCCGGCGGATTGATGGCCCCGCTGGGCATCGAGGAATTCGTCGCCGACGTGGCCTACGATTTCGGCTTCCCACTGGTGGTCGTGGCCGACAACCGGCTGGGCGTTATCAACCACGTGCTGCAAACGCTCATCACCGCGGCCACGTTTCGCGAAGGACTGGCCGTGGCGGGCATCGTGCTCAATCAGACCGCCCCGGGCGGCGACGCCCAACTACGCGCCGAGAACGCGCAGGAAATCCGCCGCCGGGCCATACCCCCGGTGCTGGCCGAAGTGGCCTGGCAGGCCGACCACTTCGACCAAGAGGTCGACTGGTATGCCGTGGCGGACGAGCCGGTCGCCGCTCGAGCCGAACGGCTTGAGGATGAAAATCCATGAGCGGCGCCGCGCAACCGCCGCCGCCCGGTCAACCGCCGCGCAAGGGGTATCTGCTGGCGCCGATTGCGTGCCGGCATCGAGAGCGCAGCCGCGGGATGATCTTGCGTGCCGCAGCGGCGGCGGCGCCCGGCCGCGTCGCCGTGTTGGGCGCGGGGGCGTGCGAGGAGATCCCCGTTGCCGAATTGGTCGAACGGTTTGCCGACATGACGCTCAACGACGTCGAAGAACAGCCGTTGCGAGAGGCCGTCGATGCCCTCGATTTGGCCCCCAAGATCCGCGAGAAGCTGCGGATTGAGGTGGCCGATCTTAGCGGATTGACCAAGCCGGCGCTTGCGCGAATCGAGAACGTGATTGCCACGGCAGCAGACCCTTCGGAAGCGATCGGCGCGATGGCCTCGGTGCTCGACGCAGTCGAAGCCGAGGCGTTTCCAATCGCCGGCCGGTTCGACCTGATCGTCGCCTCGTGCGTGCTCAGCCAACTGCACTTCGGCTTGACGCACCGAGCGGCCGCGAGTTTTGAGACGCGGTTTCCCGGCGACGTCGATCGACTACGGCAGTCCGAAGTCTGGAAAACGGCACTCTACAAAACGGCTCGCCGAATGGAGGAGCGGTTTATTGCCGAAGTGGCGATGCTGGTGGTTGACGGCGGGCTGGTTTATCTGTCGGAGTCCACACAGATGTGTTACGTGCAGCTTGCGCCCCACGGGCAGTGGCAGACTGAGGGGACGTATCGCATGTTGCGCACGAAGGATCTGGCCGACTACGTGCGCCAGCGGTTCACCGTCAGCCAGCGCGAACGTTGGGAGTGGATCGTTTCACCGCCAGCAAACGCCGGCGAGACTGGCCGAATGTATGACGTGCAGGCTCTCGTACTGCGGCCGCGGGCGTACTAGCTGGCCACCGTGACCTCGGGCCGTTGTTCGTTGCGACTCTCGGCCATGGAGGTGTCGATCGACAGATTCATCGATGCGCTAAAACGCCCCTCGGCATCGCCTACGACCTGCCAGTGCGGCAGGACCGCGACCGATTGGTGCACCAGTTCGAAGCCTCCTTCCGACTGACTGACCGATTGGATCGGGAAGGCCCAGATTCCGTCGGGGCGCGAGCATGTTAGATGCACGTCCAGCCCCAACCACTCGTCGACCAGCCCAAGTTCGGCCGCATCGCTCAGGTCGAGCTGCCCACCGAGTTGGCCCAGACGTTGCCGATCGTGACCGTAGAAATACCGGTCATCGGCGCCCGAGGGCATGCCGGCGAAGTTGAACTCGACGGCGAACAGCATTCGGCGATCCTGTGGGAGTCCTTCGAGCAGATAGTGGATTTCCAGGCTAGAGCTGCCAGCCTCGAGCGTCACGCTCTTGGTGATTCTCAGCGGCAGATCGCCGACCAGGCCCTGACCGGTAAGCTGGACCTGCATCCGGTGCGGATTGCGGCGGAGGCGGGCCTCGTACGGCCGCCACAGAAAATCGCCGCGCTCGGGCACGTCGCCGCGGGCTACGGCTTCGAGCGAGGCATCCGGATCGTAGAAGTGATCGAGCAGGCTCTTGCGTGCAAAGGCGTCGTACTGCACGAGCGATTCGAGCCCCTGCTGCTTGAAAGTCACCTGATCGCTCACACCGGCCACGTCGTTGTGACCCTCGTTGCCGGCGAGCACCTTGCGATGATAGGCCTCGGGCCGGCGCGTCATCGTGGCCAACAGGTTGTGCTCAATCGCGCGGACGTCGAGTTCGTACATCATGCCGCCACGCGTGGGAGCCAATAGCGCTATCAGCTTGTCGCCGGCGAGCTGCACTTCCTGGCGACTGTCGAAGTTGTAGTCCTCGGCGGTCAGCTCGACCCAACTTTCGGGTTGCTTCTCGGCGCGGTCGAGCAACGTATCGGCCTTGATCAATTGTCGGTAAATGGCGTTGCGCAGGTGCGGCAAGTAGACACCGCCGAAGGCCCCGTGCCAGTAGGCGCAGTTGCACTGGCCCCGGTGCAGCGAGGTACGTGCCTCCTCGATGAGCGGGCCGTGCGCCCCGGCATCGAGCGCTGCTTGCAAACGGCGGCTGACCATCATCATGCGAGAATACATTTCGTCGGCTTCCGGATACTTCACGCGGAAGTTGCGCCAGAAACCGCCACGCACGAATCGCGCGATCCGCGGCCAGCGCGGGTCCCCTTCCAGATCGCGGCGGGCTTGCACGTACTCGGCCAATTGTGCGGCCGGCAGTGCCCACTCGGTCATCTCGCGATAGCTGCCATCGGGCAGGTACACTTTACCCAACGGCGGCGTCGAGTCGATCACTTCCGAAGGCGTGACCACCTCGATCCAGCTCTGGTGCTCCGTGAGCAAGTCGAAAAACCGCACGAGCCACGCTTCTTCGTACACGCTCTGTTTGGTGCCGGGCCAGGCGCCGAACTTTTCGCCGTCATCGCCGAACATGGCGATCGCGCCGGGCCGCTGGCTGGCGATCTGCCCCAGGTAGTCAATCGTTTCTTGTGGCACGCGAAACGGAATCATGTAGCGCAGCGGCTCGCTATCGGGAAATACTGTCAGCAGGTGCCCTTCGTCTTCGGTCAAGTAATAGCCGTGCAACTCGTCTTCGCTCAGGCCGGCGTTCTTGAAATGAAAATCGTCGAGCATCGTGTAGCGGATGCCGGCGGCGACCAGATCGCGGGTCGTGCTCTGTTCCCAGACACGTTCGGGCATCCACATGCCGCGAACGCTCGCGCCCAGTCGCCGTTCGATCCAGCCCGTGAAATTGCGGATCTGACTGATGCGGTCGCGCGTCGGGATCATCGACAGAATGGGCTCATAGAACGCCCCGCCGACGATTTCGATCCGGCCGGCGGCACTCAGCCGTGCCAAGCGGTCGAGATAGTCGCCATGGTGCTCGTCGAGCCATTCGAGCAGTGGCCCGCTGGTGTGGAGGCCGATCTTCAAGTTCTCATAGCGCTCGAAGACGTCGAGAAACGGTTTGTAGGCGTCTTGGTAGACCTGCTCAATGACGTGGTCGAAATTGCCGACCGGCTGATGATTGTGCAGGACGAGAATCAACCGGATGGAGTTGGACATAGTCGGCCGATCGAGCGCGGGACGAATCGAGGGACAGGGTGCGAATGCTCTGGTGGACTAATCGGCAAACAGTACGCTGTTTATCCAGTTGTCCTGGTCGGAATCTCTTATGGGTCTTGCGGAGTGAGTTCGATATCGCGCATCGACGCGGCAGCTTCCTCCGGCGGGACCGGATTTATGTAAAAACCCGTACCCCACTCAAAGCCCGCGATCTTGGTCACGCGCGGAATAATCTCTATATGCCAGTGATAGTGAGCCAGCGCCGGGGTGTCAAATGGAGCCGTATGCACGATGTAGTTGTAGGCCGGCCGATCCAGCGCCGATTCGATCTTGCCGAGCACGCGCGACAGCACGCGGGCCAGCCCTTGCGACTCGCCGCGCGACAATGATTCATAGTGGCTGTTGTGCGCGGTGGGTACGATCCAGGTCTCGAACGGAAACCGCGCGGCGAACGGACAAAAGGCCACGAAATCGGGCGAGTCGTAGACGATGCGCCGCGCCAGCGCCAGCTCCTGCTCGACCATGTTGCAAAACACGCAACGGCCGCGAGACCCGTAGAACGCGCGCGATCCTTCGATCTCTTCGGTCACGCTGATCGGCACGATCGGCGTCGCGATCAATTGACTGTGCGTGTGCTCCAGCGACGCGCCGGCCGCGGCGCCCACGTTCTTGAAAATCATCCCATAGACCAGCCGTCGGTCCTTCTGCAAGTCCAACAGCCGGTCGCGGTAGATCCACAGCACTTCGCGCAAGTTGTCGATCGTCAGTTGGGTCGTGCCGGTGACATGGCGTGGCGATTCGACGATCACCTCGTGCGCCCCGAGCCCGGGGAGCACATCGTACATGCCTACGCTTCGCTCGTTCAGCTTCCCGTCGATTTCCAAAGCGGGAAACTTGTTGGGCACGACGCGCACTCGCCAACCCGGTCCGTCGCGCTTCGTACCCGGTCGCCGGCAGGCGGCGATTTCGTTAGTGGTGAGGTGCTCGTTGCCCTCGCAAAACGGACACGCGTCCCCCGAGCCGCGAGTCGTGGCCCCGTCCAGAAGCTCCTGCGGTCGGTCGGCTCGATTCTTGGCGATGATGACCCAGCGGCCGACGATCGGATCTCTACGTAATTCAGACATCGCGAGGGTGCCGCGCGGGCTTTCTTGCCGTCGCCCGATCTGTCGCGACTACGCGTTGGGGGCGGCCACGCGACGTCGAACCTCATTGGTTGTGGCACGGTACAACTCGACGTAGCTGCGGGCGCTCGTGGCCCAGGACCAGTCCTGTTTCATGCCACTTCGCACCAGCGGTTTCCACAGGTCGGGCTGGGTGTACGTGTTGCAGGTCCGCTGCAGGGTTTCGGCCAAGGCCAGCGCACTGTATTCGGCGAAGCTGAATCCGGTGGCCGTCCCGTCCTCGGCCGTCTTTTCGTCGAGCGCCGTGATGGTATCGACCAATCCGCCCGTGGCGCGCACCACCGGCACCGTGCCGTACTTGAGACTGTACAACTGGTTCAGACCGCAGGGCTCATAACGGCTTGGCATGACGAACACATCGGCGCCAGCTTCAATGCGGTGGGCCAGTTCGTTGGAGAATTCCAGCCGCGCGGCGACCTTCTGCGGAAAACGCTCGGCCAGCATCGCGAATTGTTCTTCGTAGGCCGGATCACCCGTGCCCAGGATGACCCATTGCACGTCCTGCGATTGCACCCAATCGCGCACCGTGGCGGCTAGCAGGTCGAGGCCCTTCTGATCGGTCAGCCGGCCGATGAACGCCACCAGCGGCGTCTTGGGCGTCACGGGCAGCCCGAGTTCGGTTTGCAGCGCCGCTTTGCACACCGGTTTGCCCTTGGCCACCGTGTCGGGTCCAAAGTTGGTCGGCAAGTTGGGGTCGGTCTGTGGATCCCACTGGCGGTAGTCGACGCCGTTGACGATTCCCGAGAGCACGTTGCGACGATGTTGCAACACGCCTTCGAGACCGCAGCCGAGCGGGGCCGATTGAATCTCTTCGGCGTAGCGTGGGCTGACGGTGTTGAGACGGTCGGCAAAGATGAGGCCCGTCTTGAGCAGATTCAAGTTGCCGAAGAACTCCATCTGCTGCCAGTTGAAGTACTTCCAATCGAGCCCGGTCAGCAGCATGTCCCAATGCCAGAACACACCCTGGTAGGCCATGTTGTGAATCGTAAAGAGCGTGGCGATTTGCTCGTAGCGGGGAACGCCCCGATACTCGATCTTCAGATAGGCCGGTACGAGTCCGCTCTGCCAGTCATTGGCGTGCAGCACGTCGACGTCCAGATTCAACAGCCGCACCGCTTCCAACACGGCGCGCGAGAAGAAGACGAAGCGCTCGCAGTTGTCCTTGTAGTCCTCGCCGCCAACCTGATACAGCTCGGGCCGGTCGTAATATTGATCCTGCTGGACGAAATACACCGCCACGGAGCTGCCGGGGAGTTGGCTCTTGAGATAGCTGCCCGAGACGGTCTTGTTGCCGATGGCGATCTCGAATTCGACGCCGGTCGGCTCGATGGGGATGCCGGCATCGTAAATGCAGCGGTAGGCCGGCAGAATCACGGCGACTTCGTGGCCCTGCCGTTCCAGCTCGATTGGCAGCGCGCCGCTGACGTCGGCCAGACCGCCCGTCTTGGCGAAGGGGACTGCCTCACTAGCCACTAAGAGAATCTTCACGCGTGCATACTCCCTGGCTGGCCTGGCTTCACGACGGTCCGTGCCGACGCAATCGGTGGATGTCCGTCAAACGTTACGAACCGACCCGTCGTCGCATGGTAGCGGTCGCGGCCAGCCTTTCGGCTGCTGCTGTCCTCAGACTACCAGAACGACTCGGAAAATGAAAACTCAAAAGGGGTTACGCCGGCAGCAGGGCGCTTGTTCGACGGATGAATTGCACGCCACACGGCCACCAAAGCATAGGTCATGCCGCGGTTCGAAAACGGGCGCGCTGCGCTGCTTGCAAGTCCGAGCGTCGTGTGGGCTATTTTCCCTGCAAGAAGGCTTCGATGCGATCGAAGCCGGCTTTGAGCGTGTCGAGATCCGTGGCGAAGGAGATGCGAGCGTATCCTTCGGCGCCGAACGCCGAGCCCATCACGGTGGCCACATTTTGCTGCTCCAGCAGCGCCAGACACCACTGGGTCGAGTTATCCACGCGCGTGCCGTTATACGTTCGTCCCAAGTGGCGCTTGATGTTCACGAACGCATAGAACGCGCCGGCCATTTCGGGACACGAAAGCCCGAGCTGCGCGAGCCGCTCGCATACGAACGCGCGGCGCTTCGTGAATTCGGCGAGCATCTGGCCGACACAATCTTGCGGGCCTTCGATAGCTGCCAACGCGGCGTACTGGCTGATGCTAGCGGGATTCGAAGTCTCTTGGCTCTGCAAGCCGGCCATGGCCTTGGCCACGTTGGCCGGCGAAAGAGTCCAGCCGATACGCCAGCCGGTCATCGCGTAAGCCTTGCTCGCCCCGTTGACAATCACGGTGCGATCCTGCATTGCTGGCCGTACCGTGGCAAAGCTGGCAAAGCGGTTGTCGCCATACACCAGTTTTTCGTAGATCTCGTCCGCCACGGCGATCAACTCGTGCTCGATCACCAGATCGGCCAGCTCGCCCAGTTCTTCGGGCGAATACATCGCGCCGGTGGGGTTCGACGGCGAGCACAACAGCAGCATGGTCGTGCGGCCCGTAATTGCGGCTCGCAATTGCGCCGGAGTCAGCTTGCAGTCGTTCGCCTCGAGGGTCTCGACGATCACCGGCACGGCGCCGGTGAGTTTCACTAGTTCGACATAGCTGACCCAATACGGGGCCGGAATGATCACTTCGTCGCCGGGGTTACAGAGCGCCGTAAACACGTTGTGCAGCGAATGCTTCGCACCGTTGGAAATGATCACCTGGGTGGGCGCGTAGGAGAGTCCGTGGGTGGCCTCGTACTGGGCGGCCACGGCCGCGCGCAGCTCGGCGATACCAGGGGCCGCCGTGTAGTGCGTATGGCCGGCTTCGATCGCCGCGACGGCCGCCTGGCAGATGTGTTGTGGCGTGGTGAAATCCGGCTCGCCAACGCTGAAGTCATAGACGGTCTTGCCCGCTGCCTTCAGCTCCTTGGCCTTGGCCGCCATGGCCATCGTGGCCGAGGGCTCCAGCGCGCTAACGATTCGTGAAATAGACGGGGGCATGGCGCAACTCCAACATAGCAAGCACGTAGCGAAAAGCGGCGAACGACCGGCGACACGCCGTTCGTGCCCGGACAATCGGGCTCCAGGTGCCCGGCAATCTTAGTGCTTCTCGGGTTCGCTTCCAAGTGGCGACCCGGCGGTGCGCGTGTGGCGTGGCATCTCGCCGAGCGACCACTGGCCGGATGCCGAGGTCGCCGCGCCGGCAGAAAAGTCCCGATGCGGGTGCCCGTTTTCCCGAACTCACCTTGACGCGGCGCCTGCTCAATTGGTCCAATCCGCGTGCGTTTGGTCTCTTTCGGCACGGACGCCGGTGGCGAAACACCCCTTGCGACCCGAACGGACGTGACGAACGTCGAATCCCGAGAACGGATTCAATCCAGTACGAGTGCGACTCGTATACCAAGCGGCTTGCCCTGCTAGGGTCCCCAGGGAAGCACGCGACACACTCCGGGTACCCGAACCGAGGAGCCACGGAAATGGCAGCCAAGAAAGCGAAGAAGAGCACCAAGAAGAAGACCGCCAAGCGCTCGACCAAGGCGAAGCGTTCGCCCAAGGCCAAGCCGAAGGCCAAGCCTGCCAAGAAGGCGAAGCGCTCGACGAAGAAAGCCAGCGCTCGCAAGCCCACGACTGGCAAGAAGCGCTAGAGGGTCCTCTTGGCGATACCGACGAGAAAGGCCGGTCCGCTCAATCAACGAGCGGGCCGGCCTATTTTTTGTGATTCGAGTCACGAACGTTGCCCAGCGCGGCCCGCGACAGTCTCGCTGCGAGCCGATACGAAGGGTCCGGAGATCGCCACCTAGCGCCCCCGGGCAAGGGATCCTGACGTTGACCAAAGCCGTTCCCCTTGCTAGGGTTACATTAGAACCATTAGTGATCACTCGCCGATCGCGGGCCAAGACCGCGGTCACAAGCCGCCAAGCCCCTCGATTGGACGTTGTGTTGGAAAGTTCCCCGAAAGCAAAATCCCCCCCTCAAGCTACCTCCTCCGGTTTCAAAGACATGCACCTGTCCGAGGCCATGCACTCGGCCCTGGACAAGGCTGGCTATCTCGAACCGACTCCGGTTCAGGCTGGGCTGATTCCCCGCGCGCTCGAGGGTGTCGACGTGATGGGCCAGGCCCGCACCGGCACCGGCAAAACGGCCGCGTTTGCGATCCCCATCATCGAGGGGTTGAAGCCGGGGCGCAAAGGTCACGGCCCGCAGGCGGTGATCCTCGTGCCGACCCGCGAGCTGGCCGTGCAAGTGCGAGAGGAAGTCGCCAAGCTGACGTACGGTCGCAAGGTGCACTCGGTTGCCGTGTACGGCGGAAAGCCGATTCGCGGACAGATCGAAAAGCTCGCGCGGGGGGCCGAAATCGTCGTCGGCACGCCGGGCCGCATGCTCGACCATTTGAGCCGAGGCACGCTGAATCTGAAAGACGTGTGGATCGTGATCCTGGACGAAGCGGACCGGATGCTCGACATCGGTTTTCGGCCCGACATCGAGAAGATCCTCCGCCGTTGTCCGCGTTCGCGTCAGACATTGCTGCTTTCGGCCACGGTGCCGCCGCCGGTCGAGCGGCTGGCGCGAAACTACATGCGCGATCCGGAGTCCCTGAATTTCTCGCCCAAGGATATCTCGGTCGAGACGATCGAGCAGTTCTACGTGACGGTGGAGCAGGAACGCAAATTCGAATTGCTCGCGTATCTTTTGAAGCGCGAGAATCCGCAGCAGGCGATTGTTTTTTGCCGTACGAAACGCGGCACCGACCGCGTGGAGCGGCGGTTGCGAAAGAAGTTGGACAAAGTCACTTGTATTCACGGCGACTTGCCCCAAAGCGGCCGCGACCGCGCAATGTCCGCTTTTCGCCAAGGTAAGGTCAAGGTTCTGGTCGCCACCGACGTGGTCGGGCGAGGCATCGACGTGACGGCCATCTCGCACATCATCAACTACGACATTCCGCAGTTCTGCGACGACTACGTGCATCGCGTCGGCCGCACCGGGCGCATGGGCCGCGAGGGAGTGGCCTATACCTTCGTCACCCCCGAACAAGGCAACGAGTTGACGCGCATCGAAATGCGGATCGATCGCCAACTGAAGCGGGACGAAGTGCCTGGTTTTCCCGTCACGCGAGCAACCGCTGCGGCGCCGCAGACACCGACCGATGGCGCCCCGCCAGCGGATGGGTCCGAAGCGGCCGAGGCGCCGAAAAAGCCAACGCCGTTGTACGGGCGTGGCGGACGCGCCCCAC
>SDBV01008431.1_pt1 | contig 13915 bp, 21 predicted proteins | sample 2277081 | NCBI WGS metagenome assembly SDBV01 (sample SAMN10402039, study PRJNA504765) | marine sediment metagenome | isolation source: marine sediment core GS10_PC15, 223 cmbsf | place: Arctic Ocean: Southern Knipovich Ridge | collected 2010 | reverse complement strand
GCCTCCTCAACTTTGTTCTATGCGTTTCACGTTATTATCCGTCAGCGTATCCAACCAGCGATTAAACTTTGATCGTTTCCAGTTATCAAGTTTTTCAGGATCTGTCGGTTCTTTAGGCTCGTACAGATAAACGTTGTGTCCATTATAGTTGTCTATCCAGAAGTCGAAAAGTACTGCGTGTCTTACACAAGCGCCCTGAGAGGGGATGTATTCCCCCTCGCAACCGATTGTTTTATTGAACCGGGCCGCACACTCCCCAGTCGGAACGCGAACCATAATGATGTTCTCAAAATCATATCCGCCTGCGCTGCTCATGGCCTCTCGCTCCCGACTTGTCCGGCATCCTCTCCGATCACCAGCCACCGCCGGTAGACCTGCCGGGCGTAGGCCTGGGCCCCGGGCTTGCGCCAATTATCACTCCCATTGTAGTAGGCCCACACCCGCCACCACGCGTCACCAAATTTCCGCCGCCCCCGCTCGATCTGTACCAACGCCTGCTGCAGGCAGTACTCCCGGTCCCCCATGAGCCGCCACTTGATCTCATCCCATTGCTTCTGAGTGAAATCCGGGCCGTGCTCCCGGATCGTCGCCCACTTGACGCCCACGCCCAGGATCCCCGCCGAACCGGACCATTGCCCGCCGTCTTCCGGGTTCCATAGCTGCACTCCCAGACTGCTTTCCATCCAACTCAATGCTACCAACGTTCTGGCAAGGCTCCGATCCGTTATCTTCGATACGGCCAAAGTCACTGACTGGCACACCTTGCCCCGGTCCCACAGCCTGCGGGCTAACTCGAGCTGCGCATCGGTGAGGCTCTCCCACTGTTCCCGCAGCGTCATTCTACGAGACCATATTATACATGGGCATACCATCGCCCCAATGTAGCCTAGTATGAAGGTTGAACGTCGCAGGAGAAATCACGTGGTTTTGCCGTAATCCTGGATATGTAATCCGAACAGATAGACATGAACCGGCCCCGATCTTTTTCTGCGCAAATTCCACATTCTTAGGGGGAACACTCTTAAGTGCCAGCAAAATGCTATAAACCATCTGGGCGAATTGATAAATGTAGTAACTCGTTTACTCGCCCTCGACCGACTGTTGGCCGCCGCATGTCTACGTCCGGGCACTGCCGCCGCCTCTCTTTGTTACCACCTGGTTGCTAATCTTGGTCATCCTTTAATCATGAAAATCCAGATTCAGACATTCCATTCATCCCCGCTTTCTCACCGCCCATCGGCTGGTGATCGTCCGGAACCCATCCGGGAACTCCACCATAATGCTGTTCAGGGCCCCACGACACACCACCCGGCACGGCTGCCCCTTACGCTCCGGATGCCGCCTGCGCCAGTACCAGGTGTAGGGGAACGTCGATACTATCCTTCCTATTCCCCGGTCTGCTCTCGCCGCCATCCGGCAGAGGCTCCAGATTAACAGGTAAGCGATAACAATAAATGCTGCGATCAGTAATGTTTTCATACTTTCACCTCCGGCAAATTATATGGAAGACCACCCTGATTCCGCTTTTCCGGAGGAACCACGTCCAGCCCCAGCAAATCGAATAACGATTTCTCCGTCGGCGTTGGCACGGAGACACCATCCCGGCACAAATTGCCAATGATCCCTCTATATCCCCGGCTCACCCAACGCTTCGCCAGGAACTGTGAAAACTCTGATGAGCCGGTGCGGATCGCATAGATGAAGCCCCAATTCTCGCGGGTGGTTGTGAACAGATCAAGCTTGATCCCTTCGGGTAGATTGAATTGCATATATTTCCCAGCCGACGGATCACCCTTCAATATCACAGCGCCTTTCAGCGCCTCTGCGAATCCGGGGTGGCGTATCTTTTTCGTACCAAACAGTCCATCTAGTACCGTGACCATCTTTGGTATACACACAATCTCGATATCCCCAACCTCTGGCCGTTTGCGCCGGATCGAGCCTGCTACCTTGATGCGGTCACAGTAGGCCGCTAATCGACCGGACCAGTGCTCAGCTATTGATGCTGCTCTCAGTAGTTCCATTACTTCCCTGACCTGGTGGGTGCGCCGAACTGATAGCCCATGATGGTGGTCAATACCAACCCGACGACAATAAATATCGGCGCCCATATCTCTTTGGGCACGGCTTCCGTGAAGAAATACAGTCCAACTACTATGCATATCGTGGCGTAGAAAAAGAGAACCCCTCTCAGCCCTCGTCTTGATAGTTTCATTGATTAGTCCTCCTTTGTCGTTTCTTGGCCGACCTGCCCTTTTTCCCCGCCACCAGTTCATCCAGCCTGCTGGGCGTGTAGATAATCTTCCGCACCTGGCTGAACGAGCGATAATATTGCCGGGCCAGGTCAGCGATGATTCCGGTGGCATCGGCCTCATTTTTTAGGTCGGCAAACCTTTTCTTAATCCTCAGGTTCCGCACTGCGATCTCGTTCAAAAGACCTGCCTCGTGCAGGCGCCCGAATGTCTCGTTGTCGATCAAGTCGCAGATAGGGTTCTCAGGCACGCTGCCCATGCATCCCTCTCTGCTGATCGGACTTAAGAACTCCCTCCATTGCCATGATCAGTTTGTTGGCCTCACCCGGTGTATTCTCGTAGATGTCCCACTTCCCGGTAGTGCGCCGGTTGAACCTGCGGATCGTGGTGGACTTCCACCGCAGCAGGTAGCCGAGCTTGTAGATCTTCGCCACCTGCTTCGGGCTGGGCTGCGGCTTGAAAAACCTGGCCTCCTTCGCCAGCCGCTCCAGTTCTTCCAGCACCACGTCCCCGCCTTTGATCGTCAGCGCCGAAATGTGCCGCTGCCCGGTCATGGCCCACACGATATCCCGCAGCGCGTCGATGTTCCAGCCCATAGATTTAGCCAGGGCAAACATCTTCCTGCGCTGCTTGTCCTTAAGTTTGTATTTGCTAACTGCCACTGCTACTGCCACTGCTACTGCCACTGCTACTGATCACTCCAGCGCCGCTTCCACCTGCCCGATCAGTTCGTCCTTATTGTACCGGTACAGCCGTCGCCCGCGAAGGATATTCACTATGCCGAAACGCACGTGCCGATCGGCCGCCTTCTTGAGCTCTTCCGGGTCGCTGATCCAGAAGAAACCGGGCCTGTCGCACGCGCAGCAGCTCCCGATGGGCAGGCCGTGCTCTATCACCAGGTCCCGGACGATATTGCGCACCGCCCGGTCGCTCAGGCCCGTCACCGCCACGATATCCGCCGCCGCGACCGGATCGGTCCCGTCATGCCGGCGTATTGCCGCCGCCACCCGCTGCTCCATCTCCGACAGCTCCAGGTTCGGGTTCCGGCTTTGGACCTTAGCCAGGCGTACTAAGGCCTCCTGATCGCAGCGGGACAGGACATTGATGGGTATATCAAGCTGATCTGGCGTCATCCGCGATCTTTCCTTGCCTTATCTATAAAATGTATCAAGCCCTGGCCAGGAATGCGGATCATCTGCCCCGCCCCCCCCTGCAGAGCCTCCAGGCGGCCCCTCTCCACCAGCACCTGTACGTATCTCACGGAGCACCCTAAGAAAGAGGCTGCCTCCCGCGTACGATATAATCGATGCTTGTCTATTTTTCCAATCACTTCTCTGAAATAATCTGACCCAGTTTCTCGGTGACCTTCTTCCAGGTCCATCTCTTCAGGGTCTTGAACTTGCCCGTACCTTTCCGCCAGCCGAGGATGCCGAACGTATTCAATGAGGGGCAATTAATTCTCCTCGCTCTTGATCTCGTAATAAAATTCGTCCTCCACCTTCCACTTCAGGCCGAAACCTGCCAGGCGTTCATCGTCAATGTCATCAGCACGGTGGGCTTTCTCCAGGGCCTCCTTGTCGGCTTCCACCTTGCGGCGTAGAAAACTCTCCAGGCGCAACCGGTCCAATTCCTCGGCGATCTTCTTCCAGTTCCAGCCCCTCAGGGTCTTGAACTTCCCTGTGCCCTTCCGCCAGCCGATTGTGCCGAAGGTCAGCCGGCGGCTGCGCTTCCCGCCGAAGTCGCCCTTGTGGTGCGCGGCGAACTGCTCCAGGCCCGCCTCCAGCGACTTGCGGTGCAGATTCAAGGGATCGGCCTGCACCTTCGCCTTGGCCCGGGCCCGGTCAATGTCCTCCCCGGCTGCCGCCGTAATGATACGGACCTCGCGGTCAATCCTGCCCAACTCCTCCAGCGCCGCATTGACCTCATCCCAATTCTGCAGCACCGGCGCGTCCTTCGGCTTAATTATGGTCATGACTAATCCCCTAAACGTTTGCTCGTTTTTGCGGTGGTATGTATGGCAGCCCGATCGTCTCCAGGATCTCCGCCTCGTCAAACGGCACCATGATCTTATCCCCCTTGCGGAAACCGTCCCGGTCCAGCGTGTAGCCCCTGGCTTTGGCCTTTGCCTGGATCAGCCGAGCGTAATTTTCCGGCCCCGTCGTGAGCAGTTGCCTCACCACAAACGTCTCCTTGGTCGCAAAATAGATGATGGCGGGATGATCGTAATAGGTCGCGGTCCATACGTCAGCCCTGCTCACGTCCAGATTCTCGCAATGAAAATCCAGGCTGGCGATTAATTTTCTTCGTACTGTTTTCGCCGGAGTGATCATCAGGACCTCTATCGCCCGCCCCCACTTGTCCATCCGGCGTACTGCACCCACCTCCTGATACCTGCTCGTATAGGATGCGAAAAACCGGATAAAAGCCGCCGATCCATCCATAAGACACTCTAGGCGAAGTAACGTCCCGGAGGCGATGAACTCGCGGATTTGTTTGTCCGTCATGCTTTCCCTATCAGCAGGTTGTAAGCCCCTCTCACAGCCTCGTCGTTCACCGACGGCAAGTCGTTCCAAAGCCGGATATCCTCCGCCCGGTCCAGGAGCTTCGCCAGCCGCCGCAGTTCCCCCGCGTCCCTGATCCATTCCCTAATCTCACCAATCATCGGCTTGGACAGCTCATAGCCCCGGTGCTCGATAATAGCCTTGATCTCGTCAATGGTCGGCGGTTTGATCTCACATTTATACCCCACCCGGCTGTACAGCCGGACCAGGTTCACTCGCATCTGCCGGCCATGCTGCAAGAGGTCCAGGATCCCCGGCTCTCCCAGCAGCACCAGGCCGCAGGCGCCATCGTCGTAGATCGTCCGCACCATCTCCAACGTCCGCACGGTGAGCTGGTCGGCCTCGTCCAGGATGATGAGCCGGGGCTGCCGCCGCAGGTGAAACTGGATGTCCAGGATGCGCTGGTTCAGGTTGGCGTAATTGTTATAGCTGTCCGTCAGTTTTTTCAGGATTCCCAGGAGCAGCTCGCCGGGGGTGATGGCATTATTGCACCGGTAGTAAATGACCCCGTCGTTAGTGCGGGCGTAGTGCCTGGCCGCTTCGGTCTTGCCCGTCCCGGACTTGCCGTAGAACACCGCCAGCTCGTTATCCTTGCCCACCAGCCCGAGCATCCGCAGGATGACCTTAAAGGAGGTGATCGGCACCAGGGTCTCGCTGGCCCGCCATTCGTCGACAAAACGGATGAGCGCTGCCGCCACCTTCCCCGTAGGGTCGTCGTACTTGCCGGCAAAGAAGTTGGACCAGGTGGCCTTGGAATAGCCCACCGAATCGTGCAGGGTCTTGAGTGTAATCTGCCCGACATTCATCCGCTCCATCACAAACGCCTTGGCCTCGTCCAGCGTCAGCGGTAGCAGACGGGCCTCCCCGTTGGCTACGGCCATAGGGCTGGTGCTTTCGTCTTCGGCCTGCCCCCGTTCGATCGTTTCAGTCATAAATAGATTCTCCTGTTATTTTTTATATCCTGTTAATCCTGTGAATCCTGTCTCTCTTAATTCTTAAGCGCCTCGCCGACAAAGTGGGCCGACGGTATCAGGTTCAGCGACTCTATTTCTTCCTCGTAAAAATCGCCAGGCGGCATCAGGATCAGGTCCTTGGATACCTTCTGCTTCCTGCGCTTGTGCTCAGCGGCGGCCTTGCGGGCCTGTTCCTCGGCCGCATCGCCGTAACTCTCCTGGATCGCTTTCCCCCACGTCCCGGGGCTGCCCGTGTTAATGGCCTTACGGTGTCCCCCGGTCAGGTTGGCGTAGCGGTTCTCGTCGGGGCGGCAGATGTTGCACGGGGCGCCCACCGGCACGTAGAGCTTGCCATCCGGGCCGAAGGCGATGAACTTCCAGCCATGGTGCGTTTCGGTCGGGAACTGGTCGTTGACGACGACGCGCGCGGGCGGGTTGTCGAGGCGCTTGTCGATGCCGTCCAGCCGTACCAGGCGTGACACAGCCGACAAATACAGGCTGCCATCGCGCCATGCCACACCCACGGGCAGTTGCAGGCCGGAGGCCACCACCCGCACACGCGCGCCCGGCGTTTGCAGCGGCAGCGCGTACACCTTGCCCGCGCGGCTTCCGACGTACAGGATGCCCGCCGGTGAGATTGCCATCTCACGTGCCGATGGCATCTCGTCGCTGACGATCTCGACTTTGAAGCCGGCGGGCACGCGCAGGGTCTCGATGGGTAGCTTCGCCGCCGCCGTCGCCCCCATGCCAAGCCACGCCGCGAGCACAAATGCGACCTGCGCGTACCGACCGCGCCACGTTCGCCACCCTCCGCTCGTCCGCGCCCAGCCTAAGTGTTTGTTTGGCTGGGAAAATTGCGCTATACTTGCGTGTTTCTCTGTACGCATACCCAGTTTTTCAAGGAAAAGATCCATGGTCGTGATCCGTCTGGCCCGCGGTGGCTCCAAGAAGCGCCCGTTCTTCAACATCGTTGCGACCGATTCGCGTAATCGCCGTGACGGCCGTTTCATCGAGCGCGTGGGTTTCTACAACCCGCTCGCCAAGGATGGCGAAGAAGGTCTGCGCCTCGTGCAAGATCGTCTGGCCTACTGGCAAGGCGTGGGCGCTCAATTGTCGCCGACGGTTGCCCGTCTGGTGAAGCAAGGCGCCGCGAAGGCTGCTGCCTAAGTTTTGAGCATGCGTCGATCGACGGTGCCGTCCGTGCACATCCTGCCGTGACGCGCGCTGCATCGACGCCGTCTCGGACGCAAAACGGCCCCGTGGCCGCTGCTGCGCAAGCTACCTCGCAAAAGGTGGTCGAGCGTCTGCAGGCAATGCGTCCGGACACGGGTGCCAACCCATCGCTCCCCGACGATCTGGTCGAGGTGGGCTATGTGGGCGGTGCCTATGGTATTCGCGGTTGGATCAAGGTCCAGCCGCACGGTGACGCCGACGCGTTGCTGAATGCACGTGCCTGGTGGCTCAAGCCCGCGGCGGGTCCGCTGGCGGCATCGGCGGACTGGCGGGTGTTCCCCGTCGGCACGTCGCGCGAGCACAGCGGCACCGTCGTGGCAGGTTCGCCTGCCGTGCCGGACCGCAATGTCGCCGAGGCGCTGCGCGGCTGTGCCGTGTGGGTCAGCCGGGCCGAGTTTCCCGCGCCGGACGACGACGAGTTCTACTGGGTCGACCTGATCGGCGCCACCGTCGTCAACGAGCAGCAGGAAACGCTTGGCACGGTGGCCGGCCTGCTCGACAACGGTGCGCATCAGGTTCTGCGCATCGCTGGCGAAGGCGATGTCGAGCGGCTCGTGCCGTTTGTCGAGGTCTATGTGAAGTCGGTGGATGTGGCAGGCAAGCGCATCGTCGTCGACTGGGGTCTGGATTACTGAACATGCGGCCGGAGAATTCGGCGATGCAGTTCGATGTCATCTCGCTGTTCCCGGACATGTTCCGGGCGCTGACGGACTGGGGCATCACCAGCCGCGCAGCCAAGCAGCAGGTGTACACGTTGCGCACCTGGAACCCGCGCGACTTCACGACGGACAATTACCGTACCGTGGACGACCGGCCTTACGGCGGCGGCCCCGGCATGGTGATGCTGGCCAAGCCGCTGGAAGCGGCGCTGGATGCGATCCGCGAGGCGCAGGCGCCGGCGGCCTCGCACGTGGTGCTGCTCTCGCCGCAAGGCAAGCCGCTCACGCACCAGCGGGTGATGGAACTGGCCCAGTTGCCTGCGCTCACGCTGCTGTGCGGGCGCTACGAGGCGATCGACCAGCGCTTGGTCGACCGTCGGGTGGATGAGGAAATCAGCCTCGGCGATTTCGTCCTCTCCGGCGGGGAGATCGCGGCGATGGCCATCATCGATGCGGTGGTGCGGCAGTTGCCCGGCGTGCTGGGCGATGCACAGTCGGCGGTGCAGGACAGTTTCGTCAACGGCCTGCTCGACTGCCCGCACTACACGCGGCCGGAAGAGTACGAAGGTGTGCGTGTGCCCGATGTATTGCTGGGCGGCCACCACGCCGAGATCGAGAAGTGGCGCCGCCAGCAGGCGCTGTTGAACACGATGCGCAAACGCCCCGATCTGATCGAGGCGGCGCGCAAGCTGGGTTTGTTGTCCCGCAGCGATGAGGTTTTCCTCGCTGCAGCGGCGACGACGGCAAAGGGGCCGGAAGCTTCCACACCGGAAGCCTCGGCCAAGTGATGTTCCCATCCTCTACCGGGGCCACGATCCATGGATCGGGCAAAACGCCGGCATGATGGTCAAGGAGAAAAAGATGAATCTCATCGAGCAAATCGAGCAGGAAGAAATCAAGCGCCTGACGGCCAACAAGACGATCCCCCCGTTCGCCCCTGGCGACACCGTGATCGTCAACGTGAACGTCGTGGAAGGCACCCGCAAGCGTGTGCAGGCGTATGAAGGCGTTGTGATTGCCAAGCGCAATCGTGGCCTGAACTCGTCGTTCATCGTTCGCAAGATTTCTTCGGGCGAAGGCGTGGAGCGTACGTTCCAGCTGTACTCGCCGCTGCTGGCCAGCATCGAAGTGAAGCGTCGCGGCGATGTGCGCCGTGCCAAGCTGTACTACCTGCGCCAACGCTCGGGCAAGTCGGCACGCATCAAGGAAAAGCTGACCTTCAAGCGCAAGGAAGTCGCAGCGCAGTAATCTGCGGGCTTTGCGAAAAGGCACCTTCGGGTGCCTTTTTTCTCTTTTGCGGCGGAAGATTGCACCCACATGGCAGTCTTCCGCCCACGACCCCCATCCATTCCAGCCCCATGCGCCGTCCCGTGTTCGATCCTGAGCAGTTGCCGGTGATGCCTGCCTCGGCACCGTTGCCGGCGCTTGGGAGCGCGCGGCTGTCTGCCGAATTCGTGCGCGAGCGCCTGCGCGCCCAGCCTGCCTGGGAGCCGGAGCACACCGACGAATCGCGCCTGATCGACGCCGGACTCAAGCTGCGGGAGGCTGCCGTGCTGGTGCCGTTGGTGCAGCGCGACGCCGGCCTGACGGTGCTGCTGACCCAGCGCAACGCGTCGCTCAGCCAGCACGCCGGGCAGATCAGCTTCCCCGGCGGCGGGCGCGAAGCCATCGACCGCGACATGGTCGCCACCGCGCTGCGCGAGACGGTGGAGGAGGTCGGCATCGGCTCGGATTTCGTCGAGGTGGTGGGGCGCCTGCCGGACTACATCACTGGCTCGGGCTTTCACGTGAGCCCGGTCGTCGGGCTGCTGACGCCCGATTTCACCCTGCGGGCAGACCCGAGCGAGGTGGCCGAGGTGTTCGAGGTGCCGCTCGCCTTCCTGATGAATCCCGCCAACCACGAAGTGCGCGAGCTGCGCTGGGATGACCGCGTGCGGCACTTCTACGCGATGCCATATCGCCGAGAGGACGGCGGCTACCACTTCATCTGGGGTGCCACCGCGGGCATGCTCCGCAACCTCTATCACCTGCTGGCAGCGTAGCGCCAACGGTACGGTGCGCTGTGACGCGCACGCCCTGTGCTATCGTTTCGCACACAGCATCCACGGCGCCTTGAAGCGACATCCGCGCGCCGGTAACGCCCCTGCAACGCCAGTCCAATGACCTTTTTCTCCGTACTCTGTGCGCTGATCCTTGAGCAATTCCGTGCGCTCAGCCGGGACAACCCGATTTACGACGTCTTGCGCGCCCTGGCGGCGCGGGCGGAAACCTGGTTCGACACCGGGCAGCGCCGCGACGCCATCCTGGCATGGTGTGTCGTGACGCTGCCGGCGGTCGTGGTGGTGGCGTTGGTGCACTACCTGCTGTCGTCAATCAGCATCGGGCTGGCCTTCCTGTGGAACGTGGTGATGGTCTACCTGACCCTCGGCTTCCGCCAGTTCAGCCATTACTTCACCGACATCCACGAGGCGCTGCGCCGCGATGATGTCACCACCGCGCGGCTGATCCTGAACGAATGGTCGGGGCTGGACACGACCGACATGCCCGTCAACGAGATCGTCCGTCACACGCTCGAGGCCGCGATCGTGGCGGCGCATCGCCACGTGTTCGGTGTGTTCTTCTGGTTTTTGGTGCCGATCGGGCCGGCAGGGGTGATCCTGTATCGCGGCGCGGAATACCTCGCGCGCCACTGGAGCGAGCCGTCGATGGAGCGCAGCCCGGTGCTCGGCCAGTTCGCGCGCCAGGCCTTCTTCGTGATCGACTACGTTCCGTCGCGCCTGACGGCGATCGGCTTTGCCATCGTCGGCAACTTCGAAGACGCGGTGTACGCCTGGCGCAACCGCGCCGTCAAATGGGGCGACGAGGTCAACGGCATCCTGCTGGCGGCCGGCGGCGGTGCATTGGGTGTACGTCTTGGTACGCCGATTCCCGAGCGCGATTCGGCCGAGAGCATTGTCGACGAGGACGGCGCCTATCCGATGGAAGTGGGGCAGGAGGCGAACGTGCGCACGCTGCAGTCGGCCGTGGGGCTGGTGTGGCGCGCGGTGGTGCTGTGGATGCTGCTGCTGGCGATGCTGTCGGTCGCCGTGTGGCTGGGTTGATCCTGCGCTAGCTTCCAGCTCCCCCTAGGCCGCATCCTCGCGGTCTTTGCCGCAGCGCCAGCATTGGGCGAACTGCGGCTCGTGCAGTTCACCGCAATGCTTGCAGCGCCAGGCCGGGCCCGTCGGGGGATGGCGGGCCTGATCGAGCAATGCTTGCGCTTGCGCTTCCTGTTCCGGGTTCACCAGCCAGACCTGCGCGGCGCAGTCCTGCGGTGGCACGTCGCCTGCCACGCTGCTCAGGTAGATGTTGCGAAGCTCGGTGCGGATACCGGCGGCGGACAGCACGTTCTGCCAGTGCGCCGCCATGCCGAGCGATGGACTGCTGATCAACAGTTTCATCCCAGCCTCCCCGAACGTTCGTGCGGCCCTTACCAGGGCTTTTGCTGCTCCGATTCGTGCAGCAGTTGCGCATACAGCTGATGCCGGCGCGGATCGATCTTGCCCTCGGCCATGGCACCCAGGATGCCACAGCCCGGCTCCTGGAGGTGGCGGCAGTTATAAAAGCGGCACTCGGTCAGGCGTGGACGGAACTCGGGGAAGGCGCGCTCCAGCATGCCCTCGCTCAGGTGGTGCAGGCCAAACTCCTGGAAGCCCGGCGAGTCGATCAGCACGCCGCCCTGGCCCCAATCGGCGGGCAGGTGATACAGCCGCGTGAAGGTGGTGGTGTGCTTGCCCGAATCGAGCTTCTCGGAGATCTCGCGCGTCTGTGCATCCACGCCCGGGATCAGCAGATTCAGCAGCGACGACTTGCCCATGCCGGACTGCCCGATGAGGATCGACGCGCGACCAGCCACATGGGGTTCCAGTGTGGCGTGTGCGGCTTCGGGGGCGCCGTGCACCGTCAGCTCCACGACCGTATACCCAAGCTCCCGATACAGCATCAGACGCGAGCGAGCCGTCTCCAGGCGGGCGGTCAGGTCGATCTTGTTGAGCAGGACCAGCGGGGTGATGCCCAGCGATTCCGCCGCCACCAGCGCGCGGCCGAGCAGGTCTTCGGAGAAGCTCGGTTCGGTGCCGAGCATGATGATGACCTGGTCAAGGTTGGCCGCCAGTACCTTGGATTTGAACTGGTCGGAGCGGTGGAGCAGGTTGCGGCGCTCGTCCACGCGCACGACCACGCCCTGGTCGACGGCGGTGGCTTCATAGACGACGTGATCGCCGACGGCGCATTCGCTGCGCTTGCCGCGCGGGAAGCATTGCAGGTAGCCGCCGCCGCTCTCGGGCGAGCGCTCGACCAGGTAGTGGCGGCCATGCGCTGCGATGACGAGCCCGCGCTCTCCCGCGGCGTGCTGCTTGTGACCTGCGCGGCCCGGTTTGCCGCGCGTCATGCGGCCGCGTGCACCAGGCGCGCGATGCGCTGCGATGCGGTCGGGTGGGAGTAGTAGAACGCCGAGTAGACGGGGTCCGGCGTCAGTGTCGAGGCATTGTCCTGGTACAGCTTGACCAGCGCGGACACCAGCATCGGCGCCTCGGCATGCTGCGCGGCAAAGGCATCCGCCTCGAACTCATGCTTGCGCGAGGACAGGCTCGCCAGCGGCGAGATGAAGAAGGTGAACACCGGCAGCACCAGGAAGAACAGCATCAGCGCCAGCGCGTGGTTGTCGGAGAACAGGTTGGGCGCAACGCCCAGGCCCAGGTAGAACCATGTGCGCGTCATCAGCCAGCCGAGCAGCGCCAGCAGCCCGAGACTCAGCAAGAACATCACGGCAATACGCTTGGTGATGTGGTGGCGTTTGAAGTGCCCCAGCTCGTGCGCGAGCACGGCTTCCATCTCAGGCGGGTTCAGACGGGCGAGCAGGGTGTCGAAGAAAACGATGCGCTTGGTGGCGCCAAAGCCGCTGAAGTAGGCATTGCCGTGGGCACTGCGGCGGCTGCCGTCCATGACGAACAGGCCCTTGCTGGCAAAACCGCAGCGCTGGAGCAGGCTTTCGATGCGCGTACGCATTTCCCCGTCTTCCAGCGGCGAGAACTTGTTGAACAGTGGTGCGATCACGTTGGGGTGGATCGCCTGCACAAACAGCATGAAGGCCATCCACACGAGCCACGTGTAGAGCCACCACTGCGCGCCCATCTTGTTCATCAGCCACAGCACGGCCAGCAGCAGCGGCAGGCCCAGTACGATGCCGATCGCCAGCCCCTTGAGGCCATCGGCCAGGCACAGCTTCCAGGTCATGCGGTTGAAGCCGAAGCGCTCCTCGATCACGAACTGGCTGTACAGCGAGAACGGCAGCTCGATCAGGCTGCTGATGACAACCACCGAGGCGATCAGCGCCACGCCGTACGCATAGCCCGGCCCGAACACGCCCAGCCATGCCTGGTTTAGCCAGTTCAGGCCGCCCAGCAGCGTGAGCGCGATCAGCAGCGCGGCCTGCACCGGCACTTCCAGCATCGCCAGGCGCGTGCGGGCGATGGTGTAGTCGGCGGCCTTGTGGTGCATGTCGAGCGTGATCGACTCGGCGAATTGCGCGGGCACGGCATTGCGGTGGCGTGCCACGTGACGGATCTGCCGCGCGGCCAGCCACAGGCGGGTGGCGGCCATCAGCACGAGGGCGATCAGGAAGACAACGGTAAAGGCGGTCATGTGGGGGAACGGCTATCAGATATGCGAAAATTATAGCCTTCAGTCATTTTCTCAAGGCCTTCGTGTGAGCACCCCAGTTTCCAAGCCGGCAGCATCGTCCGCGACCCCCAACCCCGTTGCCGCCAAGAGCGACAACAACCTGGTCTGGCTCGACATGGAGATGACCGGCCTGAGCCCTGAGAACGACCGCATCATCGAGGTGGCGGTGGTGGTGACGGATTCGGAGCTGAACGTGCTGGCCGAGGGCCCGGTGCTGGTGATCCACCAGTCCGACGAACTGCTCGACGGCATGGACGCCTGGAACAAGGGCACGCACGGCCGCTCGGGCCTGATCGACAAGGTCAAGGCCTCGACCACGACCGAAGCCGAAGCCGAAGCCGCACTGCTGGCCTTCCTGAAGAAGTGGGTGCCCAAGAGCAAGTCGCCGATGTGCGGCAACTCGATCTGCCAGGACCGCCGCTTCATGGCGCGCTACATGCCCAAGCTGGAGGCGTTCTTCCACTATCGCAACCTCGACGTCTCCACGCTCAAGGAACTGTGCAAGCGCTGGGAGCCGGCCATCCACAAGGGCTTCG
>SDBV01008430.1_pt1 | contig 13916 bp, 22 predicted proteins | sample 2277081 | NCBI WGS metagenome assembly SDBV01 (sample SAMN10402039, study PRJNA504765) | marine sediment metagenome | isolation source: marine sediment core GS10_PC15, 223 cmbsf | place: Arctic Ocean: Southern Knipovich Ridge | collected 2010 | reverse complement strand
TATGAGATTAACAGAAATTGGAACTAAATACTTGCATGATGATAAAAAAGAAGAATCAGAAGAAGCTTTTATTGAAGCTTTTAATATTTATAGTTTATTCTGGGCTGTAAATGGTGTTGGTAAAGTTGAGAAAAGCGATATTAGTGAGAAAAAACTTTCTAAACTTTCTTTACTTATTAGAAAGATAATTGATTGTTGCAAAGAATGAAAAAAAAGGATAAAAAAATTATAATGATTGTACTTGTTATTGTAGTGGGAGCTTTTTTATTATGGAACTTTAATATTAAGAAGGCAGGATCTGAAAACTTTGATGATAATAAAAATAAAATTATAGTGTTTAAATCACCTACTTGTGGGTGTTGTACTCTTTATGTCCCTTACCTTAAGAAGAATGGATTTGCAGTGGAAACCAAAAATGAAAATATGATTCATATAAGAAAAAAATATCAAATTCCAAGTGCTATGGAAAGCTGCCATACTACAATTATTGGAGATTATTTTATTGAGGGTCATGTTCCTATGGAAGCGATAAATAAACTCTTAGAAGAAAAACCAGATATTAAAGGTATTTCTTTGCCTGGAATGCCTTCTGGATCTCCTGGAATGCCTGGTCCAAAAACTAAGCCCTTTATAATTTATGCAATATCAAAAGAGGGTACACGATCAGAATTTATGAGATTATAAATGAATTTAAAATTAAGAGCAATAAGAAATGGTCTTTTAGCTGTTTTGATAATTATAGCTTTTAATTTTTTTATACTTTATATTCTTAGTTTTCCCCTTATGGCTGTAGAGATTCTTAAAAAATATTTTATTTTAATTGCTCTTCTTGTAATTGGTTTTGGTTTTCAGGTGGGATTATTTACATATATTAAACATAAAAGTGTAGTTGGTTGTTCAACTATTGCTGCTTCTGGAAGTATTTCAGCTATTAGCATGGTTTTATGTTGCAGTCATTATTTGCTAGTTCTTTTGCCATTTTTAGGTGCTATTTTAGGGATATCTGCTCTTTTGACTTTGTCAAAATATACTTTACATTTTCTTATAATTGGAATCATATCAAATTTTGTAGGAATTAGCATTATGTTTTATCGGTTTAAAAAAGGAGGTTTAAAATGAAAAAAATTATTTTATTAATTGTTGTAGTTATTATCCTATTCTCATTAATATTTTGGAAATTTGGTTTTGAACCTGTGGGTATGTTTTTAGCTAGTAAAGATAAGTTTTCAAATGATGTGGAAGATAAATGTGAACCAACCCCAGGAGATACAGAAGAATCCTGGAAAGAGCACATGTCACATCATCCAGATATGTATAAGGAATGTTTGTAATATTAGAAAATTTTATATAAATCTTTTTTCTTAATAATAAGATGAATAATAAAAGACTAGGGATACTATTGCTTATATTAAGTATCCTTGTATTAATTGTAATATTTAGTTATATTTCAAAACTCACTACTTCAAGTAGAGAGATTGGTTGTCTTCAAGATGAAGAATGTGGGCCTATAGAATCTGCTCTTTCTTTAAGTCATATAGCTTTTGGTATTATAGGATTTATCTTCGCCCTTGGGTTTTATTTATTATTCTTTACAAAAGGGGAAGAAGCTATATTAAAGACATTAAAAGAAAATAAAAATAAAGAAATTGGAGAAGAACGATTTAATTTAATATTAAGAGGACTTGATTCATTTGAAAAAAAAGTAATGATTGCTGTTAAAAACCAAGGTGGAATAACTCAAAGTACATTAAGAATAAGAATAGATATGTCAAAAGCAAAATTAAGTTACGTTCTTACTGAATTAGAAAAAAGAGATTTAATAAAAAGAATCAAAAAAGGGAAGAGTCTTGCTATTTTTTTGAAAATATAAATAAAATTGCTTTATGAACGTTAATATTGCAAAATTTTGAGGTTTTAAGCTTTTTTTAGCTATTCGTTCATACCCTAAAATATTAATATATAAGTAGATTTATTAATTAAATATGGGGGAGAAAGAAAAAAATTTATTTAGCCCACTCGTAATAGTATTAATTGCTATAACAGCTATTTTGTTACTATTTAATCAGTGGCAGATAACAAGTATTGTTGGAAAGATATCATACAATGTTATTAAAAATTTAGATGCTTCTCAGTTATCAGAAATAAGATCGACTGCACAAAGTATTGCAGCATTATTTCCAATTGAAGAAATTCAAACAGGAGAGGATGCTATCGCAATGATGATTTCTCAAGGAACCCCGGATTATGGAGAAGCAATGGGAATTAGTTTTGATGATCCTGTCGGAGCATTACAATCACTTGCTGCGGGTTATAGGGCTATAAAATCGGATATTAAACAAAATAATCCTGAATTATGGGGAAGATATTTAGGTTTAGCTACAATGCCTGTTGGGATAAGTTGTGAGTTTTGTTGTGGTGTTGGTCCTGTAAGTATAACAAAAAAAGGAGACTTAACATGTGGATGTAAACATGCTCCTGCTATACATGCTTTAACAATGTTATTAATGAAAGATACTAATATGAACGACGCTGAGGTTTTAAGAGAAGCAATGAAATGGAAATCACTATGGTTTCCAAGAGATATGGTAAATTTAGCTTTAAAAGCTTCTGGAGGAGAAATAGATGCTGGACTTCCAGGAATGGTTGGGGGTTGTTAATTAAAATAGGAGGTATAAAATGAAAAAAAATTTAGTGATTGTTGGTGTATTGGTAATATTAGTGTTAATAAGTGTTGTACAAGCAGTTCAACTTATTGGTATGAATAGTAAAATAAAAAGTATAAGCTCAAGTGGATCAAGTGGAATTAAAACAAGTAGCTCTGGTCCTAGTCTAAAAACATCAAGTAGCTCAGGAAGTAGTATACCAACTAACTTACAAAACTTGCCTGGAATGGTTGGTGGCTGTTAAAATTAAGATGTGGAAAATAATTAAAAATAATGCCCTTAAAATATTTATGATATTAATGGGAATATTATTAATCACATCTATTGTGAATCTTTTTTCTGTTTCTATTTCTGCAACTGCTTTAAAAACTAAAGTTAGTGAGATGAAAGAAGCAAATAAACCAGCAGAAATAGAGCTTTTTACAATTAAAACAGATTGTATAAACTGTTTTGATATATTTTCTATTGTTGAATCTGTAAAAAAGAATAATGTTAAAATATTAAAAGAAGAAACTATTTCTAAAAATTCTGATAAAGCTAAAGAATTTATTCAAAAATATGGCATTGAGAAACTTCCAAGTATTGTAATTTTTGGAGAAACTAATAAAACTAATTTAAATGGTTTTGAAGAAGTAAAAGATGCTTTGATATTTAAACAAGTAAAACCACCATATATAGATGCTAGAACAAGTGAAGTAAAAGGAAAAGTTGAAATAATTACCATTTTAGATTCTTCTTGTAAGAAATGTATTTCATTATCTCCAATTTTAGATAATTTAAAAAGGGATAATGTTTTTATATCTAGTTTAAAAAATGTTGAATATAATTCAGCAAATGGAATTGAATTAATTAACAAATTTGGAATAAAAAAAGTTCCAACATTACTAATTTCAAGTGGAATAGATTATTATGAAACAATAAAGCAAGGTTTAGCTCAACTTAATTCAATAAAAAAACAAGGATTTTATGCTGTACATCCAGTAATACCTCCATATAGAGATTTAACAAGTAATAAAATAACTGGATTGGTTGATTTAATAATGTTAAAAGACAATACATGTAGTAATTGTTATGATGTTCAAAATAATAAACAAATTTTAACAAGATTTGGAATTGAAATTAATGATGAAAAAACCTATGATATAAGTTCTGTAAAAGGGAAGGAACTTATCTCAAAATATAATATTAAAAAAGTTCCAATAATAATATTGTCTCCTGAAGCAAACGCTTATGATTCTTTTGTTAATGTATGGCAAGAAGTTGGAACTAAAGAAGGAGATGGTTGGTTTATAATGAGAAAGCCAGAAGTTTTAGGTATTTACAAGGATTTAACAAGCAATTTAATTATTAGTGGGAAGCAATAAAATGAAAAATAAAATATTAGTTATTATTTTATTAATAGGATTAGTTTTTATAGCAGGATGTGGAAAAAGCACAACAAATAATTCTAGAAGTACTACAGCTAAAGTTCCTGCTCCTGGAAATGAAGATGTTGAAGAAATGATTGTTAACACAGGAGAAGTAAAAGAATTTGAAATTGTAGCGACAAATTGGAAATTTAGCCCTTCTTTAATAGAAGTAAACAAAGGTGACAAGGTAGAACTGCATTTACAAAGTACAGAAGGAACTCATGGATTTGCTTTACTTGAATTTGATGTTTCAGAAACATTAAGAGAAGGGGAGGATATTCATGTAGAGTTTATTGCGGATAAGATAGGAACTTTTAATTTCTTTTGTATGGTGCCTTGTGGAAAAGGACATAGTGGAATGAATGGATTGTTAGTAGTTAAAGATTAAAATGAAAAATAAATTATTTCTATTATTGTTATTTTTATTAGTTGTGCCTTTGGTATTTTCTTTTGTTTCAGCGCATATTGGTGAAGAAATTGAGGGAGTTCATGAAGATGATGAATCGAGTATAGTTTTACCTGAAAATATACAGAAGATGATTGAATACAGGAAAGAACAAGCTCAATTTTATTTTAAAAATTTGTCTTTCATTATTGCTTTTCTTGCAGGAATAATTGGTTTATTGACTCCTTGTAGTTTAGCAATTGTACCTGCTTTTTTTGCCTTTAGTTTTAAAGAAAAAAAAGAATTAGTAAAAATGACTCTTTCTTTTTTTCTTGGTTTTATGCCTGTTTTTGTCGCATTTGGCTTATTAGCAACTCTTATTGGAAAAAGTATTGCAATATTTCAACAAAGTAATGTTGTTCTTGTTAACATTGCTGGAGGAGTGCTTATAATTTTTGGAATAATGGCTTTCTTCGGAAAAGGGTTTTCTGGAATTCATATAAATAAGAAAGTGAATAAAACTATTTCTGGAATGTTTTTATTTGGTATTTTATTTGGATTAGGTTTTTCTGCCTGCGTTGGACCTATTTTACTTGGGATACTTCTTATAGCAGGAACTCTTCAGAATTATGTTTATTCTGGTTTTTTAATGTTCTTCTACTCTCTAGGATTATTTGTACCTTTGTTTTTAATGGCATTCTTTTTTGACAAATATAATTTCGCTAAAAAAATGAACAGTCTTAATCAAAAAATTGGTTTCTCATTAACTAATGTTATTAGTGGAGTGCTTTTAGTTTTAATAGGACTTGTTTTTATAATATTCGGTGGGACTCTTTTCCTCGATGATTTAGGAATAGGATTAGGAAGTATGACTATTTTCATTTATTCTATTCAGAATAAACTTCTTGATATAAAATTTATTAATTATATTGGAATTTTAATTTTAGGAGGATTTTTATATTTATTGTGGAGGTTTTTAAAAAAGAAAAATGGTAAGAAAAAACAAGAAGACTAAAAGTCTTTTGGTGTTTATTTTAATAGTATCTACAATCATACTTACCGGGTGTGAAACTAATAGAGAAAATAAGACTAGCAAATATGATAATTTTGCTCAATGCTTAACTGATAATAATGTTAAAATGTTTGGGGCATATTGGTGTTCTCATTGTGCAAATCAGAAAAATCTATTTGGAAGTTCATTTAAATATGTTAATTATATAGAATGTTCTTTGCCTGGAAGGGCAGGACAAACACAAATCTGTATTCGAGAAAATATTAAATCATACCCAACATGGGAATTTTCTAATGGAATTAGAAAAGAAGGAACTCAAAATCTAGAGCAGTTAAGTAAATTAAGTGGTTGTAGTTTAGAGGAAAAATAAATGTTGGTTGATTTTGTTACACAGTTTTTATCCATATTAACTTTTATTGGGGGAATTTTCATAGGAATTTCTCTAATTAATTTTATTATTCATAAAAAAAGACTTAGAATAAAGTTAATTGAAGATAATTCTTTGCTTTTTGCATTTATTGTTGCTCTTATTGCAACATTAGGAAGTCTATTTTATTCGGAAATTGCAGGATATACTCCTTGTAAGTTATGCTGGTATCAAAGAATTTTTATGTATCCTCAATCAATCTTGCTTGGGATTGCTTTATTTAAAAAATTTAAGAATATTTTTTATTATGTAGTTCCATTGAGTATTATTGGTGGAATAATCTCTATTTATCATTATATAATTCAAAGAATGTCTTATGTAAGTTCTTGTGCCGCAGATGGGGTTTCTTGTACATTTAAGTATGTTTTTCATTTTGGATATATTACAATTCCAATGATGGCATTAACAGCCTTTTGTTTAATAATCATCCTAACTTATAGTTGGAAGAAACAATAAAATATTTGCTATAGTAATTTATAAAAACCCTTTTCTAAACTAGAAAGATTTAAATATAATATATGTATCCGATTATCATATGATAAATAAACACATGCATAATGTAACAGAAAAAGAAATTTATGAAGCATATAAATTATTTTTTAATTCGCTCTCAAGTGAGATTAGATTAAAAATACTTAACTTATTGAGAAAAAAATCAATGAATGTAGGAGAAATTATACAAGCATTGAAAATTGATCAAACAAATGTCTCACATAATCTAGAAAGATTAAAATCTTGTAGGTTTGTTAATTCAGAAAAAAAGGGTAAATACAGAAAATATTCTATTAACAAAAAAACGATTCTTCCAATTTTAGAATTTATAGACAAACATATGGAAGAAAATTGTTTGATGATTATTAAAAGTAAGAGGAAAAATGATGAAAAGAAAAATAATCTTAATTAATGAAGAAAAGTGTAATGGATGTGGTTTATGTATTCCTGATTGTCCAGAAGGAGCTTTACAAATGATCGATGAAAAAGCAAGACTTATAAGTGATTTATTTTGCGATGGCTTAGGTGCTTGTATTGGTAGTTGTCCACAAAATGCAATTACAATAGAAGAAAGAGAAGCCGAACCATATAATGAAAGAAAGGTTATGGGCAATATTGTAAAGCAAGGAGAGAATACAATAAAAGCCCACTTAAAACATCTTAAAGATCATAATGAAACTAAGTTTTTAGATGAAGCTTTAAAATTTTTAAAGGAAAAAAATATTGAAGTTCCAAACTTGGATGATAAAGCTAAAGAAAATTTGCCTTGTGGTTGTCCTGGTACAGCAATGAGAAAAATTAATGTAGATAAAAATGTTTCTAAGAATTCTGAGCAGACTTCAGCTTTAAGACAATGGCCAATTCAATTAAATTTATTGCCAGCACAAGCACAATTTTTTGAAAATTCTCATTTACTGATTTCAGCAGATTGTGTGCCTTTTGCAAATGCAAACTTTCATTCAAAGTTATTAAATGGAAAATCATTAGTAATTGGATGTCCTAAATTAGATGATATTAAAGCTTACCAAGAAAAGCTAACTGAAATATTTAAATTAAATGGTATAAAGAGTATAACAGTTGCAATAATGGAAGTCCCTTGTTGTTATGGACTTTATTCTGTTGTTGAAGAAGCAGTAAAAGATAGTAAAAAAAATATTCCAATAATTAAAGAAATTGTAACTATTTCGGGAAGTGGAAATTGATTATAAAGAATGGGGGTAGAAAATGAAAAAATTATATAGTTTGGTTGTCGGATTACCATTATTAGTAAGTACAGTTTTAGCGCATGGAGAAGAAGAAGGATTTGGTCACCATATGATGGGGGGTGAGAATATGATGAATTGGATGTATGGCGGATTTGGAATGGGCTTTTTTGGATTGATAATGGGTTTATTAGTAATAGCAGTATTAGTATTATTAATAATGTGGTTAATTAAACAATTACAAAAGAAATAAAATGGGATTATTTAGAAAAAAATGTGAATATTGTAAGAAAAAGATAGAAAATGGGAAAGAATTTAAGAAAGATGTTAAGGTTCCTGGTTACATAGGAACACATCCAAAGAACTTTTGCTCTGGAAAACATGCTGAAAGTTATGAACAAGAAATGGAAGAATACATGAAAAAATCAAAAAGTGGTGGTGGAAGTTGCTGTGGGTAAATAGATAAATATGTTTTTGTTAAATTAAAATGATTAAAAATATAGCAATATAAGTTGAATAAAAATGGAAATAAAAATTAAACCAATAGGTTTTGTAAAAAATAATGTTAAAGAACAAAGATTTGGTGACTGGAAGAATGAAATTTCAGAAATAATTTTAGATAAGGAATATGAAGGGGCTTTAGATGGAATTGAAGATTACTCTCATGTTAATATTTTGTTCTGGATGAATCAAATTAAAACATGTAAGATAAAGCATAGGCCCCAAGGAAACATGGAAGTGCCTGTTGTAGGAATTCTTGCATGCAGATGTCCCTCTAGACCAAATCCAATTGGCATTACAACAGTTAAGTTATTAAAAATAAAAGATAACAAAATAAAAGTAATTGGTTTAGATGTTATTGACAATACACCTATTATTGACATTAAACCTTATACCCCCCAATATGATGAAGTTAAAGATGTAAAAACACCAGAATGGATTAATAAATTAAAATATTAAAACAGGATGTAAAAAATGCCAAAAGATCCAATTTGTGGAATGAAAGTAGATGTTAGGAAAGCAGAATCTAAAGGTTTAGTTAGTATAAAAAATAAAAAAAAATATTACTTTTGTTCTAAACAATGCAAAGATAAATTCGAAGGTAAAAAAATAAATTCAAAAACTAAAGAAAAAGTTTCTATTCCAATAACTGGAATGACTTGTGTTTCTTGTGCTAAAACCATTGAAAATTCTTTAAATAAAGTTAAAGGCGTTTCTAAAGCAAATATTAATTTTGCAGCAGAAAAAGCTTATATTGAATATAATCCAGATCTTGTAAAAGAAGAAAAGTTAGAAAAAGCTATTATTGATGCTGGATATAATGTTATAAAAAAGAAAGGAAAAGCAAATGTTCTAAAACTAAAAGTTATTGGGATGGATAATCCCCATTGCATTGGTATTATTGGATCTGCATTAGACAAACTCAAAGGAATAACATCAAAAGATCTTCTTGTTACAGAAAAAGCAACAATAACCTATGATCAATCAATATTATCAAAAGAAAAGATAAGACAAACAATAAAAGATGTTGGTTATGAGAATTTTGAAGAAACTGAAGAATTAAAAGATTTAGAAAAAGAAGCAAGAGAAAAGGAAGTAAAAAGCTATAAGGTAAGATTTATTATTGCTGCAATTTTAGGTTTGCCTTTACTTTATTTTGCAATGGCTCCACATGTTGGGCTACCAATAATTGATATTTCTAATGGTGCTATGGCCTTAATACAACTTCTGCTTACAACCCCAATACTTGTAGCGGGTTACCAATTTTATACAAGAGGCATTACTGCTGTAATAAAAACAAAAACAGCTAACATGGATACTTTGGTTGCAGTAGGAACAGGTGCTGCATATATTTACAGCTTAGTAATTTCTATTTTTATATGGACTGGTAGTATAAATTATGGACAAAATGATCTTTATTATGAAGTTGCAGGTTTATTAATTGCTTTTATATTGCTAGGAAGATATTTAGAAGCATTAGCAAAAGGAAAAACATCAGAAGCAATAAAAAAATTATTAGGTATACAAGCAAAAATAGCTATTGTAATCAGAAATGGAAAAGAAGTAAAAATACCAATAGAAGAAGTGGTTGTTAATGATATAATTCTTGTTAAGCCAGGACAAAAGATTCCTGTTGATGGTATCATTGTAGAAGGTCATTCTTCTGTTGATGAAAGTATGATTACTGGAGAAAGTATTCCTGTTGAGAAAACAAAAGGAAATCAGGTAATTGGTTCAACTATAAATAAAACAGGTGCTTTTAAATTTAAAGCAACTAAAGTAGGAAAAGATACTGCTTTAGCACAAATAATAAAGTTAGTTGAAGAAGCGCAAGGAAGTAAAGCACCTATACAAAAACTTGCTGATACTATCTCAGCTTATTTTGTTCCAATAGTTGTAGGAATAGCTATTCTTTCAGCTATTTTATGGTATTTTTTAGGATTTGGTTTTGCATTTGCACTTACAATTTTTGTAGCTGTTTTAATAATAGCATGTCCTTGTGCTCTTGGCTTAGCAACACCAACTGCAATTATGGTTGGAACTGGAAAAGGTGCTGAAAATGGTATTTTATTTAAGAATGCAGAATCTTTACAAATTGCACATAAAATTAATACTATTGTTTTTGATAAAACAGGAACTCTAACAAAAGGGAAGCCAGAAGTTACTGATACTTTCACTTTAGGAAATTTTTCTAAAACAGAATTATTAAAATTTTCAGCTATAGCAGAAAAAAATTCAGAACATCCTCTAGGAGAAGCCATAATTAATAAGGCAAAAGAAAATAAAATTTTAATTCCAGATCCAGATAAATTTAATTCTATTACTGGTAAAGGAATCGAAGTTAAATATAAAACAAAAACCATTGATTTAGGAAATAGAAAATTAATGGAACAAAAGAAAATTAATATTGAAAAGATAAATAAAAATTTAGAAGATTTTGAAAATCAAGGGAAAACAGCTATGATGATAGCAGTTAATAAAAAAGTAGAAGGAATTATTGCAGTAGCAGATACATTGAAAGAGCATTCAAAAGAAACTGTTGAACAATTGCATAAAATGGATATCAAAGTTATTATGATTACTGGTGATAATAAAAGAACTGGCCAAGCAATTGCAAAACAAGTTGGAATTGATAGAATTCTTGCAGAAGTTCTTCCAGCAGATAAAGCTAATGAAATAAAAAAACTTCAAAAAGAAAAGAAAAAAGTGGCTATGGTTGGTGATGGAATAAATGATGCTCCAGCATTAACTCAAGCAGATATAGGAATTGCAATTGGTTCTGGAACAGATGTTGCAATTGAATCTGGAGATATTGTTTTAATAAAAGAAGATTTAAGAGATGTAGTTAATGCAATGGATTTAAGTAGACATACAATGAGAAAAATAAAACAAAACTTATTTTGGGCTTTTTTTTATAACAGTCTTGGAATACCAGTTGCAGCAGGAATATTATATCCATTTACTGGTTGGTTATTAAGTCCTATAATAGCTGGTGCTGCAATGGCTTTTAGTTCAGTTTCTGTTATTACAAATTCATTATTGCTAAAAATAAGAAAAAAGAGGTGAAAAATGAATACTGTATTTAAAGTACTTGCATGGATTTCAATAGCTTGTGGTTTATTAGCTTATTCCGTAGGATGGGTTGCCTTAATTACAAAATCAGTTTTTTTTAACATTCCAACTGAATTTTGGTTTTACGATGCAGTGGCTGTTGGTATATTTGGAATTTTCTTTTTAATGTATGCTGTACATAAGAAGTAAAATAGAAAGATAATAAAAAAGAGGTGAAAAATGGCAAAAAAGAGGTCATTTTTTTAAAGGGAAAACCTTAATTAATAGAATATTCTGCATAAAATAGATAGGGGATTAAAATGACAAAAGTAACTATTAAAATAAAAAGACAAATGATCCTTATAGTATTAGCTTTATTTTTTTTAATTTCTACAACATATGCTATTAATTATCCAGAACTCAAGGATTTTGTTACAGATAATGCAAACATTATAGATTCTACTTATGAAATAAGAATTATTGAGTTAGCTAAAAAAATTGAACAGGAAACTACTGTTGAAATAGCTATTGTCACTATTAAGTCTTTAGAAGGAATTGATATAGAAACATACGCTGTTGAATTGTTTGAAAAAGTAGGAATTGGAAAAAAAGATTTAGACAATGGCTTATTAATTTTAGTAGCACCAAATGAAAGAAAATATAGAATAGAAGTTGGTTATGGTTTAGAAGGAACTATTCCTGATGTTAGGGCAAGAGAAATAGGAGTTAATGTTTTAACCCCAAATTTTAAAAAAGAGGAATTTAGCAAAGGTGTATATGATGCATTAGCAATAATATATGGTTATTTAACTAAGAATGAAGAAATTGTTTCAAGATATCAGTCTATTTATGTTAACAAAAGTGGTGGTGCTGGTTCCAGTAATATTATTTACTTCATATTTATGTTTTTTATATTAACTTCTGTAATCAGTGGTATATTTGGGAAAAAGCATCGTAGGATGATGTTACTCCCAATTTTTTTGCCTGGTTTTGGAGGTGGTTTTAATAACGGAGGTGGTTCTGGAGGCTCTGGATTGGGAGGATTTGGAGGAGGATTTAGTGGGGGAGGGGGCTTTTCTGGAAGTTGGTAAAAATGTTTGAACAATTAATAAAAGAAATGGAAGATATAGTTGGTGATAATTTAATTTCTGTTGTGAAATTTGGAAGTGAAGGAGAACCAAATAATCTTTTATTGGTTTTAAATAAATTAGATTTTGAGATTTTGAATAAAATAAAACCATTAATAATTAATCATAGAAAAAAAGGGTATATTGTTCCCCTTATTTTTACAAAAGAAGAACTTTTTGATGGTGCAGATGTTTTTCCTTTAGAATTTCTTGACATAAAGCAACCGCATAAGACAATATATGGGGAAGAGGTAGTAGATCAAATAAAACTTGATAAAAAGTATGTTAGAAGACAACTAGAATTTGAATTCAGATCAAAATTAATTCATCTAAGAGAAAATTATATTTGGATTAAGAACCCTAAGGAATTAAAAAACCTGTTAATATCTGCTGTGCCAACTTTAATGCCTTTATTCTATGGCCTGTTATTTTTAGACGATATTAAAGCACCAACAAACCTTGACAGTTTATTTAGTTTGGTATCTCAAAACTATAAGGTTAATTTTGATATACTAGAAAAGATTAAACAAGTCAAGGAAGGAAAAATAAAGATTAAGAATGAAAAATTAAATAAATATGTAAAAGAATTGATTGTTTTGTTAACTAAATTAGGAGAAATGATCGATAAAATTAAAATTTAAGGAAAATTTTTAAACAAAAAATAAGAGGTGAATCACATGATAAAAAAATTAAACACAACAAAAGGCATTTTAATAGGCATAGGAATTTTTTTAGTTATAACAGTATTATGGTTTGTTGCAGCTTATAACAGCTTAATAACACTTTCTGAAAGCGTAGATACAACATGGGCACAAGTAGAAAATCAATATCAAAGAAGAGCTGATTTAATACCCAATTTAGTTAATACAGTAAAAGGTTATGCAACACATGAAGAAGAATTGTTTACTAAAATTACTGAATTGCGAAGCCAGTGGGCTAGTGCAACTACAAGACAAGAAAAGGTAGGAGCAGCTAATGGTTTAGATGGAGCCTTAAGCAGGCTTCTGTTAGTAGCAGAAAATTATCCACAACTTAAAGCAAATGAAAATTTTTTGGGATTACAAACGCAATTAGAAGGAACAGAAAATAGGGTAGCAGTTGAAAGAAAAAGATACAATGATGCTGTCAAAATTTATAACATTAAGATTAAGAGAATACCAACTAATATTGTTGCTAATATGTTTGGTTATGAAAAAGAAACATATTTTGAAATAGAAGAAGGTACAGAAAAAGTACCTAAGGTAACATTTTAGTAATAAAAATGGGTTTATAACTTATCTCCTATAGATTCAGATTCATTTTTTCTTTTCTTTATAGTTTGGGAAGTTACAAAATATCTTTCAGACAATCTAGGGTCTAATAAAAAACATATTGTATTAAAAAATCTCTTTGGTTTTAAATGATGTTTATACTTTTCTAGAAATTCAATGTCTTCAATACCTTCAATATGTTCAAGAATTTTTTTCTCTTTTTCTGAAATATGATAAGTCTCTTCTAATTCATACATCTGCATACCTGTTCCATCATGTATACTTGGATATATCATATATATTCATAAGACCTTAAAATTTAAATACTTTTTTAAAAGTTCAAAAACAACCCTAAAAATATTTCTAGCCAATACAAGGCTTGTATTACCTGTATATA
>SDBV01008429.1_pt1 | contig 13918 bp, 9 predicted proteins | sample 2277081 | NCBI WGS metagenome assembly SDBV01 (sample SAMN10402039, study PRJNA504765) | marine sediment metagenome | isolation source: marine sediment core GS10_PC15, 223 cmbsf | place: Arctic Ocean: Southern Knipovich Ridge | collected 2010 | reverse complement strand
GGGCATCTTGGCCAACATCCGATAGATGGCCAGCTCCCGCTGTTGCGGGTCGGCCGGATCGAGCGAGTCTTTGCAGTAGATTGCCAACGCCCCGACCACCGAACTGAGAATGGCCATGGGGTGGGCGTCGGGGGGAAATCCGGCGAAGATCGTCTTCATCCCCTCGTGCAAGAGCGTGTGGCTGCGGATATTAGCGCGGAACTCCCCCAACTCCTCGCCGGTGGGTAACTCGCCGTAGATCAGCAGGTGAGCCGCCTCGGTAAAGTCGCAGCGTTCGGCGATTTCTTCGATCGGGTAGCCCCGATAGCGCAGCACGCCTCGCTCCCCGTCCACGTAGGTGATCTCGCTGGCCGTAGAACCGGTGTTGGCGTATCCGTCGTCCAGGGTAATGTAGCCGGTTTCCCGATATAGCTTGGCAATGTCGATTACCCGATTCCCCTCGGTGCCCACGAGAATCGGCAATTCGACTTCCCGATCGTTCAGACACAGTCTGGCGCTTTCACTCACAGTGTATTCCTCCCGGAAGATGGCAACCGCGGGTGTCCTGGAACCGGAGCCCCCGCTCTCGGGCAACTGGAAGAGCGAACCTCAGAACCTTTGATTTTACCTCGCCGGGCAACCGGGGGCAATTCCGGCTCGGGCCACGAGTATGTATTCGCCGAACCCGTGGACTCGGTAGCTACGGTCGCCAGACCGTGGACAATTGCCCTCGAAAACCACGCTCTGGCGAGCGTGGCTACGGGTTGGGCGAATACTTACGTATGCAGACTGGCACCCGAACTCGGTACACCCCCCACCAGGTTGCCTAGTACCGGTGAGGCACGCCGGAGGATGACCGACAGCGAACCTTGCAAGTAGATCAGCCCAGCATCTCGGCGTAGGATCCCGGCAGCAGGTCGGCCGGATCGATGGCGAAGGTCTTGATCAGCCGGTCCAATTGGGCCCGGCCTGCCTCATCGTCCGCTGCAGGACCCAAGACCGCCTCGAATTCCAGGAAATCGCCCAGGCCGACTACTGCATCCAGGTGGATCCGCACGTTGTCGACCAGAAAGATCTCCCGCCGCTTCTGAACCACGCAGCGAACTTCCAGCGCCTCGGCCAGCCGGGCTTTCAGCTCGATGTTTCGCAAGGGGACTTGCCGGCTTTCAGCGAAGTTGCCGGCTCTGAAGCGGGGTGACGTGCCGGGCCATCACGTGCCGGGCGCGCTGTTCGGGCATGTAGCCGCGGGTGCCGGTCACGCCCACCCGGCGGCCCAGATAGTATCGCAGATGCACCCCCGGCGCCGGACTGACGTAGCAGCGCACCTCGCCCAACTCGTCGACCAGCGCGTAGCGCGGGGCGCCCAGCTTGGACGAAACCACACGGATCAACTCACCGGTGCCGTCGAAACGCCCCCCAGACTCGCCTGCCCGATCCGGGCGGCGATCTCTGGGCCGCAGGCCGGCCAACTGGCGGTTGGAACGCTCGGTCTGCGCGCGCATCGCGCCGATCGTGTCGTAGCGATGCTTGATGTCTTCGAATCGCGACATTTTCTTGACCAGCAGCCGGGCGCGTCCCCGCTCCAGCGCGGTATTGGCCTGGGCCAATAACATCTCGCCACGGTGCCGCATCTCGCCGAAGGCCCAAACGGTAGGCTCCTCGATCACCATCACCGACAGCTCCATATCGATCTCTTCCAACTCCGTCTGGAACTGCTCCGCAGAGAGTTCGCGTGGGGCGACCGGTTCGTAGATCTGCCGCACCCCGCCGACCGGTTCCCGGAACGCGGCCAGCGGAGGCCCTTCGGCCGCCGGGCGTGGCGTAAGGGGGGGCGTCGCGGGCGTCGGAGTCCGTGGCGGCCGTGCCTCGGCTCGGCCTGTTTCCAGCGGAGTAGTCGCGGTTTTGCGCAGGCCGTTGTGGGGATGATCGGGGTCTACGTACTTGCCGAATACCCAGCGGAACTCTCCCGACGGCGGGGCGATCTTGTACCAGATCCGGTCGGCTGAGCCGCTTCGCGACAACTTCTTTTCCAGCACCTCGACCACTTCGGCCTTGTGCAGGCGGACCTGGATCACGTCGCGGATGTCGCTGAAACGGCTTCCCACCCGGGCGGCCACGCGCTCGGCGGCGACCACGGCCAGATTGTCCACACCCGGCCGGAGATACCGGCCCGAGATCCAGGAGAAGCTGCGCTGCGGCGGTCGAATCGCGTACCAGCCTCCGGGATCGTGTCGATAGACCTCGACCTGCTGGCCGGCCTTGAGCTTGTCGGTCGGGTAGTAGCTCTGCCCCGGACCACTGCGTACGTAGACGTCGTCGGTGGTGACAAAGGCCTTGTAGGGGTAGATCTGCTCCCCTCCGGCCGGGGACGCCGCGAGGAAGCAGCACGACAGCAGCACAGCGAACAGCGGGCGCATGGGGATGCCTCCCGTTTCAAAGCGGGTTGATCCGCAGACAGTGAAAAGCACGCAGAAAGGTAGACCGCGGCCTTGTAGCTAAAACCCGCGGTCGGTTCAAGGTCAATCGGGGCAAGTTAGCCGCTGTTGCCTTGGCGTAGCGATGCCGGCCAAAGCGGTTCGGTGGCTTTGCCCCAGCGGCCGCGAACCTGTAGAATCACCCTCTTGTCAACCCATTGAGCAAGTAGGGTGGGCACTGCCCACCAAAAAACCGCTTGAAGTCCTCCACTTGGGATTTGGTGAGCAATGCCCGCCCTGCGGGTGACTCGTGGTGTTTTTCAACGGACTGCCGGCCCGCCTCACCATTGGTCTGCGGATAGTGCCCATGCCCCGTTACAACCCTGCAATCATCGAACCGAAGTGGCAAAAATACTGGGAAGAGAACCGCACGTTCGCTTCGCCTAAACTGCCCAAGGGCCGCAAACTATACGTGCTGGACATGTTCCCGTACCCCAGTGGAGAAGGTCTACACGTGGGCCATCCGGAGGGATATACGGCCACCGATATCGTTTGCCGGTACCAGCGGATGCGGGGCGCCAGCGTAATGCACCCGATGGGCTGGGACGCCTTCGGCCTGCCCGCCGAGCAACATGCCAAGAAGACCGGCACCCATCCGCGGATCACCACCGAAGCGAACATCGGCAACTTCCGCCGCCAGATGAAGATGATCGGGTTCAGCTACGACTGGGACCGGGAGCTGGCCACCACCGACGTGGGTTACTTCCGCTGGACGCAGTTCATCTTTCTGGTGCTGTTCGACACCTGGTTCGACGAGTCGCTACGCAAGGGCCGCCCGATGGCCGAGCTGCCCATTCCCGAGGCGGTGGCCGCCGAGGGCCACGAAGCCGTGGGCCGCTACCGAGACGAGCACCGGCTGGCCTATCAGCTCGAGGCCCCGGTAAACTGGTGCCCTGCTCTGGGAACCGTGTTGGCCAACGAGGAGGTCGTGGGCGGGGTAAGCGAACGGGGCGGGCACCCCGTGGTGCGGACACGGCTGCGACAGTGGATGCTGCGGATCACCGCCTACGCCGATCGGCTGGAGAGGGACCTCGATTCGCTGGACTGGTCCGGGAGCATCAAGACTCTGCAACGCAACTGGATCGGCCGCAGCACCGGGGCCGACGTCGATTTCTTCATCGGCACTACCGCAGGTGCCGATGGAAAGCCGGCGACGGAGGAGTACCAGCGCTGGAAGGTCGACCGGGCCAACCGCGGATTGCCGAAGAAGCCCGGTGACGAGGTGCTGCGAATCTACACCACGCGGCCCGACACGCTCTTTGGCGCGACCTACATGGTCCTGGCCCCGGAACACCCGTTCGTCGAGCGGCTGACCCGGCCGGAGCAAGCTGCCGCGGTCAAAAGCTACTGCCGGGAGGCCGTCAAGAAGAGCGACCTGGACCGGACGGACCTGGCCAAGGAGAAGACGGGCGTGTTCACCGGCTGCTGCGCGATCAACCCGGTCAACGACCAGCCGATCCCGATCTGGGTGGCCGACTACGTGCTCGTGAGCTACGGTACCGGCGCGATCATGGCCGTGCCGGCACACGATACCCGGGACTTCGAGTTCGCCCGGGAGTTCGATCTTCAGATCGTTCCGGTGGTCGACTCGGGCGAGGGTTCGGAAATGCCGCGCGACGATCTGCTGGCCGGGCGGGCGGCGTTTATCGAGGACGGCACGGCAATCAACTCGGGCCGGTACAGCGGGCTGTCTACCGCCGAGTTCAAACGGAAGATCAGCCACGACTTGTCGTCGGGCGGCTTGGGCCGATCGGCGGTCAACTACAAGCTGCGCGATTGGCTCTTCAGTCGCCAGCACTTCTGGGGCGAGCCGTTCCCGATCCTGCACGAACTGGACGAGAACGGCCAGCCGACGGGTCTCGTGCGTGCGGTCCCTACCGAAGAGCTGCCGGTCGACCTGCCCGAGAACATGAAGTTCGACGCCGAGCACGCCCGGCCGGAGCCGCCGCTGGACGCGGCGCCCGACGACTGGCTCTACGTGACCCTCGAGGGCAAACGATACAAGCGCGAGACGAACACCATGCCCCAGTGGGCCGGCTCGTGCTGGTACTACCTGCGGTTCCTCGACCCCAAGAACGAGCGGGCGTTGGTCGATCCGGAACTGGAGAGGGCCTGGATGCCGGTCGATCTCTACGTGGGCGGTGCGGAACACGCGGTGTTGCACCTGTTGTACGCCCGGTTCTGGCACAAAGTGCTCCACGACCGAGGCTACGTCAGCACCGACGAGCCCTTTCAGAAACTCGTCAACCAGGGCATGATCCTGGGTGAGATGGAGTTTACCGTCTATCAGAACGCCGCGGGTGATTGGGTCGGCGCGTCGAGGGTGGGCAGCAATGCCGACGGTCAGACGGTGCTGAAGCCTTCGGGCGAGCCGGTCACGGCCGTGAAGCTCGATCACAAGGAGGTCCAGAAGCAGGGCGACCTGTTCGTTCTGAAGGCCGATTCGCAAATCAAGATCGACAGCCGGGCGTACAAGATGTCCAAAAGCCGCGGCAACGTGGTCAATCCCGACGAGGTCGTCACCGGGTACGGTGCCGATTCGCTGCGGCTGTACGAGATGTTCATGGGCCCGTTGGAGGCCGTCAAGCCCTGGAGTATGGACGGGGTGAGCGGGGTCCGCGGGTTCCTCGACCGCGCCTGGCGGATGATCGTCGACGACCGGGCCGAAACGGTCGAGTTGAACTCGGCCGTCCGGGACCTCGAGCCGACGGCCGAGCAGAGCCGGATGTTGCACAAGACGATCAAGGCGGTCACCGAGGACGTGGACCAGTTGGCCTTCAACACGGCCATCGCCCGGATGATGGAGTTCACGAACTTCTTTCTGAAGCAGGATCGGCGGCCCAAGGAGGCGATGGAGAAGTTCGTGCTGCTGCTCTCGCCGTTTGCTCCCCACGTGGCCGAGGAACTCTGGGAGGCGCTGGGGCACGACCAGACGCTGGCCTACCAGGCGTGGCCTCAGTTCGACGAGTCGCTGATCAAGGAGGAGACGATCGAAGTACCGGTACAGATCAATGGCAAGCTCCGCAGCCGGATCCGGGTGGCCGCCGACGCCGAGCGCGACAAGCTGGAAAAAGCGGCCCGTAGCGATCCAAAGATCGAGGAACTACTGGCCGCCAAGACGATCATCAAAGTGATCGTGGTGCCGGGCCGAATGGTGAACTTCGTGGTGAAGTAACGAGCCCAATTCCACAGCGGCAGCCCGTGTTCGGGGCAACGAACCGCTTAGCGGGCCTGAATCTTCTCAAGAACCCATTTCCGGATCAGATCCACGTAACCAACGCCCTCGGACTTGGCCATTTCCTTCACTGCGTCGATTTCGCTGGGCTGCAAATGAATCGTCGCCACGGAGTCGCGCTGAAAAACGGGTCCGGAGACCTCCTCCAACTCGTCCTCGAAATCGGTCAGGTCATGGGTGTCCCAGAACCGAGCCAGCTCTTGAATCGAATCTGTGTGAGGAATCTTCTCAATGCTCATCGGGTCTTCCAGCGCTGGTAGCGGCTTTTCTCTTTGCCAGTCATCGGACGTGCCGTAACCGGATATCCTTTGCCGTCAGGAAACTGGATCACAACGCAAAACAAGTGCCGTCCCGCCGCCGTTTGTCCCAAGACATAGTAGACCGGGTTTGCCCCTTCCGATTTTGCACGTTGCACCAGGGCAAGGCCGAAGCAGGCTTCCTCAACCTCTTCGGGAGTTACACCGTGGCGCGCGATGTGTTCAACCCGGTCCTCCGGCCAGATGAACGTGTCAATACCCATTGTTGAATCGTACCACGCCCGAGAAGTCCGGTCAACTCCCCGCGACTCGCTGGTTGTACGGGAGTCTGTTAAGTCAGCTCCTCCAGCGCCGCCGCAAACGCGCCGTACGCGCCGGCGTCGAATAGCACGAAGCGCACCAACTCGGGCTGCCCGTTTTCTCTGAGGAACTCGATGGCCGTGCAGAGCGCCACCCGGGCGGCCTGGTCGATCGGGTAGCGATACGCGCCGGTGCTCAAGGCCGGAAACGCGATGCTGCGGCAGTCGTGCTCGACGGCCAGCTCCAGGCAACGGCGATAGGCCCCCGCAAGCAGTCCGGCCTCGCCGCGCTGTCCCCCGTTCCAGACCGGGCCCACCGCGTGGATCACGTGCTTCGCGGCGAGATCTCCCCCGCCCGTGATCACGGCCGAGCCGGTCGAGCATCCGTCGGGATACCGGGCGTCGGTTTCGGCCATGATGCTCGCGCCCCCGCGGCGGTGGATGGCCCCGTCGACCCCGCCTCCGCCGGCCAGGCGGCTATTGGCCGCGTTGACGATCGCGTCGACCTGCTGGAGCGTGATGTCGCCCTGGTGCAGTTCCAGTGTCCGGCCGTTGATTTCTACTTGCATCGCCAGTCCTTTCTCCGGTTGCACCGGATACAGTGGGATCGGGCAAGCGGTTCCAACTTATGCTACAATTATAGGCCCGCTGTCGGAATACCCCCGAGGAGCCCGGTCCGTGCGAGTCTTTGGCTGTTTTCTGGTCGTGTGCCTGCTGCCGACCGCCCAGGTGGCGGGTCGGGATATTCATGTCAATAACCTCTCCGGGGACGATAGTTCCACCGGCCGGAATCTGCAGAACACGGCCGACCGCAGCGGGCCGGTACGAACGATTTCCAAGGCCCTGCGGCTGGCCCGCGGCGGCGACCGGATCGTGCTGGCCAAGACCGAGCAGCCCTACCGCGAGGGCATCAGCCTGGTCGGCAGCCGGCACAGCGGTCTGCTGGATCGGCCGTTTGTAATCGAGGGCAACGGGGCAATCCTGGACGGCTCGGCCCCCGTTGGGCCGGACGCCTGGGAGCATTATCGCGGGGCGGTGTTCCGCTTTCGCCCCCCGCGCACGGGCCACCAGCAGTTGTTCATAGACGGCCGCCCGGCGGCCCGCGTGGCCGTCGACCGGCCGGCCAAGCAACCGCCCGAACTCGAACCGCTCCAGTGGTGCCTGTACGGGGGGCAGATTTTCTTCCGTGCGGAGCCCGGCAAGCTGCCCAGCGAATACAATTCCAGCTTTGCCTACCGGCAGACCGGCATCACGCTGTTTCACGTCCGGGGCGTGGCGATTATGAACCTCACCGTGCAGGGATTCCGGCTGGACGGGATCAACGCGCAGAACAGTGCCCGCGAGGTTTACATTTCCGACGTGACCAGCCGGGGCAACGGCCGCGCCGGGATCGCGGTGGGAGGGGCGTCGAAGGTGGAGCTCGACGTCTGCGTGGTGGGCAACAACAACCTGGCCCAACTGCTCACGCTTCCTTATAGCCGGACGTCGGTCCGCAGCAGCCAACTGTTCTCCAACACGGCCCCCGCCTGGGTCGACCGGGGCGGCCGCGTCTGGATCAACGGCCGGCGCGTTGAAGGTGGTGTGGACCGGGTCGATATCGAGCCGGCGGGAGACGCGGAAAACTAGCGAAGCTTCGCCTCAGACCGACGAGTCATGCTGCCAGAGAGACACCTGGTAGCCGGGACTCAACGAGTCGCGGGGATGCTCGGGAAGACGCGTCCCAAATGGATTCCCTGGCTCCACTTCACCCGCGGGGCGTTGCCCCCGGCTGTTGTGAGACCCAGTTGCAGAACTTGACTCATTCGCAACAAGTTTCCGAGACCAAGTGCGCTAGCAGCCCGTCGAAGAAGTGGGCGGGGCAGATCGCCACTCTCATGGTTGCCTCCTGGTTCGGTTCTGGCAGAATCGCGCATGGTCGTGCAGTCTAACCGGCTTGGCCTGCAAGGGCAAGCTTCTGCGGAGAAATCAGCAACATCGTTGACGGCCCCTCCGGTTGGAAGTTAGAATGCCGACATAGACGGTAAGCGGCCGTCGAGAGAGAACGTCAAATACTGGAGAAACAGCCCGCCCTTCCCGCAATCCGCCGGGCACCGAAGAAGACCAGCGGTTTCGGCTACGAGAACCGATTGCTGGGCCGGTTGGTGGAGCAGTTCAATCAATGATCGCCGTGCGACATATCCGAGAAACTGCAAAGGCGAATTGTAGGAGGCGACTCCAGTCGCCGATTGGGCTTCGGCGGACGATCGCGAAGACCGCCGAGGAATCGGCGACTGGAGTCGCCTCCTACAACCGCTTGCTCGCAGTCTGAGTGAGTGATAGGTCGTAAGCGAAGGAGCATCGCAATGCCGTACAACAACTCCCGGTCGGTGACGGATCTGCGACGGATCGGCTGCTGCGTCTGTGTCTTCGCGGTTTGGTTCGCATGGGGATTCTCCGCTGCTGGAGCCGGCGATGAGCCCGTGCGTGAACAGATCCAGGCAGACTGGATCAAGCAGGCTGCGGCGTGGTCGTCGCATCCAATCGGTCCGCAGGGCGGCAGACCCTCGGTCGCCACCTGGGCCGACGCGGCCGGGGCGGTCGACGGTGTGAAGAACGGCAAGTACGCCTTCCACACCGACCGGGAGCCCAACCCCTGGTGGCAGGTCGATCTGGGCGAGCCGACAACGATCGCCCGAATCGTCGTCTACAACCGGCTGGACTACGCGCCCGGGCTGCACAATGCCGACAACCTCATGATTCTCGCCTCGGACGACGCGAAGCGATGGACCCGGATCCACGAGAACCGCGCAAAACACTTCGGCGGCGTCAGCGGGGCACCGCCGCTGGAGGTGAAGTTCCTGCCCGGCCGACTACGCGCCCGCTTCGTGCGACTCCAGATCCCCAGCCCGGCGCCGATCTGGTTCCATCTCGATGAAGTCGAAATCTACGGGCCGGGTGATCCGAAAAAGAACCTCGCCTTGCGGCGGCCGGCCGACCAGAGCAGTGTGAGCCAGTGGTCCACGGCCAAGGTGAGCCCGCGCTCCGCCCGGGTTGGAGCGGACACTATCGGGTACGTCGTGAGGCGCGGCCGCCTGTTGGCGGCCGACCTGCGGCGGATGGGCGTAGACACCCGACTGCCGCAGCGCGAGTTGGAAGAGGTCGCAGCCAGGCTGAAGAAACTGCCCGACGAAGTTCCCGACAAAGTGCCCGACGACGTGCATCGCCAGCTTTATTTGAGAGCCCGCTGGACGGTCCGCCGGCTGGCTTTCTCCAACCCCCTGCTGGACTTCGACAAGCTGCTGATCTGCAAGCGGTTCACCCAGGACACGTACCCCGACGTCTGCTTGAACCACATGCCCTGGGTTTCGCGGCCCGGCGGGGACGTCTGCGTGGTCACCTTGGCGGGACCCGACGGGGTGCCGCAGGTCCGCAACGTGATCGACGGGCGGCTCGGCCCCGGGCACGTCCACGGGATGGATCTCTGGTTCGACGCAGATCGGGTAGTGTTCGGCTACGCCAAGGCCAAGACTCCCGAGGGCCCGAAGGACCGCGGCCGGCTGAACAATTACCAGCTCCGCCGCACCGAGGAGCCGACCCACATCTTCGAGGTCGGCGTCGACGGCAGGAACCTGCGGAAGCTGACCGACAGCCGCCAGTGGAGCGACCTGGACCCCACCTATCTGCCCAGCGGCGATATCGCCTTCGTCTCCGAACGCTGCGGCTGTTCGCTGCAATGCAACGAGTACGACAAGGACGAGACCTCCTGCAACCTCTACGTGATGCGGTCCGACGGCAGCGGCCTCCGCCGGCTGAGCGTGACCAAGGACGGCGACTACCTGCCGCACTGCCTCGACGACGGCACCATCGGCTATACCCGCTGGGAGTACCAGGAGCGCGGTTGGGCCCGGATCCAGTCGATCTGGTTCGTCCGGCCCGACGGCACCGGCGCCGACGCGCTGTTCAAGCAGCACCTGAACGACCCCTGGGCGCTGGAAGACGTGCGCTCGATTCCCGGCACGGCCAACAGCCGCCTGGTCTGCATCGCCACGGGCCACCACACCCTGGCCGCCGGGCGAGTGGTGGTGATCACGCCCAGCCACGGCATGAACGATTCCCGCTCGATCCGGATCGTCACGCCGGGCGTGCTGCCTCCCGAGGGCGGCATGTCGGGCACGGCGGTCGCCGAGGGCGGCGTGCGCGACGCCGGCGGGCTGTACATGACTCCCTGGGCGCTGTCGCAGAAGTACTTCCTGGTCTCCTACTCATTCTCCAACCGGCAGACCGACCAGACCGGCTACGCCATCTACCTGATCGATGTGTTCGGCACCAAGGAATTGATCTACCGCGATCCGAACATCTCCTGCTTCGTCCCCATTCCGCTTAAGCCCCGGCCGAAGCCGCCCGTGCTGCCCGACCTGACCGACCCCGACAAATCGTATGCCGTCTGCTCGGTTTCCAACGTGACCTACGGCGCAGACGGGATAGCCCCGGGGCGGGCCAAGTATCTGCGGATCGCCCAACGCCTCCAGTGGCCCTACGACAACCGGTCCGGCGGACAGCGCTACACGGAAAAAGCCGACCCCAACAACTGGACGCCGGTGCGGGTGATCGGCGAGGTGCCGATCGAGCCCGACGGCAGCGCTCATTTCCGGGTCCCCGTCGATACGCCCGTCTATTTCCAGCTCCTCGACGAAAACCGGATGGAGTTGCGGCGGATGCGTTCGTTCATCAGCTTTCAGCCGGGCGAGCGTCGCAGTTGCAACGGCTGCCACGAGACCCGCGAGCATGCGCCGACCGACGGCAAGTTTCCCACGGCCATGCTCCGCGATGCGTCGATCCCCGTACCGCCGCCATGGGGCCACCGCCCGGTGAGCTTCCTCCGCGACGTTCAGCCGATCTTCGACAAGCACTGTGTGCGGTGCCACGGCGGATTGACCCCGGACGGCGGGCTGGATTTCGGCGGGGGTCTGACCTCCGGTATCCGGGGCCGGGGCTCGCCCGTGCCCGGCTACGGCTACAACCGGGCGTTCGATACGATCATCTCCCGGGGCCTGGTTGCCTGGTCGCCGGTGCAGGGCGACGCGAGTGTCACCCAGCCCCTGGCCTTCGGCTCGCATCGCAGCAAGCTGGTGCAGGCGCTCCGGGAGGGTGCCTGTAGCAAACGGGCCAAGCTGAGCAAAGAGGAGTGGTATCGGCTGGTGACCTGGATCGATGCCAACGCCCCCTACCACGACGGCTTTGTCAACAAGCGGCCGCAAGCACCGCCCTACGGCCTGCCGAACGATCGGAAGCTCCTGGAGAGTATCGCCGCCGTGCACCGCAGACGCTGCGCCGCGTGCCACAAGCCGGAGCAGATTACCCGCGCCGACTGGATCGATCTGCGCCGGCCCCAGCAAAGCCTGATGCTTGTCGCGCCCCTGGCCAAACGGGCCGGCGGGACCGGCAAGTGCAGCCGGCCGGTGTACCCCGACCGCAGCGACCCGGACTACCGGAAAGTGCGACAACTGGTGGAGGCAGCGGTGAGCCGGGCGTGGCAATATCCCCGCCGCGATCTCCGCGCGCTGATCACCCGCGCAAACCATCCGTAGCCCGTAGGGTGGCTGCTCGCAGCCAAGCGTCCTGCTCCGCTGCCCGAAGCTTCCGCGACGCGTTGCGTCCCGGCTATTGCCGTGCGTCCCGGCTATTGCCGTGCGTCCCGGCTATTGCCGTGCGTCCCGGCTATTGCCGTGCGTCCCGGCGATTGCCGTTCTGGCTGTAACAAACCTCCGGCCTCGTACGGCCAAATCACCGTACGGAAATGCGGGACGCGGCTGATACTGTAGGGAACGCCCTGATAGGTACTTCGGGTGGGATGCCAGAGTTCGGCAGGGATTGAGTTGAAGCACGCGGATTGGTACACTGGGGGATAGGAGTTGGCGGATCTCGGGCGGCGGTCGGATGGCCGCAGCGCGATTTTCGCCGAGCCGGATACCTCGCGGAGAAACGATCATGACCAAACAGCCGTCCCCAACCGACGAGCGTTCCACCAAGCCCCCGAGCTATCGACACTTCGAGCCCACCCAGTGCTCCCGACGGCGGATGCTGGCGCGACTGGCCGGCGTGCCCTTGGTTGGCGGACTGGTCGTCACGGCGCTGCAAAAACGCGGCTGGGCAAGTCACGAAGAGAAACGGCTGGGCGCCAAGTTGGCCGAGGCCCGCGATGCAAAACCGGACGCCGTCACCCGACCGACCAAGACCTACAATTGGAGCAGGCTGGAGGACCTCAAGGGCAAGGTGCCGCACGGGAAGATCGGCGACTTGAAGCTCAGCCGGATGATCCTGGGCGGGAACCTGATGGGCGGCTGGGCCCACGCCCGCGACCTGATCTACGTCGACAAGCTGGTTAAGGCCTACCACCACCGCGACAAGATCTTCGAGACGTTCCGGCTGGCGGAGGCCTGCGGGGTGAATACCATCCTGGCCAATCCCGTGCTCTGCGAGGTGATCAACGACTACTGGAAACACGGAGGCGGCAAGATCCAGTTCATCTCCGACTGCGGCGGCAACGACCTGTTGAAAATGACCCAGAAGTCGATCGACAACGGCGCCTGCGCGTGCTACATCCAGGGCGGGGTGGGCGACAATCTCGTGGCCAAAGGTGATTTCGACATGATCGCAAAGGCCCTGGAGTTGATCCGCAGCAACGGGCTGCCGGCGGGGATCGGCGGCCATAAGCTCCAAACGATCACCGGCTGCGTCGAAAAAGGCATCAAGCCCGACTTCTGGATGAAGACCCTGCACCACACCAACTACTGGTCTGCCCAGATCAAGCAGAAAAACGACAACATCTGGTGCGAAGAGCCGAGAGAGACGGTCGCCTTTATGAAAGACCTCGCCCAGCCGTGGATCGCCTATAAGGTGCTGGCCGCCGGGGCGATCGAGCCCAAGGTCGGCTTCAAGTTCGCCTTCGAGGGCGGGGCCGACTTCATCTGCGTGGGGATGTACGACTTCCAGATCGTCGACGACGTGAACATTGCCCGCAGCGTCCTCAACGGCAAGCTGAAGCGCCGGCGTCGCTGGTTCGCCTGAATCGGCGCGCGGAATTCTACCACCCGGCGGGCTGCAATCGTCGCTACGGTAAAACGCCATATCGAGGGACCATCCGATGCCACAGACCTGTCCACATTGTGGTGGATCGCTTGCCGACGGGCACAAATACTGCCAGCATTGTGGCCGCAGGGCCCTGGAGTTCAAGCTCTGCCCCAAATGCGACGAACCGCTTTCAGACCGTGCCGCCTCCTGCCCGAGTTGCGGTCAACGGCTTCCCAGTGAAAAGGAGGCGGCCTCCCAGGCCTTGCAGATGGAGGTCCGCTCCACTCACCTGGGGGCCTTTTTTGCGGGCGGGAGCATCACCGGTCTGCTGTTGCCGCCGATAATCCGCGTCAGCCGGGGGCATATTACGGTCACAAAATGGACCTTCCTCGGCCTTCGCACGCACAACCAGGAGATCCAGGTCAGCCGCGTGGCGTCGGTCCGCTACACCAAGGGCATAATCTGGGGAGGTCTGCTGGTGGAGACCTTCGGCGGCGCCGCGGACGATCTGAGTGAAAAGGGCCTGAGACAACACGATGCACGGATGATGGCCGAGCAGTTGAAGTCTTGCCTGCGCGACGAACTGTGATGTCTCTTTGGGGGTATCCCTGGGGCTCAAAGCCG
>SDBV01008428.1_pt1 | contig 13918 bp, 14 predicted proteins | sample 2277081 | NCBI WGS metagenome assembly SDBV01 (sample SAMN10402039, study PRJNA504765) | marine sediment metagenome | isolation source: marine sediment core GS10_PC15, 223 cmbsf | place: Arctic Ocean: Southern Knipovich Ridge | collected 2010 | reverse complement strand
ACGAATGTTGGTTCTAATGCCGTGACGATCACTGACACGGGCGTGATCATGCTCTCGGGTGACATCGCACTTGGTCAGTATGATACCCTCACGCTGCTCTGCGACGGTACGAACTGGAAACAGATCGCGACAAGCGACAACTAGGCGGCATAGCCGCAAGGAGCAACAAACATGCGACGTAAACTACTGGCAGGCGGGGGCATCCTCCTGGTCGTTCTCATTCTCATGGCTGTGATCGTCACAGCGGTCCCGATGGTGGCCTGGGCGGCGGTTGCCACAGAGACGCCACAGGACATCTCGCGGGTGGCCATCACGGCAAGCTATACGGCCATGACCAGCGCCTCGGACGGCGTGGACTTTGCGAACAACGGGCGTATCATGATTCACGTCAAGAGCGTCTACACCGCGCTGCAGGAAATCACCGTCGAGACCGGCGCGACCTTTTTCGGCTACGCCATCGCCGATCTCACGTTCGAGATTCCAGCATCGACAGGCGAGAGCTTTGTCGGGCCGTTTCCGACGAACGTGTTTAACGACAGCTCGGGCAACGTGAATGTCAAAGCGGTCGGCGCACTGTTCCCGTTGTCGATCACAGTCGCGGCGATTCGCTACTAACGTGTGCAAGAAGCGGTCTCGGGGCGGCTCAAAGATGCGTCGCCCTGCCGAGGACAAGGCGCTGAGGTTGCGCGAGGACAAACATGGCAGACGAGATCCTGAACAATGCCCAGCTCGGCGAGCACATCGAACACGATCTGAGCGACAACGCCCTGCAGCGGCTCAACGACGCTGACACGGCGGAAATCCTACGGCGGTTCGAGGCGCTAGACACGGTGACGGAGCTGTTGCCGGGCGGCGAGAAGATGCTGATCCTCAAGCAAAAGCTGGGCAGCGACGGAATCACCTCAGTCACGGAGACGGTTGGCACGACCGACACGGTACTCGCGGCAGACGACTATCGCCTGTGGTACGGCGGCGCCATGCTAGAGCGCCTGGAGGACGGGACCAACCCGCGCAGCCGCTGGGGGGACCGGGTGTCCGTGGTCTACGTGCCCGAGGATAGGCTGGCGCAGCGCCGACTTGTGCTGATCCAGTTGGTAAAGCTGGCCTTCGAATACCGCGGTCTCAAAAGTGAGGCCGTGGGTGCAGGGGACCACAGCATGACGGCGCTGGACTATACTACAGAGCGCGAGAACATCCTGCGGTCTCTAGTGCCGCGCGGGTTCGTGTGCGCATGAGTGTTATATCGAGAATGCGGCATCGGGCCGACATCTGGCGGGACGCGAACCTGGGCGAGACCGATCCGCATGGCGGCCCCGTCGCGGCAGACTTTCAGCTCTACGCAGCATCGCAGGTGTGCTACATCTACCAACCGCGGCTTGGTGGCGAGATACAGGGCGACCGCAACGTCAACATCTATACGTGGCAGATGCTCATACCGCAAGGCGTGGACATCACGGAACAGGACCAGGTGCGCAACGTGACGAATCGCGTCGGGACAGAAATCACGAGCCATACGTTCAACATCATCCAGATCGTCCGCAAGCCGTTCCACTGGATTTCGACACTAGAAGCCGTGACCTCGGGAGCAACATGACAAAGCGCGTCACCTGGCACGGGGACAAACTCATGCGGCGCATCGACAAGGCGCAGCGCGAGGCCATTGATGAGACAACCGCCTCGGCGGCTCTAGCGGCGCAAGGGGATCTCTACCCCGGCCACGGTCTCATCACGGGGCTGCTGCAAGGATCTGTCAAAGCCGAGCAGGCTCGGCGCACGCGGAAGGGCTACTCGGGGCGCTGGGGTTCGTTCGACGTTCTCTATGCCGTCTTTATCGAGATCCGCTACGGGTTCTTGCGCAAGGCGGCAGAGGGCGAACACCCGAAGCTCGCGGGACGCATCAGGGCGCGGCTATGACGATACAGGATCCCATCGCAGCTTTGCGCACGTTTCTGCTGGCGGACAGCGCGATAGCGGCTCTTGCAGGAACACGCATTCACGGCAACGAGAGCCCCGTCACTGAGGCGGGCCTCCAGCCGCGCTACATGCTCGTGTTCCGGTTTGCCCCAGGTAGCATCCCGGAGCCAGATGTCCCCTTATTCGTGCCGCGGGTGGACTTTGAGACCTACGGCGAGACACCGTATCAGGCCGTACTACTCTATCTGGCGCTGCATGATGCGCTCAAGCACCTGTCGCGCGACGTACACAACGACACCCTGCTGCACGGGGCAATCCGGCAAGCAGGGCCTTTATCGCAACGAGACGTAAACACCCACTGGCCGTTTGTATGGTCAAGCTGGCACGTGTGGGTCGGTGAAGTAAGCACAGCATAGAGGTGAACACATGACGAACGTAGCACCGTTTAATCTGATCGTTGGTCCAGGCTACGTCTGGATCGCGCCGGTGGGCGAAAGCTTCCCAGCCGTCGACGCGACGCCCGCGGGCAACTGGTTTGACTGGGGCAACACGGATGGCCCGGTCACTATCACGCACGGGCGCAGTGAGAACATGATCCGGCACAATCAGTCAGCCTTGCCACAGAAAGAAGTGTTGGTCGAAGCCACTGAGACGGTGGCCTTCAGTATCGCCGAGCTAGACGCGGAAGCCTACGCCAAGGCATTGCAAAACGCCGGGGTTACGACTGTGGCGGCTGGCGGCGGCGACGCGGGGCAAAAAAGTTTCGCTATCGCCCCGACGCACTCGCCACAGTTCGCGTTCCTGGTTCGTGTGCCCTCTGGCCACGAGGATGGCTACATGCAGTACGAGTATGACCGGGGCAGCATGGCGGGCGACCACGCGCTGGCGTTCACGCGGGGCGACAAAACCATCATCCCGATGGAACTGCATATCTTTGAGAGCACGGGCGTTCCGGGTCGGTTTGGAGTGGTAAGGGCATTCACCGCGACAGCGGTATAGCACGATGGGTAGGTCACGACATGGCCAGCAACCTGGGCGCGGCTCGGGCGCGCTGGCCATGTACATATATGAGGAGGACGGACATGCCAGGCGGACGTAACACGACGGGAGCGGCGACGGGCAAGGCACGAGTGCGGAAGGCGACGGCGCGGAAGCGGACACGCGGGAAAGCGCTGCTGGATATAGCGAAGCTCGTCGATCCTCCATTCATCACCATCTATGGCGTCGACTATGATCTGGTCACTAGGGCGTCTGCCGATCTGCTGACCAGAACGAAGGCTCAGCTAGTTGGCAACCTCTTTACAGAGTTATCTGATCTGGATACGAAAAACGAGAATACCCTAGAGCTGGCGGAGGTGGCAAATGCAAAGCTCAATGAGGCTCTGGACGGCATCATTGATTTGGTGTTGCCGGACGTACCCCCTGAGGTGAGCTCAACGCTCAGCCAGGTACAGAAGATGGCTATTCTGACCGCTTTTTTCTCGACGGTGCCGACGAAGGCACCAGCGGAGACGCCGAGCCCGGAGAGCCAATCGACTGGGGAGAATGGGTCCCAAGACTCCACAGATTCTACGGAGCCCGAGACCCCTGGGTCTGGCTGAGACTACCGGGAGCCTTGTTGAATTGCTACATGCAGATGCTACCTCGCCTCCAAGCTGAGGAGGCGCTGCGAGCGGTCCAGGTCCGCAACGCCTCGGATGTGAACGTCGACAGAGCAGCGCGCTCCCGCATCATCCGACGTTGGCAGACTATCGCAAATGGCGGGGAGCCCGCACATCATGGGGCCTGGCTGAGTGATATGACGCCAGCACAGCAACGAGCCGCTCTGGCACGCGTGGGCCTACAGGTCGTGAACTAGGGGATCATGCCGAACGAAGAGGTCATTGGCACAGCAGTTCTCGAGCTGACGACCGACGACAGCTCGCTACGCAAAGGTCTCGCCGAGGGCGAGCGGGACGCTGGCGAGTGGTCCAAGGATGTCGGCGAGCAGGTCCGCGGGTCCCTTGGTAGCGTCCTGAGCGTGGCTGGCGGTATGATTGCCGTCCAGGGCATTCGTGCCATTGGGGCAGGCATCTCAGAGATGCTCAAGACGGCAGTGCAGCTCGAGCCCGTACGGGATACCTTTGACAACCTCATCGAGAGCGTTGGTGGCGACGCCGTCAACGCCATGGATGCCATGCGCGACGCCACGCGGGGCATGGTTGACGAGGCGCAGCTACTGGCAGCGGGGAACCGCCTGCTCGCCATGGGTATCGCTGACTCCACGGCTGGCCTGTCAGAGCAGATCGAGGTTGCCACCCAGCTCGGCGCATCGATGGGCGTCACCGCTGCGAAAGCCATCGAAGACTGGGCGCTGCTTAACGCAAACCTCAGTTTCGAACGTCTCGATCTCTATGGCATCAGCGCGGGCAAGGTGCGAGTACGCACCAATGAGCTCATGGCCGCCGTCAAGGGCCTAAGCCGTGAACAGGCATTCCAGACCGCTACGATGGAAGAGGCGCGGGTCGCTTTGGATCGGGTGGGCGAACAGGGCATTGGGACTGCCGCCGATCTGGCGCGGGTCGCAGCGCAAACCCAGAACGTCAAGACGCTATTCGGCGAGGTCATCGTTTCCGCTCTCGAGGTGAGCGGGGCGTTTGGCACGGTATCCAAGGCGCTCACGGCTCTCCGCGAAAACCTGGAGCGCGGCCAAACAGTCCAGGAGCTACAGCAGGATCTAAAAGATCTCAGGGCTACTGGCGATATAACGGGCGAGCAATTCGACACGCTGCGGAGCCAAGCCAATGCGTTGCAGCTACAGCTCCGCCGGGGCCGCATCGACGCTGAGGAGTTCGCTGCGGGGCTCAAAGGGATTGAGAACGCGATAGCCGCCATTACGGAGCTCCCGCCTCCCCAGGCCCTCGAGGAGTTCGTGGCTGGGCTCGATTTCAGCAAGGCAAAAGATGAGATTACCGGCTTTGCACGGCAGTCTCAAGTCGCCTTCGACACGTTCGAGCGCGACATGCGCGAGCTGTCTGCCCTCATGGGCAAGACAGACCTTGCCGCTGCGCTAGAGGATGCTCTAGATGCCGAGGCAATAGGCGACGCCATCCGCGACATGGGCGTGCGCGCTGCTCAGATCATGGAGGACATTCAGGCCGACTTTGCCGCCATCACGGAGCAAGGCGCGGACCAGCGGCGCGAGATTCTGTTCTCGCACAACCTCGCCCAGCTAGAGGCGCAAGCGCGATTCGACAACGAGTTCGCGGCGCTGACAGCGGCCGGACGCACAGAGGACGCCAACAACCTGGCCGCGAGCTTCGACGATCAGCGGGCGTTGACCGATCGCCAGCTCGCCATCCGGCTACAGTTGCAAGAGCGGTCTATTCTCCGCGAGAAGATCGTCCAGGCCAAAGCCTATATCGCCGAACTGACACAGCAGGGCGACCAGATACGGCGCGTGTTTGCCACAGAGCTCGCCGCGTCCGAGTCGTTCCAAAAGCTCGAGATCCTGACGCAGCAGGCCATCCTCGACGCGATATTCGAGGGCGGGTCAGCACAGCTACAGCTCGAAGCGTCGATGGCCGAAGCACGCCGCCAGATCAGCGCAGAGATCAGCGCGGGCATCATCACCGATGCCATCACTGCCCGCGAGGCCGTCGTGGCCGCTATCGGTGGCGACCTGGGCGCTGCCAAACGGGCCCTTGACGACCTGCAAGGCATCCTCGACGGTTGGAAACCCGAGCTCCCGCCTCTCCCCACCTTCGACCTTGGCGACGTTGGCGACGACGGTGCCGGGACAGATCGTCAGATAGCCGAGACCGTCACCAAGCCCCTGAGCCAGGCCGTCAACGAGATAGCCCGCGCCATCACAGCAGCCAAGGGCGCTATAGAGGATCTCATCGGGTTCGAGCTTGGCGAAGGTGTCGAGCAGGGATTCGATGAGCTGGGCCGGTTCGTCGCGTTGGGCATCACCAAGTTCCAGAGCTGGTTTGAGGATGACCCTGGCTTGGAACCTGCGCTCGACGCTATCAAGGACCTGTTTGGCCCGGTCGGTGAGCTGCTACAACTCCTCAGCATCGACGTGTCCAAGCTGGCCAGCTTCGCCGGCGACTTTCTGCCCGAGGCGGAGCGGTTCGTTTCTCAGATCCGCGACTTTACCGCGTTGGTCCAGCCGTGGCTTGCCGACATTGCCACGTTCTGGGGCGTCGAGGAGGTCGAGCTCTGGGCTGAGGCTGCCAAACACCTCAAGGCGTTTTTCGGCATCATGCCGGACCTCGCCAAGATCGACCCCGTAGAGGGGCCGGACTTTACGCGGGATGCCATTCGCTACATCTCACAGCTCCGCGAGTTTGGCGGCATCATCCAGCCATGGCTCGCCGCAGTCGTCGAGTTCTGGACTGTCGAGCGCGTCGAGGAGTGGGGCAAGGCGGCCCAGAGCCTCAAGAACTTTTTTGCTATCTTCCCCGACCTGTCCAAGATCCAGCCGGTCGAGGGAGAGACGTTCTCGGACGATGCGCTGCGCTACGTCTGGCAAGTCCGCGAGTTCGTCAAGTTCGTCAAGCCCTGGCTTGAGGACATCGTCCGTTGGTGGACGCCCGAGCTGGTCGCGCAATGGGGCGAGGCCGCACAGCAGGTTGCCAGGTTCTTTGACCTGATGCCCGATCTGAGTTTGGTTGCGCCGGTAGAGGCAACCACATTCACGGCGGACGCTGCGCGGTATGTCTGGCAAATCCGCGAGTTTGTCAAAAACCTCAAGCCATGGCTAGAGGATGTGGCCAGGTGGTGGACACCGGAGCGTGTCGAGGAGTGGGCTGATGTAGCGCAGAACCTCGCCAAGTTTTTCGATTTGATGCCCGACTTTTCGGTGGTCACGCCGTTCCCGGGCGATTTCAAGACGGCCTTCCGCGCCTTCGTGGCAAACATCGACATAGCCGCAACGGAGCTGATGCGCGAGCTAGAGCGGGTCCGTACCGGCCCGCTGGGCGACGTGCTAGAAGAGCTCGCCAAGACGGCAGACCAACTCGGGTCCGTGTTAGGCCTCCTCAGTCTCGCCAGCATGTTCGAGGATCTGCAGAGGGTCCGCAAGCTCAAAAAGGGCGAGCGGCGCACCGCATTGTCAAACGTCGTGGTTGTCTTTATCGAGCAGCTCAAGCGCGCCAGCGAACAGCTCAAAAAGGCGTTGCCAGAGATCGAGAAGATTTGGGACGGGATGCTCGACAAAGCGATCGTGTTCGCCGAGAAGATTGCGGCTTTCTTTACAGCTATACGCGATGCGATTGTGGCGGGCGGCGACATCGTGCGCGAGACAGACTTTGACGTGGATGCTATCATGCGGCAGATTAACCTGCTGGCCACGCTGGGCACGCGGGTCGCGGCTGTGCAGTTCCCGTCTTTGGTCCCGGTAGGTGCTGACCCATCTATGCCCGTGATGCCTGTACTCGCAGGTGAGCGGCGCGAGCCCAGGGACGGACGCGGCGAGCTCTCAGGCCACGCCGTGCTAAACGTGCGGCTCATAGGGGACATACGCGCCGAGGTCGCCAGACAGATGCGCGGCCTAGAAATCCGTCTCATCGACCAGGCTGCCGGCGATACGGCACGGGGGCGCTGAATGCAGTGGATCAAGTGGAACGGCAATTTACTCTGGCAGGTCAACGGCGGGACGCCTACGCGAGACCTGCAGGTCGACATGGGCACCGGCTGGCCACGGCGCGACATCGTCATCGAAACGCAGGGCAACCGCTACGCCAACTCGTTTCGGGGCGTGCGGTCATTCGACAAGGTCGTGACAACCGAACTCGTCATCGCGCCCATCTATGAGCCTATCAAGCGAAACATGGAGGCGGAGTATAGGCAGTGGGAAAACTGGCACAACGAGTTTATCGGCCTGGCGCCGCTACAGGTCATGATGGAGGGCGGGACCCTCCTGGAGCTCGACGCTATCGCGCATACGCCTATCTGGCGCGACATGGGCTACAGCGCCAAGCGCGTCACGCAATCCTGGACCTCGCCGAGCAAATACTGGCGGTCGGTCACGGAAAATAGCAAGGCGGGGGCGTTCAACGGTGCGGTCCCCGTCGCGATTTCATGCACCAACGCGGGCACGGTGCCCGCATGGTTGCGCATCGACATCACCGGCGTGGTCGATACGCCCAAGCTCCAGGTTGGGGACCACGTGATTGAGCTTCGCCTCGATATGACGCACGCGAACGACAACCTGGCCATCGTTTGTACGCCACCGGCGACCGTGATCTTTACCCCCAACGGCGGCCCGGCTGAGGCGGCCTTTGGCTATCACACGAGCGTGAGCACGTTCACCCTCTTCCAACTGCCAGCAGGCGCCACAACCGATGTGATTCTCACGGCATCATCCGGCACGGCGACGGCAACGCTCTACTGGTACGACTGGTATGGGACAAACTGATATGACATGGCGCCCCTACCGCTGGGATGACTACAACATAGACCTCGTTGACAGCAGCCTCGTGACCATCGGCCACCTCAACGAGGCGCACATGCTAGCCTACGATTGGTCGTCATTCGGCCATGGCAAAGCCGTCCTAGCGCTGCACAAGGACAGCCAACAGGCGTTGACATTACTGGGAGAAGAGCAGTTCTATATCAAGGTCATCCGCGCCGGCGTGCATGTCCGTGATTTCATGATTGCGAAAGATGACCACGGGTACACGGTGGATAACCAAGACGTCGACGAATTTATCAAGCTCATCCTGAGCCCGCTGGATATGTTTTTCGCTCAGGACTTTTGCCAGCCCGAGACATCCGCGGAGACATTCGAGACGCCCAGCCTGGCCATCGACGATGCGTTCAAGTGGATCGTCGACCACACCTTCGGCCCCAACGCGTTCAACAGTTTCGGAGGGGCCAATCGCACGCGAACCGGCTTGACTATCGCTGCCGATCTTGGGGACCACCCGACCACGCAGGTCATCGATGTCTGCGACAAGATGAACGTCTTTGAGTTCCTGCAACGGTTCGGGCCGAACTGGGATGTCGACTGGCGGCTGCGCCTCGAGATCACATCTGGCAAACAGAACCAGATGGTTTTCGAGACGTTCTACCCGCGCAGGGGGCTCGATAAAACCGAATCCAACTATGTCACGCGCATACCCGTGCTCATAAACGACGCGTCGGCCAACGTGCCGCGCGCGCGCAAGTTCCGCGAAACCGCAAGCATGGTCAACGTGTGGGTCAAGGAGGATCTGAGCGGCGAGACCGCGGACGCAGCCAGCGTCGCCGCATGGGGCCGTCGTGCTGCGCGGGCCGCTACCAACGTGAGCGACAAACTCGATACCCTCATCGCCAACAAGGGAATCGAGGAGGGGCAAGAGTACGGGTTCCACCCGTCTGAGCAGTGCCAGCTCGGCGAGAATGACAACTTTGTGGTCGGCGACCTGGTCACGGTAGGCAACGCCCATGTCGGCATCGCCGCCAGCGACCAGCCGATCAAAGGCGCGCTCATCGAAATCGCGGAGACCGGCGAGGAGACCATCAGCCTTACGTTCGGGGAGTACGAGAAAACCCTGGGGGACAAGATCGACGAAGCGGGCGGCGGTGGCAGCGATGAATACTACCCCGATCCCCTGCATGGTTTGCACGACAACTCGGATGTCTGGGTGCCATTGAGCAACGACGATTTCCGTATCTGGATCAAGCTCGCGTGTGTCGACGGCTCGCTCACAATCGTTGGGGACTATGCCACGAACACCATCACGTTTTCGGTGGTGCCCTCAGAGGTTTGCTACTGGGACCGCAACGTCAACGATGCGGAGGTATTCACGGCCACAGCCAACGACGACGTGGTGTCCAACGCTGGCACGGGCACCATCGGACAGAGTGACGACCGCTGGGACGGTGGCTGGTTTGAGGCGCTCAACGTCGCCGGGACCATCACGCTGGCCAACGGGGCTATCACCGTACCAAACGACGACGTGATGCTGGCCGCCACGACGGACGATCTGCTACTCAACGCAGCCGGCGACGTCGTTCTGACCGCTGGCGGCAACATCCTTTTCGCGCCCGGCGGCGGCGGTTCTGCGCTTGTACACACCGATGCGGCGCTATACCCATTCGCAGACGAGGGACTAACGTCTGGCTTGGCGCTTAGGCGGTGGTCAACCGGCTTTTTCGTTGAGGGGGATTTTGAGGGCGACGTCACGATAGGCGCAGCAAAGGGCCTCGTCTATTCTGTCGTGACGGCGGGTAAGATCCTCGTCGCCGATGGCACCCGCTACGTTCCCGCAGACCTGGACAGCATCGCGGGGCACTGGACCGTCGCCGCAGGGACAATTCGCACGACGGTGGCGAACAAAAACGTCATCCCAAGCGCCGGGACAGGCACCATCGGCGTGACCGCAGACCGCTGGGACGGCGGCTTTTTCGAGGCCCTGGCAGTCACAGGCACGATCACGATGGCCGGCGGGACGATCTCTAGCCCGAACAACGACCTGCGCATCTCTGCCGTGACAGACGACCTTGAGGTGGACGCGGCCGGCGAGATTCGGTTCACGGCGGGGTCCAGCATGTCGTGGAGCCCTCTCAGCACTCTCGAGATGTTTCTACATGCCACCGCATTGTACCCGAACACGAATCTCACGGGGTTAGACCTCGGTTTGAGCTCGCGCAGATGGGGAAAGCTCTGGATAGACGACATCGACGCTGACGGCAGCATCATCATGGACACTGGCGAAACGGTGGACGGCGTGGACGTTTCAGCGCACACGCACGGCCTGGCCTATACCGGGACCGCGAGCGCCAATGCAAACGTGAACACGCTATCGGGCATTACGTCGAGTTGGGACGTGGCCGCCTACCCAACGACGACCGCATCCAACCCGGTACGCGATAGTGGGGGGACAGAGGTGTATCTGCGCACATTCGCAAGTGCAGCGGACGCAGCCAACGACGTAAACCCGACTGGCGAGAAGGGCTACATCGGCTCTACGCCGCACCACCATGCCCTAAAAGGCACGTCTGGATTCGGCACCATCCTGGCAACAGCGATAGCAGACGCGCACACGCACCTCTACGACAAGACGAACACGCCAACCGGAGCACCAAGCTAGAAAGGGAGAGGAATGAAGATCGAGACGACCATTGAAAAGGCCCTGATGATTGCGTTGGCAACACGCATCGCACCCGGGAACGTCGCGCAGCGAGTCATTCGGAAAGAAGCGCGCGGGCGCATTGCGTCGCAGACGGAACATGCCGTCGACAAAGCAGGCATCAAACCGCTGGACGGTGGCGGCTTCTCATTGCCCAAGGGCATCACGGAAGAGGAGCGCTGCTACCCAGTGACGCTAGAGTTGACCCTGGAGCAGATACTTGAAATCGGCGACGCGGTTGGCATGGCTGTCTGGGGACCGCTGAAAGAGAGGCAGGAAGACACACTCTTGGAGCTGCCCGCCGATCTGACATCCTGGACGGCGCAGGCGAGGGCACAGCAAACCCTCGCGCGCATTCCCAAGAAAGCGCGGCGTGCTGCTCTCAAGGCACTGGAGGGCGACGATGATAGTAAGTGAGGCGGTCAAGCTGCGCGCGGTTTTGCACACGCTCTCGATAGAGATGCAGCGCACGCGAGACCTGGCAATAGAGGCCGAAGCTCTCTGGGCAGAGTTCGGGGACCCAGCCCCCGTGACGCTATTCACAGACGCCGAGCGTGCCCAGTTCGTTGCCCTGCAAACCAAGGCACAACTGAGACGCGACCAGCTCGACGCGCGGACGGTAGGAGAATGACCACCCGCGTCGCCCTCCTGGCCGCCGTCCTGCTCGTGGCGATCGCGCCCCAGGCCCTCGCGTCGACTTTGGTGTTCGGCATTGTGCAAGACGAAAACTACCTTGCGGTCAATGGCGGCGACGTGTGGCTGGAGCGCAAATGGGGCCAAAACTGGCTCATAGCGCCCTGCTGCGAGAAACATCCGATGGAGGGGCACGCCTTTCAGTTCGACGTGCCGCAACCTGGGCGATACCGCGTGATGTACGCAAAGCGCGGTTACGTGGTCGAATGGATCCGCTACGAGAAGTTCGACCTTGCGTCACCGCCCACCACTGACATCCAGATCAACGTCAAGCGCGAGGTCGTGCCAACGGCCACAGCCACGCCCGCGGTGGCCCTGACGGCGACGCCAATTGTGGAGCCCAGCGCCACGCCGTCCGGTTGGACAGCGCCGTATGCCGTGGTATCATGGTTCGGCAACTGGAGTTATGGTACGGACGCGCTGAAAAGCCAGGCACCAGGCCCAGGGTTCATGCAGATTTCTGAGACGTGGCAGTGGGCTATCGTCGACAAGGCGCGGCAGTTGCAAGGCGCGCCACTCGAGAGCCTGCTGGACGTCCGGGACGACCCGCGCTGGCTCGCGGGGGCATCGATGGGACTGGGCTCGCAAGAGACGCCGGGCTTTGACATAGGCCCCTACATGGCCATGGGCTTTTCCCAGGCCATAGTTGCACGAGAGAGGTAAACATGAAAGAGCACTGGACGAACTTTTTGCTGGCCCTGATCTTTGTGGTGCTGGTAGGTATCTTCATCAATGTCGCGCTCCCGCAACCGCCCGACGCTCCGATGATTATGAGCGCCGTCGCGCCCTACCAGGGCAATGCAGCAGACGGCGTGACGACGACCGTCAACTCTATGCTTGTGGGCGGCAAGACCTACACGGACGGGGCGCAGTCGTTCCGCACCGACACGGAAGGCGCGCTTTATATCATACCTGCAGGCCCGTCTACCGTGACGCTCTCGGCTGGTGATCCGCTGCCAATCACTGGCACAATCGGCACGATCGTTGGGGTTGTGGATGTCGACGCGACAGGCCAGGGAGACGTGCCGATCACCCTCGACGGCGAGCAAATCACGGTTGCCGACATCGTCACGGGCGAGGTAGACATCGGCACGGTCATCAACGTGGTCGACGTTGACGCCACCGGCCAGGGCGACCTGCCTATGGTGCCGTTTGCGCCCATCACTGAGATCCCTGTCACTGAGATCATCGGCATAGACGAGCAGGTGGACCAGTTCGAGTATAGCGCTGCTACGGAGCTTGCGTTTGGATCCACGGTCTCAGGGGAGCTCTTGAATGCCACGGTGCCCATATCGGGCCTTTTGACGGAAGCGGGGACGCTGCTGATCTTTGACGCCGACCCGAGCGTGTCGCTGGCAGACGCCAATCTCGCGACGGCCTCGTGGGCGCTGGCCATCGGCAAGGTCGATATCGCTGCCGGGGACTGGTATGAAGAGGACTCGGGCGGTACTGGCGCCGTGGCCACGTTCGCGGAACCGATCGCGTTCCACGCGGTGTCGAGTCTCTGGATAGTCTATTACCATGAGGGTGCGACGCAGTGGAACAGCTTGGCTGGTGACAACGAGTCGTTGAGCTTCCAGGCCGAGCTCCGTCTTGACAGCTAGGAGGTAGCGCATGAAACGCATCCTTGCAACACTACTCCTAATCCTGCTGCTCGTGTTGCCGGTCTCGGCGCACGGGCCGCAGATCCGTTCCGCGTCGCACCGCAACCGCCTCGGCGGGTTGCCCACGGTGGCCTACGATTCCAACGCCGTGACGTTCACGGCCGGCATGGGCAAGCGCACCGGGCCGGGCCCGTTTGCGGCTGCGCCGATTGTGCAGGGCAAGTGGGACGGGACGGGGACGCCGGACAGCGCGAGGTTCTCGCGTGGTGCTGGCGTTGTCGCCCCTACGTGGTACGCCAACTTTGACCAAACGCAGGGCTCTATTGTGTTTTGGGTTACGCCCGAATGGGATGGTGACGACGGCCTTGTTCATGCGTTAAGCCCGTGGGCTACCAACTGGATGAGCCTGGACAAGACCGCCGCCGGGCTCCTGGGGCTACGGATAGCCAATATCACGGGGCCGCTACATTCTGTGGACGTTTCGGCATGGACTGCTGGCACCACATACTGTATCGTGGCCCGTTGGGATGCGACCAACACACTAGACGGCGCGAATAGAATTTCTATTTCTATTGATGATGTCCACAGCTTCGGACGGGACGCAAA
>SDBV01008427.1_pt1 | contig 13918 bp, 11 predicted proteins | sample 2277081 | NCBI WGS metagenome assembly SDBV01 (sample SAMN10402039, study PRJNA504765) | marine sediment metagenome | isolation source: marine sediment core GS10_PC15, 223 cmbsf | place: Arctic Ocean: Southern Knipovich Ridge | collected 2010 | reverse complement strand
TCATGAAAAAATCGAGCGTTTTTTTCACTATCTTTCTTGTTGTCGTTCTTTTGCTTCCTCTTACCGCGGTGTTTGGAGGAGGGAAAGGCGAGGAAGCCGAGGGTGACAGCAAGTATCCGAACCGGCCGATCCAATGGATCGTCCCATGGGGAGAGGATAACGAGTCCGTGGCTATGGGTCGGATTCTCGCCGATGAGATGGGAAAGATCCTAGGGGTTAATATCGTTGTCTCGGCCATGCCCGGAGGCTCCGGCTCCAAGGCACTCCACCACGTTCTCTCTAAGCCGTCTGATGGTTACATACTTCTCGACGGCTGGGTTGCGCCGCTGATCTTCGTTGTTCTCAACCGACCGGACATCGGCTACACTCATGACGATTTCGAGCCGATCGGTCACATCGCCTTCATGCCGTTCACCCTTGTTGTACGCGAAGACGACGACCGCTTCGAGACATTGGACAAGTTCGTTGAGTACGGCCGCGCCAATCCCGGTAAGATGACCTTCAACGCAACGGGCGCCATCAGCGTTCCGCATGCCGTCATGGCCACCTTTCTCAAGAAGGCCGGTGTCGACGCAAAAGGTGTGCCCTATCCGGGTCTGGGTGCCGGAATCAAGGACTTCCTAGGTGGTACACTGGATTTCAGTATCGGTAACTTCTGGGTGATCAAAACCTATGGGAAAGAGACAAAGACCCTTTGTGTGTTTATGGATGAGCGTCATCCGTGGTTTCCGGATCTTCCGACAGCCAAGGAGCTCGGATACGATCCTGGCTTCGGCAATTCCGGCATGGGCTGGGACACTCTCATTGTGAAAAAGGGAACACCGGAGCCGATATTAAGGAAGCTTCGCGATGCCTACAAGCAGGCCGCCACGAACCCAGCCGTCATCAAGAGGCTGAGGGACATGAACTTCTGGCTCAACTACAAGGATCCAGAGGAGGCCAAGCAGCTGTGGATCGACAGCTATAACAACCTCGAAGAGGGCGTAACCGTCCTTAAAGAAAAGACCCAGTAGAAAAGAGAGCCTTAACACAAAAGGTACTCATTTGGTAATCATACCGTCCGTTCCCGTCTGGTCGATAAAGGATGGGGACGGACGTTTCTATCCGGGACGAGTATCCACGTAAGATTCAAAAAAGACGAAAAGTTAGCAGTAAGCTATTTGGGAATCTGCTTCGGGAATAGGTGTGAAGGGGGAGAAGCTCAGAGTGGTAGCTGCGTGACAATATTGATCTAAAAGGAGTCAGCCACTGGAGGTACGGTCCAAGCAAAATCTGAAAAAGAAGATCGCGGATAGTAAGAAGGTCATACGCGATGCTTTCGAGCGTTTTGATACCATGGTAGTGGCTACGGCGTGGACAGGCGGTAAGGACAGCACCCTCGTGCTCTGGCTTATTAAGCAGGTCTGCGACGAGGAAGGACTGCCTATGCCGCGTTGCTTCTGCATAGACGAAGGCGACATGTTCGACGAAGTGCGTGAGTTCCTGGAGCGGGTTGGTAGGGAGTGGAATATCGCTGTGGATATCATTCACAATAACGATGTCTCCGCTGCGGCGGGAGGTAAGCTCGGCGCCATGGTGAAGGTGAAGGCCCTGAATAAGAGGAACCGGCAGGAAATCGAGCGACTTGGCTACGAGGAAGAGCAGTTTCCCTACGAGCCGGAGTCGTTTGTGGGAAACCATCTTATGAAAACAGTGACCCTTAACATATATCTCGAAGAGAAGAGTTTGCAGGGCTTCTTTGAAGGGATCCGATGGGATGAGCAGGAGTCGCGGGCAAACGAAAAGTACTTTAGTCCGCGTCCCGCCACAGCCTACAGCCCCGACCATATGAGAATCTTCCCCATACTGCACTTCCTCGAGAGGGAGATATGGGAGACCCACTTTGCATTCGATATACCTGTCTGCAGCCTCTACGAGAAGGGATACCGCTCCCTGGGAGCCCGGATTACGACAATGAAGGAATCGGATGTCCCCGCCTGGGATCAGGACCTGGAGAATACCTACGAGCGCGGTGGGAGACGTCAGGACAAGGAGCATCTAATGAAGAGGCTGCGCGAGTTGGGCTACATGTAGAGCCGTATGGAATAAGGGGAAACGACCATGAAAACAATATACGATACACCTGAGGAGCGTTACGGTGTTCTCGATTTTCCCTGCGGAGCCGAGCGCTTGGCCAACGGTGATACCCTGATCGCCGATGCCGGTGACGAGATCCGCCGGGGGAGCGAGATCATCCAGGTAGATCGCAACGGGCAGATCGTGTGGAGCTATACGGAGAATCTGATCTTCGCCCACAGTGCGCAGAGGTTGCCGAATGGGAACACCTTAATAACTGATACGACCCACAACCGGGTGATCGAGGTTACCTACGAGAAGGAGGTAGTATTCGACAGCAACTTGTGGGGAGGTGGCACCGGAAAGCTTTCTGATGGGTCCCATCTGAGCTACCCGAACGACGCCCATGTAATGAGCGACGGTAACTTGATTATCACCGATCGAAACAACGACCGCTGTGTTATCGCAGACAAGGCGGGAAAGATGCTGTGGCAGTATAGTGAAGGAATAAAGCACCCGCACAACGCCGATCCCCTGCCGAATGGAAACGTCATCATCGCTGATTCGGATCAGAACAGGATCATAGAGGTAAACCGCGATAAGAGGATTGTCTGGTCGTATGGAGACAAGGAGGGGCATGAGAAGCTCGCCTGGCCGCGGGACGCCGATAGGCTCGAAAACGGAAACACGCTAATATGCGACTCGAAGAATTCCCGCGTGTTCGAGGTCGATCCGAAAGGTAAGCTCGTTTGGAACTTTGTCCTGCCCTACTTTGCGAATGTGTACGATGCCGATCCGCTTCCCAACGGAAATGTGTTGATCGTCGATCAGCAGCACCAGAGGATTCTCGAGGTTGACCGCTTTGGAGGGGTGCAGTGGGTCTTCCGCAACTACAGGCCCGCCCTCGTTGTGCAGCCGCGACTGACCAACGGCTTCTTCAAGAGACGTGATAAGAGAGACGAACCTGAGGGCTGGGTCCTTCTAACCCGGACGTCGGAGGGGGGCGGGAAGATCATCTGGTCTGAGGGCGAGCAGGGAAAGACCTGTGTCGGAATGGAATACGACCGATCCGCCATGCTCTGCCTCTTTCAGCTCGTTGCTGTCAAGCCCGGGCAAACGTACAGGCTGGGGGCAACGTTCAAAGCGGAGGGACTGGAAGAGGGGGCAATTGCCTGCCTCCAGTTTGCCTTCCGGGATCGATACGGCGGGCTTTTCGAGGATGTGCTGGACTCCCCGAAGGGAACCCTGTACGAGGGTTCAACGGACTGGGTAGAGGACTCCGTGGAGGCTCTAGCTCCGGAGGAGGCAACGGCAGTGGAGATCCGCATCCTCATGACCGGCCGTGGGCGGGTCTGGATTCGCCAGGTCATGATGATAGAGGGATAGGACCAAAGGGCCTCTTACGAAGCCTGAGAGATTGACAGAGGAGGTTGAGACAATATGGATGATTAAGAAAGCAAAGGTTATCTGGCTGGGCCATGCTTCGATTTTGGTAAGCACGGGTGAGCATCAGATATTCTTCGATCCCTGGATCGAGGACAATCCCAAGTGCGACATGAAACTGGCGGATATAAAAAAGGCGACTGCCGTGTGCGTTACCCACGGGCACAACGACCATATCGGCGATTCATTGGAGATAGTCAAGAAGACGGGGGCAACGCTTCTCTGCAGCCCGGAGATCGGTATCTACGCCGACAAGAAAGGAATCGGGTACGACAAGGGCTCCTATCCGATGAATATTGGTGGAAGTTGGAAAACAGATGATTTTACTATCACCATGGTGCGGGCCGATCACACCTCCGATATCCTCGGTGAGGAGTTCAAGAAGGACGGAACGGTCATTCCTGGATCAGGTTGCAGCGGATACGTGCTGGAGATTACCGACGGGCCCTGCATCTACTACACGGGAGACTCCAATGTGTTTCTGGACATGGCCGTTATACGGGAACTCTACGCGCCGGAACTTGCTGTTTGCACGGCTGGAGGAAAGTACAACATGGGCTACCGAGAGGCCGCCTATGCCGCCGCTTTGATCTCGCCGAGGTATATGATTCCGGTTCATCACGGAACATTCGACGATCAGATGCTCGATATGGATAAACTGCGCGCCGCCATGAAGGTACGGGCTCCGAAGGTCAAGTTGGTGATGATCGCTCCTGGAGAGAGCTTTGAGATCGAGTAAAGCCAGGCCGACCGAAGGCGATACGCTCTACAATAATACGTGTTTTTTAAGTGATCGGCGGTTGTCGTCGGAAGGTCAATACACAAGGAGGAGAAGACCATGATTGAGTTGAAGATCTATGTGGAGCCCTTCGCCGGCAAGGAAAAGGAGCTCGAGATGACATTTCGGGATGTCTTCGTCCCGGCCATTTTGGTCCAGGAGGGATTCGTACGAGTGGAGCTTTTGAAGGCGCGGGATGCCTTTAGGGAGTACCATTTAAGCCTCGTCTTCGAAAGCGAGGAGCTCAGGCTGAAATGGGTTGCATCGGAGGAGCATCAAGACGCCTTTCCCAGGATCGCGGCTCTCTGCGGGCGCGTTTCCTGGTCCGGTTTCGATGTCATCGATCAGAAGGAAATGAGCTGATGCGGCCTGAGGTTGCTCTGATAAAGACGGAGGATGTGAAGGCCGGACTGGCCGAGGCGTGGCGGCTTCTCGACGGCTTTTTCACCGGGCTCGCGAAGGGGGATACGGTGCTGATCAAGCCGAACTGCACCTGCGCAAGGCCCCCGGAAACGGGCGCGGGTTCCGACATGCGGATTGTCCGGGAGCTGGCCAGTCTGGCGCTTTCCGAGGGAGCTTCTGCAGTCCTTGTGGCCGAAGGGATGGGCTCCGGAGACAACTCTCTTGATGAGGTGAGGGGGATCGACGAGCTCAGGGCGATGGGTGGTGTTCGGGTCATAGATCTAAACGATGAGCAGACGCGGGATATTCCCGTCTCGAATCCTCTGCAGGTGGATGGCTTTGCAGTGCCTAAGGTGGTGCTCGAATGCGACTTTCTCGTCAACCTGGCCAAGCTCAAGGTACACCCCCAGGCGGGATTCAGCCTCGCGTTTAAGAATTTGATGGGAGCCCTCCCGGGACGCTCGTACCGCGATCCGGAGGAGGCGAGGCGTCAGGGCTATCTTACCCCCATAATTCCCGGAGGGGGCAAGAAGGTGTTTCACGATCTGGCGCGGGACCGGGGACAGGAGTGCATGCAGAATGCTTTGGTTGATCTCAACACGGTGATCCGTTCGCAGCTTACGGTGATAGACGGGCTCTATGGCATGGAGGGACCGGGATCACCAGCGAGGGGAAAACCGGTGAAGATGGATCTTCTGATAGTGAGCACGGACATCGTGGCGGCCGAGGCCGTAGGTGCGGCCGTGATGGGATTCGATCCGGCTGAGATCCCCTATCTCGAGAGAGCGGTGAAGAAGGGCCTTGGAAGCACGTACCGTCTGAATGAAATCACGGTCAAGGGGGAGCGCATCGATGCGGTCAGGCGTACATTCGAGTCGGCCAGCGCAGCAGCCGTGTGGGCTTGACGATAATCAGCGCCAGTCAGGAAACGGTGAATTTAAGATGCGAAACAGTATGAGATTCAACGGAAAAGTGGTTCTGGTTACGGGAGCCGGTAGAGGAATCGGATGGGAAATCGCTCGTGGCTTTGCAGAGGCGGGAGCCTCGGTTGCCTTGATCGATATCGATGATAGGTCGATGCATGAGAGGCTCTGTGAGCTCGAGAGAGGCAACACCAGGGCGATTGCCGTACCAGCCGATGTAGCGGACAACTCGCAGGTACAGGCCGCGGTGCGCGAAGTAATCGATCGTTTGGGCGATCTCCATATTCTTGTCAACAACGCAGCCATCTTCAGCTCCACACCTCTTCTTGAGATCAAACAGGAGGAGTGGAACAGGGTCATGGCCGTAAACGTGAGGGGTATGCTCAACTGCGCCCAGGCTGCGGTTAGGCATATGATGAACGGCGAGGGAGGGAGGATCGTTAACCTGGCCTCGCTGGCCGGAAAGAGGGGGAGAACGATTTTCGGCGATCCCGGGGAGTCGACATGGGCGGCTTATGCGGTGTCCAAGGCATCAATCATCGCCCTGACCAAGGCCATGGCCTATGAATGGGCTCCCCATCATATTTACGTAAACGCTGTTGCACCGGGTCTCATTGACGTAGGCCAGCTGGAGGAGGGACAGAAAGAGAGGATGGCCGCCAGAATCCCCGTGGGGCGAGTGGGCGGAGCCGGGGATGTGGCCTCCGCCGTGCTCTTTCTTGCAGCGGAGGAAAACAGCTACATCACGGGAGAGGTGTTGGATGTAAACGGCGGCGTGGAGATGGACTAGGCAATCCGGACGACTCGTGCGTATTTGCCTTATTTACACGTAGAGATACAATCAAGATCTGAGAACAGAAAGAAGATTACTGATTAATAAAGGAGCAGAAATGGAATCGGAGAAAATGAATCTCATTGCGGCCGGGTTCATGTTTCTTCTGGCCGTTTTTGTTATCTATCTCACCTTGACTCAATTCGTCACTGAGCAAGCAGTGGGTGGTGGTCCCTTTGCCAATTCGGCCTTCTATCCTCAAGTAATCGCCGGGGTGATTATCTTTCTTTCTGTTATCCTGGCTGTCTCAATGCTCATAAAGATAAAGAGGGCCGCGCAGCAGCACCCTTTTACTGAGGATGAACCGGTTTCCGAGGAACAAACAATTCCGATGGAGGTACCGGAGCCGGAAGGAGAAGGGGTGCCACCGGTGGATGTGGCGGACAAACCGTCGAAGCTTATGATTCTGATGGTAGCCGCTGTGCTCGTTATCTACACGATCCTGCTGGAACTCTTAGGATACTGGCTTACGACGCCTATCTTCATGGTGGTTCTCTTCAGGGTGCTCAAAGTGAAGAACTGGATTTCTACGATTGTTCTGGCGCTTGCCTCGACCGCGGTTCTCTACTTGTTTTTCTCGGAGATCCTTGAGGTGGTACTGCCCTACGGACGGTTGGGTCTTTTCGGTTAGTCGCTTCAGGCGCAGTTAAGGAGGAATCACACGATGTATGCATTCATTCAGGGAGGAATTGAGACCTTTCTCAACTTTCAGGCAATCTTTCTAACCGGAGTCGGCGTTTTCCTCGGAATAATCATCGGGGTTCTTCCGGGGATCGGCCCTCTCCTTGGTGTTATCCTAATGATCCCGGTGATCATCCATCTAGCACCGGTGACCGGAATCGCCCTTCTCATTGGGGTTTACGTGGGGGGGTCCTGTGGGGGAGCAATCACCGCCATTCTACTGAGGATACCAGGCACTCCCATTGCTGCAGCGACGCTCCTCGACGGCTACCCCCTCGCCCAGAAAGGAAAGAGCTCTCTGGCTATTGGTATCGCCATTGTTGCCTCCTCCCTTGGAGGTCTCATAGGGGGCATTTTTCTCATCTTTACCTCGCCGCTGCTGGCCAGTGTTGCGCTGAAGTTCGGGCCTCCGGAGTACGTGGCCCTGGCAGTCACGGGCCTGGTTGCAATGGCTGTTGTGGCTCGCGAGTCAACCATCAAAGGCCTACTGGGTGCCTGTATCGGGCTTCTGGTGGCGGCGATGGGAACTGATCCCTTCACCGGATACGACCGTTTCACCTTTGGTCAACCCAACCTCATGGGAGGAATCCGTCTGGTTGCGTTACTGGTAGGGCTTTTCGCTATCTCCGAGATGTTCTTTCAGATGGAGAAAGGAGGACTCAATCGCAAGTCCGAGATCAAGATATTCAAGCCATCGTTCGAAGTCGTGCCGATCGTTCTGAAGAACTTTGTGACCCTCATCCGGTCGAGTATGATAGGAAGCTTCATAGGCGCTGTTCCGGGCACCGGAGGTGTCGCATCGAGCTTCGTCAGCTACGCCATGGCCAAGGCAAACTCCAGCAAGCCGGAAGAGTTCGGCACGGGAAAGCCGGAGGGAATCATTGCCGCGGAGGCGGCGAACAACGCTTGCTGCGGCGGAGCACTCATTCCTACTATGGCTCTCGGCATTCCGGGGGATCCCATCACGGCGGTTCTCCTCGGAGCCTTGATCGTCCTGGGATTGCTTCCTGGGCCTCGTCTCTTTGAGGACAGCCCGAATATCGTCGGCGGAGTTTTCTTCGCATACATAACCTCCAACGTCTTTCTCTTCTTCATAGGTCTTCTTTTCATACCATTGTTCGTATCAATCCTGAAGATTCGAATGAATCGGCTCATCCCGAACATTCTGCTGCTTTCCTTCATAGGCACTTACGCCGTGCAGTCCTCGCTTTTCGATGTGTGGAGCATGTGGGTGTTCGGATTGGTGGGCTATGTGATGAGGAAGTTTCGTTTTCCTCTGGCCCCGCTCGTCATTGCACGGGTTCTAGGTCCGATACTGGAGCCGGCCTTCAGGCGCTCGCTGATCATGACAGACGGCAGCTTCATAATCTTTGTGCAGCGACCGATCACCTTCGGGATACTCTGTTTCGACGTGGTTCTGCTGGTATGGACTTCGCTCTCGGCCAGGCAAAAGAAAAAAATCGGCAATTTCGTCAATAAGCTGGTAGGCATCAATAAAAAAGGCAAGGTGAGCGGGCCGGGATGAGGGCTGTCTTGGAAAAGTCCTTCTCCAAGCCTAAATGTGCTTGTCCGGGACAAACATGGCACTAACCTGACATAAAAACCAGGAGCGAGGTAGAACTAATGAAGTATAAAACCCTTTTCGCTCCTATCGAAATCGGAGGTATGCGTGTCAAGAACCGGATTGTCATGGCCCCAATGGGAACCAACTTCGAGAATGTCGACGGAAGTGTAAGTGAATCTCTGCTCGATTACTTCGAGGCGAGGGCCCGGGGTGGAGTCGGGCTCATCATATCTCCCTTCACCATGGTTAACGAGGAACAACGGACCGCTACCCTGGGCGTCTATTCGGATCGATTCGTTCCGGGGCTTAACCGTCTCTGCGAGCGCGTCCAGACCCATGGCGCGAAGTTCCTTCTACAGATTGCCCACCCGGGAGCAAAGGTGATGGGCTCATTGGCCGGGAGACAGTCAGTTGCGCCCTCCGCCTTCAAAAGCCCGATCTTCTGGCAGAAGCCCAGGGCGCTGACGACTCAAGAGATCGAACAGCTCATCGAAGAGTTCGCCCTTGCGGCGGTTCGGGCTCAGGCAGCCGGATTCGACGGTGTGGAAATACATGGTGCACACACCTATCTCATCGGTCAGTTCATCTCTCCGCACTCGAATCACCGCCAGGATGCTTATGGTGGCGATTTCGAACGCCGTATGGCCTTCCCCTCCGCGATCGTAGAGCGCATCAAGAAGCTCTGTGGGGACGAATGCGTCGTGGGTTTCAAGTTCAGCGCTCACGAGGAGCTCGAGGGCGGGGTCGCTGCTCCGCTAGCCAAACGGATAGCCGCATACATGGAGGAACGGGGAGTTCACTACATCCACGTGGCAACGACCTCTTCAATCCCGGGCCTACTCGAGGTTTCCTCGGAATTTCCCTCCAGCCCTTCTATCTACTCTCCCTTAGGAGTGTTGCTGCCTTTAGCTGAGGAGGTGAAGCGATCGGTAGCCATTCCAGTCATTGGAACCGGAGGTATCTCGGATCCGGAGTTTGCCGATCAAATCCTCCGAGAGGGAAAGGTGGATCTGGTGGCAACCGGCAGGGCTCAGATAGCCGATGCGCAATGGTCGGAGAGAGCACGTCGAGGGGAGCCGATTCGCTTCTGTATCAAATGCAACCTCTGTCACAAGCGCCTGTACAGCAAGAAGAGACTGAAGTGTTCGGTGAATCCAATCGTGGGGGAAGAACAGCGCTTTGAAATGAGGCCCGCTCTGGAGCGCAAGAAGGTCGTAGTCGTTGGCGGAGGACCGGCCGGAATGGAGGCGGCTCTCACCGCAAGCCGGAGAGGGCATGAGGTTGTGCTATTCGAAGCGAGCGAGAGGGTGGGGGGGAAAATGATCCCGGGCTCGGCACCGTTATTCAAGGCGGAGATCGGGAGACTTCTCGAGTACTACGAGCGTTCTTTAAAAGCAAGCGATGTTGATTTGAGGCTGGGAGTTGCCGTGGACCCGGTAGACGAATCGGCCGGGAAGTACCGGACAGCGATCGATGTAAAATCGTTGCTCGATGAGCAAGGACTCAATCTCGTGATCTGGGCCACCGGCGCCGAGCTCGCACCGCCGGAGGTTCCGATAAGCCGACAAAAGGGCATACGTACTGTGCTCGAGCTTTACGAGGGCAAGCCCGAGAAGCTCCCTGACGATATCGTCATCATCGGCGCTGGATTCGTAGGATGCGAGACGGCCTGGCATCTGGCTTCACTTGGTAAATCGGTGAGGATTGTCGACGCTATCAGCGAGGAAGAGATGCTCGCTGATGAGCATCCTACGAACCGTACGACGCTTCTCCGAATTCTGGGATCGGAGGGGGTCAGTATCCTGAATGACCGTGCCGTCGTGGCAATAGATGAGCGGGGGATTACAGTGCGGAGATCAGACGATGAAAAGGAGCACCTGTCGGCCGCCGAGATCATCATCGCTACCGGCTTCAGACCCAAAGCAGCGTTGGAGAAGCTTTCGGCCGGTTTGAGCGGCCAGGTCCGTTTCCGCGCCATAGGTGACTGCACTTTTCCGGGAAACCTCTACGACGCGATTCACGCAGGATTCAACGCTGGGTGGGAGGCATGACGAGCCATTATGAGCCCGCGAAAGGAATAAACCTATGAAGATTCTCGACGACGTATACCTTGTTGGTAGCGGTCAGATCGGGCTCTCTCACCCGTTCGACTGCCATGTCTATCTCATAGACGGAGGAGACGAGATCGCTCTTGTCGATAGCGGCGCGGGGCTTGGGATAAGGCAGATACTTGCAAACGTAAAGAGCCTGGGGATCGACGGTGAAAAAATTCGTAAGATTCTTCTTACCCATCATCATGCCGATCATTCGGGTGGCTGCGGGCGGCTTCTGGATAGACTCGATGCCCAGGTCTATCTAAACAGAGACGGCATTGGTTTCGTTGAGGAGGGCGACGAGGAGAGAATGGGGTTGACTGTGGCAAAACGAAGCGGTATCTATTCCCCCGACTACCACTACGAGCCTTTTTCGGTCGCGCGACCGCTGCAGGACGGAGATACCGTGCTTGTGGGAAGGCACACGCTCAGGGCGCATCATGTTCCGGGGCATAGCCCTGATTCGACTTGTTTCCTCATGGATACAGGGGCCGTTACGGCGCTCTTTTCTGGTGATGTAGTGTCCTTCGAGGGGCGAATAGGGCTGCTCAACCGATCGGGCTCGAACCTCGAAGACTATAGGAATAGCTTCGGGAGGATCGCTTCGCTCGAATTTGACTCTCTTCTCCCCGGTCACGGGCTCTTTGTGGCGCGTGGGGGGAGAAGGCATGTAGAGCAGGCTGATGCGGCGCTGAAGAAGCTTCAGCCTCCGCCCAACTTCATCTGAGACGGTCGGTGCAGTACCACAAGATATTCGGTCTCTTCATTTGCAATCCTCCAATTCTCAAATTATATGCAATGACCGTCGTTTATTCTGTAAGGTAGATCGGCGAGCTCCACGCAATGTTACCGTCCTCCTGGTGTATACAGATATATAGGGGATTGTCCCCCCTATTAAGCCCTTCCATTGGGAGATCAATCTCCAGCGGTGAGGTGGACCTTCCGTCCGGGATTCGGTAGATCTCCAGCTTCTTATTAAGACCGCCGAACTTCCACTCGAGGGGATTCAAACCAATCTCGGACATCTTACACTCCGAGGTCCCCTGTTCTGTCTCAACGATGAGCCTTCCCCTTTCGGACTCATGGAGATCAAGGAGAAACCCGGCCAATCCACCGGTTGTCGAGGATCTCCATTCCAGTGTATTCGGTTTTGTTTTTCGGATGGGATAGAGCTTATTCCAGAAGTTAATTGGCTTAAATCCCCGAATCCGGTTGTCCGGTACGGTGAGACAACCGTCCCAGCGCGTCATTCGAGCTCTTCCCGGAACCTCGGAACCGGACCAAATGATCTTTATGCAGTTGCCGAGATCCTCCTCGCCGTAAGGGCGGACTGTGCGGATCGTTGTGGTACCATTTCGTATATCGACTCGATCGATAGGAGCAGTCGGGACGAAACGGATATGGAGCGAAACGGACGAGCCCCGAGCTTCAAAGATATCCCCCATCATGGCGCTCCTGCCGTCAGAGGCCTTGAGCTGGACAGACAGGAGAGGGCGATTACCGGTGGTTGCATAGAAATGCCGCGCTTTGAGGGCCGCGTGAATGTGATCTCGATCGAGTTTCTCCGCCAACAGGCATGTGAGTCCGCCGAGCGATCCGAACTCTCCAACACCGGGATACGATGCTCCGGGACGGCTCTTGTGCCCGTCGGAGTTGGCGCATATTCCGATTCGGTAACCGCGGCGAAATGCCTCTTCAACGAGCCACTCGAAGGTTCCCCACGCGGAATGAATCTCCACAGCGATCTCTATTCCCTCGTCGTGCGTCTCAAGGTTGGCATACCGTCCACCTGCGTGCGCGAAAGCAAAAGGAGACGGCCCGTCCAGATTCCGAAAGAGTTCGCCGGTCGTGGGTGAGTCCTTGTACCTGGATCTTCCCTGCGGGATCAGTTCGCAGGAGCTTCTTGTGATGATCCCTCCTTCGGATTTATAGTAAATATTTCTATCTCCGCCCAACGGCGTGTTGCCGCTCCACTCATATCCGGGAAATGTAACAAAGTGTCCGGGTCTGTAAAACTCCTTTGTCGTTGCATTAATCTTGTCCCAGAATTCATCGGTGACCTGAAAATCGTTTCCCTGATGGGCGCAAACATCGAGCATGCCGAAATCCCGGGCATTCTCAAAGTACTCTTCGATCGTATTGCTCCCAACGGTTTCTTCCGACTGGCCGTGGAAATCGGCCCAATAGGGACAAAGATCTGAGGCCTCAGAGAGCACCTCTATGGGATTGCTGCGAACGGTGCCGTCGATATCAGGATGAGTAACGGTCAGAGTCTGCGGTCCAGGCTGATCGAATCCGGGATGATCGAAGCGCACCGGCCTGCTCGAGGGATTTCCCCACCTGTCTTCTAAGCGCAGCGAATAGGAAAACGGCTGACCCGCCAGGATCTGGGAAGGAGCGATGCATACTGCACTCTCCGTGGGACCTGAAACCACCGGTAGCTTGGGCGACGAGGGCAGCTCCTTGAAGAGGTAGGAGGCAATGGGGTCAACGAATGTTTTAAACTCGAAGGAACCTACACGAAAGGTCTGAACCTGCCAGCCCGGAGAGCCCGAAGAGCGATCGCCGAATATCACGGTTATACTTTCCCCTCGGTCCAGGTATCCACCTGTAATCTGAATATACAGCGCCCGTGTCCACGGGCGCAGGTGTCCCCGCTCATCCCAACGGGGCTTGAGGCGACAATGGCCTGTGGTATGCAAGGAGCAGTAGTTAGGCTCGGAGGGCTCCGTAAATTGAAGCGCACCGAAATCTCCTACGTTGCGAAAACAGATCTTCAGATAACCCGAATCATCAATGGGATGCCCCGCGGTATAGGTGTAGGTCAGCTCCGCGTACGAGCCCGCCACAAGAGAGTCCGAAGGAGAAACCGTGGCATATCCCAAACTTATCTCAACCATTCTCACCCCCAATCATCTGCTCACCCGGAGCGATCCGTCCCAATTTTTCCCGTTCGCCCGGGACCATCCATGCCAACATTGAGAGATGCAAATCGGAACCCCCCAAGACGACATTTTTTACATCAATCACTGATTTTCATTAAGATATTTAGAGTAACCTTATACCGTCTTATTATGAAAAAGTTGAAGTATTAAACTCTATTGTTGCACCCATCCAGGATAATTTAGTTCTCTGCTTCATCCAAGG
>SDBV01008426.1_pt1 | contig 13920 bp, 16 predicted proteins | sample 2277081 | NCBI WGS metagenome assembly SDBV01 (sample SAMN10402039, study PRJNA504765) | marine sediment metagenome | isolation source: marine sediment core GS10_PC15, 223 cmbsf | place: Arctic Ocean: Southern Knipovich Ridge | collected 2010 | reverse complement strand
AAGCCAAGGGTTAAAGCAAAATAAACCAGCTTCTTAGATTTCTTGAACTGAACAGAAAATTCTTTTTTAAATTCCTTAAAATTTTTCACAGCCAATATCCCGCTAACCAACAAACTATAGATTGCTCCTGAAAAGAAGAACAAAATCAAGAACATAAAAAAGATTTGAGAATTTTCTAAAAGCGTCCCATAAATTGGAAGCACAGCACCCATCCCATACATCAACTTAGCATCTCCTCCAGCAAACATTCTTCCGTAATAAAGAACTTGTCCCAACCCAAAAAAAATTCCAAATCCAATTAATCCTTGATAAAAAAATGAAAATCCCTCACCAGAAAATAATGAATAAAAAAACCTAAATCCTAACGCAAAAATAATCAAAGAAAAACTCAACCAGTTAGCAATCTCTCTACTTCTCAAATCCTGAATCACAGCAAAGCCAACCCACAGCAAAGCCAACACCCCTAAAAATATCACCTCAAACATAATATAAAATGGAAAAGATAATTTATAAAACTATTTTGGATACTCCGCACCAGACTTCGTCAAGGTACTATACTGAGAATTCTAATAATATGTATTTAATTTACAAGCAAGATTTATCCTCGCGTTTTTTAATTATCAATTAATATCAATCGTGAGCGACTTTGGAGCGAACGCAAATCATTTCCCCTTTTCCCTTACCCTTCCACGTCCTCCTTTCTTATAAGGATGCTTTTTCTTTTCCTTTTTCTTATTCTTTCTCTTATTCCTCTTCTGCGAAAATCCATAATCCATTTTATTCTTTTTTTATTAACTTTTTATTTTATAATAATTTTCATTTGGTCTTTGGTTATATCTTCTGCTCATCTCGGAGTTCGAGACCATCCGACAATCTTTCCATCTTTATAAATATCATACCCTCCGCCCTCTAAATCTATTTTTGTAGAAGATTTTGAAGTTGTGGACTTAGGAGATTTTGAAGTTGTAGGTTTAGAAGATTTTGAAGTTGTAGGTTTAGAAGATTTTGAAGTTGTAGATTTGGGAGATTTTGAAGTTGTGGATTTGGAGGAATCTTTTACACCCAATCCCCCCATAATTGATTCTACAAGTTTACGTAGTATCCCTCTATCAACCTTTGCCCTCTTCTTTTCCATCTCCTCTTTCTCCTTTTCGCTTTTTTCTTTGCTCTTTTTAAAACCATCTCCAAATTTAGAAGAGAAATAATAAATTCCAATCATCGCTAAAAAAACTCCGAGCATAATTAAAAATCTCCAGATATTAGATTCTTGTGAAAAAGCCAGCCATCCAAAAAATTCAATAATCTCCCTTAAAACTTGAAGCTGTGCAAGAATAATTGTTAATGCTCCCCCTATAACCATTGCAGTAGTAGAAGAAAAACTAGAATAGTCAGTAAATATCTCACCGAATTTAAAAAAGAAATAAAACCACAAAATAATTACTAAAAACAAAGTTAAAGATAAAGAATAAGCTTCCCCAAACAAAATTACAAAAACAATACTTATCTTCGTGAGAAAATTATCTATAGAAGAAACAAACTTATTTTTCAATAAAATTTCTTTCCACTCCTTACCAAGATAATCCCACTTTCCTTCTACTAATATTTCTTTTGTATCTTCTACCTTGTCAACACCTTCCTGTAATTGCTCTTCAAGGTCTTCCAATCCATCTCCAAGATCTTGGGCTTGGATATTAAATAATTGTGTGAAACTTAAAAGTAAAAATAAACAAATAAATAACACACCAATCTTTTTCATATAACAAATAGAAGAAATAAGTTTTTAAAGATTTTGAGGAGTTTTATCTGTCCTTTTCCCCTTTTCCAGCCTTATCTGTTATTTGTTTTGCTCCTTCTACAAAACTACCAACCTTAGCAAATCCCCTCGCTGCCTTAAATTGGTCAATCTGTGTTTGTCTGGCAGATTGCCATCTCTTAAGAGGACCACCAATAAATGTGTTTAAAATCACTGCTGCACCTATCGCAGCAATAATCATTATAGCTATTCCAACTGCTCCAAATACTGCTGTTACAGCAAATATTCCAGCAATACCCCTAACCGCACCTGTAACACCTGCAATAATTGCCAAGCCAAAACCAATCACCCACGAAGTTGTTTCACTAAATGTACTAAACAAAGACACTATATCTGAAAGAGCAAAGAATAAAATTGCAAATATTGCAAGATATAATATTAATGACTCCCAATTTACACTAGCACCCTCTCCTAACACCACGGTTATTATATCCTCTACAAGTCCTCCATCACCTGTCTGGAATATTGGAGTTTGAGTTGCTGTAGCTCCAACTTGATCTAAGTTAACTTTCTCAAGATTATTTATTGCTAACGATGATATTATAAAAATAATCGCAATAGCTAAAAGAGCTAAAAATCCTAAAACAACTTTCGTAGCAGTATCAAAAGTTTTCTTTGCCTTACCCCCTAAACCAATTCCTGCTGTTTCTACCATCTTAACTAAAAATTAATTCTCCCCTTTTCATAAGTCATCTAAAGAATTCTGGTTTATAAATATTTCTTTAATAAAAAACTATTTTGGATTAAATAATAAAATAGAATTATGCAGGAAGATGACTCTTAGAAACATTCCATACTGTATTACTTACAATTCCCTTGTCATAACAAACCTTTCCATTAACTATATCCTTATCCCTAAGAGTTTCACAAAGTGCTTTTGCTGTTGTGTTTATTTTGGCACTATCAGTACAGCCCCCAGTTAATTTATCAAAAGTAGCATAATCTTCTAAATATATACAATTCATATATTGTTTTTTCCCTCCAATCTTCACTTTCAAAAATTCATAACAATAAGCATTCACGAGTTCTTGATTAGCATACACCTGACAAGTTTGTGCATTGACTTCTAAATCAGGAATCTTTTCAAAGATACTAAAAATCGACCCAAGACCTCCCGACACACCTATAATAATAACAACAACAATAATAATTGCTGCAATAAAAGAAAGCATAAACCAGTTCATGTCTCCTTTCTTCCCCACCATCTTTTTCATAGAGGTATTTATGAAAGATTATTTATAAATGTTTTCACTTAAGAACAAAACCAAAATTAATATTTCTAAATCCTTCATCAATTAAAAAATCTTTCTTGCTTGTAAGACCAACAAAAACATCATCGTCTTTTTCTGTAACTACAACTTCAAAATTAACAAGTTCTTCAAAACAACTTCTAACATTTTCACTTCCCTTGCAACCTTCCTTAACTTCATAAATTTCTTCAAAACTATGTAAACCCATTTTCCCCATATCAAATTTTAAATATACCCTCGGAGAATATAAAGTTACATTAATATCATTCATGGCATCATCAATCTTCCATGTGGTTATTAACATTGTTAAAACTTCGCCATCAAACACAACCTCAAAATTTCCCTCCGCAATAATCTCTTTTAAATTTTTCAAATAATCTTCCTCAAAATCATATCTACTAAATTCTGTTTTAAACTCATCAATAAAATCATTTCTAAACTCATTATTTAATTCAGGATTAATAAATTCAAATCTGACTTGATGTTCAGAATTATAATTTGCATTTCCAACATAACTATCACTCTCGACAACCTCTTCATAAACTTTAACAATCGCTGATTCGCTTGCTCCTGTTAAATAAAATTCTGCTAGGTCCTTATCTGAATAAAGATTCTCTATAAATCTCGCGTCAGAAATTTTTGCCTCGACCTTACCAGAATTAATAACAAAACTAAACAAAGCTGCCGAAGACATAACAAGAACCAGCACAACAAACAAAAGCACAGTCATGTCTCCTTTTTTATTCTTCCTCGAGAAAATATTTTCTAACCTATGCATTATGTAAAACTCCTGTTTTATATTTTGGATAAATTTCCTGTTTATGCATTTTCTATATACAACTCCACTTTTATTTTTTCACCATTAACAAAAAGATTTGATTCATAAACTTCCTCTGGAAATATAATTTCCCTACTTCTGACATCAAAATAATCATCATAATCTTTATCAATCGCATAATTTACCCTGAACACATAATCTATTTCTTCCTCTTCCAAAACTTCCTTAACTACATTTTCAATTTGTTCTCTTAACTCACTATCTTTTGACAACCACCATTTCAAAATCAAATCATCCATTTTTTCTTCTCCAACAGGGGTATTAAGAATTTTAATAACAAGATTTTGCTGCGCATAATCCAAATCTTCGTTTTCAAAACTCAATGAGTTTTTATCTCCTGATAAAAATTTTTCTCCTGTTGTAAAAGCTGTAGCTACAATAAATAAAAACATAATGAAAAAAATAATAACAACCGCAGGTATCCATGTCAGAGTTGTTGCAATTTGCGCTTTCTTAGATTTTAAAATTCCCCTCATCTTGTAGCACCCCCTCCACCAAATTCTCCTCCCCCAACTTCCATCGAGGAAATTTTTCTCCCTAGTTGATTTGATGCTGCAAGAATCTCAATTCTTCCTTCTTCAATTTCATTGCCCTCATAATAAAAAATATTTTCTTCTTTCTTAAAACACTTCGGATAATTTTTTGCTCTAACCTTTTCTTGTATCTCGCAATCTTTCTCAAACGAAGCATCTCCTCCTCTAACCTCATTAATTAATTCATCTGATTCATCATACACTTTAACACTAAAATAAAAAACACTACCTTCTCCAAAAACCTCTTCATTTAATCTACATTTTTCAAAAACATCAAAACCCTCTTCCAAAAACTCATCAATTAAAAAACCATTTTCAAATATGCAATCTGAAATTTTTTCATTCAAAATTCCCGCTTCCACTTCTCTTACATCAATATTTGCAGAAGAATAAATCAAAACCCCTGCAGTTATTCCCACGCCAACAATTGCTAACATAATCAACCACCAAATAGAAATTAGTTTCTCCCCTCCTCGCTTATTCATTATGTAAAACTCCTGTTTTACATTTTGGATGAATTTCCTGTTTATGCATTATGTAAAACTCCTGTTTTGTATTTTGGATGAATTTCCGATTCATGCATTTTCATCTTCCTTTTTTTCATTTATTGTTAAAATATATTCTCCAGTATACTCATTATCTTCTTCATATGGATAAGCATGAACTTCAACATCATTAAAAAAAGAATATCCATATCCGCCTTTTTCACTAAATTTAACTGTAACCATATTATTATCTATACTTACTACATCTTCGAAAGCCACGCCCTTTTTCTCAGCAAGTTCCATAGCTTTTTCCATATTTAATTTAATTACCATCAATGGTTCTGACTCCTGAATAAGCAATGCTATCTGTTTTGAATACATCTGCTCATAAATTACTGCTCCAGAAGAAGTCCTAAATACAAATGCTAATATAACTATAGCAAACATTATGTTCAAGGTAATAAAAATAATCTTTGGCAAAATCAAATTCTCTGACTCCCCTCTACGATTTTTTTTCCAAAGCCCTCTTTTCATATTTTATAAAACAAAAAGAATATTATAAATCTAACTAAGAAATGTTCTCGAGGACAGAACAATACTTTTCTATTTCTGTCGCATTATACTTAACTGTTCTCACAATACTACACCCATTTCTTGCATCCTGACCAACAGAAACATCCCCGCAATAACCTGCAGTGACCCCTCTGCTATGTGCAACACCTATTTGTTGAGTTGCTGCTGTTGATACAATTGCCACGCCAAGAGTTATCAAACTTCCTGTAAGCCCAATTGCTGTTACTGCTTTCACAGCAACTTTCCTCACCAATGAAAAACCCACAAATGAACCAATCCCAATTCCCAAAACATCCTTCCCCAAATTCAAAGCAGCATCCTTATGTGTAGGAGCAGAAATCTGCATAAACAAAATAGCCATCTCATCCTTGCCTTCAAAAGGTTCTTCCAAATCCTCCCCAGAAATTGTTATCGAATCACCCTCTCCAATAACAGGATTTCCATCTTCCTCTCCTACATCCTTAATTGTAATCGAATCACTGACACTCATCTTCCCTCCTTCACTAGTCAAATAATCATAATAAGAAATCTCTCCATCAGGAATCTTATGCTTCCTCATATAATCAAAAACATTCATATCATCTAATTCAACATCTAATTTTTCATCAAAAGCAATTCTCGAACAAATAACACAACTTGGGTAAACTCCACCAAATCCATATCTCTCTGCCCAAAATTGAGAGAACAAAGAAACCTTTCCTTCTCCCATCATTGTCCAGCAATCAATAACTTCCTGCGTCACTAATTTCTCAATCTGCTCGACATCATTTACTTTTGCTTTTGTAATCCCTTTTGTATTTTCAAACTCCTTTTCACACTTCCCTTTAATAATCCCTGAACTCACACAAATCTTAGAAGTCTTACATTTCAAAGGAATAAGGCTCTGCGCTACTGTCGGAGCAGTCGCCCTCAAAACCACAGACTGATGACAAACCTGCTTATCAATTTGTCCAGACCAATTTATTTGATAAAAAATAAAAAGCAAAATTGCAAAACCCATAACTAACAAAATAATACTTACTAATTGTTTCGCAGTCATTGAACCTTTTTTATTTTCTTTTTCCATCTTATGTAGTTGTCAGAGTTTTAGCCAAAACAATCACAGCCAATGTTAACACAACAAGTAAAATAAGCCATAACAAAATTTTCACAATTGGCTTAAGCATTCCTTTTTTATTTTTACCTTTCATTTTCAAATAATTCCTCTGGATAAATTTTAATTATTATTTGTTTACCATCTTCTGACATCAAAATTGTTTCCCAATAATCTTCCCTATCCCATTGACGTAAAGGTGTACCATAAGATATTGGATGGAATACAAACTCTGTTTCCAAAGGGAGTTCTGGAAAAATTATATTCATTCCAAAAATCTCATTAGCCTGTTGAAATTCTCGTGCACACCCATCTAAAAAACCCCCTGTTCTTTGACCGAACAAATAAGGGTTAACACTTTTTATTTCCTCCCAATAATTTGGCAAGTCAATTATAATCTCTTCTATGCTATTAAATTCAGATACATCATAAGCTTCTGTAAAACCCCCTTGCTTAGTTCCTGCAACAAAATTAGGACAAGCTTCTTCAGGTTTTGAAGCAGAAAACTCTTCCCAAATTCCTTCTACCTGAACCAAAGATTTTGTAATACTAATACTATCTCCAGTTCTTTTAATCTCCACATCTACCAAAAGCTTGTTTAGTTTAATATACTGTATATTAGTATCGTCTGTCCCCTCAGGCGTAAGCATTTCAAAAACATATTCTGTTTGTTCACAAACTCCCAACGCCTCATCCACACATTCTTCCCTGAAATTACTCTCTAAACAAATGCACAACAATTCATTGCCTTGGACATCTCCAAAATACACCAACCAACTTTCCCCCTCTCTCGTCTCTACTATGTGCATTTTTTCCTCACCCTCTCCCAAAGAATCAATAACCCCCACAATTTGCTCAAGAGAAGCTCTTGCTTGCTCGATTTCTGTCTTTTGCATTGTAAATCCAAACAAAGTCACTCCAAGATAAACTAAAAAAAGGATACACACAACTGCTATAAGTATCTTCAATATTTCTGACTTTAATATTCCTCTTTTGCTTTTCATTCTAATAAAGACCTCACAGCAGTATAATCAATTCTTAAATTTGATTCATGATACAAAGGATAAGTCTCCCTATATTTAGTATCAACACCACTCAACTTCACTCCACATTCTTTAGTTAATCTCTCCCTATCTAACCAAACAGAACCATCAGGATAAATTTTTCCTAATTCCCTATAATCAATAGCAGTCCAATCAGCACCAAATAAACCAAGGACATTTCCCATAATCTCAATATATTCTCCTCTCGCTTTGAAATATAAAAATCCAGAACAACTATCATCTAGGATTGTCATATATGGAGAAAAATCAACCTTTAATTTTTTTCTTATTTTTTCTAGGTCTAAATCAATAGTACTCAAAACAATCGGCTCTTCAGGCCATCCATAATCAATTTCTATTTCTTCTTCATCTCCTGCACAAATAAAATTGCTCCCAAAATAATATGAGTTATGAAGTTTCGCAAGATAAGAAACATCAACACCTGGAACAAATCTAATCTCCTGATGTTCTACAGAATCAAAATCAAAAAAAGCCAAATTAACAGAAACTTTCCCATTTTCGATTTCTGCCACTTCAACATTCTCCCCCCAAATTTTTATTTCACCTTCTTCCTCATCTGCATCCCAATATAAATTCGTTGCTACTAACTTAGTTTTTTCTTCAATAAAATAAATACGCTGTTTTCCTCCCTTTTCAGGAGCATTAATCTTTCCAATTTCTGTGCATGAATCCTCAACTCCCTCATCAATTTCACTAGGATCAATCTCATCATCTTCTGGCAAAGAATAACCTGGCAAATTCCTTATAAAATTATTAATATCTACTCTGAACATCATTATTAAAACTGTTATAACAACAAACACTACCAACACAAGAATAAGTAATTTATCTGTTGCCAACACTGCTCTTTTTGCTAAATTTCTCATCATCTTGAAGCACCTCCCCCACCAAATCCTCCTCCTCTAAATCGAAATATATTTTTCACATACTCTATAGCATCGATACCTTTTGATTTGAGAATAAAATATGCTCCAGTCATTATCCCAAGAAGAACCAGAGCAAGAATCCACCATGCAAGCATCTTAATTTCCATCCCCTTTTTTTTGCCCCTAGTAAATATTTTCATGAAAAATCTTTCGGGGCACACTTGTAGTGCCATAAACAGAAAAACAAAAGCTAATTAATAAATCTTATTACTTTGCAAAAGCTTTCTTTACTCCTTGATTAAATATAAAATAACTAGCAAGACCCAGATTAATAGCCAAAGACACGAATGTTAAAATTATGCTCCAAACCCCCAGAGAAGTCGAGAACAACGTAGGAGTATCTATTGCTGATTTAACCAATCCCCATATTGTCAAGATAGCGCCAAGTAAAAGTAAAGTTATTGCCGCAATTCTCGCCCATATTTGTCCTTTCCATAAACCTCTACCTACAAAAAAATAAAGAATTCCTCCCAAAATTAATGGGATTACTACTCGCAGATATAATGAAGTCATGTTAGTTAAAACTAAACTAAGAAGAGGATTATTAGCTAATGATTGAAAAACAATAAGATAAACAATTCCTAAGATTAAAGAAATAATTCCCAATGTTGCCCACAAAACAGAAAAGATAATTACAAAAGATGGCATAATTTTTCCAGTAGATAATACCTTAACTCCTTTTTGAGAAGAATCCATTGTCTGCATAACCTCTTCCATTAATTAACCAAGAAAAACCAATTAATAAATGTTATCACAATCCCCCCAATACAACAGAAGTTAAAATAAACAATGCCAGTGTTGCAATAAACGCCGTAATCAAATACAAAATAACTCCTTTCTTCAAATTAATTCCAATCTTATTTGTCTTCGTAAGCTTATCCTCACCAGAATCAATAGTTACCAATGTTCCTGTAAGAATAAAAATTATCTGGATGATATAAATTCCAATTGCAATCTGAAGAAAATAAGGAGGAATCATTTCAAGATGATTAAATATATCTGTGAATGTTCCGATATCCCCTAAACCAGAAAGACCCTCTCCAGAATATTGAGAAGGATCTAAACGACTCAAGATAGAAGAAATCATCGCAGCCAATCCAACAACAATTCCTGAAAGCAAAGGCGCAAGGAAAGTCATGTTACTCTTCATATCAGAAATAATCTCAGCAAGCATGTCATTCAACCTATTAGTTATTTTCTGTATGTTCTTAACATATTCTGAAATGCTCATCAAACTTACAGCAGCTATCTTCAATCCTTTCTTCGCAGACTCTATTAAAATCCTCATGCTCGTCGCAATAAGACCAGAAGGATAATAAACAAGTGCCCCTCTTTGTTTATCAAAAATCGCCTTCTCAATCCCCATGCCCATTTGCTTCATATTATAATTAACTCTCTTAAAAAAATCCGCAGTCTTCAAACCCTTCGACGATTCAGCAATTCTCCCAAACGCCAATTCTGGGGGCATCCCATTCCCAATCCGATTCCCAAGTTGAAAAAGCGAATTATTAAATTCTTTCTCAAGCTGTTTTGTTTTATCCCTCTCCTTAATCAAATTCACCGTCCTTTTCTTAGAAGATATTATAAAAAACAAAGCAATTCCGAGAGGTATGAACATTCCAAGAAACAAAGCACCAATTCCAAATGGCCCAACTGGTTTGCCATTAAATTCTGCAAAGCCAAAAATCTTTTCTGCCCCAAAAGATTCTAATCCCAATTCAGCAAGAGTATAGTCTGACTTTAATCCTACCAAATCAGGCAGAGGAGTATATTGAAAAATCAAGGGCAAAAAACCAATTATTAAAAAAGGCAAGCAGATAAAAAATGCATGTAAATATGGTTTCTTACTTTTATATTCATGATAAAGGGGATTCCTTTCCAACAATTTCGTTTCACCATATCCTCCTGGTCTCAATAATAAAACTTTATCTGTAAGATAAAAAACCATGAATGGAATAACCATATTAAAAAGAATAAAAACATGATACCATTTCACATACTCTCCAATCATTGCAGAAGCCAAAGGCAACAATGCCAAAGCAAGAGTTGGAAGAACAACTCCCAACATATAAACATTTGTCAACGGACTTCTAACATTATGAGTAAATTTCAACATCTTATCATAAACTCCGTCCAACACAACTTGCAAAGCCTTCTCCAAAACCAAAACCCTCTTCGCATTATCTGGCTCAAACAAACTACTCTCAATCAAATGAAACGCTTCAACAAATTCAATTGAATAATCTTTCCATGATTCAAGATAATGATCCAAACTTTCTTTTATCGTAGAAAACCTTCGAACCTCAACATCATAAAAAACCTTTCTCAAATCCAATGATAAGGGAGGAGCCAAATGCTGCGAAGCAAAAGCAACTGCCTTTTCCAAATTCGGCGTGTGTCTCATATAAACAACAAGATACAAAATTGCAGGAACCATCTGACTACTCGCCTTCAATCGCCATTTGTTCGCCAGTCGTTGAGGATAACCATTCACAAAATAAAACAGAAAAATTGAAAGCACCGTGATTAAAATAAAAAGCAAAAGAGGAAAATCAGCAAGGCCTCCTTTAATTAAAGTTACCGCAATAGAAATTATTAAACCAAGAAGAAATACACTAATAAAACTCATCACACTCAAAGTAAGAGCTTGCCATGGTTCAACTTCAAGATGCGCAATCCCAATATGTTTCCCAATCCTATCTTCATCTTTTTTAGAAATTTTCAGCTTAACCACATTTCCCAAACTATGACACCATTTCTCATATCTTGATAATTCTGGCACCATCTCTTTCTTAAAACGATCATAAGCAGAACTATAATTCACATCAATATTTTTCGGGGCAGAACCCATTTTCTTCTCTATCTTCGCACTATGCTTTCTAAGAATTTCATCAACTGTCGGTCGCTTCACCATCTTTTCTTTAAGTATGCAAACAAAAAAGAATTAATAAATGTTTAGAATAAAATTATTTATTTAGAGCCTTAAAGAACTTCCTCGCACCAATCATCACAAGAACTGCAACAACAAGCGTCATGATGGGACGGATAATCCAAAGACCAAGAAGTTGTTCTTGATCAGAACCTGAAGTTAAAAAAACCCCCATCATAATTCCCAAGGCAACATTAATAATAACAGAACCAACCACCAATAAAATAGCAACCTTAAAATCCTTATCTAATTTAATCATTGCTTTTAAAAATATAACCAACGCATAAATTAAAATTGCTACTGCAATAATTTGAATTTGCCACGCAAAAGTTATCCAGCTTACCATCCTCTCTTAGAAAACGCAAGAAAAATAACTTAATAAATCTTTTCACTATTTCTTCTTCCCTCTCGCATAAACAAAAGCGCAAACCAATCCAACAACAAACAAGCACATACTAATCCAAGCGCCATTCTTAACTGTGATATTTCCGATTGCATTGCCAGTTAAACTAAATGAAACAAAGAACGCTGCCATAACTAAGAATATGATAGACATTACAGAAGAGAATCTATAAACAAGGTCCCTATTCCTTCCGGCGGAGTTAGCCTCAACTGATTGCAAGCCCATTTTTTCAAGTTTGGATTCTATAGAGTGAATTTTACTCTGCACTCCTTTTTGTCTTTCATCAAGATCTAACTCAACAGTAACAGTATTGTCATAGGTTTTTAGAGCTTGCTTATAATGAGATAATGCATCCTTTAATTTTCTTCGAGAATAAACAGAACTTCCTGTATCTTGAGCTGCTTCCTTTACTAATTTATCTCCTCCTCTTTCCAATTCAAGAATATCTGAATTAGTAGGTCCTTTCTTTCTATAAGTCATATCTTATCCAACCAACCTTTATTTAAAAATTTACGCCTCAATTAGTTTTTTATTAATCAAATAAGCGAAGTGATGTCCTGGTTCATAAACTTCTCTTCTTTATCTCACTATTAAACCAGTGACGCCGTAGGTGATGCAATGGCTCAAATTTGTCTCTTCTTTATCTCACTATTAAGCCATTGCTGCCATTCTGGAAAAACTCTCTCGCTCATAGGCAACCCAATTTCCTCTCTCACATTAGCAGAAATTTCATGGAACATATGATTAGAAAGCATGTTAAATTTAGCCTCGAGAATTCTCAAATCACCTGTTTTCTCTGCAACTTCAACCAATTCTTTTTTCATCTTAGCCCTCAACAAAATATTATCATAAACAGCGTCCCAATTTCCTGCCCACCCCTTAACATTCGCAGCAATATTCTTTATCACTTCACTATCCCCATTAATCAAATCATCTGAAGGTTCTAATTCATCTTTATCAATATTATATCTCATCAAATCAACAAATCCTTTTTCTTCCAATGGATCTTTTTGCCAATGCTTCCTAACCTCTGCTAATTGCAACACCCTTCTCCAAGAATGCAATCCATCAGGAGACTTAATCGGATTACAAACCATAATAACATCTGTTGCCTTAAAACTTGTAGCTGGAACCCCCAAATCATTAACAACCCTGTCAAAAACTGCGTAAGGTGAAGCACCATGAATAGTCCCAGCCACAACATTTGCCAAAGCACCAACTCTCATTGCTTCATATAATGCTTTAGCTTCAACACTCCTAACTTCACCCATAATCAAACAAGAATCCCCTAACCTCAAACTCGTTCTAATTCCATCATCTGCAGAAACTTCTGTAGTTGTTTTCAGCAAAGCACTTCTAACTTTCATTCTCAAAATATCATATTCTAATTTCCTCAACGATTCGACAGGCAATTCTAAAGAATCCTCAATAACAATAATCCTATGTTTCGGAATAATTTCAAGCATCAAACTTCCAAGCAAAGATGTCTTTCCACTCGATCTTGTTCCTGCGACCAGTAAAGTTCGCGAACCATCAATCAAAAAACTCAGCAGACCTGCAGCAAAAGGATTTATCATCTTATTCCGTATAAATAACGGAAGCGTCCACGGCTCCTCCCTATGTCTCCTAATTGCATATGCCAAACCATCAGGAGATAAAGGTCGTTGAATAATTGCAATCCTCGCTCTAATTGTCCCAATCTCAAGTTGAGTATCCATAATAGGATTTGCCTCGTCCAAGGGCCTTCCTGAAATCATTCTAAATTTAGCAGCCCATGAATCAACATCCTCCTGACTAGGAAGAATATTCGTTGAGCACTCATCATATTCTTGATGTCTAATAAAAATTTTAACAAGAGGTATAGGCGCGTTAAGAACAATATCCTGTAATTTACTATCCTGAAGCAAAACTTCTATCAATCCAAATCCAATCGTATGCCTAACCAAAATAGTTGCTATCTTATTCAAATCAGAATAACTCAATTTTATTCCCTTTGCCTGAGCCAAATCCTGC
>SDBV01008425.1_pt1 | contig 13920 bp, 11 predicted proteins | sample 2277081 | NCBI WGS metagenome assembly SDBV01 (sample SAMN10402039, study PRJNA504765) | marine sediment metagenome | isolation source: marine sediment core GS10_PC15, 223 cmbsf | place: Arctic Ocean: Southern Knipovich Ridge | collected 2010 | reverse complement strand
AGCCTAAATTGTACCGTTTGCGACCCGAGTTGTAGACCTGCATCAACCGATGAAAAATCGGCGTCGGTGCGGCTGGGGGTTATAGGGATAACACGTGATATGAGGTGTATGGGCCGGCAACGTAGCGGATAGCAGGTGGGGAAGCCAGGTAAATATAACAGGCTTGCAAGTGAACCGCCTGGGCATCGCGCTCGTAGAAAACTACAAGACAAGGAATCAGCTTTGTTATGCGATTCCAAGTATAACCAAGGAGAAAATTTCATGCAGGTGGATGTACACCAGATCAAGGATCGGGTAGCCGAGAAGGCGAACCTGATCCATCGTCTTCGAACCGAGTTGGGCAAGGTGATTGTTGGCCAGGAAGAAATGATCGACCGGCTGCTGGTCGGTCTGTTGTGCAACGGACATATTCTTCTGGAGGGCGTGCCCGGCCTGGCCAAGACGACGGCCATCAAGTCGTTGGCCCAGGCCCTATCGACCAAGTTTCAGCGGATTCAATTCACGCCCGACCTTTTGCCGGCCGACCTCATCGGCACGATGATTTACGTGCCGGCGGAGTCGAAATTCACCACCCGCAAGGGCCCCATTTTTTCGAATTTCGTGCTGGCCGACGAGATCAATCGGGCACCGTCGAAGGTGCAGTCGGCCTTGCTCGAAGCCATGCAGGAGCGTCAGGTTACCATCGGCGAGGAGACCTATCCTCTGGAAGGGCTCTTCCTGGTGATGGCCACGCAAAACCCCATCGAGCAGGAAGGCACCTACCCCTTGCCCGAGGCACAGGTCGACCGTTTCATGCTCAAAGTGAAAATAACCTATCCCCAGTTGGACGAGGAGCGGAAGATTATGGATCTGGCCATGGACGGTTCGGGCTGCGAGGTGCAGCCGGTTGTTTCGGCTTCGGAAATCGCGGAGATGCAGGCCGTGGTGAAGATGATCTACGTCGACGAGCAAGTGAAGAGCTATATACTCAACCTGGTTCGGGCCACGCGCGATCCGGCCGCGTCGGGCATGAGCGGCCTGGCCCCGCTGATCGACTTCGGCGCCTCGCCGCGTGCGTCGATTTACTTGGGCGTGGGTGCCCGGGCAATCGCTTTCCTCAACGGCCGCGGCTACGTTACGCCGCAAGACGTGAAGGACATTGCCTACGACGTGCTTCGTCATCGCGTGATTTTGACCTACGAGGCCGAGGCCGAGCAGATGACGCCCGAGGACGTGTTGGGCAAGATTCTGGAAACGGTTCCGGTTCCGTAGTTATTGTGATGTCGCGTTGCGAATCCGCAAACGGCTTATCCGATTTTCCATTACACAGGTTTTTACATGGCAGAACAAGCAGTTGCCGACATTTTGAAAAAGGTGCAGCGGATCGAGATCGTCGCCAATCGCGCGGTCGACGATATTTTCGCCGGGCAATACAAGAGCGTTTTTCGCGGGCGGGGGATGGAGTTCGACGAGGTCCGCGAGTATCAGCCGGGCGACGACGTGCGGACCATAGATTGGAACGTAACGGCTCGCGTGGGCGCGCCCTTTATCAAACGTTTTTGCGAGGAACGCGAACTGACCATAATGTTCATGGTCGATGTTTCGGCCTCCGGGGCCTTTGGCTCGGGCAAGCGTTCCAAGCTCGATCTGGTGGTGGAAGTGGCCGCGCTTTTGATGTTCTCCGCCTTGAAAAACAACGACAAGGTGGGCCTTGTTACCTTTTGTGACGAGGTGGTCGAATATCTGCCTCCGCGCAAAGGGAAAGCCAATGTTTTGCACCTCGTACGACAACTGGTGGCGGTCGAACCGGTGGCCCGCGAAACCAACCTCGACTCAGCGCTGCAGTTCGTGGGCCGCGTGCAAAAACGCCGCGCGGTGGTGTTTCTGATCAGCGACTTCATCGCCCCCTCGGCCCGACATGCCATGGCCGTTTGCGGCCGACGGCACGATCTGATCGCCGTGAATGTCACCGACCCGCGGGAAGAGACGCTGCCCGACGTGGGCTTTGTGAACCTTGTCGACGCCGAAACCGGTGAGCTTGTGGAACTCGATACCCGACATCCCCAGGTTCGCGCCACGTTCCAGCGGCAGGCCGCCCAGCGGGCCGCGGCGCTTTCGCAACAACTTAAACGCTCGGGCGTGGACGAGTTGCCCATCGGCACCGACGATGATTATGTCGGCGACCTGCGACGGTTTTTCAAGATGCGGGAGAAACGGTTTCGGTAGTAGCTTGTAGGGTGCGTCCGCGACGCACCATGAAGAAAGATAGTAGAGCAATTCGTGGTGCGTCGCGGACGCACCCTACAAAAAAACATGCAAAAGGCCATGAAACATAGATTTAGAGGTCACCTCCCGCGGAAGCAGGCGGCGGGGCTTTATTCCCTCCGATTGAAAGAGTTGCACGGGCTTCTCCTCGCCCTGGCCGCTTTGCTTTCGATTAGTTGTGCCCCAACGGCAGACGCGGCCGATGCCGGATCGGCCCAAAAAGATTCGGCCGCAGCCGCAGCCGCAACAAAAGACCGCTCGCAAGTAGAAAGCGGTCCCGTTCGCGTAACGGCCGTCATCGATCCGCTACGGCTGGCGCTTTGGGACGAAGCCACACTCACGCTTTCGATAAACTACGAAGACGGCGTGTCGGTCAAGTTCCCGCCGTTTGGCAAGCGGATCGGCGGGTTCCTCATCCGCGACGCGCGGACGCCGCTACCTAAAACTGTGGAAGGGCGGCACCTGATCGAAGAGACATTCGTGCTGCAGCCGACCGAAACCGGGCGGCTGGTGATCTGGCCGATCAACGTGACTTATACCGACAACCGCGGCCACGGCGACGGCAAGCAACATTCGCTCCGTACCGAAGAACTCAGCGTCAACGTGACCTCCACGGTCGAGCCGGGCGACGCCTCGCTGGCCAAACTGCGGCCGCTTTGTGAACCGCTGGCCTTGCCGCTGCCGTTGCATTGGACATTCTGGTCGTTCCTGGCCGGTGTTTTGCTCTTCGCCGTAACAATTGGGCTGTATTGGCGGCGACGAAAATCCATCGAGCAGGCAAAGATCCGAATCCTCACACCCAGCCAGTTGGCTGCCCAGGCACTGGACAAGCTGCGCCAGTCGCGGCTGGCCGAGAGTGACGCCAAGCTCTACTACGTAGAACTGACCGCCATCGTGCGGCTATACATCGAACGCACCACGGGTATTCGCGCCCCCGAACAAACCACCGAAGAGTTTCTGCGAGAGATCGCCCGCCGCGAGACTTTCGCCCGCCAGCAGAGCATTCGTTTCCGCAACTTCCTGGAAGCGGCCGACCTGGTCAAGTTCGCCGCGCACCGGCCCCGGCCCGAAGACGTCGAAGAGAGCTTCGCCCGGGCGGAAGATTTTGTGGGCTACGGTAAAAACGAACAACAGGAGGTCGTCGCATGAACAGCTTTAGATTCCACGATCCCCTTTGGCTCTTGCTGCTGATACCATTGGCCGTGCTGGGCATAATCATGCTGGGGCGCCGCGGCCGTGCGGCCGTGCTATACTCCGACGTGGCCATGCTGCGAACGCTGCCGGTTACCATGGCCCTGCGCATCAAGCGGATACTGCCTTGGCTGTGGTTTGCGGGCATGGCCCTGTTGATCGTGGCCCTGGCCCGTCCGCAACACGGACGGGAAGAGTTTCGCCTGCGCAGCGAGGGTATCGCCGTGGAGATGTGTATCGACCGCTCCGGCTCGATGCAGGCCATGGACTTTGAAATCGACGGCCGACGGGTCGACCGGCTGACAGCGGTCAAAGACGTTTTCCACGAATTCGTTTCCGGCGAAAAACGGTCGCTGCAGGACGAAGACGGCGATAAAACACGAGCCCAACGTTCCGGCGGTAAATTGCCCGGCCGTAGCGACGACCAGATCGGGCTGATTGCTTTCGGCGGCTATGCCAACGCCAAATGCCCTCTGACGCTGGACCACGACGCCTTGCTCTCGGTGCTGGACACGGTGAAGATCCCGCAGCCGATACGCAACTCGCAAGGCGTGGTGATTAACGAGCGGCTATTGCAGGAAGAGATGTCCACGGCCATCGGTGACGCCCTGGCTCTGGCCGTCGACCGCCTCAAGGACGTGGAGGCCAAGAGCAAGGTGATTATCCTGCTATCCGACGGCCAGAGCAACGCCGGGGTGCTGGAACCGGCCGAGGCGGCCGCGGCCGCCAAGGCGTTCGGCATCAAGGTCTACACCATCGGCGTGGGCACGACCGGCGAGGCGCCTTTCCCGGGCGTCGACCCCTTCGGCCGCAAGGTGCTGGTGCGGAGAGAGGTAAAGCTCGACGAACAGACGCTCAAAATGCTGGCCGAGACGACCGGCGGGCGATACTTCAACGCCATCGACACGGCCGCCCTGGAAGAGGTTTACGCCGAGATCGACAAGCTGGAAAAATCCGAGACAAAGGGGCGACGTTATACGCAATACAAAGAACTGTATCGATCGGCCATGTTGCCGGGACTGGCCGCCATAATGCTGGTCGTGGTTCTGTGTGCAACACGGTTCCGTTCGCTGCCGTAGGGTGCGTGCTTGCACGCACCGGAATAAATCAACAAACCCGAAACGACATAACAAGGTCGGTGCGTGCAAGCACGCACCCTACGAAACACAAGAAAATGCACTTCCAATACCCCCATCTACTAATGACGCTTTGGATCTTGCCGATTGTGGCGGGATTGTTGGTCTATGCCCATCGCCGACGGCTGGCGGCGGCGACGAAGTTCGTCGAGGCGGCCATGGTGGCCCGGCTGATGCCGGCCTTTAGCGGCCCCCGGCCTTGGATTAAGGGCACGTTGATACTTGTGGCCCTGGGCTGTCTGATAGTGGCCGCCGCGCGACCGCGGTTCGGGGTCTACTTCGAAACGGTGACCCAACGCGGCGTCGACATGTTCGTGCTCTTGGACGTATCGCGATCGATGAGGGCCGAAGACGTGGCCCCCAACCGATTGGCACGGGCCAAGTCGGACATCCGCGACTTGCTCTTGAAGCTGCCCGGCGACCGCGTGGGGCTGGTGGTTTTCGCCGGCAAACCGGCCGTCAAGGTGCCGCTGACGACCGACCAGGCGTTTTTCGAGATGGTGCTCGATGAGGTCAACACAAAAAGCGCACCGCGCGGCGGCACGCTCATCGGCGACGGCCTGCGGAAGTGCATCGAGGCCTTGCCCCAGGCCGAGGACCGCGACCAGGTGATCGTGCTGATTACCGACGGCGAGGACCACGAGTCGCTGCCGCTGGAGGCCGCCAAACACGCGGCCCAGCGGGGCATAAAGATCTTCACCGTGGGGCTGGGCGACGCCCGCGAAGGCGGACGTATTCCGGTCCGCGACGAAGACGGCAACTTGCAGTTCCTCAAAAACAACGACGGGCAGGAGCTGTGGTCGAAGATGGACGGGAGTTTGCTCGAAGAGATGGCACTGTTGACCGGCGGGGCCTACATTCCGGCCGGCACCAGGGCCTACGACCTGGGCCTGGTTTACGAAGACAGTCTGGCGGACCTCAGCCGCGGCGAAGTTCAATCCGGAAAGAAAAAGCGGTATCGCGAACAGTTCCAACTGTTCCTCTGCCTGGGTATTTTCTGTCTGGCGGCGGAGATGGCCCTTCCCGCCTATAGCCGAAAAAAAACGTTCCTCAACAACGCCCAGGTGGCATCATGAAACAACGACGAATCGTCCCCCGCATCATCCTCATCGTCTTGCCGTGTCTGATGGCGGCCTCCGCCCGCGATGCGGCCCAAAGCGTACACGAAGGGCTCGAGCACTTCCAGCAAGGCCAGTTCGAAGAAGCGGCCCGTGCGTTTGAAAAGGCCGACGAGGCCGTGCCCAACGACGCGCGGATCGCCTTTAATCGCGGTTGTGCCGCGGCCGCTTGCGGCGATGCCGCCGGTGCGGTCGTGCAGTTTCAACGGGCCGCCGCGTCGACCGACCCCAAACTGGCCGCCGCCGGCCGCTACGGACTCGGCTGCCTGGCCGCGATCGAGGCCAAAACGGTGCTGGGCGAGAAGCCCCAGGACGCCGCGCCCCAGGTACGCGAAGCGGCGCTGCAACACCTTGCCCGAGCCGTGCAGCATTACCGCGACGGCCTCAAGCTCGATCCCGGCCACGAAGACACGCGATACAACGTGGAAACGATCCGCCATTGGCTGAAACACATGAAGGAGTTGTGGCGGCGGAGCGACCGGCGGAAGATGCGCGACTCGATGAAACTCTTGGACTACGTGCTGTTGCTGGAAAAGGAACAGCGGGAGATTCGCACCCTGTCCAAAACGCTGGGCAAGCAGACGGACACGCCGCTATTGCGCGAGCAGTTGCACGAGGCAGGCGCGGCGCAGGAGGATCTGGCCCTGGAAATCGAGCCGCTAAAGGAAAAGGTGATCGCCGCCTTGACACAGCCGCAAAGCGGACAACAGGGTGCGGGCATTCCCACCGCCGACGTGCAGAAGGCCGTGGCCTTGCTCGGTGGGCTGGCCGATCAGGCACGCACCGAGATGACCACGGCGGCCGAGCAACTCGCTTCGGCCCGCACGCCCGACGCCCTGAAGGCCCAGGCGGCGGCGGTGGAGATGCTGGACCAGATATACATGGCCGTGGTCCCCTATCCGGGTCTGCTGAAAAGGGCCGTTGATACCCAGCGGGAGTTGGCCGGCCGCACGGCGGGCGTGGTGGCGCCGTCTGAATCCCAGTCGAAAAACGAGGTTGACAAATCCGAAGAAACGACCGACGATGAAACACTTGCCCAAGAGCAGCCGCAGGTCGACTTGCACGAGAGCGCCTGGGAGCAGCGGTTTGTAACGCGTTGGAGCGAGGTGATGGCGGCCAAGGCCAAGCAGGGGTTGAAGCAGATGCCGCCGCAGACTGCGAAGCCGACAAGCGGCTTGGAGGATAAAAAAATGGAGGGCCTGCGGAAGTCGATGCAACTGGCCGTGGAACTTGGGCCCCAGGTGGAAACACTCACCGACGAAGCCGCCACGCACCTCGACGAAGAACAGCCCACACCGGCACGGCCCAAGCAAAAAGAAGCCCTGCGGTTGTTGGAAGAGATCGCCAAACCGCTCGAAGATCAAGACAATAAGAATCAGCAGCAACAGCAAGATAACAAAGACAACAAAGATCAAAAAAAACAAGATCAGAAGAAAGACGACAAGGATAAAAAAGACAAGGACAAGAAGGAGCAGGACAAGAAGCAGGGCGACAAGGATAAAGACAAAGAGAAGAAGGACAAGGATAAGCAGGGCGACAAGGATAAAAAAAAACCGGACAAGAAGAAGTCGCCCCAGGATCCCAAGAAAATGAAGGGCCAAAAGGACAAGACGCCCGCACGGAAGAAGGCCGAGGCCGCGCTGCGTCGTGCCCGCGGGCGGCAACGGGAACATCGTGAGATGGAAAAGGCCGTCGAAGCGCAGCTCTATCGTCCGGGAACCGTGGAAAAGGATTGGTAAAACCACATGAAAAACCCTTTCTCGATGTTTTCAACCGCGCTGATCGTGGCCGTGGCGATTGTTGCCGTGTGGCCGTCCGCGGCGGCGCTGGCCCAGCGGCCCCAGCCGCAGATCATCGTCAAGCTGCAGCGCGAGCGGATCTTCGAGGGCGAGTCGGTCGGCTATCAGGTGATGCTGAACAACGTCGCCAACCCCTCGGCCCCGGACATGTCGGCCTTCAAGGACTTCGAAGTCGCCGTCGGCGGTTCGCAGTCCATGAATTCCAGCCGTGTGCAGATCATCAACGGCCGCATGACCAGAACCGAGCGTCACGGGCGGCAGTACAACTATCGCTTAACGCCTCGCAAGTCCGGGCTGCTCACGGTTCCCGCCCCCACGGCCAAGGTCGACGGCCGAGTGATCGAGGGCCATGCGCTTACGCTGCGCGTCGTGCCGCCGGAGAACCAGGACGTCGTCCGCATGGAAATCACGGCCGAGCCCGAGAACGTGTATCCCATGCAACCGGTGAGTGTGACGCTTTCGATCTTTATCAAGCCCTTGTCCGGCAGCCTTTCCGCCGAGAACCCGCTGAGCGTGTCTTCCAGGTCCTCACAGTCGCGTAAGCTGACGATCCCCTGGATGGACGACGAGCACTTGCCCCAGGGTATAGAGCCGCAGACCGCTTGGAAAAAGTGGATGGGCCGTTATCGGGCCGGCGGTCGATCGGGCTTCGTGGTCAACAACATCGTGGGCCGCAGCCCGGTCATGTCGTTTTTTGGGGAGCGCAAAGAAATGCTTTTCGAGCCACGCCCCACCCGCGTGTTGAAGAACGACGACGCGGGCAAGCCGTTGGAATATTGGGCGTATCGTTTTCGGCGGACCTTCATACCCAAGATTCCCGGCGCGTATACGTTCGGCCCGGCCGCGCTGAAAGGGCTGTTTGCCGACGGCGTATCGGCCGACGGGCAGTTGCAAGGCCGCGATATCTACACCATGGCCCGCCCGCTGACGATCACCGTCAAAGACGTGCCCGCGGAAGGCCGGCCCGCTTCCTACATCGGGCTGGTGGGCAAGTTCAGCATCGAGGCCACGCTTTCGCCCCAGAAGGCCAAGGTGGGCGATCCCCTGACGCTGGTGCTCGAGGTCAGCGGCCGCGGTACGCTGGAAAACGCCCAGGCGCCGGACCTGGCGGCCGTGGCCCAGATCGCCGAGCGGTTCAAGGTCTATGACGCCACCGAAAAAACCCAAAAGGGCTCGATCAGCTTCACCTACAGCCTGCGCCCGCTGGAGACGGGTGACGAACCGTTTCCGGCCATTGCGATTTCCTACTTCGACGTCGACGCCGACCGCTATGTGACTGTGGAAACCAAACCCATCGCACTCGAGGTGGGCAAGGCCGAAAAACTTTCGCAGTGGCAGATCGTGGCCGCGCGACGCGGCGGCGGCAGTCAATCGCAAATCGAATCTCGTCGCGAGGGCATTTTCGCCAACATCACCGACCTGGCGGCCGTGCGCGACGATTCGGCTCGTCCGCGGCGTTGGCTGCTGGGGTTGGGTGTTTTGATTGTCGCCTATGTTGTTTTGTTTGTCGCCATGCGACGTTTCAAACGTTTGCGAGGCGACACGGCCTTGCTTCGCCGACGGGGAGCCGTCGCCGCGGCCCGCGCCCGTCTGCGCCAGGGCCTGGGCCGCCTCGGCCGTGGCGAAACCCGCGAAGGCAGCGAGGCCGTTAAAGACGCAATCACCGGGCTGGTGGCCGACACGGGCGATCTGGCTCAAGCCGGACTGACGCCCAAGGATGTAGCCGCGCAGTTGGAAAAATTCAGCGTCTCCGCCGACCTTGTGGCCCGTGCCGCCGCTCTGCTGGAAACCTGCGCCGCCGCTCGCTATGCCGCCGCCGGACTCGATACCGGTTCGATTGCCGGCGAAGCGAAAGCCGTCTTGGAAAAACTCACAAAAGAACTAAAATCCAAAGGCCTTTTTCGGTAGGTTCCGAGGATAGAGGATAGAAGTTAGCGGCGGGGCTTGTCCCCGCGCTGGTATAGTCAGCCCAGCCGCTTGCGGCGGTTTTTTGGGTACACACGTGCAATTAGAAAAAGGGCTTTTCGCATGAAACGCACACAAAGTATAGCCGCAATCGCGGTGGCCGTGGGCATGGCGCTGGTCGCGGCCAAGGGCTGCGCGCTGCGGCCCGACCTGGAAGTATCACGCAAGTTTCAAGAAGCGCAGGCGATTTTCGACGAGGCAGCCACGCCCCAAGACTTCATGCACGCGGCGGCCGTTTACCAGGAGATCCTCGACTCGGGCGTACGCTCGGGCGCGGTTCTGTTCAACCAGGGCAACGCCCTGATGCGGGCCGGCCAGCCGGGTCGGGCAATCGCGGCCTATCGTCAGGCTGAGCGTTTTCGGCCCGGCGATCCCTACCTCGAGGCAAACCTGCAATACGCTTTGGGCAGCAGCCCCGATGAAGCCGGCAGCTCGCGGCCGTTGTTGGAATACGTGCTCTTCTGGCAGGATTGGATCGGCTACGCGGCCAAGTTCCGCTTGTTGGGCGCGGCCGCCGCGGTAACATTCCTGCTGGCCTGCATTGGCCTCTTCGTGTCCAGCCGTCTGCCCTTGCGGCTGGCCGTTGCCTCTCTGCTGGCGACCGCAATCCTGGCCGGCTCGGCGGCCTATGATTGGAACCGTTTCGATCGCTTAGAGCACGGCGTGATTGTCGCCAACGACGTCGTCGCCCGCAAGGGTAACAATCCCAGCTATCAGCCGGCTTTCACCAAGCCGCTCGAAGACGGCACGGAATTCTCGGTACGTGAGCGACGCGGCGATTGGCTCTTGATCCGTCTGTCGGGCAACCAGAAGGGTTGGATCGAGGATAGCGCGGCCGTGGTTTATTGAAATCCACCTCACTCCACAACGCCTTCGCTTTTGGGGAGTTCATCGATGTTGTCGAGGCTGAAGAGTTGGAGAAATCGGTCGGTTGTGCGATAGACGGCCTTGGCGGATTTGTCGGCGGGACGCTCGATTTGCAGAAGACGGCGGCGCACAAGTTGCGAGAGGATATGGCTGCAGGGTTTGTCGCGCAGACGGTTGACCTCTTCGCTGCTGATGGGCTGACGATAGGCCACGATGGCCAAGACGTCGATGGCCGCCTGCGAAAGACGCGCCTCCCGCACGCGGCCGTAGAACTTGGTCCGCAAGGTGTGAAAACGATCGGTCAGCTTCAAACGATAGCCGACGCCCTCGGCGACGATCGTGTATGGACAACCGTTTTCGGCGTAACGCTGGTTGAGTTGGTTGACGATGTCGGGGATCTCTTCGGGCTCGACGCCACGCATCAACTCGGCCGCCCGCCGGCTCTGCAAGGGGCGATTGTCCGTATTGCCGACAAAAAGCATGGCCTCGAGGATAGTGTGTGGGCTGATGGGGCAGGGATCGACGCCTTGGGCGTCGCTAGTCTGCGAATCGTCTTGATACGAATCGGGCAAGCCGTCGGCGCTAGCTTGGGGGGCGGTTTGGCCCGATTTACCCAGCGCTTCGGCAAAGGCCTCGCTGAGCCCTTCCAGCGATACGCCCTGCTCGGGCGGCTGCTGGGGCAGGCCACTATCTTCAGGCAAGCTCTGTTGTGGCGATTTTTCGGCTTCCGGATCGATCATACCAGGGGATGATACACGATAAAGGATTATTGGGGCAAGGTCTAATAAATTCGTTCTTCGCCCATTTTAGTGGGTAGAAATGCAATTAGCTTGCCTATCGCAAGTAGGTTTTTTAAGGCAGGGGCTAACAAAAGTATAAAAAACAGGCGGTCGTCTGGAGATAGGCGTCCAAACCGGACCGGGGGCGGCGCCGAATTTGGACGCCTATCTCCGTCATCGTTTCCGGCTGGCGGTATTCTGGCGCTGTTTTCGTTTGCGCTCGCGAAGTTTTTTGGCCTTCTCCTTTTCCCGGATGAAATACTCCCGGAACATCCAGTCCACGTATCCTTCGGTTTCATCCCAGGCATCGGACAGTTCGCTAATGCAAACGGCCGCTTCTTCCGGACTGCCCAAGGAGTAAGAGTCGGGGCACAATGGCGGGGCCTTGGATTGCATTAACTCGACTACGTGCCGGTTTGCGCGAAATGCCGAGCGCATGGCTTTCTTCGAACTTGCCGAGCGACCGCGGCGACGGAAGGCGGCCAGGCCGTGACAGGCACGCATGAAGGGGCGGGTGTCGGTGATGCCCCAGAAATGGCCGACTTGCTCCGCCATCATGGAGCCCAACTTCTTCTTCGCGGTCTCCATCGCGTCGCGAAACAGTTCGAGGCGCCGGTCGGTGGATCTTGTCGATTCGGCAAGCAGAATATTTGCTTCAATGTGGGTCGGGTCTTCGGCCAGAGCCTGCCTCGCCAGTTGGATTCGCCGCCGGCCGAACGCATCGATGGCTTGCTGGCACAGCGATTCCGCCCGATCGGCGGGCGTGTCCATGGGATACTCGAATTCATCCATGGGGCCCGAGAACTTGGCCTCCAGGACGGCATTCAATTCATCGAGATCCATGCCATTACCGTTACTCTCGATGAACTCTTGCACAAGTTTGAAGTGCCTTTCATTGCCACGCATTTCCGGCGTCTTGCCCCGGCGTATCCATTCGGCCCGGTCCGGCGGTTCGAGCAAGTTGGGGATGGAGAGCACGCACTTCTTTTTCTTGCCGAGCAACTCTACCGACTTGGTCCAACGGCCGGAATCGATTTCCTCTTCACTTGTATCCGCCAGAGCCCTGAGCACGACGGTGGCGAAATCTAGTTCCTTGGGCGTCGGGCGGCGCGGTTCTTTCTTCGAATACAAAACCATCGACGGGAACGCTTCTCCCGTTTCCAGCGGCAGATCAAGTTCGTTCCACAGTTCGATATCCATGTTTTGCATGTCGCCCGGAGGGTCGAACGAGAGGCTGAATAGGTTCAGCCCCAGCGGATCGACTTGCTGCGACATCAGATCATAATGGTCTTCGGCCTTATTGTAGAAGCCAAGCCCGTATGATTGCGCGGCGGCTCCCAGGACGACGGCGTATTTCAAATATCGCAGAGGTTTTGGAGTCTCGATCTTGATAAGGTCGACGTCGTCGAGGTGGTCCCAAAGCCTGGCTCGATAGAAGGCTGCCGCCGCAGAGGCGAACTCTCTGATCTGCTCGTCGCTGCATCCCACGTCTCTGAGCGAAGGTGCCGGCCGGCCCACCATGCCGAAATGTTTCACCATGTCTCGCATTACGGCGTTCCATTGGGGCATCTTGGCCGTGAACGTCACGGTCGTTCCCGAATCACGCAAGAGATCGCTCAATCCGTCGGCCAATTTCCGGTCGTTACACTCGATCCGTGCCGGCCGGAAGGGAAACTTATGTTCCTCGTAAAACTCGAGCATGGCCTCCACGAATCCATCAAGGCGACTCTCCTCCGACGGCAAAATGGGCTGGGCGTGTATGAGTTCGCTCGACGTGGAACGCCAAAGCACTATGCCCGCCTCGTCGGCGTCCTCGACACCGGGAAGATTCAGCATGTTCGCCATGGGGATGATTCCGCCCTGCCAGCTTTCGTCCGCATTGGTGCGAAGAGAAAGAAATTTCATGAGCTCGCGATTGTTCATTTGCTGGTCTCCAGCGTTTAGGGAATACGTTGAGTTTGCGACCCAAGTACGATTATTCCAAAAGCCCGCGTTTGCGGAGCGATGATTTTAAGTGAGTCAATGTCGGGTTATTCATGGCAAGGTGGGCAACGTGCCCACGAGCGATCTTTTCGCCTTCGTCGCCACCGACCGCCTCGCGAAGAGCGGCAAGGATGTCGGCCGCGTCCTTGTAATTCACAGTTCATAATGAGTGGATCTGTACGACGATGCTATAACCTTAACAAACCGGGACACAAATGAGAAGTATCTCCCCCACTATTCAATCTCGATTTGATCGGAGTTTGAGGACCGATGAAAAACTTTCCGGAATCCAGCCGAATTAGCGCGGACTGCGCTTGAGCTATCGGGGAATTCAGGGCTCATGTATGTCTGTGGGCACAACACCAAGCGTAAGCGCCCACCGAGGCCATCCCTGGGAGCGTTCCGACTGGGGCGTGGGGTTGGCCAGCACGGCGTTCTTTGGTGCGGTAGGTGCGGATTGACTCGGGGTGGGATTTTTTCCAGATGTCGGGGCGGAGCGATTCGTAGTCGCTCGAGCCGGATAAGAGTTGGTCGATGCTTAAGGACCTGGTACATAAGGTAGAATGTCAGAAGGCGGGTCTCGCGGACCGGGTCGAAGATGAGATGCTTAAACCGATCGACGTCCATCTGGCCGACTTCGAGAAAAGTCAAAAGGCTCTTGCGGAGAATTCGTGGGTGAATTGAAGACGTTTCGGTGATTTTGATTAGGTTTTTAAAGGAAGGGGGAGGACGAAAATAATTTTGAAAGGTACCCCGCCGCAGTGTAGTGACAGGGCTGGCAGATTCTTCCCGCTCTTACCGTTGCATCGGTCTTCAAACGACAGAGCACGGGGCCAAT
>SDBV01008424.1_pt1 | contig 13920 bp, 9 predicted proteins | sample 2277081 | NCBI WGS metagenome assembly SDBV01 (sample SAMN10402039, study PRJNA504765) | marine sediment metagenome | isolation source: marine sediment core GS10_PC15, 223 cmbsf | place: Arctic Ocean: Southern Knipovich Ridge | collected 2010 | reverse complement strand
CCCTCGCAAGGGGCGACCTTGTGTTCCTGCGGATTCGGCTGCGCCTCACCCTCCGGAACACAAGGCAGAAGCATTGGCCTGACTCTCATTCAGGTTGGTACAGAATAAAGGGGCAGGTCACCCATGTGTCTTCAACATGTGTTACCCATGTCTCTTCACTGTACACTTGCGTGGCCATGATGAACTTTCACAAATAAGAGCGCGGCTGGGCTCCTGTCCCACCGCGTTGAATACGTAACACAACCGCTCGCTCACGTTCGCGGCTAGTTGCGACGCTTTCGAATCAATGCCACCGCACCGAAAGCCAGCATCGCAAGTGTCGCAGGTTCGGGCACGACCGGTGAGGCCGGGGTATCGCAGGTGTCCTTCCATCGGGCCAGTAGCACGCCCAGATCGGCGCCGTCTACAATGCCGTCCGGCGCGCCCACCGGGGCGATATCGGCCACCGGGTCGGCTGTCTTCCATCGGGCCAGCAGCGCGCCCAGGTCTGCGCCATCCACGATGCCATCTGGCGAACCCACCGGAGCGATGTCAGCCACCAGATCGCATATCTCGGGGGCGACGCCAACCGTCAGTAGCGTATAGCCGGCCAGGTCGCCGTCGGTTAGGTATTCCAGCCAGTAGTCATCGCCGAGCGTCGCTTCGGTAATATCGAGCCAGTCTGAGTTGGAATCATCCCAGTAGCGAATCGCATCCGTTCCGTCGATCAGCCCAAGGAAATCGACCAATGAATCATCCGCATTGCCGTCCAAGGCAAGCATCCCGCCGGTCGTCATGTTGATAAAGCTGTCCCCATCGAGGTCTTTGTCGATGGTCAATATTCCGCCAACACTCACAAGTCCGCCGTTGGTTATTTCCAGTATGCCGCCGCCAACTTTTCCAACGTAAAGGTCACCGTCATTCATCCACGCAGAGCCGGCGCCATCTACCGTAACCATGCCCCTCGCGCCGGCAGTGATGTGGCCGGAGGCCGATCGGACCAGCCCGCCGTTAGAGATATTCAGCGTACCTGCGCCATGGCTACCAATGATGAGCGCCATCTCGCTGGTCCACGTCGAGCCGGGACCATCTACCGTCGCATAGCCCGGCGAATCGGCGCCAACATGACTGTACCTGCTGGTGACCGCGCCGCCATTGGCGATATTCAGCGTGCCGCTGCCGCCGGCGCCGACCTTGAAAAACAAACCGCTATTTTCCCACGTCGAGCCGATACCATCCACAGTGACACTTCCCGTCGAGCCGGGTTTCCAGCCGATGTAGCCTTCTGCCGATTCTACAACTTGTCCACTGGATATACCCATTGTTCCTACACCAACATAGCCAGCACCCATTGAGCCGGAACCATCGACTTTCAGGTTGAGAGTAATGTTTTGCCCGGGATTGCTATTGAAGGTCAAGGTCTGGTTCAAACCGTGTGTTCCATCGAAGACTAGATCAACATCACTTACCAGACCCCCGGTGTGAATCGTACCTGTACCGGTAAGATTATTGATATCGCAGAGAAGGCCGCCGGTTGTAAGTGTCCCGTTGTCAAAATGGATTCTGCCAGATGAGGGGAGAAAACGTGATACCCAGGTGTCCTGTTCCGTTGTTACCTCAGCGCCGTTGGTGATATTCAGTGTGCCGCTGCCCCAATCACCGACCCGAAGGAGACTGTTTGTCCACTCCGAGTCGTTTCCGTCCACAATAACCACTCCGCTCGAACCAGATTCGTAAGCTATGCGACTAAAAACACTGTTAACCCTGCCGCCGTTTATGATGCTTAGGGAACCTTCGCCATAATAACCGACTTTGAAGTAGTTATTGCTGCTCCACGTTGAGCCGGGGCCATCCACTATGACCTCCCCCGTTGAGCCTGACTGCCGGGCTATTAAGCCATCACCAGAATTGACCGTGCTTCCATTAGTGATATGTAGGGCGCCGTCACCGTAATAACCGACAGAAACGTTATTAGTGTTCAACCATTTCGAATCGGCGCCATCCACCGTGACCACACCCGTCGAGTTGGACCGGTAGCCGAGATAGGCAAGACCATTGCTGACTTCGTCTCCGTGCGAGATATTCAGCGTGCCGATACCGGTATTGCCGATGTAGGCGGTCGTGCTTGAATCCCACGTGTTCGGATCATTGGGATCGACGTCGCCGGTCGCTGTAATCTCGGCGATGGCTGGGGCGGCTGTGATGCACGCCAACACCAAAAGAATAACGCTACCCCGATACACCCGCGTGGCTTCCCTTTGCATGCCATTGTCTCCCTAAGTGCGGTTCACACTCCATCCATATACAAACGCCAATCGAAGCGAAAGAAAGTGTTCGATTCTGGGGAGCATGCCGCTCTTCCCCAAACAATCGAGCAAACTACTTAAATCGATTGCGATAATACGCCATTATTCCAGTTTTGTCAAGGATTTAGTTCGCGAATTGCAGGCCGGGTCAAGACCCGGGCGGGATTATGCTGAAGGTAGAGCGAAAACGAATTCGCCGGGTCTTGACCCGGTCTACCGATCAATCCTGGCGCGACGGAGCCGTCAGTTCCGCCGCGTTATGATCCTGCGATGAGGCGGCGGTCATCTGCCGGTGGCGATCCATAAGGCTAACGCATCGATGTTGCACGGCCATTGGTCGCATCGCGCCACCTCGTCGAAGCCGGCGTCTGTCAGCAAGCGGATCAATTCGTCATCCGGCCAGGCCTTGTTCGTGCTGCGATATTCACGTGTCGGCCCGCCGGCCGCTTCGATGATGGAAAACGTTTGGATGGCGACCTTCTCGTCCGGCAGCCAGCGGTTTTTCGTGAGACAGCGATGGGGGCGGTCTGAGAAAAGGCCGGATTCAGATTGTTGCTCGGACGGTTCGCCGCGTCCCACGTGTTCGACAGCTTCGGGCGTCTGAAGTTCGATGATCAGCCGGCCGCCGGGCGATAGGCTGGCCTTCACCTGGCGTAGGATGGCCGCTGCTTCGGCCGGCGAGAAGACATTCAATTCGCCAAAGAGAATCATTGCCAGGTCGTATGGTCCTGCGAAGGCGGCTTGGCGAATGTCTGCCAGCACGAACTCGCATTGCGTGCCGGCGGGGCGGTGCCGCTGGGCATATTCGATCGAGGCCGGGCCGAAGTCGAACCCGTAACAGCGGTGTCCCAGTTTTGCCAGGTGATGCGAGTAGAAGCCCGGCCCGCAACCCACGTCCAATATGCTTGCGGCCTGACCATCCAGTAGGCGGTCGTGAATCCATTCGACTTGTCGGCCGATCCATTCTGTACGCCGACTGGCCATGTCATGATCCTGTGACAAATGTTCCACCAGCATTCGCTGGCTGAAATCTGGATCGTTCCACGGAATCTTGTAAGCCCCGTCCCATAGGTTATCATTCTGTGTCGTCATCTGTTTATGCCCTTGCCAGTCATAGCTGATTTGAAGTAAAGAACTACGGGCGTCAGCCAGTGGAATTTTACTAGCAAGTCATGTCAGGCGCATTTGTAATCGCGGCGAGGGGGAAATGCAAACCAATTACGGTTACCGCTTTTGCGCGCAGTTCGGCCGATTATCGCGCAAAACCCGGTGGAAAATCAAAAAAATCATCTCGCGGCCGGCCGGTGACTTGCCGATTCGCAAAACCCCGCGCGGTGCCGTTTGCGCGCGCAAAACAGGTACATCATCAGTAAGGGTAGAGGCGCTTCGTATACGCCGACGAAGCTGATTCCGAAGGCTTCAATGCTTTTTGAAAAGTGAATAGAGGGGATGCTGCGATTTTGGATTTGTGAGTTTTGATTTTAGATTGAACGGCAGAAACGAAAGAACGGCCGCGATTATGAAAACCAGTTAACCAATCAACCAGTGAACGAGTGCTGTTGTTCTGGTCATTGGGTACTTGGGAACCTGGGATTTGGGCGGCATAATGCATATGACGTCAGCTAGAAACGCTAACTATCTAAACACAGACGACTTGTCGACATCGCGACTCGTTCGTTTCCGCACCCGGCTGCACGGTTTGGTACCGTTTCGTACAGTTTCGCACGTTCAGGAACGCTCTCGAACGCATCGAGACACTACTGTACGGAACAGGACGAAGTGGGGCGGAGTTTACTACCGGCCGGTCAAGAGCATTTCAATCATCAACTGTTCTGCTTTACATGCCAGCGGCGCAGGAATGCATCGAACTCCCGGCCGATTGCTTCGGGGTCTGGGCTTTGGGCGGCGACATAGTCCCGCAACTGCTGAAGCGTCGCCAGGCTGAGCTTTTCGAAGTCGATGCCCAGCCCACGCTGTTCGGCCCTGGCTAGCCGACCTGGGCAAGTCAGCGATAGTTGCTGGCCTTCTACCTCGATGTCAAAGCTGATGGTTACGGGTTGGCCTTTTTCCGGCGAGGCGGCTGTGTTGATCAGGGCGCCGCTGATACACAAGTCCAATAGTTGAGAGGGGAAGCACTCTCCCTCGTACTCCAGCGTTGCGGGCAAATCGCACTCGACGTGAGTGAATGTTCTTCGGTCTAGCATAGTCGCACTCCTGTTTTGGCCTACTCACCCCACGGGTCCAGTTTTTCGGCGGTCGCCTCGGCACACAAAGTGCGACACTGCGAGGCGGTCGATTATCGGCCGACTGTTCGTTCTTTATCGGCCGGGAAATGGAGTGTGATTAGTTAAGATTGCTGCCCGGCAGCACCGAGAATCGGCCCGTATTGACGCGGGCTTCGGGTATGCCTTCCGGCCAGAAGTTAACCATGATGGTGATTTCGCCGGTGGACCGATCGCAGCCGAACGTAAACGCGCCGTACCACCGCGGGAATTTGCGGGTAACCTCGACGACGGTTTTGAGATTCCTGCCGCTGTCACCGAAATTGTACTGCTCGAAAATACTCAGGGCGTACTTGGTGCTGATCTTGTAGTTCAGGCCGAACGTTGTAATCGTGTCGTCGGTATCGTCCAGGTAGCGGACGCCGCCGAAATATCGCAGCCGCGGGTCGCGACGCACGACCAGTCCCAGATTCCCCTGGGCGAACTGCTTATCGTCGATGTCGTAATTCATGTTGCTCGTCAAGACTGTCGAATCGGAAATATTCCATGTATAATCGGCATTGAGGTGGTTACGGTCGACGCTGTATTCCGGGCGATAGAAATTGAAACGCCCGAGCGATTTTTGATCGTCATGATTGTTATCGTAAATGCCGAGGCTCAGCCCCAACCGCATCCAGTCGATTTTGCGTTGGGCGTCGGCCGGCCCTCGTTTGGTGATCAGTCGCTGGTAAAGATTCACCGCCACGCCACTGGTCCTCTCGATACCGCGATTGAAGCCCGTCCCCTCGGTTTTGGCGTCCATGGGGAACAGTTCGTTCGGGTACACTCCACTCGAATTGGCGACCCAGCCGACCACTTCAGGTGTGATCATGTGCCGAATGCCGTTCAGATCCCAAAGGCGCGACTGAACGTTATCGAAATCTGCCCATATGTGCGTACTACTTCTCACGCCGACCTGGCTGTAGGAGCGACACTGTTCTTCGTTAACTCCATTTCCCATCGCCGGCGTGGTATCGAAGGAGTCCACCGGGGACGCCCCCCAGTAGGTCAGCCGCCCAACAGCGTAGGGCACGACGTTAAGCGGGCCGAAATGCAGCGGCCAGGTGAACTCGTCGCGAAGGTCCAGACGCACGAAATGGCGAGTGCTCTTTCTCAGATCATCCGAATCGCCCATGCCGTCAAAAAAACGATCGAACGCCATGGTGTCTTCATTGTCGTATTTAATTTTCTTGATACCAGCATGCGACTCGTGGAAGTAGCTCACGTGCCCATAGGCAATCGGCTTGCCCAGCACGTACAGGCCAAAGTCAGGCCAGGACTCCGCCTGCGTCTGGAATCGATTGAGCCTGTATTTTATTTCCGACGTGAACGCCCAGTTGTCGGTTTGCTTCTTGGCGTAGAGAACCGTTTCCTGCTCTTTGCCGGTATAGAACTCGTCGGGGTAATATTGTTCGAGGAAGTTCCGATCGCAGAAGTAGCTCAGTTCGAGCTGGACCATCCAGTCTTTCTGGAAGAACTGCTTGTGGCGGAGCAGCACTCGCCCTCGGTTGTTGGGCGATGGGATGTCCTCGCGGTCGGTGCCGAAGTGGTCCTTGGCTTCTTTGTCGTAGACATAGGTGAGCAGGTTGTATCCGGTGAACCGATTGCGATCGTATTGGGAGGCGATGCTGAAAATGCCTCCTCGTTCGTACAGGCCGAGTTCGAGTTCCGACTTGAAGCCTTCCGGCTCGAGGAGCCCCAGCAGGCGGAACAGGTGCCACTCCGTCGTGGCGCCGAAGCCCAGCACGCCCACTTTGCCGATCCGGGCGGTGCGTAGCGGGCTGTTGCCCTGTTCGAGATCGCCTTGAACAATCGGTGCGTAGAACACCGGCACGCCGCCGATGTTGAACGTGACGTTTTTCATGCGGGCGTACCATGCCTGTTCGCCGAGCGCCTCGCCCTGGTCATCGTAGGGCGTCTGGTCCATCAGGTAGGTGCTGGTTGCGCCGAGGTGGAATTCCGGCGAGTGGAAGTCGCTCGTGGTGACCTTCGCGTCGGAGAACCAGATTTCGCGGGCCGAGAGCATCCTGGCCTCGCGGGCGCGAATGTAGATCGGAACCTGGCGGCTTTCCTGTATGGTCCGCAAGACAGGGTCGTCGATGACCGCCCGGTCTGTTTTGAAGTCGTAATAGGCAGCCTCACCGCGGAAGCTTCGCTCGCCGCGTGCGATCACCACGTCGCCTTCGAGGTAGACGCCTGTTATGGTTTCGCCGGTTGCTTTCAGTCGGCCGGGCTTGATGCTGGCCCGGGAATACGAATCCTTGTCCGCATTGGAGTCTTGCTCGAAGAACACCACGGCCGCCTGTGCGCGAAGCTCGTGGAACAGATCGCTGTCGGGATCGCCCTGAGAGAGATACACGTTGCCCTGTGCGATGGCCACGCGGCGTCCGTCGTCGAGGGTCTGCATCGTAACCTGGTCGGCTCGGAACTCGACCGGCTTGGTCGGAACTGGCGGAGGCTCTTGTTCGCCAGCGGGGGGCGCGACGTCCTCTGCCGCTTGTGTGGCGGGGGTCAACTCGGCGACCTTTGCCGGTTGCGGCCGGATGGCGGGGGTCACCTCGACTGGCTCCACCGGCGCTGGCGGCGGGGTGGGTCGGCTAGCTTCGGACCGGGCCGTCATCGCACGTTCGTACAGGGGGAAATCTTCCAGCTTGCGATTGGTCAGCAAGCCCTCGGCCATAATTCGCCCATCACTGCGGAACGTTTGCAACATGGCGTAGCCGGAGCGTGTTTCTTCGGGCCTGACGAGTTCCACGTCGCCCTCGACGTAGACGGTGATCGTATGACGTTCACTGCCGTTGATCGAATCCGTTTTGATCCAGATCACCGCGTCTCGTCCGCGGACGCTGCTGTCGCCGATCGCCAGTGAAAACTCTCCAAGGATAATCGTGACATTTTTGCCTTCGCTTGCGAACGCGTAGAGTTCTTTCCCCGCGATCTGGGCGTTGGCGTGGACGTACGTTTGGCCGGCCGCGACGGATGCAAGCAGCAACACTGTCGCTACGATGGTTGTCCGATGGGATCTACTGAATGCTGATTCGCTCATTCCATTCTCGCTGAAGTTGGTCACCAGCCTGCCGGCGTCCTTGCAGGCCCCACAGAAGGCTGGGACAATTCCTGACTTGTGTGCCCGCGATTATAAACATCGTGGGCGCTAAGTCAAACAAGAGACTATCACAAAATCTCCGCGGAGTTTGAAGATAGCCTCTACAGACATTGGGCTTTTGATTGTGTTGATTGCAGCGAGGTGCCCCGGCGTTTCGCGGTTGCCGACCGTGATAGGATGTGCTATCGTTCGCGCCGGCGCCTGGGTGTTTGCAGCCAAGGCGCTGTGGTAGCAACGATCGCGATAATTGCCCGCAAGGCGGGCTCTGAACCAACCAGTAGGAGTGCATAACGTGAGCGAGCAACTGGCCTATGCGTTGATAACCCCCTATAGCCTATACAAAAGCCGCACCGGCGGAATCATCGGTCGACTGCTGGCGCACACCAAACTGGAACTGGTAGCCACCAGAATGTTCGTCTTCTCCGACGCCTTCGTGGACGCCTATAAAGAGGTGGCCTGCCCGGCGAAGACGCCGCCGGACCTGAAAGACGCCTGGCTGAGGTATATCGACGAATCGTTGCGGCCGAATAATCCCTGGGGATTTCTGCCCCGCTGCATGCTTTTTATGTTCCGCGGCCCCGATGCGGTGAGGCACCTCAAGGAAGACGTCATCGGCGCCTTCACCGAGCAGCCGGTGGGCGACACGGTTCGCGGCACCTATGGCGACCTGATTCGTGACGAGTCGGGCACTGTTCGCTATTTCGAGCCGGCCGTCATCACCTGCCCCGATCCGGATCTCAACGACTCCCACCTGAAACTGCTGGCCGAATACGCCGTATCCGACGGCGGCGTGCTTTCGGGACGAATCAAATATAATAATGAATCGCCTCAAACGTCGCTGGTTATGCTCAAGCCCGACAACTTCTATAGTCGCAGCAGGCGGCCTGGCAATATCATCGATGCGTTCAGCCTGACAGGCCTGCGCATCGTCGGCGCGAAATTGTTCAATATGACCGTCGCCCAGGGCGAGGAATTTTACGGCCCGCTCAAAAGCATTTTCGTCAGCAAGCTCAAGGGCAACGTCAGCAAGGAAATCTACAGCCGCCTGAAAGATGCCTTCAACTTCCAGTTCTCCGCAGGCGACGCCGACGTGCTCGCCAACCAGCTTGCCGAGCGAAATGCAATCACCGAGTTCAATAAGATCGTCGAGTACATGACCGGCGTGAACCCCGACGACATCGACCAGGCCGAAAAAGCCACCGCCAGCAAGACCAAGTGCGTCGCGCTGCTATACGAAGGTCCCGACGCAATCGAACGGATCCGCACGGTTCTCGGATCGACCGACCCGACCAAGGCCGAGCCGGGCACGGTCCGCAGCGACTTTGGTCGCGACCTGATGCGCAACGGCGCTCACGCTTCCGACTCGCCCGAGAACGCCATGCGCGAACGTGGTATTGTCGGCATCGCAGAAACCGAGACCGGCTCGTGCGACGTGTCGGACATTATCAACGAATATCTCGCTGCGAAGGGCTAGGCTGCCTCCCATATATAAGTTTGGCGCGGTGGGGCCGTCAGTCCCGCAGCGTAAGAATAGGAAAAATAGGCTGCATCACCAACCACCATGACAGTCCAGATAGACACCCTCGCACTTGGCCCGCTTCAAACCAACTGCGTCGTCCTGCGCGAAGGCGATGCTTGCTGGATCGTAGACCCGGCGATGTGGCCAGAACCGCTGCTGAAATTCCTCGATGACGAATCCGCCACCCCGCAGAAGATATTGCTGACGCACGGACACGGCGATCACATTGGCGGAATCGATGAACTCAAGAAACGCTTCCCCGATGTAAAGGTTCTCTGCCCCACAGCCGACGAAGCGATGCTAGCCGACGCGGACCTGAACCTGTCTCGCCCGTTCGGCCTGCCGATCGTCTCGCCCGCTGCCGATGAATTGATCGAACCCGGTGCGATGCTGACGCTCGGCGATAGCGAGTGGAAGGTGCTCGATACGTCCGGCCACACGCCGGGCGGGGTGAGCTTCTACTGCGAGTCCGCCGCTGCGGTGGTAGTCGGCGACGCGCTGTTTGCAGGCAGCATCGGCCGGACCGACTTCCCGGGCTCCGATAGTGAACAACTGCTGCGCACCATTCGCGAGAACCTGCTGACGCTCCCGGACGAAACCCGCGTATTCCCCGGCCACGGGCCTGCAACCACCATCTCCTCCGAGCGAAAGAACAATCCATTCTTTTAACGGCGGGAAGGCATGCCAGTCACGAAGCGGTGATACATGTCAGCCTATGGCGGAAGCCCCGGTATGTCCCCTTGCGTAGGAATATGCCCTTCGCACGCCCATAAGTTCACTTCACTTTATTTCGCGTTGAGTTGGCACACGTCGCTCATTGCTCTAATGCCCAGCAGATGCAGTGGCCGATGGTGGTCATGGAGCAAACGGTGCTGCCGATCCGCTTCGCTTGGAGCATGCGGACAAGGCAGACGGGAGATACCTGAGGTATCAGGAGAGTAACAATGAAGAATTTGGGAATCATTGTGGGCGTGCTTTGTGTTTTACACGCAGCGGCTGGTCTGGCTAATGCCGGTGTCGTCGGTGCCCCCGTGGTCAACCCGGCCAATGGGCACGCGTATTATCTGCTGGAGGCGGCGACCTGGACGGACTCGCAAGCGGAAGCGATATTACTCGGCGGCGATCTCGTTACGATCAATGACGCCGACGAAGACGCATGGGTCTTCAACACGTTCCATGTCGAAAACCGGAACCTCTGGATTGGCCTCAACGACGCCGAAGAGGAAGGCACGTGGGTCTGGGTCAGTGAAGAGCCGGTAACGTATACCAACTGGTACCCCGGCGAACCCAACAACGCCGGTGATGAGGATTACGCGCACCTGGACGGCCAGAATCCAGATCGATTCATTTGCTGGAACGACATCGCCAACGCCGGCCGGTTGGGCTGGAGTGATCCGATGGGCGTAGTGGAAGTGGTCCCCGAGCCGGCGACCATGACCCTGCTGGCCTTCGGTGCGGTGGCTCTGCTCCGACGACGGAAAAAATAGTCCACGAATTACACGAATGAAACGCATTTGATAATAAACATATTAAGAGGGCGCCAAGGCCACGCTTGCGTGGCCTTGTGTGTCGGCGTCTGATAATGGCTAAAATCGTTGGAAGTCGGGTGGCACGGCTTGCTGGCCAAGCTGTGTAGATTCAGGGCGGAGCAAAGGGTGAACCAACACGGTTTGCAAGCAAACCGTGCCACCCGCCGTCGAGGCGTTCGCGGCTGACAGTAATCACATGAATCTGCGGCGGGGCGGTGGGGAGGGCCTCCTTTTGTAGAGCACATCGTTAGTAGCAGGGTTGGCCGGTGGCCGGGGCAAGGTATCGCAATCGGAGGTGCCACCTTCAAGCGAAACGAAGTGAGCTTGTGGGTGTGTCCCTTTGAACTCACACAAATGCCCGACGGCAGAGGTAGGGCGAGCAACTCGTTGCTCGCGGAATGCTTCTATATGAGCGTGGCGAGTATCCCGTCCCGCCGGGTCAAGACCCGGCCTACTTGGCTCAGGGCGAAGGCGCAATAACTTAGCGTGTGCGGTATAAGATAGGTTAATTGCAAGGAATAGCGGCCAGAACCGGCTGGATATGGGATAATGGGGGTGGGGCAGGTTTTTAGAAGTTTTCTCAGGTATTTCGGGATATGTCGTTGCGTTGACCGTCGGGGTGCGTATAAACTGCTGAGGCTAGTAGTAGAGTAAAAAGCACACGCGGCTGTAATATCCCTTGGGAGTAAATGAGAAGAGGGAGAAGTTTTGAGACTCAATTGTGAAAGAATTCACAAACTGATCGAAGCCCTTGATCGTCCAAGCGGCGTGCAGGTCATGGAAGTGTGCGGAACGCACACGATGGCTGTGGCGCGATCGGGTCTGAGGTCGCTGCTGCCGGACGGGCTTCGTCTGACCAGCGGGCCTGGCTGTCCGGTCTGCGTGACGGACCAGTCGTACATGGACCAGGCTGTCGTACTGGCCGGACTAAGCGAAGTTACGATCACGACTTACGGCGACATGGTTCGCGTACCGGGTCGCCATGGCAGCCTGGCCGACGCACGGGCGAGCGGCGCTAAGGTCGAGGTTGTGTACTCGGCCGACGACGCGGTTTCGCTGGCGACAAGCCAGCAGGATCGCCAAGTGGTGTTTCTGGGCGTCGGTTTCGAGACCACCACGCCGGCGACGGCGCTTGCCGTACTGCGAGCGAAGGCGGACGGGCTGAAGAACTTTTCGGTCCTGTCGGCCCACAAGTTGATGATACCGGCCATGCGGGCGCTGCTGGACAGCGAGCAGGTCGCGATAGACGGATATTTGTGCCCCGGTCACGTCAGCGTGATTCTGGGCTACGAGGCGTATGCGGATTTGGCGCGAGATTTTCATCGGCCTTGCGTAGTGGCCGGGTTCGACCCCGGCCAGGTCGTCGCCGGGCTGGAGGAAATCCTTCGGCAGATAGCCGCCGACGATCCGAAAGCCTCGACGGTGTACCCGAGCGTGTCGGCCCAAGGCAACGCCGAAGCGCGAAAGGTGAGTGATGCAGTGTTCGCACCGTCCGACGCGCCTTGGCGGGCGCTGGGCGTGATCCCGGGCAGCGGGCTTGCGATTCGGCCGGAGTTTGCCGAGTTCGACGCGGTCGAACGGTTCGATCTGCCCGAGGCGGAAAGCTACGAGATGCCCGGCTGTCGCTGCGGTGATGTGATCTGCGGGCGATGCAGCCCGGCCGACTGCGAGTTGTTTGCGACTCGCTGCACGCCGCGAGACCCGATCGGACCTTGCATGGTATCGGCCGAGGGCGCGTGTGCGGCGGCATACAAGTACGAACGCAGGTGAATGTGGATGAGCGACGAGCGAATACAACTGGCGCATGGCGGCGGCGGGCAACTGACGGCCGAGCTGATCGAGCAGGTGATCTTGCCTGCGGTCGGCGGGTCCCAGCAACCCGGCAAGCTGACCGACGCGGCGCTGTTATCGGTCGGCGGCAAGCTGGCGTTCACGACCGACAGCTACGTGATTCAGCCGCTGGAGTTTCCCGGCGGCGACATCGGCAAGCTGGCGGTATGCGGTACGGTGAACGACCTGGCTGTGGTCGGCGCCAAGCCGGTGGCGCTGAGTTTGGCGCTGGTGCTGGAAGAAGGCCTGGACCTGGCGTTGCTGAAGCGAGTGCTGGTTTCTGCGGGCGAAGCGGCCCGGCAAATTGGCGTGGTGATCGCTACGGGCGACACGAAAGTCGTCGAGCGAGGCGGCGTGGACGGCATGATCGTGAACACGGCAGGCGTCGGCGATATCGGTGAGGTTTCGCTGGGTTTTGAGCGCATCGGTGAAGGCGACGAGATAGTTCTTTCCGGGCCGCTCGGCGAGCACGCCCTTGCGGTGATGAGCAGGCGAAAGAATTTAAGTTTTTCATCCGAACTTGTCAGCGATTGCCGGTCGATACATTCGATGGCTTCGCTATTGACGAGCGAGTTGGGGTCGGACGTGCGATTCATGCGAGACCCGACGCGAGGCGGCCTGGCGGCGACGCTGGTCGAGGCGGCCGGCTCGGCCGGGCGTAACATTGAAATCGAAGAAGATGCGATTCCGGTCAACCGGACGGCTCGGGCGGCAGCGGAGATGCTCGGGCTGGACCTGCTGTCTGCGGCGAACGAGGGCAAACTCGTAGCCGTCGTGGCGGGCGGCGCCGGAGCGAAAGCGGCGGAGATTCTGTCGGGCCTGGAAGGGGCCTGCCTCGCCGCGGTGATCGGTCGGATTGGTCCGGCCGACGCCGACCCGCTGGTGGAGATGGTGACTTCCATCGGCGGCCGACGGATCGTCCAGATGCCGTACGGAGAAGAATTGCCGAGAATCTGCTGAGCCGTATGCCAGCAGTTAGTGAATAACAGAAGGGATGCGCAGATGCTGCCACGAGTACTAGAGAAGAAACGATTCGACGATTTTGTGGCGTTCCTGATGCGGTCGTATCAGGTGGTCGCTCCGGTGGCCAAGGGACCGCAGTTCGCCTTCGCGGAGATCGATTCGCCAGAGGAGATCTACCAGATCCGGATGGACTATGACCAGTCGATCCTGCCGCCCAAGAAGTATCTCCTGCCGCAGTTCGAGGATCTTCTGAGCTTCACCGGGCACGGGCCAGAGGGCGTCGAGTCCCTCGCCAAGGTTACTGCGACCGCGATGCTGGGCGTGCATCCGTACGACCTGCACGGGCTGGCCACCACCGACGGAGCGCTTTGTCAGACACCGCTCGATCCGACCTACAAGGCTCGGCGAGAGGCGGCCGTGCTGATCG
>SDBV01008423.1_pt1 | contig 13920 bp, 10 predicted proteins | sample 2277081 | NCBI WGS metagenome assembly SDBV01 (sample SAMN10402039, study PRJNA504765) | marine sediment metagenome | isolation source: marine sediment core GS10_PC15, 223 cmbsf | place: Arctic Ocean: Southern Knipovich Ridge | collected 2010 | reverse complement strand
GGGTTGACATAGATGGTAACATCCCGATAATTACATTGTATAAGAAGTGCGGCCGGATGCTGAAACACCCGACCGCGCAATCCAAACCCTAATATCGAGGATTTGAATCATGCAAAGTGTACCACGTTTCAAGCGTCGCGCACAAGAAGTGGCCGATGCAATTCTAGCCGCGTTCAAGACCGGCAACCTGCCCAAAACGCTGCGGCAGACCCTGGGCGTGGACGGGTTGCAATTGGCTCTGGAATTCGTGGGCCGGCAGGAGACGGCTTCGAATGCGGGATAGAAGAGCGGGACGGATACAGTGAAGTGAATGTGAAGATTAGAACTATGCAGCAAGGTAAACAGCCAATAGAAAGACAAGAAGACCTGATACCACAGCTGCGAGGGCCAGCAATTGACGATCAATACCAACGCTACCAAAAAATTATTGACAGTCTTAACGAACTTATTGATGACTACATAGAACGCCACCAGGAGACGCACCAACCCCTTTCTCGGCGACAGCCCATCCGTGACGGTCGCTCGAATACTCGATGCGAAGTACGATCCGCTCTCCGATCAACGCACGGATTTCCCCGCCGAGTTGGAGGCAGTGATCTCTCGATGCCTGGAGAAGCTCCCGGACGACCGTTACGCCGACGCGGGCGAACTTTTGGTCGATCTCGCGGGCGTGACACGGGGTACCGGCTGACCGTAGATGACGGTTCACGTTGTCACCGAGGCTGAATAGATGATGCGGGTTAAATGAGACGTCCCGCGAACTCGTCGGCGGAATGCACGAAGATGCAGGTGTTGAGCCCACCGGAGAGCTCGATGATCCGGTCGGCGTATGCCGCCTCCGCACCAGGTTCGGGCTCCTGAAGCCCCAGGAAGACGACATCAGCGTCGGCGCTGGTCTGGTGCAGGACCTCCATGATGCTGCGGTCTGCGGGCTTGACGATGACCTCGGATTCAGCGCCGATGCGGGTCTCAGGGAGCAGCGTGGCGAGCCCTTCGAGCTGCAACCGACGTTCCTCCTCGTCGCGCGCTACTGAGCGGACGCAGATCCTCGCACCCCTCCACCCGGAGTTGAGCCGCAGCAGATAGGCCAGCAGCAGCATGAGGTCACCATTGTTTTGCAGACCACCCCACCAGATGTCGATGCGTTTCTCGGTCCCCGGCTCATGGGCCCAGTTGAGCCTGGCGATGATGGTGTTCTTTCGTGCATAGGACATCGCGCGCATGATCCGGAGCTGGGACTCGAGCCGCTCCTTGCGCCTCGACCACCCGAACATCACTGTGTTGGAGTGGAGGCCTGCAATTCCATTGGCCTGGGCCACGCTGATCACCCCGTCTTCAAAATCCGGCACAACATCCACCTCGGGGAAGGCGACGACGCCGGCCTCCTCGAGCTCGTGATCCATCTCCTCCCGCATCGCGTCGGTCTCCTTGAGCTTCTCGAGGCCGCCCACCACCAGCCGGCACACCGTCACGACGCCACGATCCTGGTTGAACCATGACGCGAGGCGGACCAACCCGGCCCTCTTTCCTGGATCGCCCGCGAAGAGCAGGATCTGCGGTCGCCAATTTCGCGGATCGCGCTCGTGGTGGCGGAGCTTGAGGAGCGCCCAACGCGCGAGCGCCACCCACATGCCGGCGCGGACATCGCCCCACCGTTTGCGCATCGCCCGCCGTCGGAGGTAGGCGTAGAGCGCGCCTTCGAGCACGATGGCTGCCAGGCAGGCCCACGGGTTGATCAGGAACATCACCACGATCGCCCCGATCGAACCGATCAGAGATACGTACCACGGCACCCGGATGGTCGGCCGGTAGGAAGGATCTCCGACCAGGCTTTCGAGAGCCGATGCGAGGTTGATCGTCACATACAGGGTGAGGAAGAGGATGGTGACAAACTGCGCCACCGCGTTGAGCCCGCCGAGCACGACCGCGGACAGGGCAATGGCGCCCGACACCCAGGTCGCGACGGTCGGCTGGCAGGTGGGTGACAGACGGGCGAGAAACGACGGTGCCAGCCCGTCGGCGGCCAGCGCTTGCAGCACCCGCGGCCCGCCGAGAACGCTGCCGAAGGCCGACGACAGAATCGCGCCCCACAGACCCGGGAAGACCAGCCACGAACCGAAGATCGCAATGCTCGTCCACACCACTCCCGGCACCGCCAGCTCCTCGGGCGAGACCCGGGTGGTAACGGCCAGCAAGACCGGTACCAGCAGAGAGACCGCTGTGCCGACGGCTACCGCCGCCAGGGTGCCGCGCGGGATCGAGTGGCGGGGGTCCTTTAAATCGCCGCTCATGCCGATGCCGGCGGTGAAGCCGGTCACCGCCGGAAAGAAGACGGCGAAGACGTACCAGAAACCCTTTGGGGCGGTACGCAGTGTCACGGCGAACTCCGGAGCCCGGGTACCGTCCGCCAGGGCGCCGATCGCCAACGCCACCAGCGAGACGCCGACCGCCACCATAATCGGGATCTGCAGCTTGAGGGCGAGCACCGCGCTCTTGCCGGAGACCAGGGTGATGATGATGATGATCGCCGCGGCCAAGATCTGAGGTACGGCGCTCGGAATCTCACCCCACCCGGCGGGCCACACGGCGAGGATCGCCTCCACCAGCCCGAAACTATAGAACGTGATGCTCAGAGTCCGGCAGAGAAAGAGCGGTATGCCGATGGCGCCGCCGAGCTCGAGCCCGAGGCTGCGCGAGATCATGTAGTACTCGCCGCCGACCCCGACCGTCATGTTGGTGGCGATCGCCGACGCCGACAACGCGGTGATGAAGGTGATCGAGCTCGCGAGCAGCACCACCAGCATGGTCACCGGGAGGCCGAGATTGCCGACCACCCACCCGAAGCGGAGGTACATGATGAGACCGAGGATCGTCAGCACGCTCGGGGTGAAGACCCCGAGAAAGGTTCCGAATCGGTAGGTAGGCTGCTGCGCCGATGCGTCGGTCGTCATGTCCCTCCTATTGCCGATGGATGCGCTGCGGTCTCCCAACGCTACACCAACCGACACCAACTCGGCAAACAAGTCGGAACGCGCTGTACGTCTCTTTGCATGCCACCCATGTGGAGCCCATGCGGATTCTGCCTATGGTGTCCCGGCCATTCCCAAGAGGGTTGTCAGCTGGCAGTCGTCAAGGATCTCCATGGTGCCGTGGATGCACCTCAGGTGGACCATGGTGGCCTCGGTCTTGAGGCCGCTGATCTTGGCGACGAGTGGGGCCAGTTGGTCGGGTGGGACGGCGGCCATGGCCTGTTCCGCGAGCGATGATTCCAGCTGATCGAGCTCTTTGGCGAGGCCCATCACCACGGTCATGGTGTTCTTTCGGATTTCGAGGAGAACCGCTTTCTGCTCGGTTGTCAGCTCGAGGTCGGGGTCGTCCCAGTGTTGCTTGAGGATGCCGGTCAGATGGGGCATCTTTCCGGCAACGAGGAAGGGCGTCCTCGCCGGCGGTTTCATTTTCGTGCCGCTGTCGTCAGTGTGGGCCTCGTCAGAAAAGACGGCGGTGGTGCAGGTCAGGAGCAGGATGATCACGACGGCGGATAGTGCACAGCGGATGGTGGTCCTCGGCATGGGTTTCTCCTTGCGGACCGGTCAGTGCGGTCTTTTGGGCTGTGGAAACCATAGCACTGCCTTGAAAAAATGCCTGAGTTTACGTAAAGGTGTCTTGCACACAAATCTGATGTATCGGCTCGGAGAGGCTGTGCGATTGGGGCAGGGGAGGGTCGATTATTTCCCGGTGGAGGGGTTAGCTTGAAGCGGCGTTTCAGATGATCAAAAAAACTACACCTTTTCAAGCGAAGATAAATGGCGTAGTATTTGGGACTACCGGTGACCGAAAACCATCCCAACTGTAACGGGGTACACTAGATAATCGCTGGCACGGGAAAGGAAATCACATGCCAAACATCGCTTCGGTTCTTCGTAACGAAATCAGCCGCCTGGCGCGCAAGGAGGTCCGGCAAGAGGTCGGCCCTCTCAAGAAGACCACCGCAGAGTTGCGCCGCACAGTAGCGGCACTCAAGAAAGAAGTTGCTTCCCTTCAGCGAAAAGTACGTTCTTTGGAGAAGCAGGAGAAACGACGCCTCGAGGCTGCACCCAAGCCAAGCGCCGCCAAGGCCGTACGCTTTTCGCCCAAATGGGTCAAGGCTGATCGTCAGCGTCTGGGTCTGTCCGCGAAGAACTACGGCGCCCTGGTCGGCGTTTCGAGTCTTACGATTTACAGCTGGGAAAGTGGGAAGTCGAAGCCCAGGGCTGAAAAACGAGCTGCTTGGGCAGAGGTTCGGGGCATCGGCAAACGGGAGGCGCTGCGAAGACTCGAGTTGCTCCAGACCTAGCTCAATCCACTGAGAGGTCCCAGTATCGGCCGTGCACCTCGGCCACATGCGGCACCGCCGGACAGTCAGCGGTGATCGCCGGCAGGGGCTCGGCGAGGCGCTCACCCTCCATCTCGTCGAGCACCCGCGCTACCGATCCGGAGAGCGCATCGAGGTCATAGCCACCTTCGAGCACCGCGGCGAAGCGCCCGCCGGCGTGCTCGGCGGCGATCCGCAGCAGCACTCGCGCCAAACAGCCGAACCCCTCCTCGCTGACCCGCATCGAGGCGAGAGGGTCGCGGAGGTGGGCGTCGAATCCGGCTGAGACCAGCACAAACTGGGGCTCGAACTGGCGGCACACGGGGTCGATCACCCGCACGAAGGCATCCAGGTACTCACTGTCGCCGCAGCCGGCGGGCAGCGGCACGTTGAGGGTGAAGCCCTCACCGTCCCCGGCGCCGACCTCGTTGACGCCGCCGGTGCCTGGGTAGAAGGGGTACTGGTGCGTGGAGACGTAGAGGACTCCCGGGTCGTTCGCAAAGCTGTGCTGGGTTCCGTTGCCGTGGTGCACGTCCCAATCCACGATCAGCACCCGATCCAGCCCGAACCGCTCCTGCAGGGAGCGGGCGGCGATGGCGACGCTGTTGAACAGGCAGAAGCCCATGGCCCGGTCGGCCTCGGCGTGGTGGCCCGGAGGCCGCACCAGGGCGAAGCCGTTGTCCGCCTCGCCGGCCAATATCGAATCGACCAACGCCAGGAAACCTCCGCTGGCCAGCAGCGCAGTCTCGTAAGAGCGCGACGACACTGGGGTGTCGGCGTCCAAGGCCTGTGGCCCGGCTCCGGCAGTGCCCGCCACCCGCTTCAGATGCTCCTCTGTGTGCACCAGCGCGAGTTCGTCGGGGGCCGCCGGCCGCGGCTCGACCCGGATGAGGCCGGCGCGATCGGGGCTGTCGATGAGGTTACGGAGAACCGCGACCCGCTCCGCGCGTTCGGGATGCCCGTGCCCGGTCTCGTGCTCCTCGTACCGCTCGTCGATCACAACCGCGGTTCGCAGCATGGGGAACCTCCCGCTCTGAGCGCGCCGCTGACGCCAACCCCAGCCCGCATATCTTACCGGCATTCTGCTGCGGCCGGCGATGCGCAGCGCCCAGCGGTGTTTTCTCGCCTCGGGGTGCTCGACGTACAGTTGAGTACGCGCTCCGCGCCCCTCGGGTCGAAAACCCCACTGGGCACCCCACCTCGCCGCCCTCGCGACAAAACCCGGTGAGATATGCGAGCTAGCCGCACCCACGATGGATCGTTGCCGCAGGCCGACTATCGGAAGACGCCGGCGACTGGTACCGTGCAAAGCCTATGGTTGCATACCCAAAGATCATTCAGGGTGGGATGGGCGTGGCGATCTCGAACTGGCACCTCGCGCGAACGGTCTCGAAGTTGGGACAGCTCGGGGTCGTGTCCGGCGTCGCCCTCGAGGTGCTCATGGTCAGACGCCTTCAGGACGGCGACATCGGTGGGCACATGCGTCGGGCGTTGGAGAAGTTTCCGTTCCGTGACATGGCCAAACGCGCCGTGGAGAAGTACTACATTCCCGACGGTAAGGCCGACGACAAACCCTACGCAGCCGTTCCTTTTCACAAACAGGCGGGTTCAAAAAAGCTCCACGAGCTGTGCGTCATGGGCAATTTTGTGGAGGTCTTTCTGGCTCGAGAAGGACACGACGGCGTGGTCGGCATCAACTATTTGGAGAAGATCCAGCTGCCCCACCTTCCGTCCATCTACGGCGCCATGTTGGCCGGCGTCGGATACGTGGTGATGGGTGCGGGAATCCCGATCATGATCCCCGGCGTCCTCGACAGCTTTGCCCATCACGAGCCCGCGTCCTACCCTTTGAACGTCGTCGGTGCGCCAGCCGGCGAGAAGACTTTCACACATTTTGATCCACGAGACATCATGGAGGACGATCACCCGCCGCTCGAGCGCCCCAAATTTCTCCCCATCATCGCCTCCAATGTGCTGGCGGCGACAATGTTGCGGAGGTCCAACGGCAAGGTCGACGGCTTTGTCATCGAGGGACCGACCGCCGGCGGTCACAACGCTCCGCCTCGCGGCAAGCTGGAGATCAACGAGATTGGCGAACCGATCTACGGTGACCGCGATGTGGTGGATCTCGGGAAGATCCACGATCTGGGACTCCCGTTTTGGATAGCCGGCGGGTGTGCATCCGCCGCCAAGCTGCGCGAGGTCCTGGAGGCGGGCGGCACAGGCATCCAGGTGGGGACCGCATTTGCGCTCTGCCAAGAATCGGGGATGGCAGAGGAGTATCGGAGCGCCCTGTTGCAACAAGCGGTGGCGGGAACGGCTGAGGTGTTCACGGACCGTCTTGCCTCACCGACCGGGTTTCCGTTCAAGGTGGCGCAGCTCGAGGGCAGTCTCTCCGAGCAGGACGTCTACCTTTCGCGTACCCGGGTCTGCGATCTCGGATATTTGCGGGAGGCCTATTTCAAGGACGACGGAAAACTAGGATACCGGTGCGCTTCCGAACCGGTTGACATCTATCTCGCCAAGGGCGGCGAGGAATCGGCCACCGTTGGCCGAAAGTGTATCTGCAACTCTCTGGTGTCGAATGCCGGTCACCCACAGGTTCGAAAAGACGGCTCGGTCGAGAAGCCCTTGATCACCAGCGGTGACGACCTGGTGGAGATCGCGCGCTTCATTCCCGAAGGCCGGACGTCCTACACGGCCAGTGACGTCATCACCAAGCTTCTGGAGCTCGAAACCTGATTCGGACCTGAGATGAGGGATTCTCACGGGAGCGGAGACACGCGCCGGCCTGGGCGGCGCGGTCCCGGTGGGTTCCCGTCGAGGGTGACCCAGTTCTCGAGGTTTCCGACGTCCAGAAATTCCTCGTCCACGCAAGTGAGCGGGTCTGTATCCCGCTCAACCTCCGTGATGATGAAGTCGCTCCTTGACCTTACGCCGCGCGCCACGTAGCGAGCATATATCGGCATTGAGATGACATCGAAAAATGAAACAAGGCGATGACCGTACGGCGTGTGCAGGCCGACGGCAACGTCAGTGACGGCTTCCGATGTCTCCATCGCTGTGCCGAGTTCTTGTCCGGCCGTCACGAGATCGCCGACATGGAGCGGCTGGCTCAGATCGACGTGGTAGAGCACGACGTAAAATGCCTCGTTGGCTTCCGGCCGAATGCCGACCGCCGTTCCTGTCCACGATTCCGGTCCCTCCCACTCCTCGGTTGTGCCGATCACCGTGCCGGCGACAGGCGAGAACAGGCTTATGGACGGTCCAGCGACACCGTCCTTCGGAGTGTAGTAGTGCTTCATGCTTCGGCATAACTCGAAGTCGTCCGAATAGTCGTGCCCTTCACCAGATCGGAATTTGGAGACCCTCTGAATCAAATCAAGCGGTATGCAATCGGCTTCGGCAAGCAATGGAACCCCGAGCGCATCGATGTCGTACTCCGGCCATGGCGTCCGACTGCCCGTGATGGTGCCCTGCGTGGGGCCCTCGCCGTCGATCTCCCATGTGCCCGAAAAGCTCTCACCGTCCTGGGCGAATTCAACCACCGCCTCGAATTCACCCATTTCGTCCAGATCAGCGGCCAGCAACATGGTTCCGTCGGAAACCGTTCCCGACCCTTCGAGCGACACGTCGCTGCCCGTGAGGGTGAATGTGACCGAGGTGTCAGAGTGGTCAATCTCCATCGTGTACAGTGGCTCCGGGCCAATGGCCACGTGGTAGGTCCCCGAGTAGTCTGTCGCGCTCTGTCCCCCCTCGGCTTCGTGATTGAGAGACATAAAACACGAACCCATGACGACGACCAGCGACAACCCAAATGCCCATTTCCTGGTGTTCATTGCATCTTCCTCCGTTGGGAGACTCCCAGTTCTCATTATATCCTGTCGAATTACGCCCGCGGTCTGCATGGGTACCACAACGGTTCTTGAGTAATTTTTCTGTTGAGCTCGAACTTCCGGGACTTCTTGAGAACTGCGGGGGTGGCACCCATGGAATCTCTCTGCCGCAGTGCGTCTTTCGGGTTCTTGGATTTGCTGCTATACCCATCCTCGCCGCGACAGGAGGAGGATTTCCGCATCATGAACAAACGTATCGGTATCTTCGGGTGGGGCGTCGTTGCCCCCAAATCGCCGGATATCGACACCTTCGAAAGCAACCTCAGCAGCGCTACAAGCTGGCTCGAACCCTTTGACGGGTTTGGGCCGAGCAACTTCCTCGTCGGACGGCCGGAGTTCGATTTTGAAGTTTACAAGTCGTGGATCGACACACGATTCGAACCGCGGAGGTTTCCCCAGCTGCAGTCCAAGATGGGCAACACGGTCAAGTATGCGATCGGCGCCTTTATCCAGGCCCTCGGCCAGAACCCGGGTCTCGAGCCGTTGCTGAGAGATTTGGGACCACAAGTCCATGTTTACGTCGGCACCGGTCTCGGTGATTTCCCGCTTCACTACGAGCTCGCCCTGCGCTACCACCGCGCCCAAAAACGGTGGAACCGTTTCTGGTGCCAGGACGAGCACCACAGCGAGCTCAGGGAGTACCGCCTCGCCAACGATGGGCAGAAGGATGAGCTGCGTGAGCAGCTGGGCGCGCCACCGGATCCCGCGGGTGTCGATCCATGGGGTGAGGGTTTTGACGAGATCAGTGAATGTTGGGACGCCTTCTGGGTCGCACGCTCAAACGGCCTCCGGCAATACCTGGACAAGCACAGTGAAATAGAGAGTGAGGGCATCACCGGCGACATCGAGAACGGCAAAGGCCACATCATCCGTCGCAAGATGACGACTCGTCGGAAGCTCAATGCCGAGTACGGCTGTCCCACCGAACCGTGGAGTGCGGTCGATCCCAGGCTGTTGTGGAATATTCCAAATATTCCGGGAGCCCAGATTTCTATGCTTGCCAACATTACCGGGCCGGCGATCGCCCCGCTTGCCGCGTGCTCGGGCTTTAGCGTGGCCCTGAAGATGGCGATTGACGCGATCCGCTCTGACCAGGCGAAGGTGGTCGTGATCGGGATGACCGACCCGGAGCCACACGCCCTTTCAGTCGGTACGTTCTATGGCGCCAAGGTCTTGTCCCATGACGGGCAAGTTTCCAAACCCTTCACAGGCTTCCGTGGGACCCACGTGGCAGGAGGCGCCTGCATCTGGATCGTGGGTGACGCAGATTACCTCACCCAGCAAGGGTTCGAGCCGCTCGGCCTCGAAGTCCTCAGTGTCGCCATTTCCTCGGATGCTGACCACATCATCACTCCTTCAAAGGAGGGACCGCGTCTCGCCATTCAGCAGGCCCTGGCCGAGGCCGGTGTTGAACCGGAGGATGTGGCCACATGGGACATGCACGCAACCGCCACGCCGGGCGACTGGAGCGAGCTTCAGAATATTCTTGCTCTCCTCCCGGAGTCCACGGCATTTACGGCACGCAAGGGCACGTTTGGACATGGCATGTCGGTCTGTGGCGGGTGGGAGCTCACGGCTCAGCATCTCGGCTTTTCCAAGGGTGAGCTGCTTCCCGTGAATCTCTCGAGCGACGAGATCCACGATCAGATCCGCCCCTACTTCCACTGCCTTGTGCAAGATGAAGGTCGCCCGACGGAAGGTGACGTGGCAGGGAAGATCAACATGGGCGTAGGCGGCATCAACGCCTGTGTCATCTGCAGGCGGTGGTAAAGGATCTCCACCTTCTATCGGCAGTCGCTGAGGATCCGGTTCTCCACCTTTCGAGGATCGTTGATCGTGTTGTAAAAGCCGTCGATGTACTTCAACGCCCGTTTCCGAACTTTCGGGTTTGGGAGCCCGTCCTGGTTGAAGAGCTCCTCGAGCTCGGGCCGCATTTCGATGAATACCGCGATGGCGGCGGGAAGGTCGTCGTTGTGCCTGCAGAAGCCGCGATACACCCTTTCGGTGACCTGCCGGATCTTCAGTCCCTCATCGGGCGCGGCGTAGGGTGCGTCGACCAGACCCGCCTGGTCGAAGTCGAAGGGTAGCAGTGTGTTGTACTGGTCGCCTTCCGCGCCGAGGACCGCCATATTGTGGCAGCACCGCTGACCTGTCGGACCCGACAGCGCCGACCAATCGGTGTTGCCCACCATGAACTGAAAGAGGGTCAACAAGGTGAGCTGTGCAGAATTCAGATCGGCGATGCGCTGCGACCGAATATCGAGCCAGCTCTTGCCGTGACGATCGGCGGTCTCCCCGATGTCCTCGAGGAAGAACGCGAGCCCGGTCTCGTTGAAAGCCGGTCTTTCGCTGTCGCGATATCGACACGAAACCAGCCGCACCTGCAAGGCGGGTTCGGCGATGACCGCGTAACTCTTGTAGACCAGATACTCGAGCAGGATGTACCTGTCGTAGCTGCTCCCGTGCTGACACGGTGTCACCAATCGCACGCTGTGGTGTCCTTCGAAGACTGTACCGCGAGCGTGTTCCTCCTCGATCATGATCTTGAGGCAGGGCGTCCCGCACTCACGAAGGCGGCTGATGCCGTAGGTGGAGAATGTCATCGGAATCGTCACGCCGTTCCCAAGCTCGAGCCGGCCGGCGACAGGAGTGGAGTCCGGTGTACCATGCGTCAGGCTCGTCAACGGTCCGTAAATCGTGAGGTCGAGGACGTCATCGCCGGCAAAGAGCGGCTCCGCGGCCGAGGCGAAAGTGCGCCAGGAGAAGGTCATCACGATCAGGAGGACGACCTCGATCGAGAATGACCCGCGCCTCATCCGCATGTCGCACCAGCTCTCCGCCGTGGCCGGGGCTCAGCCCCCGCGAGATCAAGACTTTCGGTGCGTGACCCGTACCGCGAACTGTTCGTAAATACCTCGGGTCATTTTACCGCAACGCCGTTTACAGGCGGCAGAATTTACCCTGGGCCCTCTCTGGGACCGCCGAGCTCCGGCTCGGCATTCCCCCCGTTGAGAGATGATCTGCGGAGTATCTGTGACACATCACAGGGTCAAGACCGCTATGAACCCGATCTGGCCGCCTCACGGATCTCAGCGGCTGCTCAAGGCAATGCGTTTATGCGAAGGGTGGCGCCAATGTACGGGCACCCATGTGCGAAAGGTGGTGAGAAATACGGGTTATCCCGGTGAGAAGACCGGGCTACTCGCTTCCATATGCGGATTGGATTGCGAACTCGATGCGACCAATTTCATCTTTCGACAGGAAGGCGAAGTGGCTCGCACGTTTTCGCGCCGAGAGTTGACCATTGTTCTGCAGGCAAAACCGGATGAAGAGATCGATCTGCCGGTTGGGCATGTCCACGATCTCCTGGATAGCGATCTTGGTCGCGTCGTAGTTTGCCAGGAACGCCAACTCTCTGACGAGTTCCGTGTCGATGGTCTGCTCGATGAAATAAAAGAGCGCCTCCGCCTGGAATGTCATATCGACGAATCGATACAATCGGGCCGTATCGTTCTCAACGGTCATGCGGCCCTCTTCGTCGAGGGAATACTCCACCAGGGCCATGAGCGGTCGAGAAAAATCCTCCAGGGAGGCGTCGTAATCGGCAGAATTCTTCAGCATGGATGCCGATACGGGGAACATGATTCCCTTGGGGGTGAAGCCTCGGCGGGCAAGAATATTGTGGATCAGGAATCGATGGATTCGGCCGTTGCCGTCTTCGCACGGGTGCAGGAAGACGAATCCATATGCTACAGCGGCGGCGTGAGCCACTGCGGACACGCCCCCCTCATCCATGCGGTTGTGGGAGGCAATCAAACCTCCCATCAGGTCGGCAAGATCCTCCGGTTTCGGACACGCGAGATGAATTTTCTCGTGTTGCCAGGCGACCATCTCGCCGACATAGTTCTGGCTCGTCCGGTAGTCGGATTCGGAGAACCGAGGATCGACGATGCGATTCTGCAGGTTGATCAACTTCGCTTTCTCAAAGAAGTCCTCGCGTTCCGCTAGCTGAAGCAGCGCGACAAAGCGCTCGGTACGGGTCGATGTGGGCTTGATGTTTTCGATCTCGAACGAAGATTTCGTCTCCTTGGTATAGAGATAGCTCAATGCCCGTCTGAGCAACTCGGGCGAATAGGACGACACGACTTGCCTGCAGCGCTTGGGAAGGTCAGCCGCTTCGAAATCGCGAAGGGTACTGGTGCGGCGAATCGTCGGGCAGAATCGACGATCGCCCAGCAAGTTGTCGTTGATACGCTGACGCCGAACCCGGCGGGTCGGGGTAGCCGTATAGTATTCAGTCGGATCGAGCAGGTCGACATAGTTGCCCCGTTGCACGTCATCCAGCGGGAGCGTTTTGCCGGTCAGGAACTCGTACAGGAACCACAGCCGCCTGGCGTACTTGCCGGTCGGTTTGGACCGAACATAACTGAGGAAATCTTCCTCCGTGATCTCTTGAAAGAGGCTGGCGAGTATCGCGAGATTCGTTCCGTCGTATTTGAGCGCAAATTCAAGATGATCGCCCAGCGTGCCCCCCGGCCAGTACTTGGGCGGGTAGACCTCTTCGACCACGTCCCCGGTCAAACCGATCCGGTGGACTCCGCTGGTCGTGACCAAGGACCTGTGCCAGTTCGAAATGACGTCGAGACCGTACATCTCAATGAGCGCCGAATACCCAGCGAGCCGGACGGCAGCCTGTTCTTGGCCGTTCTCGACCATGGGATCCTCCCGAATAACGATGCTGTTGTGAGAATTTTAGTTATTTTCCGGGCTATGTCAAGAAAAACGCTTACAGATACTGCAGACCATATAGCCGACTGACAGGACAAGAAAAACAGCTATAGGCCAAGAAAACGGGTTTCGGCGAGACATGTGGGCATCATTTTTCGTTGTGGCAATGCGACAATCCGAAGCGTGGCACCGATGATAACTCAATGTCGTTGACAGGCGGCACCAGTTGGCAGAATTCGCCCCGGGCCCTCTGGGACCGCCGAGCTCCAGCTCGGCATTTCCCCCGTTGATGAACAGGGCCTAGGTGTTGGGTGAATTCCAGATCCTCGCGGTGCCGATCATCATCGAGCGACAAGGTGCCAAATACGGGGGTGCAGATTAGCAGGGCGGCGTAGGGGCAAGAGCTTGAGAACGAAGATCCAGCGGAGGGATTCGGTCATCGTCAGGTCGAACGAGGACGGGAGATGTCGTAACATCAATACCCAGGTGCCTGGCACCTTTATGGTGTCGAGTTCAAGTGCACCAGGAGTGCGCCACGGAAAAGGCCCGCGCCCCCGTTCATGGACCCGTCGTGGACAGGCCACATGCAGTTCAGCCCTCGGGTGGGCGTAGGCAACTCGGAGCCGCAGCCTTCAGACAAGGTCGCAGTGATCTCCTGCAGTTGTGAGGTTGTGATCAGTGGAACCCGTGATGTGGCACCCATCACCTCTCCGACCACTTCGGAAACGGTGAGCGCCCACCGCCACACCTGCTACGCTCAGCTCGATGATAGGTACCGACCTCCGGGTTGATCGAGCGCTCCAACGGGCGACCGAAGCCGGTCGACGAGCCGGCCTCGAGGTGGAGGGCGCAACGGTTGCTCGGGTGAGAAGCTCGATCCACGTCGAGCTGCCGAGTGCCGGGGTCATAGCTCGGGTCGAAGACGCGGATCGGATGGCGCTTGCC
>SDBV01008422.1_pt1 | contig 13920 bp, 11 predicted proteins | sample 2277081 | NCBI WGS metagenome assembly SDBV01 (sample SAMN10402039, study PRJNA504765) | marine sediment metagenome | isolation source: marine sediment core GS10_PC15, 223 cmbsf | place: Arctic Ocean: Southern Knipovich Ridge | collected 2010 | reverse complement strand
GGTGATGGCATATTTGACAAGATTATCCGAGGCGGATCTGAGAGTATCTTTTAAAACTGACTATGAGATACCATATTTCAATGTTGAACTAATACCTGCCGCCGGAAACCGTTATGAGGTCGACCGTTACCTGGAAATGATCCGCACTCTCGGTATAGATGGAAATATGCGTGATTATACCCTGAAAATCAGTGACAATATACGCCAGAAGGCAAGATTACGGTATCTTACAGGTTTCTCGCGTGACACTAAAAATAAGTTTATCGGCTTCGATCTGACAAAAGAAATCGCAGGAGAACCTCTGAACAAAAAAAACACGGAAAAGGTTATTAATATCCTTATCTCCAGTTTCGATGCGACAATAATTGTGTTCTTTGAACCGCAAAAAAAGGCAATGGTGGCTGAACTCAAAGAATCGTTCGGTAAAAAAATCATTCTGGTCGAGGACAGGCCGGTATCCGTCGTGGCCGGACTCCTGTCGTTCTGCAGGTTCGTAGTTACACACAATACAGATCTGTTTCAGCTTGCGGTGGCTCTGAAAACACCGAACATCGGGATTCTACACCCGCAGGAGATGATTCAATGGTCTCCCGGCGAGGATGACAATCTCATCCATCTCGACCGTTCAGGCGGTTCCTGGTCCTCCGCAAATGCTATCCTCAAGACCGCAAAAAAGCTCATGAGCCATACTCAAAAAGCGGAATGAGACATCCGTAAATCATCCCTCACCAATAAACATTGATAACAGGGTTTGTTAATTTAAATAACATTATCCGATTATACCTTTAGCTCAGCAAATGTATAAAAAAAGTTCTTCTATAAGCAGGTTAAATCCCCTGAGGGTGACCTTTACTCCACATCCTTTAAACCCCCACTTTGAGGATCGGGGTTTAAGAAATGAAAATGTATACTGCAGTATATTGCAGCAAATACAGTCAAAGCTTATCAAAGGGGATAACCAGATAACATTTTGATTTATGTTTTTTGTTCTTTATGGTAATATAATACGATTAATTGTAAATGTAAAAACCTTATTATCAATATGTTATATTATTCAGGGACGACTAGCTCAGCAAATGTATAAAAAAAGTTCTTCTATAAGCAGGTTAAATCCCCTGAGGGTGACCTTTACTCCACATCCTTTAAGCCCCCACTTTGAGGATCGGGGTCTAAGAAATGAAAAATGTATACTGCAGTATACTGCAGTAAATACAGCTAAAGCTTATAAAAGGGGATAACCAGATAACATTTTGATTTATGTTCTTTGTTGAGGAGCAAAGGGATAAAGTATATGCGATAATATTTTTACTTTCTGCATTCTGCCTAATTTATCATTTTTCAAACCACTTTTTCAAACTCTCTATCAACATTTCCCGGTTTCCCGGTTTGATGCCTGTTCCCGGTAATGAATTCCTGAATAAATGCCCGTAACGTGTGGTAATAATGCGTTTATCCATTATGATAACAGCGCCCCTGTCGTTACGGTGACGGATGAGTCTGCCGGCGCCCTGACGGAGTTTAATCGCAGCCTCGGGTACGGAAAAATCCATGAACGGGTCCCCGCCGGACATCTCGACATCTTCCATCTGCGCCTGGATAATCGGATCGGTGGGAACTGCAAATGGAAGCCTGATAATGACTACAATCTCCAGGGCATGACCCGGAACATCTACGCCTTCCCAGAAAGATTCTGTGCCAAAAAGCACCGAGTGCGTTTCTTTCTGAAAACGGCGGAGCAAAATATTTCGTGAACCGTCTATTCCCTGTGCCAGGAGTGTTATGCCGTTGTGCACGAACCTGTCCCTCAGCTCATAATACGATCTGTGCAGATGACCGTAAGAAGTAAATAAAACAAGCATCCCGCGGCTCACATCACTTGCAATGGAGAATAGAACCTCATTAGTCTCGGAAATAAAATTCTCATCCTTGGGCGAGGGGAGAAAAGACTGGCTGAATACCGACGACTGGGCAAGGTAATCAAACGGTGATGAAGCAATAAATTCGACCACCCTTTCTCTTGTATCGAGATCGAGGCCGAGCCTTTTACGGATATAAGAAAAATCTTTGGCGACAGTGAGTGTGGCGGATGTCATAATCACAGTTTCCATATAATCATAAAGGCCGTATGCGAGTTTTTCAGCAATATCGAGAGGTGCGCTATTTATTTTGAGCGAATAAAAAGTTTTGTTTTCGGCATATTCGAACCAGAAGACATTTCTTCCTGTGGCTTCGATAAGGAAATCGACATCGATAATTATTCCCTGCAGTTCTTTCTGCAGTTTCTCGAGTTCGATCATTACTTCCTCTTTCTCATTAAGCCGGTTTGGAGATACATCGGATACAAACAGTATTATTTCATTTAATCTCAAGATCAGAGCTGTCACCGATTCCTTTAACGATTCAATTTTACCCATGTTATTTTCGAAAACCAGGCTGTTTTCATAATACCGGAGTTTGCCCTCATGACCCTTTACATTTTTTCCCGCTTTCGCAAGTACATCCCAATAAAGACTTTCAAAAAGTGCTCTTGTATCGCTGCGAACATTCTGAACAGCATATATGGCAAATTCTAAAGTTGTAAGGTTATCTTTATACTTCGGCCATGCTTCAGCCATTTTCACGATCCTTTTTTTCAGCACTGCAAGTTGACCGTGAGGATCCTTATTTCCGGAATAGAGATTGTTAAGTATCCTTCGGACACGGTAATAATTAACATTAACGCCCAGAAAGCGAAGCGCAACTTTTTCGATATTGTGCGCTTCATCGAATACTATCCGGTTGTATTTACCGAGCACACCTCCATCTGATATCATATCCGAGAATATGAGCGAATGATTGACAATAATAATGTGTGAACGCTGGGCTGCCTTTCGTACGCGGTTAACGAAACAATCATTTCGGTATTTGCATCTCGCTCCGAGACACAACGTGCTGTCTGAATGGATTTTTTCCAAAAGCCCGCTTTCGACAAGCATAGGAAAAAAGCCGGTCTCGGAAAGGTCGCCGGTTTTTGTTTTTTTTAGCCACGATGCAACAGGGAGAATTAAATTTTTTTCTTCACGCGAAAGATATTGATCGGGCTTATTTATAAGACGGTGCCAGCGGTTGAGGCTTATATAATTCCCACGGCCTTTGAGCATAACCGCACGAAACGGGAAATCGAAAATCCTGCTTAAAAGCGGAATATCCTTTGTGAAAAGCTGTTCCTGAAGATTTTTCGTATTTGTCGAAATAATCACCCGTTCTTTTGCATTCTCCGCCCAGAGTATCGAGGGAATAAGATAAGCTATCGATTTTCCTATTCCCGTGCCCGCCTCGGCAATCAAAAGCTCGGATTCGTTAAAAGCAGTGGCAATATTTTTCGCAAGGGCTGTCTGACCGGCACGTTCTTCATAGGCACCATGATATTTTGAAAGTTCACCGTCTTTATCGAGTATCGATGAAATGTATTCGGCATCAATTGTTACTTCACATGGTTCTGCAGGAGTGATTTCTTTTGAAAAATCTCCGATTATATTATTATATCGAGGCATTTCTTTTGTTGAAAGTATACCGGGTTTTGATGTTTTCGATTTAGATCCCTCGATTCTTTCCCGGATATGAGCTTTGAAAAATTCCTGTAAAACCTCATCAGTTTTAGCGGAAAGCCCGAGCATTTCATTAGCAAAATCATCATTAGCTATCCTGAGCAAATCTATGAGCCTCAGGAAAACATCAGCGGTAATCACTGCATCTGAGAGCGCACGGTGCCTGTTTTCAGGTGTCAGGGCAAAAAATTCGATAAGATTGTCCAGACTGTATGATGACAGCTGCGGGAGAAGTATGCGTGCGAGACGGATATTATCGATTGCGGGGCCGATAAGCTTATATTTTGCTGCTTTTCGAAGAAAAGACAAATCAAACCCGACATTCTGACCGAGAAGCATGAAACCATTTGAAAAATCAAGAAAAGAGGATATAACTTCATTTACAGATCTCGATTCCTCAACATCGCTGTTCTTGATTCCTGTGAGATTTGTAATAAATTCCGGGATATCCTTTTCCGGCTTTATCAGTTCGGAAAATTCACCGGTAATCTCACCATTTTCTACTTTAACCGCCCCAATCTCGATAATTTCGTTGAATTTCGGGTCAAGTCCTGTAGTTTCGAGGTCAAATGAAACAAATGTATCCGGGCTTTTCATCTATAGAGTAACTCATCTCCTGACAATATCGCTTTCAAGACTTCTTAAAAATTGAATAATAAATATTATAGACAGGATTAACAGGATTTATGTGATAAAAGAATATTTCTTTTATGATTATCATAACATTATTAAATGATAGAACTTATTAAAAACAATACGCCATATATTCATAAAGAAAAATAAATACTATTTTGTATTTATCCTGTAATCATGTCAAAAAAACATTTTGCAGAACTCTATATCGCTTTCAAGAATACAGCAATTGTATTTACGATTTTTTTCATTAACAGCAAAGGCACAAAGTATCAAAGTTTTCAAAACTTTATAAAAAGTATTTAGCATTCAGCTGTTTGCTTAAAGAGAAGGATTTCTGCCTTATCATTTCTGTCTTGTCATTTCTTCTTTCTTCCTTCTGCCTTGTGCCTAATGCCTTGTCTTAATAATTCACCGCTCACCCTTCATCATGTTTGATTTTTTCAAGGAGCCAGGCAATGTTCTCTGCAAAATTTATTATCGTTTCAACACCTTCCTTATCTTCCATAACATCGAAAGAATGTGAGCCGAAAGCAATATTCCAGTATGTGCTGCCCGGCACAATCATCCCGTTGATCATAAACCACATCAGCAACTGAGCAAGAGTAAAATTCTGCCCGACTCGGCGGGCAACTGCAACAGGTCCGCCTACCTTGCGGTTGAAGAGGTTCCCGTTTTTACGTGCCACATAACCGGCACGGTCGAGAAGCGCAGTGATTTCCGCAGTTGCTGAACCGAAATACACCGGTGTCCCGATAATGAATCCATCGGACTCGATCATCTCCTGAAAAACCGGATCAAAGTCATCTTTCAGGACACATCGCGGTTCCTTTACGCAGGCCATACATGCATTGCATGCAAGTATTTTTTTCCCTGCGAGAGTAATAAATCCTGTTTTAATACCTTTTGTTTCTAAAACTTCGAGAGCAACTTTTAGGAGTGTGTCAGTATTCCCGTTTTTTCGCGGACTTCCGGATATTGCAATTATTTTCATAGAATGTCTCCAGTAAAAAGGGGAAGGCCTATAAATGAAAACGGTTTTTTAAAAAATATAATGTCTTCAATAATACCACAATATCATATATTCTATTTGAGAAGCAGGAGCCAGGAATCAGGAGCTAATAAAACAAGTAATTTAGACATTGGGATTGTTTTTATTACGGATTATTTTTCTATCCACCGAATTATGTCAATAAAAATTATGTCCTGAAATATGAGAAGATATGTATTTATAAGCAGGGATATTATTTAAGTGACAGACTGGAAAATATTTCATTTGCCGATTCCATGGCTTTAACATATAACTCCGGAATTTTTAATTTATCTATTTTGAGTTTATCTGTGAATTCAAAAACCTTATCCCATTCGCCTTTTTCAGTTGCCAGCATAAGTTCGTAAACATTTCTTAAAAGTCCCTCATGGCCTGATAACGCATCTTTAATATCATCTTCTAATGGCATATTTTCCAGTATTTCCTCCATTGGCCTGCCCACAAATGTATCAATAACAGAAAACATTCCTAGTAAAAAAAGTTCCGGACCTCTCTTCTTTAAACCGATAAGCCCCGCTATCAATTCGCAAAACTTCGCCCTGACTATCGAAATCACCATAAGCTCATCGGGCTTGTCATCACCCATGCCTTTCAAAACTAAAAGGGATACCCATTTCCTGAATTCATCAATACCCAGCATAACAAGAGCCTGTTTTATCGATTTTATCCTTGAAGAAAAACCAAAGAAAGCCGAATTGATAAACTTCAAGAGTTTAAATGAAATTGTAACATCCTGTTTGATGATACTTTCTATTTTGTTATAATCGATATCCGTGCGGTTAATCTCATGCATAATATTGAGATGGTTAATCTTATATCCCGGAATATCTTTACTTGCCACTATAACGGGTTTACTGAAAAAATATCCCTGAAAATAAGTAAAACCTAAATCAAGCGCCTGATCAAACTCTTCCTGAGTCTCAACTTTTTCTGCAAGAAACTTTATCTTCTTATTACCGTACTTTTGAATTAAATCAGAGATTTCATCCATTTCGGATATCCTGAAATCAACCTTAATTATATCGGCAAGTTCGATTAACGGTTCAAAGATTTCATCAAAAACAAAATCATCCAATGCCAGTGTATACCCATGTTCTTTCAGCTTTTTACATGCGGCTATTATTCCCTCATCAGGTTCTATATTTTCCAGTATTTCAACTACAAATGATTCTTTTGGAAGAATGGTGGCTGTTTCATCCAGCAGCAAATTTTTTGTAAAATTGATGAATGCTATTTTACCTCTTGTTAAAGATTCAAGGCCGATTGTAATAAAACTGTCGGTAATAACACTTGATGTTGCCAGATCGGCATCTGTTGACGAGTATACATTTTCACGTCCGGAGCGAAAAAGCAGTTCATAAGCGAATACGTTTAGATTCGTATCAAATATTGCCTGTCTGGCTACAAAATTTTCCATTTCAATTTACTTTGCATTCAATAATAAATAATTAAATTTACCGAGTTGCCATAAATAACTTTTTTTATAATGCAATATACAATATAACAAGTATTGAATCTATAAATATTTCCACGATATCACAAAGAATATTGAGAAAAATAAATATATATAATTATCTGATAATTCAATATTTAAAGTAAATTCAATACAACTTTAACTTTTAAATCCTTTGAAATAATTCTATAAACATATAAATTTGGTTACCTTTATTTCGTTCTCCCCTTTTTGAGAGAAAGGTAAAGGATGAGGGCTGATTTTTGAAATATTAAGCTCTTATCATTCTCATCACCGACCCTCAGGTTTATGGAAAGGGAAAATCCGGAATATAATCGTTCGAAATAATTATTTGTTTACATTGAAAAGATAAATTCAACGGATCCAAATTATAAAACATCTTTCAAAGAAATTACTTTAACCGGAACATAAAACCTGATGTTTTCATCAACAGTAATTTCTTCTTCAGAAAATTCCGGATTATGAGGTATTAAAAGATACTTATGATTACTTAGTTTACGCACATAACAAATTTTATATCCTTGTTTTTTATTTACAATTGCGATACCGCTTCTATATTCTTTACGTGGATCTATTATTAAAATATCCCCCTTCAATAACAAAGGCTTCATTGAATTATCATCTACACTGACTGCAAAGAATTTTTCAATTTTAATAAATTCGGGATGAAAAATATAATCTATTTGGGAGCCTGGTTTTAAGTGGTCTATCCAATTCTCCCATGATCCTGATGGGATTTCAGAAATAACAGGAATTAAAAAATGTTCAAATATGGGTTTTTCAATTAAAGAAGGAGGTAAACCCTTGAATATCCATTCAGGATTTATATTTAAATTTTCTTTCAAAAGCATCATGTGAGCATTATTAGGCGGGAAAACTCCTCTTTCCATTTTTGAATAATTACTCTGCGATGTTCCTATCAATTTAGAAATACTTTTCTGACTGTATCCTAAACGTTTTCTGATACTGCGTAATCGCTGCCCAATCAATAAGAAATGATTTATTTTTTGCAATAATATTCCCCACAACAATAAATAGTGATTGACAAATAGTCACTATGACTATATTTTATAGCCCCACATTAACAAAATAATCAGAAAGGATTTGAAAAAACGTAATTTATGACGGTATTGACTTAAAGTATTTGCTCAAGAACAATGGGAACGGTTTAAAAGATATTACCGGACAACTCGGCGAAACGGAAGTAAATGTTCACCCGTAACAATGGTATAACCGTATCAAAATGAATAGAATACATATGTAAAAGCTCTTTGATATGGCTCCGGTGTAGCTTGAAATCACCCGCAGAAAGGGGATGCCATTGTCAAGGCACTTGGAAAATATTGGACCTTTAAACAAGCCGGGTGACTGGGTTCTCGCGTTTAAATGAAATATACAGATTTACATAAAGAGGTCAATTAAAATTTTAGATTATTTTTTCTATCTGATTGAAAACTGATTTAACTATATACATTTGGTCAGATATTATAGCAAAAGCCAAGAATATTCACAAAACTTATTTTTTACGTTCACAGATACATACGGCAGGAAGTCAATCGCCGGTGAGTATCTTATTAACCTGAGTTATTTACCCGATTTGATGATAGGGATATTGAGAATACGCTTGCTGAATATTTGCGTAAAGCCCTTGTGGATGAGATTGCTTGTGTAATATATGTTTTTTGAAAATAATTTCGAAATGCAGTATTAGAGTTCTGCAAAATGTTTTTTTGACAGGATTACAGGATAAATACAATAGATTACTTATTTTTCTTAATGGATATATGGCAAAATGTTTTTTAATAAGTTCAATCATTTAATAATGTTACGATAATGATAAATGAAATATTCTTTTATCACATAAATCATGTTAATCCGGTCTAAGATATTTATTACTCAATTTTACAGGAGGCTTAACGCTTTGTATGAAAGGAGAAAAATGAAAAAAATAAAAACCCTTACAGTTTGTCAGCCCTGGGCATCTGCAATTATGGCTGATTTAAGGAATGTTGAAAATATGACCTGGATGACGAAGCACAGGGGCATACTTCTTATCCATGCCGCGAAATCGAAAAAATTATTTGATTTGAACGCCCCTGAAAACAAAATATATCCGGTATTTCACCCGTTGAGGTTTTCTGGCCAGCTTCCATTCGGTGCAATTCTCGGCACTGTTGATTTAATAGATATTATTGAATATCATGAAATTGTTAAAGATCTTTTCCCCTTCGCAAGCGGTCCATATTGCTGGGTGCTCGATAATCCAAGGAAGTTAAAAGAGCCGATTCCCTGGAGGGGACATCGTGGATTATGGAAAGTACCGGGTGAATTAGTTAAAGAGGTAATATAAGCATATACGCAGACGCAAAAGATATTTGGGAAAGATGATTGTTTGATATCATCCGTAAAACACCTTCAATGTTTATTTATTTGGCGGTGCGGGATGGATCTTAAATAATAACGCTCAGATAAGAAATTTTATCGGTCAAAACTAAATTTATATCAATTTTACCAGGCACGAAGTATGATTTACGATCGAAGAATAAAAGGCGGAAGCCGGAAGGGGGGGGAACTTATGAATATTCAAGCTTCCATAATTTCGTCCAGAGTTTTCAAAACCTCTTCCCATGATATGTCATCCATGCAAATACGATTTTGTTTCTTACATGATGAGGAACCATGCAGGCTGCATGGGCTGCAATCCACTCCGGAATGAATAAATCTACCCGATCCGTACCCCGGCCAAAATCCCAGATCAGGATGTGTCGGCCCAAACAGCGCGACAAGCGGAACATCAAGAGCTCCGGCAACATGCATAAGTCCGCTGTCGTTAGCTACGATACCGTCTAAACTTGAAATCATACCGATAGTGACAGTTAGATCGATTTCACCAGCAAGAGAAGTCGACTTGCCGGTCATGTTTTTCCTTATCCGTTCGACAACTTCCACATCGTTTTTATCGCCGAGAAATATCGGTATATCGCCACGGTGTGCAATTTCATCGGCAAGACAGGCAAAGGATAGTTCATTCCATCTTTTGGTCATATGACGGGCTCCGGGAGCGATTCCAATCAGTCGTCCGCCATTCTCTGTCCCATGCATATCCAGAACCATTTTAACAGTGTCCAGAACATTCCCGGCAGGAATAAGTTTTGGCAGTAATCTTTCATGTATCCCGAGAGGTCGGAGCGTTTCGAAATAACTGCCGAGGACATCAAATCTTCTCCTGTACCTGTTACTCGACAAGATCATTAAACGTCGGGCAAGAGAATGTTTGTTTACCCTGACCTTGAGTTTTGACTTAATAAAGGCGGAAACAAGTACACTTCTCAATGAACCATGAAGATCGAGAACAACATCAAAATTATTTCTGCCGATTTTTTTAATAATCTCATGCGGGCTTTCATTCCCCTGTATCTTGATAACTTTGAAAATTCGGTTATCATACTCGAATACCTGGGAATAAATACTCCTGGTGAGAAAATATATAGTCGATTCAGGGGAATGCTTTTTTAAAGCTTCGACAACCGCTGTTGTAAGAACTATATCGCCGAGTGAACTGAAACGGATAATAAGAATATCCATCACTTCTTATCGATTATGCCTTTCTTTAATTTGACCAATAACTTCCTGCCCTTTCTGGTAAGACCCCAGAAATTTAAAAAAACTGGCAATTTCTTCCAGATGGGCTATGGCTTTTTTGGTTATATCCTGCCTGATATCACCATCAAAATCAATATAGAACATATACTTCCATGGCGAACCCGGCAGAGGTCTCGATTCGATTTTGAAAAGATCGATATCCCGAAGCGCAAAAACACTGAGACTCTTGAAAAGCGCTCCCGGAATATTTTTAGTCGAAAAAACTATCGATGTTTTTGAATTTTCAACCTGTTCATCGAGTCCCTTTGAAAGTATCAGAAAACGGGTATAATTCATGTGATTTGATTCGATCCCAGATTTTATAATGTCAAGGTTGTAATCAAGAGCAGCCTGCTCACTCGCTATAGAGGCATCCTCATAAGTCCCGAGTCCCTTTATCTTACGGGCTGCACCGGCCGTATCATACACACTTATCAACTCAACATCATTAAGAGACGATAAAAAATCTTTACACTGAGAAATTGCCTGAGGATGGGAATATATTCTTCTCACATCAGATAGTTTTCCGCCTTTATTGACTATCAGATTATGAATTATTCTCAACTTAACCTCGCCGGTAATAACAAGATCATGCTTTAGCAGCAAATCATAATTTTCATGAATGCTTCCGGTAAGAGAATTTTCAATGGGTATTATACCATGGTCGACTTCTTTGCTGCTAACCGCCTCAAAAATTGCTGCAAATGTTTCTTTTGGTATTACCTCGACATTATCTGTAAAAAACCCATAAGTTGCAAGCTCGCTGTATGCGCCAAGTTCGCCCTGGAAAGATACTTTTTTCATATTCTGCCCGTTATATTCTTCATATGCTATTCCTCTTGGAATTACTTACTTTTTTTATCAACTTTTTCCTCATCTTCTTTGCATTTATCCTCACCCTTCGTTCTCATATCCCTGATTATTTCAAGAAGGGACGGAACAAGGTCAATAATACGTGACAATGTGGCCTCACGGCTTTTCAGAGGAAGAAGCTGGGCTTTGCCCTTCGAAACCACTACAAAAGCCACAGGTTCTATCGTTGCGCCGCACCCTGTTCCGGTTGCCCCCATTTTATCGGATTCTTCACTGTTTGCCCCGCCGACACCAAATCCGAATGAAACCCTCGAAACCGGGATTATTACAGCTTCTTCCGCCTGAACCGGTTCGCCCACAACAGTCTCCGAACGAACGGTTTCTTTAATTTGCTCCATGATCGCTTTAACAACATTTGTGATGTCCATCAGCATGCCTCCTGTGCTGCAAGAGTGTTATTGTTAGCCTGTTTTTTTGTTTTATGTTCACGAATAATTGAAATTATCAAAGGCAGACGAATGATGAGCTTTTTCCAGAATAGATGACTCAGAAAAGTAATTTTAATATTAAGTTTCCCCTGTAATGCAGTCTTCGAGAAATCACATGAAGGTATTATTTCATACCGTTCAGGCAAAATACTGTTAACTGCATAAATTAATCCCACAATTTTTCCGGTAAGAGACGGATTTTTCAAACCCAGCTTTATATGTGTCGAAAAAAGGTCGATTCGTACTATTTCGCTTAAATCTCGAAATACCGGTTTCACATATCCACGGTACTTTAAGCCTTTTTGGTAGTATGTCTTAATATTTTCAAGCAAAGGCCGTTTCTTTTTCAGAGGTTTTTCTTTTACCTTTTTTACTTTTTTCTCTCTCTTCTTTTTATCTGAGAAATAGTCCGCGAGCGGTTTTAAATTTAATGAAATAACACGCCATGAACTAATAAAAAAAGTTATATAATATCCTTTATACCTGCGGTATGCAACTCCACCGCCGATAAATCCGGAAAACAGCATGATTTTACCGGAAATCTCTATCTTGCCCTCTATGCCTCCGGAGGCATTAATAATAAACTTTACCGGAAATATTAATGCCGTTACCGCGATTGCCGAAAGGACACAAAATGTGTAAAAAAATATTTCTAACATGTTTAATTCCATAACTCAATATTATTTCTACGGTAATAGAATATAAATGACAAAATAAGTCAAGAGCTTTCTTTTATATTGAAAAGCTATCGGCTTAATTAAAAAGCTGCCGGCTGCCGGCTATCGGCGCTCAGTTCAAAAACCATCTCCGGTCAGGTTATATTTGCTTACTCCGAATACCTTATTAATCTGAATTTACAATAATTTTTTTAAAACAATTGTTATAGGGATAAACGAACATAATTTATGAATTAATCCGGCTTAAGCAGAAACAGATTATTATCTGTCCCCACAAATTGAAATTAATTTCATTTTGTTATTTGAGAGCTCATGAAAAATGGAAAAACCTAATATGGAAGCCTGTTAAGTGGAGTGAATATCCGGAATTCATGTAAATATATTGCACATGATTCCATATCATCAAATTCACTGTTCGCTTTCTGCATTTTCAATGATGCCGATTACTCTTTCAGATGATCCGGCGGAGCGAATACCTTTGCGTATTTCATCCTGATTGAAAATTCTCGCTATCTGGGCTAATGTTTTGATATGTTTGCTGACCTGTTTTTTGGGTACAAGCAGAAGGATAATAATGTAAACCGGCTCGCCGTCGATAGAATCAAAATCTATCCCGTTTACGGATATTCCGATAGCTCCCACAATCTCATCGATGCAATCGACTGTGCCGTGCGGAATTGCAATACCCCCGCCTACACCGGTTGAGACCGAACTTTCACGTTGAAAAACCACCTCTAAGATATTGTCACGGTCACGTAAACTTACCTCATGTTCGGATATGAGCAGATCAATAAGCTCCTCAATAGCTTCCATTTTATCTTCAGCTTCAAGATTAACCTTAATTTCATCTGCATTGAGGATTTCAGATAATTTCATCGTTTTCCCGACTCCTTTTTATTTTTAATGCGTCTCAAGCGGAAGTTGTCTTCACGTTCCCTTTCTTCGAGCGTACTTCTTATAAACCGTATTTCCTGACGGATCCTGGGAATAAGCATTATCTCCAGCGCGTTGATTCTTCGTGTCGTTTTCTGAATTTCACGGCCGAGTCTTTTGAGGGCAGCTTCCATAGGTGCAATCTCAAATATCAGATTGAGTATTTTTTCAAAACGATCTCTCGTTTCGTAAATCCGCAGGCTTATGCTGTGGGAATGAGATCCTCGGAAGCTTTCGTCGAGACCTTCAATTATCTCGATCTTTGGAATTTCAACCCCCCAACTGCTTTCCTTGCTGATTTCTATGCTTACTTTTTTGTCCCATAGAAGAGCAGCGGATTCTAAATCTCCCCAGCCATCGATTGCCCGCGCCGTGTTAAGACAGTGAAACGCATGCACCATTTCCTTGTGAAGCTGATTTTGCTTGTCCATCAACGGTTTTATGAGTTCCATGAATTTGGAAAGTAATACCTCGCGTTTGTGTTTAAGAAGTTCTATTCCCTCAGATGCCAGAACAAGCTGAGACTTCCTTGAGAGGAGATTCATTCTTGTCGGACTTACTTTTTCCATGTGTCGAGTTACTCAATATTATTTTAAAGTGAATTGTCCTCATTTTAGCTTGT
>SDBV01008421.1_pt1 | contig 13922 bp, 11 predicted proteins | sample 2277081 | NCBI WGS metagenome assembly SDBV01 (sample SAMN10402039, study PRJNA504765) | marine sediment metagenome | isolation source: marine sediment core GS10_PC15, 223 cmbsf | place: Arctic Ocean: Southern Knipovich Ridge | collected 2010 | reverse complement strand
CCGCCCTGCAACGCCGTATCCTCAAGCTCCTCGGAGTCCCGGCCGCCAAATACCGAGCCTGACTTGCCGACGGGAAAGAAATTCAGAGAAAATGGAAAGCAGATCCTCGGAAAGGCAGATGCATGAGATCATCGGATAGCATCCAGAGGCCTCAAACAGACCTGCAGAAAAGGGGCTTCATTCAGACCTCGGGCCGAACTCCAACAACGTCTGACCTTTGGCCGGCATGGATTGCAGAGCGGATTGAAGTTTACGTCGAGCGGCGCCCGCGGCCGTATCACTCTGGACATTTTCCAAGGGCTCCCTTTCCAGCGTATCGTTTGCGACATCGAAGAATCGGCCATCGCCATACAGCTTCCATCGCTGGTCGCGAACGAACCGCTCAGGCGGCGTGCGCTCCGGGCGGGGGCAGTAATAGCAGTAGATCCACTGGCGCGGGTTGCCGGGCTGGCCACGCAGTTGAGGCAGAAAACTCCGGCCGTCAAGGCCCACGGGCACAGCGTCCCTCGCTGCCGGCGGCACAGCGTCCCTCGCTGCCGGCGGCACTGTGGCGCCCGCGGCTTCGAGCAGGGTCGGCAGGAAGTCCGAAAAGTCTACCAGATCGTTGCTGAGGCGGCCTTCAGGAATCACTCCCGGCCACCAGGCGACCAACGGCACACGCGTGCCGGCGTCCGTCGTCTTGCCTTTGCCACCCTGTACGACACGACCGTCGAGCGTCGAACGAATCCATCCGTGCGTGCCGTTGTCTCCGGTAAAAAGGACGAGCGTCTGCCGGGCGATCCCCAGTTCTTCGGCCCTCTTAACGATCCGACCGACTAACCCGTCCATGTGGCTCACCATGTCTTCGAAGTTCCGCTGCCCGCGCGGCGGAAGCCGTCACCGCCAAGGCACCGATTGCAGCAATCGCTCTCAAGAAGCTTGGAGGTTTCGTTCTACGTCGGGTCACTGCATCACCTTTCTTCTTCACGCGGAATCTTGCATCACTGGCCGTGCTGCTGGGCCAGGCAGACAACACTGCCGTCGGTCAGCGCGACGTACAGTCTGCCGCCGGCCGCTGCCATGCCGTCGAAAACCGGGCCGGCGGGAAGGTCGTACTCGGCGAGCTTCGCCCCATCTTCACGTGACAGGGCCCAGAGAATGCCGCCTTCGCCGCCCTGCCAGCGCCGCAGGGCGTCCTGCGTGGGCTCGTTGCGGATCGCCGGCGGGCCGGCCACGAAGAGCGTATCGCCGGCCAGTACCATCGCTCGACCGAACATGGCCGGATCGTGGCTCGACCAGCGGTAGTTCACCGCCGTCGAGGTCAGAGATCCCCGCAGCCTGGCCATGTCCGACTCGTGGAGCTTGCTGACGTGGATGTGCTCCGGCTCGCGGGACTTGTAGCCGGGCCGTCCTTGCCGTTTGTTCTTCCCCGGGGTCCCCGCGGCCTTGACGGTACTTGCCGAGATGGGATTCTGCTTGTCGGCGGCGTAGATATGAAACTCCAGTTCACGCACCCAGCGGTGAAGATGAGGCATCCGCGAGAACCCGTAGACCCTCGACTCGTCGAACACCAGCATCTTCCCGGCCGGTGCAAACTTCTGGGCGACGTGATTCGAGCCGGCCCCTCCGGTGAAAGTCTTGCCGTACATCATCAGGACGCGGTGGAAGGCGGTGTCGTCGAGGAATCCCGCGGGAGCGAACAGGTGGGCGCCGGCGCCGGTCTGGTCCTTAGCGTCACGAGTCGTCTGGACACCTTGGCGTTTGCCGTCGAGCGAAAACGCCTGCGACTTCATGTAGATCCGCTTGCCGTCGAACGAGAGGAGATCGGGCGCCGCCACCGGCATGTTCCGGTCTTGCATCTTCAGTTGGAGGCTCTCGCCGGTGGTTGGGTCGACGTCGTTCATCGTGTTCTCGGCAATCTTTTCACCGGTCTTGGCATCAAGCACCAGCAGCCGCAGGCCGCCGTCGAGGAACATCGACCGGCCTGCCACGCAGTACACCCGGCCATCGACGGCCAGCACGCTGCCGTGGACGGGCCAGAGAGACTCGATTTGTTCGTCGGCGACCAGGCATCTGTCATCGGGTGCCGCTCGGCGGCGCCAAACGAGTTGCCCGTCGGAGGCGTCGAGGCAATATACGAAACCGTCGCGACACCCGAACAGAACCGTGCCATCGGCGAAGGTCGGCGGAGAGTCCACGCGGCCGCCGGTCATGAACTCCCAAGCCGGCTTGCCGGTGGCCGCGTCCAGCGCGTGGACAAGGTGCCGGTCTCGGTCGGCCACGAACACCTCTCCGCCGGCGACCGTCACCGCCGTCAGCGTGTTGCCGATGTCTGTTTTCCAGGACGTTTGCAGCTTCGCGGAGATCGCACTGCCGGTGTGTCCGCTTCGCTTTGGATCGTGCCGAAAGGTGGGCCAGTCGTCCGTGGCTGCGGACGGTTTGTGCGAGGTACGACCGTACGCCGGTCCTTTTTCCAGGCGGCCGGCCGAGCCGGTGGCTGCCGGCGCACTGGGCGGCTTGCCCGCGGGAGCCAATGCGTTGAATCCGTGCAGCAGCGATTCCATGTAGCAGCCGCACGGATGGGGCGGCTGGTACATCAGTCCGTTGGCCGGCATCATTCCGTAGAGACACGCGCCGCGAACCCAATGGTTGTAGGACGTCCATCCGTCGGTGGGGCTGATAAACTCGGTGCCGGTTCTGGACGGCATGATGAATCGCTCGGTGGCCTTCGAGCGGTAACAACGCTGATGGAACCAGTAGAGGTCCCAAGGAGGCTTGAACTCGCGGACCACTTCGCCGGTGTGCAGATCCCGGCCCGTAAAGGCGCCGCTACTCTGGCCCTGGAAAATGGCGCCGATCCACACCAGGTTGTCCAACACCAGGACGTCCTTGGGGCACTCGAAACCGGTCGGCGGAACCTTGTAACTCCAAAGGATCTTGCCGGTTTTCGTCGAAACGGCGGAAAAGGTCCGCAAGTTCAGCGATACGTAGTGCCCGCCCGTACCTCGGTAATCTCCATTGTCCTTGCCGCCGATGAACAGGACGACGTCGTCGTAGGGGACCAGCGTCGGCGTGTTGCTGGTGGGGATCACGTCGTCCAGCAGCACCGGCTCGGACCGCCACGATTCCTTGCCGGAGTTCAGCGCCAGGCAACGGATCTGCTTTCCGTCGTGGAAGAACACTCCCCGGTCGGTCACCGCGAACGACAGCGGCGCCACCGGCGTCTGGTGATCCCAGAGATGCTCGCCCGAGTCCGGATCCACGGCACGGATCCATTTCTTCTGTCCCCGCCAATCGTTGCGGCCGAACCGCGTCGTCTCCGGGTAGGTGTTCGGTTTGTCGTTGGTCATCAGGTACAAGACCCCGTTGTGCAGCAGGATTTCCTCCGTCGCTCGGGTCCCCTCCAGAACGCGAAGGGTCTCGCCGGTGGCCGCATCCAGCACGTGAACTCCTTCCTCCAAGCCGGGCGTGATAAACACTCGGTTGCCGGCGGCCACCAGGCGGCGAGTGCTCTGCGTCGGGCCGCTCTTGTAATTCATCAGTTGCGTGACCCAACTCTTGAACTTCTTCTTCCACAGGACCTTGCCGTTGAAGGCGTCTCGGGCGGTCAACTGCCAGTCAGACGGAAGAAACAACGACACCTGAGGCGCTTCGTCCAGCAGGTAGAAGACGCGGCCGCCGGCCGATACCATGGCCTGAAAGCTGCTCATCGACTCGTGATGCCTGGTCCACTTGGGACCGGCGGTCCACTGCAGGCGGCGCGGCGGGCCGGCCACTCGGTCCTTGCTTACCGCGTTGCCGCCGGCGTCGTAAAGGGCATGGGTCCAGTCGTCGATGTCCGCCGGTCGCGGCTTAACCGTCTTCGTCCACTCGCCGCCGGTTTTCACATACGCCACACCCAGCGGGGCAAGCACCCGCATCACCTCGCCGGTCGGCACATCGTGGCGGTCTTCGGCCACGATCAAGTTCACGAGGTTGTCGACGTAGGGAAGATGTTTTCCATCAAATCGATCGACCGATACCGTGCCGCCGGCAGCGCGGGACGCTGTGCCATAGACGCCGAGCGACTGGATGTGCGCACGTGCCTTGGCGACTTGATCGGCGTCGCTGTCAAGGCCATGCACGATGTAGCTATCGCCGGCGCGCAAGGCGGCCGTAAGCTGCCCGTCACCACAGCCGAGGTGGACGATCAACCCGCCTCGCACGCCCGTATCGGCAAGAACGCGGCCGGCCAAATCGTCCTGGTAGGCATCAGAAGCTTTGGCGCCGGGACAAATCAAGCATGCCCCGCAGCAAACCACAAGAAGAGGCAGAATATGGGAACCACCTGGATGATTACGGGAGAGCATGATCGAGTCTCACTTTCTGTCGAACGTCTTGACCAGTGATACAATTATGCCGTTTCGGCATCCGCAACAAGTATTCAGTCTAGCGGAGGCAACTCGGGGGGGGAAGCAGAAACACACGTCCAGACAGCCCGAGTCCGAGAATACGTTGGGAAAACGGCGTTTCCCTCGGTCAGCAGTTTCACCTTGGAGCCGTCCGCATCCATCACGGCCACAAACATTTTATGGCTTGAACCGGGCACAAATTCCTTGTCACCCCGATCAGCCGCGAAGGCGATTCGTTTCCCGTCGGGAGACCAATCCGGACGGCCGTTGTCCCCTTTGAAGGTCAACTGCTGTTTGCCGGTTCCGTCCGCGTGGATCGTGAATATCTGAAGGCGGCCTGCGGAATCTCGGAGCGTCAAAGCGATCAGACCGTTTTTGGCCGGCGGGCTTTCCGCCGCGGCCCGGCTTTCCGTCGCACGGATCAAGGTGATCGCAATGATGAGGATCAGCGCATGGATGCCTGTCATGGTCAAGTTTGATGGGGACGAGTTCATATTGGAGGCCTGAGCTTGGGGTGAGGTTGGCTTGGCTCCTGTTGACGCCTGACGCGTGGTATCGCCTAACGACTACCTCATCCGTGCAGGACACCTTCCCATAGTTTCGATCGTAGAGGCCGAGGCAGCCATGCCACTCGAAGAGATAGCCGGCCTGTGGAGCAAGCATAAGGAAGACGTTCACGCCGAGGCCGTCCCCATGGTAGTACTCGCCAGCCCACGCGTGCTCACCTAGCGATCTGACCTCGTCCCGGATCTTCTGACGCAACTGCTTCGCGGTTGCCTCCGCTTCCTCCGAGTACTTCGCTCGGTCCGTGTCCGCGTCACAGGCCACCAACGTAATCAGGAGGGCTGCGGACGACAGTAGACGTAGACTCGTCCTCATCGTCTTTCTCCTGCACACAACGACCAAGTTAGATTGCACTCGTGCATCGTGTGTCCAGAGTGATCGGATCGGCGCATGGGTGCAGTACCGTTACAAGGTCCGGTCATGAGTCTTGTCGCCCCAGAAAGGCCTTCAGGCTTTCATGGACAAAATAGCCCCACCCCGCCTCGCCGCTTTCGCGGCTGAAAATTGGATTGTCCTGCGCAAAGGTCTCATGTCCCTTGTGGGTAAGCTTCAGTTTCGTACCGCCGGGTGTTTCCGAAAGTTCCCACGTGACAGATGAGTTTCCGAGGTAACCTCCATATCGCCAGTCGTAAGCGCTAGCGCTGATGAGACTGGACGCCCAGGGACTTTGCGAGAAAGGCTGGAAATCTGGAGTTCCCTGATCTTTCATGCATCACTTGCCCCACTTGAACAACCACTCGTAGAACGCCGCATCCGAATAGGTCGCCTTGGCAATCCCGTGCCCCAGTTCGGGATAAACAGTCAGCTTCACATCCCTGCCGCCATAGTCCTTAATCGCCTTGACCATCCGCTCCGATCGATCGGTTGGCACGACGGCATCCTTGCCGCCATGAAACGCCCAGAGCGGTAAGGTTGACAAGCTCTTCGCCCATCGATCAAAATCAGGTGTAATGTCTTTGGGGCCGCCTTGGCCCAGGCCGCCGCAGAGTGGGGCCACGGCGGCGAAGTGCTGCGGATTCGATGAGGCCCACATCCAGGTGCCGTATCCGCCCATGCTGGTGCCGGTCAGGTAGATCCGGTTTTCATCGATGGGCAGTGTGGCCTTGATGTGCTTCAGCCAGATGTTCAGATCGTCTGCCAGCCAGACGCCTTTGACGCCTTCTGTTTTCTTAGAGCATTGCGGCGCGACGACAATCACCGGTTCTTTGCCCTTGGTTTGAATATAATCCACGATTTGAGCCGTCTTGCCTTTGATTCTGCCGATGTCACTGCCCACTCCGCCGCCGCCATGCAAATAGATGACCAGCGGTAACTTGGCGGGCTTCTCAATGTCATTGGGGGAATAGACCAGGTAGTCAGGATTGAAGGAGAGCGTCTTCGTTGCGAGTGCTGCCGGCAGCGCGGCAATCTTCGTATCGAGTGTGTGCTGAGCTTGAAGAGCCGAGGGAAGAAGGAGCGTTAAGAAGATGGCGATGAGTTTCATGGGGACGAATCCTGAGTACTTGTTTGTGGTAATTGTTGATTGTAGTCCTGATCGGAGCCACCGGCGACCTGAGTTGATGCTGATGAAGTAGAACTTCCTCGGAGTGCCCTCACGGCTGAACGCCCTCGCCATTGAGGCCGTAGCCGAAAATCGTTGGGGATTTGGGACACACCAAAGAATATCCGATCCGACAGCTTTACGGAACCACCTTGCCCCCCAGCAGCGGACACATCCTCGCCGCCCCGATCCGCGTTCCAAAATCGGTGGTATTATGACACATTCCGGAATAGGTATGGGAATCTGGGATTCGTGGCTGTGACTCACGTGTTGCGGACCACTATCTCATCTCCGGCCACGCCGCATTCGACGTGCATAAGCGAGAAGTCCCAGCGAAGCGAGGCCCAGCAGCGTGATGCTGGACGGCTGGGGAACGACTGCCCGCCAGGCCTCTTGGTTGCCCCTGGGGTTGGTGCTACAGGCTCACCGGCCGGCTTTATCTGTGTTGTCTTACGGCTCGATCGGGATCAGCAGAAAGCCGTGCGATTCACTGGCCGGACGCGAAATGCGCATCAGACCAACGATGTGGCCGCCGCCGACAGTCCACCGAACTGCCTCATTACCAGAGCCCACGTCTCCACTCCCGACAATGGTGGAACCATCGTCTGAAACGCTCCGGGCTGTGCCGAAGCCCAGACCTTGAAAACTGGCGGCTCTCAGGTCACTCGTTACTAGAGGTGCGCTGAGAGCAACACCAACGATGAGTGCTACGAATTGCCGTGAGTTCATGGGTGGTTCTCCTCGAAGCTGTTGAGACGTGTTGAGATTGTAAACGCTGATTTTAGTTACGCAGCGCAGGCCGGGCCCGCCGTATCGGGGTCGGTTAGTCAATTGGTCAAGGCGTGCTTGCCGGACCGTGCGGTTTGACCTCACGGCTCGTTGGGAATCAGCAGAAAGCCGCGGTGCTGCACGTCGAAGCGTCCCCAACCTCCGATCACGCCGGCGTTGTTGATGGTGGTAGCCCATTCAAGCTTGTCCCAACCGCTGTTCGAAGCGATCTGCTTCCCTAGGTCGATCATTTGGCCATCGCGCCACAGGTAGGCATGCCATTAAGGCGGATCGATCGTTCCCCCCCTGGTCTTCTTTTGGATCTCCAGTTGGCCGACGATTTCCCCTAAATCGTTGATCCCATCCGCATATCCGTCCTGTGTGTTGCGCGGTACAGGCAGCGTCTGGGGGTCTTGACCGGCAAGAGCCACAAAGGGCCGCTTGTCCGACCGGCCACAGACATCTCCGAGGTTGTTGATCCCGTTCCCTCTGGAGGGCGAAGGGCTCAGGCTCACCGGCGTTCCCGGCGGCGCCAGCGTGCCATCTGGGTTCAAGCCGATCGTCCAGACAACGGCTTCTCTTGGACCCGATGAGTATCCTGCCACTTGAGCGGACCCGTCCACAAGCTCATTCAGATTGCCCGGTCCCGCATGAGATTCGACGTGACCGTTCAAGGGCAGTAGCGGCCGCGGACCGTCGACATGAATCCCATCGCTGTCGACGACCACACGCCAAACGACGCCCGTACTAAGCGTGACAAACGAGTAGGTCCCGTCCCCGTTGTCGACCTGGAACAATTCCGACGAACCACCGATTACAATGCCGTCCTCGTTGATGGCAGACGCCCCGGATCCCACGCTGACGGATTCCATGCCGGGTTGCGGAGTGGTCGGAGGAAGAGGCAGTAGCGGAACCGGATTGGCTGTGGGGCTGCTCCAGAATGCACCGAAGGCCCCGTCTTTCCCCACGATCTGGTTGAGGTTGTTCACGCCGCCCGCGCTCGTGCTCGGGCCATCACCCGACAGCGTCGTGTAGAAGCCGGTTGCCAGGTCGAGATGGACAGCTTGAGCGTTTCCCTCCGCCAATTCCACCCATCCGACCGCGTACCCCTCTTCAAGCGTCCCTCCGTTCAGATCGCTCACGCCGCTTCTTGTCGACACGGCGGAGCCCGGCGAACCACAAACAACGGCAGTTGCGCACACGGCAAGGAATCTTCGGATGGACATGGCAAATTCTCCTAGTTTCGATGTCGGTCCGCGCGGTACAATGAAAAGGCCGTCTGTCCGGGCGCGCAGACCGTGGGCCCGGGCTTCAGGCTCCGGCCTTCTGAGGTGTGGTTGGTGCTACAGGCTCAGGAGGCCGGTTTTTCTTGTCTTCAGGGGCAGTGTTTTCAGGGGCCTGGGATCAGGATTCAGGGGGCCGTTGGTTGCCCTTCAGATTCCGCTGATTCCTAATGCCTGCCCTCGGATTCCTCTGCTTATGGGGTTTCTTCGTTGGATGGCGCCGCCGACTTCGGGCCCTGGTCTTCCGCTTCTTGGGTCTTCAACTCCCCAATGGCGTCGCTGGGCGTCTGATCGTCGGATGGTTGGGCTTCGTTGTCCGCCGGTTCGACTTCCGACTGCAAGCCCAGCGAACACATAACCGCCATGATGTAGGCTGTATTGATGCTTTCGGGTTCGCCAAACTGCCCGTCCAATTCCCGGCACAGTTCGCGGTAACTCTGGTGGTCGCCGCCGGGGTCCTGAACGTGGGCCAAATGTCGGCCAAGAAGCGCGCCACCTCCGAGGCCGTCGGGAATCGGTCCTCCGGCCGCTTCTTCAAGAGCCGGTCGACAATCTCGACAAGCCACTCGGGAATCTCCGGGTTGATCTCGCGGATTGGCCGCGGCGTGTCGTCGCAGACCCGGCGCAGCACGGCCACGGTGCTGTCGGCCTGAAACGGCGGCCGGCCCGTACACATCGTGTAGAGCACGCTCCCCAGGCTGAACAGGTCGCTGCGATGATCCACGGTCTCGCCCTGGGCCTGCTCGGGCGACATGAACTGAGGCGTGCCGGCCACCTCGCCCGGGCGAGTCATGCCCACGTCGTCCACCGCCCGGGCCAGCCCGAAGTCGGTGATCTTCACCCGTTCCACTCCGTTCTCCAGCAGGACGTTGCCCGGCTTGATGTCGCGGTGCATCAGGCCGTGCCCGTGCGCGGCGGCCAGTCCCCCGGCGATCTGCTCGCCGATGCGGAGGATCTCTTCGAGCCGAAGCGTGCCGACACGCTCGACCTTCTCTTGAAGCGACTGCCCGTCGATGCAGTCCATCACCAGGTAGGGGGTGTTGACGCCTTCGTCGACGGCGTGAATGGTGACCAGGTGCGGGTGGCTTACGGCGGCGGCCGCCTGGGCCTCACGCAAGAATCGCTTCCCGGCCGTCGGATTGGCGGCGAATTCCGGCGCAAGCACCTTCACGGCCACCACGCGGCTGAGCTTTGTGTCGTGGGCCTTGAAGACAATTCCCATCCCCCCTCGGCCGATGACTTTTTGAATCTCGTACTGCCCCAGCCGCCCGAGCGAATCCGACTGGTCGGACGGTTCGAGGAAGTCGAGAATAATTCTGTCGCTGTCAGAAGATTCGGGTTCCGAGCCGTCGGTGGCCCCGGTCAAGGTTTTCGTCGGGCGGTCGCCGAGAACGGGGTCGTCGAGCAGGCTGTCAACCTCTTCGTGCGACTTCAACAGCAACTCGACGCGGCCGCGGAGCTGGGCATCGTCGCCACAGGTACGATCGAGAAAGGAGCACTTCTCGTCCGGCGAGCCTTTTTCAAGGGCTTCGAGGAAGATATCGCGTTCGTTCACGGTGGTGCCCGCTGGTCTAGACGGGAGAATGAGTTTCTTGCTTCCATAAGACAGTGCGACGTAGGGCGTCAAAATGCGCCAGAAAACCGAAAATATTCCTGCGGACGCGACGGTAAGAGGTCATTCGTGCAATTCCGCCTGGAGCCAGGCTTTGGCGTAAACCCATATCCGGTCGATAGTTCGGCGCGGAATACCCAGAACATCGGCTGCTTCCGCTGGGAGCCAACTGCCCTGCCGTGCTGGAAACACGCCCTACTGAATGATAGACTGATCGGCAAACGTGGTTCATTGTGTGGGATCTACTCTGTAGAGGGCCAACGGATGCGAAACAACGTGAGCGGTCTGGTGGTTTCAGTTGCGATTCTAGTCTTGGGCGGTGTGAGTGGGTCCTCGGCCAACAGTGACGAACCGCGGCCAAACCTCCTTTTTATATTCACCGATGACCAGCCGCAATCTTGTATGGGATGCATGGGCAACGAGCACATACGGACGCCGAACCTGGATCGGCTGGCCCGCGACGGCGTGCTGTTTACCAACGCCTTCGTGACCACGGCCATCTGTTGCTCGAACCGGGCGTGTATCCTCACCGGACAGCACATGCGGCGGCACGGCATCGAGGACTTCGCCAGGCCCCTGTCGGCCGAGGCGTTCGGACAGACCTATCCAGCTCTGCTGCAAGCGGCGGGCTACCGGACCGGCTACCTCGGCAAGTTCGCCGTGGGAGCGCCGAGGGCCAATCTAAAGGCTCTTGCCCTGCCGACCGACCGATTCGACGTCTGGTTTGGCTTTCCCCAATCGATCAACTTCCGCCAGGAGGTCGACGGCAACGTCCGCTACCTGACCACGCTTATGGAAGAGCAAGCAGTCGAGTTTCTGCGCACAAACACCAATGACCGGCCCTTCTGTCTCACGGTTGCGATTAAGGAGCCTCACGGCCCGTGGAACTTTTTTGATCCAGATGTTCCCGACCCGTACCACGACGTCGAGATCCCGCCTCCGACGACGTTCACGCAGGAAGACTACGACGCCCAGCCCGACTTCATCCGCAGTTCGCTCAATGGTGGGAGCGGCGAGAAGTGGCTCAAGGACGGCGCGGCTTACCAGGAGTACGTGCGGACGTTCTACCGGCTGATTACCCGGGCGGACCTGGCCGTGGGGCGTCTTATGGACGCCCTTGTGGATTGCGGCCTGGCCGAGAATACGATCGTCATCTACTCCTCCGATCACGGGTCGATGCTTGGAGCTCACGGCCTGACAGGCAAGTGGATCATGTACGAAGAGTCTATCCGTGTGCCTCTGATTATCCACGATCCTCGACTGCCCGCGGCGAAACGTGGCCGCCGCTGCGACAAGATGGTGTTGAGCATCGATCTGGCGCCTACGATGCTCTCACTGGCCGGAGTGCCGATCCCCAAGGCGATGCAAGGCCGAGATATGACACCGCTGCTTCACAACAAGACGGGCGATTGGCGAACCGATTGGTACTACGAGCACGTCTACAACACTCGTCCACCGCGGCGTCCGATCGTCGAGTGCGAAGGCGTTCGTACCGAGCGGTGGAAGTATGTTCGGTATCCGAAGACAGAGCCGCCGGCCGAGCAATTCTTTGACTTAAAGCACGATCCGCTGGAGCGGGAGAACCTGGCGGGAGATGAGGCGCACCTAAAGACGCTGAAAAAACTCAGGGATCGGTGTGATGCGTATCGGGAGCAACTGCGGTGAAGGCTCAGTGCTGGCCGACTTCCCAGAGTCCCCACTGGGGGGGCCTTCGGTCAAGGTCGGTGGCTCCGGACTCGGATCCCGTATTCGGGTCGTTTTCTGACACGTCCTGCAATATGGTTGACTTGATCGGACTCGCGGGCTGGAATTGTGACCATCAACTCAGGCGTCGGCATAGCAACGACCGGGACGAAGCGAGCCAAGAACGAGTCCCTTGTTGAGACGACGGGATCGTCCTGCGGCCGTAGGGCTGGACTACTCCGAAATGCAGAACAAATGATTCTCGCCGCGGATGAATAGTTCATTATCAACGGGCGCCGGCGTTGCGTCGACCGTTTCGCCGACCGAGTTGCTCGCGACAATCTTCAATTGATCGCTGTCCTCGATCACAACGGTCGTTCCGCTTCGTCCGGTCAAATACACGTGGCCCCCAACTGCGATGGGTGACGCATAGGTGCTCGAAAGGCCGGGAATTCGAGCAGCCGTGTAATGGGGCTTTCCAGTGGCCGCGTCAACGCACGACAACATCCCTGTTTTGGCTTTGTGAAAGTAAACGCGTCCGCCCGATAGCAGGGGCGACGCGATGTCCGGGGTATCGCTATCCAACACCCAGACGACATGTTTTGTGTTTTCGATGTCACCTTGGCCGTCCATGCGAAAGGCGCCCAAAAACGATCCCTGAAAACCGCTTCCGATAAACACCAGGCCGTTGCCGGCAACGGCCGACGCAACCGGGCGCTGGGCCTGGCCGCCGCACCGCCAGAGTTCCTTTCCCGTTTCCAGTTCGTACGCTCTTGCGCAGGTTTGTCCGTTCATGACGACCTGCTTGGCCCCTTTGTGTTCGACAACCAATGGAGTTGCCCAGCACGACGGTTCGTCGCGCTCGGTCTTCCAGATCGTCTCGCCGGTCGATTTGTCGAGTGCGTACAGATACGACTGCCCTTCGTGATCCCAGGGCACCAGAATCTTGTCACCTTCCAGCGTTGGCGAGCTTCCTTCGCCGAAACTGTTTCGAGTGTCCATTTTCCCGAAGTCGTCCCGTTTCCATCTCAGTTCGCCGTCCATCGTGTAACAGTAGAGTCCGCGAGAACCGAAGTGAGCGTAGACGTGTTTTCCATCGGTGCAGGGTGATGCGGATGCGTAGCTGTTCGTGACGTGCATACCCTGATGAGGCGTCGCTACGGTGGCCGTTTGGTCCCAAAGCAGCCGGCCGTTGCTGCGATCGAAACAAAGAATCTTGAATGCCATCTTCGACGCCTCTTGCCCAGTGTCATTACCGGCTGGGTCGTTGCCGACTGGAACCGCCGTGGAAACGAAGACACGTTTCTCCCAAATCACCGGTGACCCGGAGCCGCGTCCCGGAATAGCCACCTTCCATTTCACATTCTTTATACTGCTCCACCGAACCGGCGGCTGTGCGTTTGTTGCCACGCCGTTTCCGGTCGGGCCGCGCCAGTGTGCCCAATTGTCGGCCATCGACGGGCAGTGGGACATCGCAACGAATAGAACCGAAGAGAGAAAAAGTCGTTTCATCGAGAACTCCTGTGCGTGTGTTACGATTCAAGTCAAGTAGATATTTCCAGGTTTAATAGCGGACGTTGTCGTAGCAGGCTCGCAACGGCAACTATTGTAACATCGCCCGCCCGCACTTGGCAAAGACCGGCTGCGAACGGCGGCTCAGGATGTCGGACGGGTTGCCGATGCCCCGGCCTGAAGTTGAGCGGTCCGAGAATACCTTGAAAACTCGACGCGTCCGAGGAAATGATCGACGGACGAGTTCCCGGCACTACCCCACCACCCAGAAGAGGCGGTGCCGTTTTTCGGTCGTGTTCTGACGCGTCCGGCAATAAGAATCCATGTAAGTCCGTGGTTTGGGGCGGAGTCGGCCTTTGAGCTGACTCCTTTCCAGTGATACGTTGCCGCGTGTCACATCTACAACCCCCAGAAACACGGAGCTTGATCATGAACATTCTCGCAATCGACCTTGGGAAATTTTCAACGGTTCATCCCACAAGTGCGTACCTAGCGCGGTGAAGGGCGAGGATCTTGAGTTTGAAGTATTCCATGTCGCGGAAGCCATAGGACTGCCGTTTCATGGTTTTGATTTTGTTGTTGAGGCCTTC
>SDBV01008420.1_pt1 | contig 13923 bp, 26 predicted proteins | sample 2277081 | NCBI WGS metagenome assembly SDBV01 (sample SAMN10402039, study PRJNA504765) | marine sediment metagenome | isolation source: marine sediment core GS10_PC15, 223 cmbsf | place: Arctic Ocean: Southern Knipovich Ridge | collected 2010 | reverse complement strand
AGTAAGTAAGCTGCTCTGATGAGTTCGGAAGAACGAAACCGGTCTTGCAAGAGACCGGTAAGCGGTTAAAATAAATGGGGGTAACGGAAATGGATTATGAATGGGCGTATACGAAGATTACAAGGATTGTTAGTGACTACAATGACGGCGACTCTTCTATGAGTGCAGTCGAAAGTATGAGGCTTATCGAAATGATTGTTGAAACAACAAATAAAGAGCACGTTATAGTTTGTTCTAACGACGGAACTTGTCCGATTTGCACGTTGTTTGAAGAAGCGACGGGAGGTCAATAGCATGAGTACAAAGGTAATTTCACACGACGCAGTAATTACTAAGAAGATTGGTGACTGGACACAGATAACTTGTAGGGATTTGCCTGAGTCGCACCACAATCACATCGTTAATATCCGCAGCCATTTGGTGGTTGGGACGAAAGGTGAGGTTATTTACGAATCGCATTACGGCTATGGTTTGTTGAAGTTTAAAGAAACAAGTATCGTACGTCGGAAAGCGCGGCAAGGAGGGTACAAATGGGTGAGATAAAGGTCAAAGCTACTTACTCGCGGGAAGAGGTTAAGGACATTTTGGACGATTATACCGAAATGTTGAAAGGGATTATTGGGTGTACGGATGCAGATGAGGAAGAACTTGAGGCAATCTGCAATCTGTACGCAGCAGAATTTGAAGCGGGGAGGAGGTAACAAAATGAGATGTTTAAGGTGCGATAGAGACTATGTGACTCGGCCGGCAATGTCACGGCGTGACAATAAGACTGGTATTTGTCCGATGTGTGGGATGGCAGAGGCGATGTTCGACTTGCAGTTTGCAAAGGTAATGGTGTATGGTACAGCGGTTGAGAAAGAGGCGATGAAATGTCTTGTCGTAGCAGAACGTTCTTGGCTGAATTACGTAGTATAATATGAAAGGAGCGCAGTCGGAAATGGTTGCGCTCTTTTTTACCCGCTAATCTATTATATTCCGTTGTTAACGGAAAGTTCATGAATGAACGGCGGAGGGGTAGAGAGTAAATAATGCCGATAATGAGATGTAGTAAAAATGGAAAACCTGGTTGGAAATGGGGGAAAAACGGGAAGTGTTATACGTATTCAAAAGGGAGTAAGAAAGGTAGTCGTAGTGCAAGACAGAAAGCTCACTTACAGAAAGCTGCTGCATTAAAAGCAGGCTTTAAGGAATCTTAAGTAATAAATAATATTTAACCCAGTGATGGGAAAGGAGAGAACGATGAAGAATGCAGAAAAGCATCTCGACTTCGACCTTCAATTGTTTGCTAAAGAGGGGGACGGAGAGGATGGAAAGGGAAAGGAAGGGGAGCATGACGATCTTAAGTTGAAACCTGGCGAGTATGAGGACCTTGAAAAGATTAAGAAGGTCATTGCTGGTGAAGAAGTTACGAGTGACTTACTGAAAAAACTCGTTCTCGATTTAATCGACGACAATTCAAAACATCGGGGTCTTTCACACGAACGCTTGATAGAAGTGATGGAGAAAAAAGCGAAGTTGAAAGAACGGGAAGAGAAGGAGGACGCCGAGAGAACGGAAAAATTGAAGGCTCAAGAGAAGTATAAGGAGTTGAATGAGGAGATTGAGCCAAAATTAAAAATCCTAACTAAGGACCTCGAAAAAACCCAGGATTATTTTGAGGGTGAACTTTTACGTAAGACAGCGAAACTTCCGGAAAAGTATAAAAAGTACATTCCTGCAAGTCTTGACATAAGAGATAAGCTGAAGTGGCTGGATACTTTTCTCGAAGACTTCGTCGAAGAGGAGTCGAAGGCGAAAGCAGCCGAAGGTGATAAAGGTGGTGGCGCTGCTGGCGGTACGGAGCAGAATATTAACATCGGTGGTTCTCAAACCATTCCTGCGAAACAGGGTGGTGAGGCGACTCCTGCGAAAGCAAAGGTTGAAGAGATGTTACTAAGTGCGAAAAGTCCGAAAGAACTAAAGGAAGTCTTGAAGAAACTCGGTAGAACCGCAGGCGATTAAATCTCCAGAATAGGATAGAAGATTCGACTGACGCAGAATTGCTCCAGTGAATGAGTACAAAAATCTAAAGTAAGGAGAAAAACGATGGCTGCAACAACGACATCTAATTTAACGGGCCTGGTTGCAACGGCCTATGACCTTGCCGTTGAATTTGCGTTTACACCGAACCTACATTTTGCTCAGTTGGGGGAGAATAAAAAGTGGACGTTGAGTGACGCTCCGGTTGCGGGCGACACAATTCGGTTCACGATCTTCGGGGCGCTTACAGCTGCAACAACGGCCTTACCGGAGTCTTCTGACCCAGCGGCCAAGGCGATGACGAGCACGGGGAAGGAAGTTACGCTGGTTGAGCAGGGAAAGTTAGTCACGACAACTCAGAAGTTGCGTGTCTTATCGTTCGCTAACATCGATCTTTCTTTAGCGAGAATCATTGGGGACAACATGGGATTGTCGGTTGACCTCATAGCAAGGGCGGCGTTCGACGAAACGATGGGAGCAGCGTACATCAGGTATACATCAGGTCAGGCGATGGCGTCGATTATAGACAGCCCGGGTTCACGTCTGCGAGCGGTTGATGTTCGGTATGCAAAGAACAGGTTGTCAAGGAGCAACGTTCCGAAACTCGACGGTGGATTTTATGCAGCAGTTGAACATCCTGACTGTATACTTGACTTGAGAGCAGAAACCGGAAGTTCGAGTTGGCGTGCGCCAAAAGAATACGTAGATCCTGACGAAATCTATGCGGGCGAGATAGGGGAATTTGAAGGCTTCCGGCACATTGAATCAACTAACTGCTTAGTTTCCGGAGCAGGTGGGTCTGGCGGTTTAGTAGATGTTTACAGCAACTACTACGTCGGCTTTCAGGCGCTGGGTCATGCTGAAGGAATCGCTCCTGGTATGGGAGTTTCCGGACCGTTTGACGCTTTTCAGAGGTTGAAGAATGTGTTCTGGTACGGGCTGTTCGGATACAGCGAACTTAGACCTGAGGCGCTTTTTAAGGTCTTTGCGAGTTCTTCGGTCGGAACTAACACCTAAGCAAAATGAATAGAAGAGTAGACAATACACTACCGGCTATAGTTATATGGCTGGTAGTGTCTTTTTTTGTGTAAACGGAAAACTAAGGAAATAAGGAGAGAAGTAATGGAGAATACCAAAGCGACCTTAAGTGTGTCCATTATTGCAAAGGACGAAGAAGAAACGATTGTGAAGGCACTTAAAAGTCTTGAGAGTGTAGCCGATGAAATTGTAGTGCTGATTGACGACGCTACAACTGATAAGACTTTTGAACTTGTGTCTCAATTCTTGACGCGTTTTAAGAAAAAATCTCACTTGAGTTATTTTAAGTGGGAAGAAGACTTTGCGAAGGCGAGGAATGAGGCGTGGAACTTTTGTACGTGTGATTTTGTAATGATAATGGATGCGCACGAAAGTTTACATCCAGATTCTCAGAAAGTGCTAAATGATATTTTGGCGCGAAGTGTAGAAGGAGGAGACTTAAACGCGGTCTTATTCTTTTCCGGTTACGCTTATATGTTTAAGGAACAACCGAAAACGCTGGAAGCATTACGGGAAGGATATCCCGACGTCTTCTTTTTGCAGCCAAGAGTGTTTAGGAGGACCGAAGGTCTGCGGTTTGAGGGGAAAAGTCACAATTACATAGTAGGTAGTAGTGAAAAGTACCCTCGGAAGTTTCCGATTAACGAGCTTATCTTCGTACATGCTCGCTCAGATGAAAACGCTCAGAAAAGAGCGGAGCAGCGACGAACGATGAACCTTAAGAACCTTGAGGACGATATAAAGAACGAACCAGATAAGCCGAGACCTTATTTTTATCTCGCGCAAACATATCTTGAAATAAAAGATTATAAAAAGGCAGAAAAGTATTATAAGATTTACTTGGGGAAGAGCGAGTGGGGTGACGAAAGAGCTCAAGCGTACTTAGGTCTTTCGACTATGTTAGCAGGCGAAGACGATGACGCCAGGAAAGAAGAAGCAAAGAAGTACGCGTTATTAGCAATTACTGAAAGATGGGACCGTGCGGAGCCGTATTTATTGTTGGGCGATATTGCTTTCGAAGTTGGGAAGGATAAAGACCTTTCAGACTTCGATAGAATCGAAGCGTTTTATGAGGCGGAGCATTGGTATAAAGCTGCAACGAAGATGAAACCTCCGATAAGTTCGCTTTTTTTACATGGTCCATCGTATGCGTTTCTTCCTTATGAGAGACTGTGTCAGGTCTATGATAGGACGTGTAGGTGGCAGGATGCGATTGAAAACGGGTTGATCGTTTTAAAGTTTCTTAAGACTCTCGATTCAATGCTTCGGAATATACAGGTATGGGAAAAGAATTTACAAGTAATCCCTGAAAACCGTAGTATTCTGGTGTTTGCGAGAGGAGCTGAATTTATTGCACCAATCGCTGAGTATTTTACGAAACATAACTATAACGTTGCGCTGCACGAACGATTTGATTCTGATTTATTGACGTTTTGTCATAAACCTGGCGACATTGTCTTTTTCGAATGGTGTGACGTTAACGTAGTAGAAGCGACACGTAGTAGGGAGAAACCTGCTAATCAAAAGTGGGTTGTGAGACTTCATAGTTACGAATCGTATACAAACTTTCCTGCGTCTGTTGATTGGAATAAAATCGACCATTTAATTTTCGTTTCGAAATGTATTGCTGAAAAATGTAAAAGAAGATTTCCTAGTATTACATGTCCAACAAGCATAATAAGTAACGGTGTCGACTATCAAGACTATTCGTTTGCGATAAGAAAGTCTGGTAAGAACTTTGGATTCGTAGGGGTATTTTCTTGGAAGAAGGGAATTCAAGGTTTGATGATGACGTTAAAGTGGTTAAAGACGTACATGCCAGATTTTATATTACACGCGAGGGTTGACTTTTATGAAGGTGATACGACTGTAAGACAAGCTGCAGATTACTGGGATTATAAATATGCAGAGTTAAAGAATAATATTAAGTTTTATCCGAGACGTGAGAAACATCTTGATGGCTGGCTTGAAGACATGGATTTTGTTCTTTCTTGTAGTACTATTGAAGCGTTCAGTTATTATATTGCAGAAGCAATGTGTAAGGGAATTAAACCTTTAATATACGATTGGGAGGGTTCACGAGACGTTTGGCCTTCCGACCTAGTTTGGGATGATTTCGGCGAGCTTCAAAAGTTGATTGAGGGTAAATACGAATCCAAAAGGTATCGGGATTATATTGTTAAGCGGTATTCAAGAGAACGTCAGACGGACCAGTTTAAGAAGTTGTTTGAAAAACTAAAAAATTAAGGGTTTAATGGAGAATAAGATGGATCAAGATATTGATGTGAAAGTCGACGTTTCAGAGATGACGGGTGAGGCTGCAAAAATCTCTATTTCAGGGCAGACTAGTCGGATTGTAAAACCTGGTGAAACAATTCGGTTTAATATATCTGCTAAATTCCCCACTTTTTCGTCCGATTTGTTTGATATATTCGGCCAGAAGGCGAGGAAGGAAGGTGGTCCTACGAAACAGACCTACATGGAAGCGCTTCCAGATGAAAAGAAAGAAGCAGAGAAGGAAGATGTAGGTACGGACGAAGCAACGAAGAAAGAAGTGCCTGCGGGCGAAGTAAAGAGGGAAAATTCACCGTTGCTGCCGGAGGATATTCGGGCCGCAAGGAATAAGATGGCAAGCGTACCGAAGTAGTAGTAGATAGGCTGCGTTAAGAACGAAAAAAGGAGTCGCTTGGGAAAATTCGCGGTAGAGGAAAAGAGAGCGAAACCCAAGCGACTTTATATTTAATAGGAAAAAAGAAAAAGAGGTGGTTAAGTTGGGAAAAGTTCCATTGCAGTTTAAAAAGGTAGATGTAAACTTATTAAAGAACGGAGTTTGTCCTCGTTGCGGTCGGCCGATTCCACTCCCACCGTCGATGACTCGATTCGAAAAGGGTTTTGCAGATTTTTATAAGTGTGGTGGTGGGCATACGTGGATTATTCCGGCGATTATAGTTCCAGAAAAACTTTTAAAGGAGTCATCATGAAAACATATGTTCGTCTTAATTACCACGATTATTCAGGACAGAAGAATAAGGAACTCTATGGAGAAACAATGAAAGGTGGTTCGTTGACAATCGACATAGAGTTGGATGATGAGGAAGGTCAAAAGGAGTTCCTGGCAGTAGCTGGGAAACTTCAAAGTTTAGCGGATAAGGTTGCAGCAAAATGATTTGTGAACGCTGTGTAATGGATGATACAGCAAAAGATTTCGTAATGTATGGGGACGGTACGTGTAAGTACTGCCAGAGTGCAGCGGTTCTTTTAAGTACGGTACGGAGGAAAGACGGAGAGTGGAACGTATTAAAACGAGAGATTTTAGAACGACCGCATCGAAAACCCTACGATTGTGTGTTGGGGTTAAGTGGAGGAGTCGATAGTAGTTTTGCATTATATCTTGCAGTGGCCGAAGGTCTAAATCCTATCTGTGTTCATTTCGACAACGGCTGGAACTCTGATGAAGCAGAGCGGAATGTTGTAGATATGGCTAAACGAATAGACGTCGATTTAGAAATCTTTAAAGTCGACGTTACGAAATTCAAAGAGCTGCAACTTGCGTTTTTAAGAGCAGGGGTTCCCGACTTAGAAATTCCAACTGACCACATATTTGTAACTATCTTATATAGGAAGGCGTTTGAATACGGAGTGAAGTATATTATAGCGGGGAGTAATTTAGCAACTGAATCAATCGTCCCTCGATGTTGGAGTAAAGGTCACTACGACTTTGCCTACATAAAAGATATTGATGGAAGGTTTGGAAAACGGCCACGATTGAGTTCGTATCATTTTAGGACTTTTAGGCAGCTTAAACGTTTCCAAAAGTCTATTAAGTGGACTCCGATCCTGAACTATTTTCAGTACAATAGGGAAGACGCAAAGGCCTTCTTAATTAAAAGATTTTCGTTTCAGGATTCTGGTTCAAAACATTGCGATTCTGTTTATACTCGATTTATTCAGAGCTACGTTCTTCCAAAACGCTTCGGATTCGACAAACGGAAGTCTTATCTGTCGAGTTTGATTGTGTCGGGGCAGATGACAAGAGAAGCTGCAGTAGAGATTTTGAAGGAGAAACCTTACGATAATAAGTTAATGAGCGACGACTATACCAAGATTTTAGACGGACTAGGAGTGCGGTTGTTGGAGTTCGAAGAGTTTTTGGCGCTGCCATTAAAGTTTTATGGAGACTATGCGCATTATAAAAAAGATTGTGACACAAGGACGTTGTAAGTGTGCGCCTGTACAGATACAGTTATATTAGTAAAAGGAGACGGCATGAACGTTGCATCAGAAGTGTGGTGTTCAAAACACGGGTATCAAAATAGTTGTTTTTACTGTAGCGATTCAAACAAAACGACGGAGTTATGCATAAAACACAGTATGATCAACTCAGATCGTCAAAACGGAAGCAGTGCATAAGAAGTAAGTTAGAATTTTAATAAAAGGAAATAAGGAGATTAAAGATGGGAAAGCAAGTAGTGTCAGTAATAGTTCCGTTTATTGATGAGCCACCTGAGATATTTCAGCAGGTCGTTAATTCGGTGTTGAATCAAACACACGAAGAGATGCAGTTGATTCTGATTGATGATGGAAGTAAGGATGGAAAACTTCAGGCCATCGTCGACGATGTTAGAAAAGACTCTCGTGTTACGTATAGGAGGAGAGAACGGAAAACGTCTGCTATCTATAGAACATGTTCAGAAGCATATAATTTAGGACTTAATTGTGTAGAGGGAGATTGGGTGTGTCATAATGCCGGCGACGACTATTTCGAAATCGAATGGGCGGAAAGGTTAATGAAGTTTGTTGAGGGACGGGAAGAAGTTAACGGACTTTGTACAAACTGGATAAAGCATTGGTATGACGGAAGGGAAGAATTTATTGATATGAAGGATGGGCGATGGGACTGGAAAAAGACTACGTTGGAAAATTATATGGCTGCAGAAAGTTTAGGCGGTTGGTTGTTTAAGTGGGACTGGGTTAAAGAGTTCAGGTTCGATGAGAGATTTCCGAGAAAACAAACTCGCGAGTATATGATAAGGGTGTTTAAAAAAGGAAATATCGAGCATTATCCAAAGTATCTGTGGCATTTTACTCAGTGGAAAGAAGACCACGCGAAGTATTATGCATCGATTCGTTGGAGAATTCTTGCGGACTTAAAAAATGGTATCTACGACAGAAGTAATCTGTTGTTTGCTATTACGTTGAGTAGGAATCAAGACGACCTATGTATCTATTACGCTGCTCTTGATGCGTATTCTACTTTTATGAATAGTCCGGACTGGAAAGAAGACTACGAAGCCAGTTCATATAAAGAATCGTTCGAACGGGTTCGTAAGATGTGTTTTCAAGAGGCTCTTGCTGCAACTCCAAAACCGAGTGGCGGAATCTCGGTTATAAAATAACAAGGAAGGTGTCATGCCTAATAAAGACGTTAGTCCTGACGGCGCTTATTCTAATGAAGGCCCGCTCCCTGCCGACCCTAATCTTATAATCGACGCCGTCGAAAAGGGGTATGACGTATTACTTGAGGACTTACTTGAGGAACTTAAAAAGGGGGAGATTCATGTGAAATGGATAAAGGGAGGAAAAAAGTGAACGATTTTCTTGAAGAATTAAGTGTGTTGTGTGGTAAGTATCGGGATGACGGAAACCCTATGACTGTAGGAATGAGGGAGGTGTTAGCATTACAGTTTGTGGGCGCGTTAGGTGATTTGGCGAGAAGGCATTTCGAACGTGACGTAGAGAGGGAAAGACTTGACAAGGTAAAAGGTAAGAAAGGTTAAAGCATGACAGAAAAAGATTGGGATAATCTAAAGAACTTTAAATGGGAAGAACTTGCACTGAACGGAGAACCGGTTGCTGCAAAGTCGGAAAAAATTCTTCCTATTTTGATGTATACTGTAGATAATTGGGTAACGTGGTTAAAGAGCGAATATCGAACACCGAAAAGAAAGGTATATTGTAGGGTTCATGCTATTGCATTAGGGAAACATAAAAGGAATAGTTTTCATTATCGAAGTACACGTGTAGGTCGTAAGATAAAAATCGTATGTATGGCGTTCGATGGTCATGTAGTGGGAGTTTCGTTATATCAGATGTTTATTACAGCAATTATGTTTGGGTTTGGTGGTGTGGGTTTTTATATGCTTGATAACGATAATAAGAATGTGGGCATGCGAGTTAATAATCCTTATATTCACATCGATGTGAGGCCTCACAAATTAGGTCGGACGTCGATATGGTATCGAGAGAAGGGAAAGTACGTTTCAGGACCGAATGAGGTTTTGGATAGAATAATCCAGCCAGATTGTTTGAGAGTATTTCCGTATGGAAGGGAATGATGGGTTTAAACTTAGGAGATTTTACAATAGCTATTCATTATAACTCCGACTTAGAGCGTTATGAAGCTGCGATTCAATCCTCAATAGTCGTTGTGACGTCTCCGGATTTAGAAAACCTGTTCCGTGAACTCCTCAAACACATTTCTAAAGCAGTCCCGCATGACGATGATTTGTTGAAAAATTCCGATTAATAAGAAGGTTACGATGAAACTGTTCGATAAGGAATATCCCGTAGGACGAAAGTTTGTAATTACACTCATTGCAATGGCGTTTATAATCATTGGTGTCGTCGTATTCAATTGGTTAGACATTGGATTCGAGAACTTCGATAAGTATGTATGGGGGATTGTTGGGGTTGCAGGGTTAGGAATAACGGGCAATGTAGTAAATAAGCGTGTAAATGGAAGACCAACAAACAACCAAGACCATTCGCTGCATAATGGTTAACTAAATCGAGGAGGAATAAATGAGTGCCTTAAGAAAATGGGCGCTCGGTGGATTACTTGGATGTGTTATTGGGATGATCATCTTTGGATTTGTTCTTATCACAGGCGAGATGCCCGGTAGCGATATTCTTGGAGTGATTCCGATAGTTGTAGGACTCGCAGGAGTCTTTGGAATTATCGTAGCCATCCCAAACTTTAAAGATCCACCGAATGCTCGCTCACCACCGTAATGTGGATGGTTCTTAAAAAGAGTTGAACGGGTCGGAGGATAAGCCCGATCCTCCTTATTTCCGTTAGGGTTGGCCGCTGTCCCTTATAAACAGCGGCATTTATAAAAGTTGGAGGTGTTTAAATGGGGATGTTAGGACTTATGAGGGACTTGAGAGACATGGTACTTAGTTCATTTCACGATGGAATTTTTACGCAGATGGATGCCGTTCATCGAAGGATTCATGCAGGAAAGCACTGGAATATCTTTCACGAGTTTGTGGGATTAACACAAGGAGATAATGCGGATATATTAATTATGGTTCCTGCGACCGACCCTGAATGTCATGCAACTTTTACGATTACTACGGCCGTTAATGGAATGTTGCGGATATATCGAGATACGGTTTCAACAGGTGCGTCAGGAGCTGAACTTACTCCACACAATAGTAATCCAAATAAGGTAGCTGAAACGACTGATTTGAGAGCGTTTTCTGCTCCTGTTAGTATTCCGACAGCTGGTGTTACGGGACATTCGCTTCCAATCGGTTCTGCGTCGAATCCCCAAAATGTTCTTGGCGGTGACCAAGCAACTCGGCGAGAGTTAATTCTGTTTAAAGGAAGTGATTATTTATTTCGTTTTACTGCTGGAGGTGCAGGTACAGCAACATTGGAAATGGATTATTATCATCATACAGATTAAGGGAGATTTTCTATGGAGATTTCTGACGATGAAGTTTTTAAGTCAATGCAAAAGGTTGCAGCGATGGAACCGACCGTTAAGAAGGTCGCGGGATTGATAGATAATGGTGAGTTGGATGTGAGAATTAAAACGGCGGTGAGTGCGGGTATAAAAGAGTGTCCGTTTTATATAGAAGGGAAAGCAAAGAAGAAAGTAGGTGGTTTTGTAAAATGGCTTTTAACTGTGATAGTTCCTATTGTAGTTACACTTATTACAGTATGGAAGGTTACAGGATTTAAACCGTAGGAGAATAAAATGAAGACACTATTTATTGTTTTTTTGATTGTGCTAACGGTCGGATTTTCGATTGGATATGCTCAAAACGTTGTGTATACGAATCAGATTACTATAACATGGAATCCTGTAGCACCTATAGAACCAACAGATCTAATTACGTACCAAGTATGGATCGATTCGGCAGCAACCGGATTACAGATGGTTGGTGAAACGGAGTTGGCGCCGTATACCATCACTTTCACGGTCGAAGGTGGATATATAGTCGGCGTAGGTACAAGAAGAGTTGAAGCGAATACAGGAGCTAGTGTTTATTCTGAAATAAACTGGAGTTATGAAGATATACCGCCAGGAGCGACACCGAATCCTTTTGTAGTGAACCATGTAAAAGGTATTCCAATGCCAATGAATATGAGGACACAGTAATTCGGAGGATGTAGTCGAGTAGGAAAGGTTACAATTGCTATAGTAGTTGAAAAATAAAGTAAGGTGGAGGAAAACAATGGGTCTGAGAAATAAAGCGGTAGAGGTTCAAAATCTTCAGGATGATGATGTAGATTCTGTTAATGGAGTTTCTATTGACGATGTGTTAAAGGTGATGCGGGAAAATAAAATCATTAAGATCGTCAGCACCCGAACGGAAGGTCTATATCGGCTGGTATTCAGCCTGGACGTTAGTAAGTCGGTCTATCAGCGCAAAATTAGCGACTAAGGAGAGGTGTTATGGGTTCATTCAGTGATTATGCAGAGGTAGAAATCCTCGACCATGTGTTCAAAGTCGGTGCGTACAGCGTCCCGACAAATCTGTACGTCGCATTGCTAAAGTCGACTCCTGACGACGCTGATACTGGTTCGACTCTTCCCGGGGAGTTGAGCGGAGGAAGTTACGTACGGAAACAACACAACTCTTGGGATGCAGCAGCGGCCGGCGCGACTGAGAATACTGGTGCGTTGACGTTTGCTCAAGCTACAGCGGATTGGGGTGTGGCGACACACTTCGCAGTGACGGACAAAACGACTCTTGGAAACGTTATAGGTTGGGGTCTTCTCAACACTTCCAAGAATGTTCAGTCGGGAGATACAGCGGAATTTGCGGATGGTGCGCTCGACGTAACTTTGGATTAACATGATCGTGTAAAACGGGCCTAAGGAGGGGTTTATGGGCAACGGGAAAAAGCTCAACCTATATTTGGCTATTTTAAATCATGGGTGGGTGCGTACAGAAATCATGTATGCATTAACTTCTAAAAAATGGAAGATTGAGGGTGGAGAAATCGAGGGTGTGAAAGTCGGCGGGCTAAAGGTCACCCTTGAAAATCCTAATAAAACGTGGATGCATCCTATATCGAGTAATCGTAACGCAATTGTAAAACGGTTTTTACAGACTGGCTGCGATTATTTATTGATGCTTGATAATGACGTAGTTCCGATGTTCGACCCGTTTTATTTTGTGTATGCGAATAAGGATATTATTGGGTTCCCTGCAAAAGTGAGATCGATGATGGGGTACCTTAATTGGGTAGCTTATGTAAAGAATCCCAAAAGCGACGACTACGCTCCCGTCGACTTTACAAAAGTCGATAACGACGTCGAGTTATTAAAAGTTGATGTGGTAGGAACGGGAGGAATTTTGATAAAGCGAAAAGTTCTCGAAACTTTGAAAGCTCCGTTCCATACTGATTTCGATGAGGATGGGATTTTGACGGTCGGGACTGACTTTGCGTTTTGTAGGAAAGCAACTAAAGCGGGGTTTGAAATATTTACTACACCGCAGAGTGTGTGCGAACATTTTAAGGAGATAGGACTACTCCGAGCCAATACGTATAATGATAGTGATAGTATCGATCCTAATGCTATAAAATATGGAATACCTTGGGGCGGGTTTGCTATTAATCCTGTTGAGTGGGAGTTTATTAAACACGTTATTGTGGAGAATGATCTTCGCACCGTGCTCGAATTCGGCGCCGGTCTTTCTTCTTTACTTACGTCGGAATATTGTAATGTAACAAGTTATGAGACTGATGCAGACTGGGCTAAGAAGGTTCAATTAGAGGGCAGCGAGAACCTTTATATTTTAATATGGGACGGGAAGGATACTAAGAATGTACAAGCTGTACGGGATTTAGATATTAAAGATTTTCGCGCGAGTGTAGATGATAAGGTTAAGTGGGACGTTGCGTTTATAGATGGCCCTGCTGGTGGGGAGAGTAGAGAAATGGCGTATAAGATAGCGTCGGAACTTTCTGATCGTATTATATGTCATGATGCTCGGAGATCGCATGAGGTGGAGTGGCAGAAAAAATATTTAAAAGGGAAGTTTACGCTGACGGCACGAAGCGGTTATTATGAGGCGTGTTGTCATTATTGGGAACGCATAAAGGAGGAGTAATATGGCATTAACTACAATAGTTATACCAATATCAGTTAAACAACAAATGGATAAACTTTGGAATGCTACTTTAAATTTAAAAATACTTGACGATGGGGTCGAAGTCTATAGTCAAGATTTTTCGGTTAGGTACAGGGAGGGGGAGGATATTGCTAATAAAGAATCTAAGTTTCAGATAAAAATGCAAAAAGCTATTGATGATTATAAAGGTGAACAGGTAATTTTCACTCATGCTAAAATGGATACGATGGTCACGAATCTTAATAATAATCTGGAGGTATAGTTATGGGAGCACCAACTAAAACAGTAGCAGCGGTAGATGAGTGGGCGAATGTTGCACAGAATGCGGTACGGGAAGGAGCTGCTGTAGATGTTTCTGGGCTTGACGGAGCTATCCTTCATATTGATATAGCATTAACGGCAGCAGTAGCACATACGGGTACAAAAATTACTGTACAGATTTCCAGCAATACTTCCGGAGATGAAGACTGGACTGAATTACCTCCGTTT
>SDBV01008419.1_pt1 | contig 13923 bp, 10 predicted proteins | sample 2277081 | NCBI WGS metagenome assembly SDBV01 (sample SAMN10402039, study PRJNA504765) | marine sediment metagenome | isolation source: marine sediment core GS10_PC15, 223 cmbsf | place: Arctic Ocean: Southern Knipovich Ridge | collected 2010 | reverse complement strand
ATGGACCTTAAATCTCCTGGAGACCAGTTATACTTGATCGGTGAATTTCAACCTGCCTTGGCAGGCAGTCATGCATTGTTAATTACAGGTGGACGTCAGAAAAAGAATAACAAATGGGATAATGTCTTCTTTGGTGATCCAGATGAACTAACCAAAACACCTGGCCTATCTGAGCTTGCCCCAAAAATCTACCAATCCCTGCACAAAGCTATCAAAAAAGACTTGATTAAATCTGCTCATGATCTTAGCGAAGGAGGATTAGGGGTTACTGCGGCCGAGATGAGCCTTGCAGGCCGGTTGGGCGTTTCACTGGATATTACATGTTTACACTCGACAGGCCGGATAGCTTTATTTGCTGAAACCAACGGCTGCTTGTTGGTAGCTGTTGATCAAACTAAAATTACTTCCTTTGAAAATGAATTTGTTGATCTTCCTTTCATTAAATTAGGTGAAGTTATTGAACAACCTGAATTCTCAGTGCGGTACAATGAAGATGTTATATTCAATGTGTCAGTAATGACACTGGTCGCTGCGTTTACAGGACAAAGATAAATACAACATGACAAAAGCACTTATCCTTCACGCTCCAGGCACAAATCGAGACAACGACCTCGCCGATGCGATCCGACTGGCAGGAGGTCAACCAGAGATCATTCCTCTCAGTCTTTTGCGAAAAAACGAAATCAATTGGAAAGATTATGGTCTCGTTGGCTTACCCGGGGGTTTTTCTTATGGGGATGCCCTTGGAGCAGGAAAGCTCTTCGCAATTGATATGCAAACCTGGTTCTTTGATACCCTTAACGCACTAATTGAAAGCGGACGTCCTGTGATAGGAATCTGCAATGGGTTTCAGGCGCTTGTAAAATCTGGTATTTTGCCAGGCGGAGAACAAAAAGCTACTCTGACGTTCAACAAAAAAAATCATTTTGAATGCCGTTGGGTTACAATTACTCCAAACCCCAGCAGCACATCTCCTTGGTTGGAAGATCTGCCTTCAATCGAATGTCCGGTTGCTCACGGAGAAGGTCGATTTTTCTTGCCGGAAGAAAACAATTTATCTCAAACACAAATTGCCTTTTGCTACTCCCATTCGGATGGCAGCTCAGCGGAACAGGTTTACCCAACCAATCCAAATGGTTCAACTAATGACATTGCAGGAATCACCAACCTTGAAGGCAATGTGTTAGGTCTAATGCCGCACCCAGAAAACCATATTCGTTTTTTCCAACACCCAAGGTGGACCCGCGGGCAACAAAACGGTTTGGGTTTGGCATTGTTCAAAAATGGTTTAAGGATGGCAAACTAATGGATTATTCAAATTATCTTTCTCCCTTCTCCTGGCGCTATGGCACCGAGGAGATGCGGCAAATCTGGAGCGAAAGAAATAAACGCTTACTTTGGCGTAAGATTTGGGTTGCTTTAGCTGAATCCCAAGCTGAGTTTGGATTGGTTAGTAGGGAGCAGATCAAGGACCTAAGGAAACAAGCAGAGAATATTGATGTTGAAAAAGCAATCGAGATCGAGGCTGAGATCCATCACGACCTAATGGCTGAGATCAAATGTTTTGCAAATCAATGTCCGGTTGGCGGTGGAGTTATTCACTTGGGGGCTACATCTATGGATGTGGTTGATAACACTGATGCCATAAGAGTTAAACAATCTTTAAAATTGGTGTTGGAAAAGATCAAACTTTTACTTGAACTTTTAGCTGAGAAATTGGATGAGCATGCAGACCTAACCGTAATGGCATATACTCACATCCAACCTGCTGAACCTACAACACTAGGTTATCGTTTAGCCCAGTATGCTCAAGATATTCTGATGGATTATTTGGCTATTCAACAAGCAGCTGCAGAACTCAAGGGTAAAGGATTTAAAGGAGCAGTTGGCACAAGCGCTTCATATAGTGATTTATTAGGTCAAGAAAATTTAGAAAAATTTGAACGATTGTTGAGTGAAAAACTTGATCTACCTTTCTTTACAATCACCACTCAAACTTATCCCCGCAAACAAGATTACAAGATCACCTGTGATATTGCAGGCTTGGGAAGTTCTTTGTATAAAATGGCTTTTGACCTGCGCATATTGCAATCTCCCCCTTTTGGGGAACTCAGTGAACCCTTTGGCAAAAAACAAGTGGGATCTTCAGCAATGCCTTTTAAGCGTAATCCTATCAATGCCGAAAAGATCAATTCACTCGGTCGGGCTTTAGCGCAAATGCCCCGTCTGGCTTGGGATAATGCGGCCCATTCTTTATTGGAAAGAACCCTGGATGACAGTGCTAACCGTCGAACAGCTTTACCCGAGACCTTTTTGATCTGTGATGAACTCCTTAAAGTCAGCCTCCGCATCCTCAAAGGGTTGCAAGTCAACCTGCCAGCCATAAACCGAAACTTTGATACGTACAGCCCTTTTTCGGCTACAGAACGGGTCTTGATGGCCTTGGGGAAAAAAGGAGCTGATCGGCAAGAAATGCATGAGCACTTAAGAAAGCACACCCAGGAAGCATGGAAAGCCATCCAAAATAATCAGTCAACTTCGTTGGTGACCAATATCCGTAAAGACCCATTCTTCCAAGAATATCTTAGCAAAGATGAAATCATTAAATTGATGGATGCAAAAGACTATCTTGGAGCTGCACCTGATAGAGCACGCCACCTCTCAAAAACGATCAGAGAAATTCTCTCTTAGGAAGGGATATGGAAACCAAAATCATTAAATCTCTACTTGACTGGACTTTTGAAGATGACGATCTACCCTTATCTGGAAAACAAATGGGCAAGGTGCGAAACATTTATCCCCTTGAGAACCAAAGGGTATTGCTTATCACCACCGACCGACTTTCGGCTTTTGATCGTATCTTGGGCTGCGTACCCTACAAAGGACAGGTGCTTAATGAAATAACCAGTTGGTGGCTAAAAAACACTTCTGATATCATCGCTAATCATTTAATCAATCTTCCTGATCCCAATGCGATGGTGTGTCATTTAGCAGAACCACTTTCTATAGAAGTTGTTGTTCGCGGCTATATCACCGGGGTAACCAAAACTGCTCTTTGGTACCGTTATGATCTTGGCGAAAGAGAGATCTATGGCCATACGCTCCCGGATGGATTAAAAAAGAATCAAAAATTTTCCCAGGCGATCATTACACCGACTACAAAGGGAGGCCCCACAGGCCATGATGAGCGCTTGACAATCGATCAAGTTAGCAATGAAGGGTACTTGGACAAAGAGTCCTGGAAAAATGTTCAAGATGCTGCTTTGGCTTTGTTTGCTCGGGGTCAGGAAATTGCTGATAAAGCCGGGTTGATCTTGGTGGATACAAAATACGAATTTGGTCGTTTAACAAACGGTGAGATCGTTCTAATTGATGAAGTACACACCCCTGATTCATCTCGCTTCTGGTTATTAGATAGCTATCATGATCGCTTTGATGCTGGTGAAGAACCTGAGAATTATGATAAAGAATTTTTACGCCTGGAATATGCCAAACTTGGTTACCGAGGAGACGGAGAACCTCCTATCATGCCAGAAGACCTTTGGATCAATGTCAGTCAACGGTACATTGAATTATTTGAACGATTAACTGGAGAACAATTTAACCCTGGGGAATACCCAATTCCCTCACGGCTGCATAATAATCTAAAAGAAGTAGGTATCCTTTAAGTGTAATTATGAATAAAAATATACTAGCAATTATTTTAATGGGTTCCTCTTCCGATCTGCCCCATGTAGAAAAGATCACATCTGCCCTTGACGAATTTCAAATCCCATTTGAAACTAGAGTTTCATCCGCTCATAAAACCCCAGCCCATTTACTCGAATTAATAACCGAGTTTGAAAAAGATGAACGGAAAAAAGTTTATATTACTGTAGCAGGACGGTCAAATGCTCTTAGTGGAATGGTTGATGCACAGGTTAGTTCACCTGTGATCGCCTGTCCTCCCCCAAGTTCAGAATATGGAAGAGTAGATATATTCTCATCCCTACGGATGCCTTCAGGTGTTTCGCCAATGGTATTGCTGGATCCAAAAAACGCTGCCTTAGCCGCGGCTAAAATTTTAGCCCTAGCGGAGCCGAAGTTAGTAGAAAAAATCAAAGCAAGGCAATCAGACTATGCCAATAAAGTAATTGATGCCAACACTAAAATCAATGCCTGAATCAAATCACATGAAAGACGATAAACCAAAAGAAGAATGCGGTGTATTTGGGATCTCTAAATTGGACAAGGACAGCGCACGTCAAACCTTCTTTGGAATCTTTGCTCTGCAACACCGGGGCCAAGAAGCTGCTGGGATTGCGGCCAGTGACGGAAAAAAAATTCGGATACATAAGGACCTTGGTTTGATCTCCCAGGTTTTCACCGAAGAGAACATGGAATATCTCAAAGGTCACATGTCTATAGGACATACTCGTTACAGCACCACTGGCTCTTCAAATAGAAGAAACATTCAACCAATACTCTTGGATACGCGTTTCGGCCCGGTTGCATTAGCCCATAATGGAAATCTGATCAATGCTATTGACCTCCGAGACAAGCTGTTCGAACAAGGAGCAGGTTTTACAACTACATCAGACACTGAGGTAATGGTCACCATGCTCGCAGCGGCACAGGGAGAAACTTGGATAGATCGGATCGCAGAAACAATGCAGAAGTGGAAAGGGGCTTTCTCTGTAGTGATATTGACTGTTGATGGCGTTTACGCCGCTCGTGACCCCTGGGGATTGCGACCACTTACATTAGGAAGATTGCCAGGAGGGGGATACGCTGTCGCTTCAGAAACTGGCGCGCTTGATACGATCGGATGTGATTCAGTCCGGGAAGTCAAACCAGGTGAAGTCGTTGCCCTTCATAACGAAGCCCTGATCGTTCGGCAAGCGATCCCCCCTGCTCAAGAGCAAGCCAAGTGTACCTTTGAGCATATTTATTTCTCACGACCTGATAGTATTTGGGATGGTAAACGAATTCATGAGGTCAGGATCAATTTAGGCAAACAATTAGCCACTGAGTTTCCAACTGAAGCGGATGTGGTCATTCCGGTTCCAGATTCTTCTATTTCAGCTGCTCTAGGGTATTCTCAGGAAAGCCAGATCTCATATAACATTGGTTTGCTTAAAAACCGATATATCGGCCGCACATTCATCCAACCCACTCCTGAGATGCGAGTAAAAGAGGTCAACCTGAAATTCAACCCGATTCCCAGTGTTATTGAAGATAAACGTGTGATCGTTATTGATGATTCGATTGTACGAGGAACCACCTCAAAACATTTAGTAGACATGATCCGAAAAGCAGGAGCCAAAGAGGTTCATTTTCGAGCTACATGCCCTCCTATTACAAATCCTTGCTTTATGGGGGTTGATATGTCCACCTATGAAGAATTGATTGCACACAATAAAAGTGTTGAAGAGATCAAAGACCATATCGGGGCAGACAGTCTTTATTATATTTCGCTTGAAGGGATGATGAAATCAATAGACGAGGTGAGCGGATATTGCAATGCTTGTTTCACAGGAGAATATCCATTTAAATTTTCCAAAAGACCTACAAAACTAAGTTTAGAAGTTGGAATAGATTAGATGAACATTCTACTTGTTGGCTCAGGCGGACGTGAACATGCTTTGGCTTGGAAAATTGCACAATCACCCCTCCTTGAGCATCTCTACACTATTCCCGGAAATACTGGCACAGCTCAACACGGCACCAATATCCCTGGTGACCCATTGGATAGTTCATTTGTAATTAATACGGCAACAGAAAAGAAAATCGATCTTGTGATCATTGGTCCAGAAGCACCACTTTCTGAGGGTTTAGCAGATGGTTTAGAAAGAAAAGGATTCCTTGTTTTTGGTCCTAGCCAAGCTGGCGCTCAAATGGAATCTTCTAAAGCATTTTCTAAAGAATTTATGACTCGACATAAGATTCCTACTTCCGCGTTCCAGGTCTTCAACAACCTTGAGGATGCTGCAAATCATCTTGAAGAGATCGATTATCCTTTTGTGATAAAAGCCTCGGGTCTGGCAGCTGGTAAAGGTGTCTTCTTGCCAGATACCATTGAAGAAGGCAAATTGATCTTAAAAGAGATCATGACAGATAAAATATTTGGTTCTGCGGGAGATACTGTCCTGGTCGAAGAACGGATAAGCGGCCCTGAAATTTCCGTACTTGCTTTTACAGATGGAGAAACATTAGTGTTAATGCCTCCTGCCCAAGACTATAAACGCCTATCAGACAATGACCAAGGCCCAAACACTGGCGGGATGGGGGTCATTGCGCCAAGCCCCACCGCGATTCCTGAGATCATGGAAGAAGCCAAACAAAAAATCATGCAGCCAACGATCGATGGATTGAGAGCAGAAGGTATTGATTATAAAGGTGTTTTGTATGGGGGGTTAATGTTGACCAAAGATGGTTTAAAAACCCTTGAATTCAATTGCCGTTTTGGTGATCCTGAAACCCAAGTGATCTTGCCTTTATTAGAGAGTGATCTGTTAGAGATCGCGAAAGCTTGTGCAGCCAGGAGCTTGTCAAAAATCACTTCTGGCATCAAATGGAAAGACGGCTCCGCAGCTTGTGTCGTCTTGGCATCCGAAGGATATCCAGGTTCCTACCCGAAAGGAAGACCCATCAGCGGATTGAACAATTTAGATGGATCAACGATCGCATTCCACGCAGGCACAGCCAAGAAAGACGATCAGATCGTGACAAATGGTGGGCGAGTTTTAGGGATCACATCTATTGCTGAAAGTTTACCTCAAGCAGTTGATGTGACATATCAAGAACTAAAGAAAATCAACTTTGAGGGGATGCAGTTTCGAACTGACATTGGTAAACAAGTATCCGCGTATTCCGCTGCAGGGGTTTCGATCGATACTGGCAACCAGGCCGTTCAAAAAATTAAATCCATTGTAAATTCTACCCATGGCCCAGAAGTGTTGTCTGGTATAGGCTCTTTCGGTGGGTTGTTTGACGCATCTATACTCAAAGAAATGGATAAACCGATATTGGTGGGTTCAACAGACGGGGTTGGCACCAAGGTGATGTTGGCAGAGAAATATGGTTTGTTGGAAAATGCAGGAAAAGATATTGTTAACCACTGTATAAACGATATTCTAGTCCAAGGAGCAAAACCACTTTTCTTCTTGGATTATTTTGCGACAGCCCGTCTTGATATAAACAAATTAGCCGAGGTAGTTGAAGGCATCAGCAAAGCATGCAAACAAGCTGGCTGCGCCCTATTGGGGGGTGAAACCGCTGAGATGCCGGGTGTTTATTGCCCTGAACAATTCGATTTGGCTGGGACAATAGTAGGCGTTGTCGACCACGAAAAGCTGCTGCCAAAGAATGATATTAAAGCAGGTGATCTGATAGTAGCTTTTGGATCAACTGGTCCCCATACGAACGGGTTTTCTCTGATCAGGAAAGTGTTTGAAAACATTTCTTTGGATAAGGTTTATCCGGAATTGGATATCCCTCTGGGAGAGGCATTATTGAAACCGCACCGCTCTTATTTGGGTTTGCTCTGGCCTTTGATAAATATGGATAATTCACCGATCAAAGGGTTAGCCCATCTCACCGGGGGTGGATTTTTCGACAATATTCCACGCATTCTTCCTGAAGGTTGTGGCGCGGAGATTCATTTTGGTTCTTGGCCGGTTCTCCCGATCTTTGAGGTAATCCAGCAAACTGGCAAAATTGAAAAAAATGAAATGTATCATGTTTTTAATATGGGAATTGGGATGATCGCTGTGATCCATCCAGAAAACTTGGACACCGTGTTGGATAGCATCCCTGAAAAGTGCTGGGTGATCGGAAAAGTAGTTCCTGGAGGGGAGGTTAAACTTGTCTGAAACACCAAGAATAGTTGTTTTGGCTTCAGGTTCAGGGACCAACCTTCAAGCGATCATTGATGCCATGGAAATAGGTAAGCTGCCCGTAAAAATTACCGCGGTTTGCAGTGACAATAAAAACGCGTACGCATTGGTAAGAGCAAAAGCCGCGAATATTCCAACCCTTCTCCACCTCTGGAATTCTTGTAAGAGTGCTGGTAAATCACGGGACCAATATGATGCTGATCTGGCTCAACTGCTGCTAGAGTATCAACCAGACTTTGTTATATTGGCAGGTTGGATGCGTTTATTGAGTATGTCTTTCTTGTCTCATTTTCCTATGCAGGTGATCAATCTACATCCAGCCTTACCAGGCACCTTTCCTGGAACACACGCGATCCAACGGGCTTTTGAAGCTTTTCATGATGGGCAGATCACTGAAACTGGTGTTATGGTCCATTTCGTCCCAGATGAAGGCGTGGATAGCGGCCCCGTAATTACACAACGATCTGTACCTCTAAAAAAACATGAGTCACTAGAACAGCTTGAAGAAAGAATTCATAACGTTGAACATGAAATATTGGTGAATGCTTTGATAGAAGTAGTCACAACAAAATCTGAAAAACTAATTTCCTAGGAGAGTTAAACATGCCAACTGCACTATTATCTGTCTCTGATAAAACCGGGTTGGTTGAGAATCTAGCGAAGCCATTAATTGATATGGGCTGGAAACTGCTTGCCAGTGGGGGCACTGCCGCGAAATTAAGGGACGCTGGACTCGAAGTTGAAGATGTGGCATCTTATACAAAATCTCCTGAGATTTTGGGTGGTCGGGTCAAGACCCTTCATCCAGCGATCCACGGCGGGCTGCTCGCTCGCGAAACCGATTCCGATAAGAAAGACTTGAAAAAGATCAATGCTAGGATGATTGACCTAGTGGCTGTAAACCTTTACCCATTTCAGGAAACGGTCGCTAAACCAGATGTAACTATCGATGAAGCTATTGAGAATATTGATATTGGGGGAGTGGCTTTAATTCGAGCCGCGGCCAAGAACCATAAAAGGGTCGCGCTTGTATGTGATCCCAATGATTATGAAATTGTCATTTCAAACCTCAAAACCAATGGAAGCATCTCTGGTGATCTAAAACGTGAACTGGCTACAAAAGGGTTTGCTAACACCATGGCGTATGACACAGCTATTGTTGGTTACCTGTCAGGGAACAGCAGCAAGCAGCTCAATTTGTTTTTAGGACAAACATTGCGTTACGGTGAAAACCCTCACCAGGAAGCCTTACTGTACAGCACAGCCCCGGGGTCTGGTCCTTTGGGGGGTGAAATGCTGCAGGGGAAACCAGTCTCATATAACAACTTGTTGGACCTAGACTCGGCTTGGCGAGCAGCAGCAGCAAATGAACGGCCAACGGTATGTATCGTTAAACATGTTTCACCATGCGGGATCGCTTCAGGGGACACGTTAGAAGAGGCTTATCCGCTCGCGTTAGCTTCAGACCCGGTTTCTGCTTTTGGGGGTGTGATCGCAACTAACCGAGAATTTAATGCTGGGATCGCGAACCAACTTGGGGATTTGTTTGTGGAATGTATCGCTGCTCCAGGTTTTAGCGATGAAGCATTAGCGGTCTTGAGCAAAAAGAAAAACCTTCGGCTATTAAAAATGCCAAATGGGCATTCCGATCTCACGACTGAAATACGAAGTATCTTAAATGGGGTATTAGAACAAACTATCGATCAAGGCGATCCAGAAGGGGCAGAGTGGACAGTAGCTACTGAACGCCAGCCAACTGAGGATGAAATGATCTCACTGAAATTCGCTTGGACCGCTTGTCAGCATGTCAAGTCAAACGCGATAATTTTTGTAAAAGGGGAATCAACAACAGGAATTGGTGGAGGCCAACCCAATCGGGTTGACTGCGTAGGGATCGCTGCCCAAAGGGCTGGAAAGAATGCTGCCGGTTCAGTGATGGCGTCTGATGCTTTCTTTCCATTCCCAGATACAGTGGAAGCCGCCGCGACCCACGGGATCACTGCTATTGTCCAACCCGGCGGGTCTTTAAAAGATCAGGATTCTATTGATGCAGCTAATAAGCATGGAATCGCGATGGTGTTCACTGGATATAGACATTTTCGACATTAAAATTTTGCACAGGAGATTTTATCGTGAATAAAATAGTATTTGAGTCAGATACAGCCCTTACCTTTGACGATATATTAATCGTGCCAGGGTACAGTGAGCTCCTACCAAGTCAGGTGAATACCAGTACCCAATTAACCCCGGAGATCAAATTGAATATCCCTCTTCTATCAGCTGCGATGGATACAGTGACCGAAGGACGATTAGCAATCGCTTTAGCTCGAGAAGGTGGTTTAGGTATTATCCATAGGAATATGTCCCCAGAATCACAAGCAGCCGAAGTGGATAAAGTCAAACGCTCACAATCAGGAATGATCCTTGAACCGATCACTTTGCGTCCTGATAATAAATTACAAGATGCCGAAGACATTATGGCCCATTATCATATCAGCGGTGTGCCAATCACAGATGAAGAGGGTTGTTTGGTGGGAATTCTCACAAATCGAGATATTAGATTTGTCGAACCGGATGATTATGATCAACCCATCCACCAATTCATGACCAATAGTAAAAAACTAGTTTCTGGACCTGTTGGAATCAATTTAGAACAAGCAAAAAACCTACTTCAGAAACATCGGATTGAAAAACTTCCCTTAGTGGACAAGAATAATAAACTAAAAGGGTTGATCACTGTAAAGGATATTCAAAAAAATCGTGATTACCCATTCGCTTCTGTGGATGACCAAGGTCAATTGATGGTGGGAGCTGCAGTGGGGGTAGGAGACGATTTTGAAGAACGGATTAACCTAATGGTCAAAAAGAGCGTAGATATTGTGGTAATAGACACCGCCCACGGCCATTCCAAAGATGTGATCAACACCATCAAGCGGATAAAAAGTGACTGGCCGAATCTTCCGATCATCGCGGGGAATGTTGTCACAAAGGAAGCCACAGAGGCTCTAATTAATGCAGGCGCGGATGTAATCAAGGTTGGGGTTGGGGCAGGTTCGATCTGCACAACGAGAATTGTTTCTGGTGCTGGGATGCCACAGGTCAGCGCAATTTATGAATGCGCCAAAATTGCCAAAGCAAAAGGTATTTCCCTTATTGCGGATGGAGGTATTAAATTCAGTGGTGATATCCCCAAAGCAATTGTGGCCGGGGCTAATGCTGTGATGGTGGGTAATTTGTTGGCTGGACTTGAAGAAACCCCAGGTGAGGTTGTGTTATATGAGGGTCGTAGTTTCAAAGAATATCGTGGTATGGGAAGTATAAGCGCAATGAAAGGTTATGGCAAAGACCGTTATGCTTCAGGAAAAACCAGTAAAAATAAAACGGTGCCTGAAGGTATTGAAGGACGGGTACCTTATAAAGGCAAATTGAGTGATTTTGTTTTCCAAATGATCGGTGGATTACGTTCCAGCATGGGTTATGCTGGAGCCGCGACTTTAAAGAGCCTGCAAACGAACACAAAACTTGTGAAAATCAGTAATGCTGGTCTGATTGAAAGTCATCCGCACGATGTGATCATTACCAAAGAAGCACCGAATTATCAGACAAACCAGTAAGAAATTTCAATATATGTTTGCTAGTAAACTACAGAGGAATCAAAGGGCTGAGATCATTTAATAGGAAAAAGTTTTTTCAGAGTTGAAGCTAAGAAAAGGCTTTTGTTGGGGAGTGGTAGGTGTCTGTTTGATCAATTATTTTTTTTACTAAATTTGGCCCTCTGTAAATTAATCCGGTGAATATTTGAATTAACGAAGCTCCACTGTCCAATTTTTCTTTCGCGTCTGTAGCAGACATTATGCCCCCTGCCGCGATGATGGGTATTTTTCCTTCAGTTATCTTCCAGATCTTTTTTGTCATTTCTGTGCTGGATGATGTTAGCGGTACCCCGCTTAAACCACCTGTCTCATTTATTAAATGAGATGATAAATTCTTCCGTGAAATCGTTGTATTTGTAGCAATTATCCCGTCAACTTGGCTTTCTTGGATTGTATCTAATGATTCTTGCAGTTCGTGATTGGTCATGTCCGGCGATAACTTGATCAATAGTGGGATCGGTTTATTTAGATCCGCACAAAGTTTATTCTTGGCTTTCCCGATCTCCGAAAGTAGGGTTTCTAGGTAGTTCCGATTTTGAAGTTTGCGCAAGCCGATCGTGTTGGGAGAACTGATATTTATCGTAATATAATCTGCCATTGGGGAAAATGCTTCAATAAGTGATATGTAATCTCGATAAGCTTCTTCTAGGGGTGTGTCTTTATTCTTTCCGATATTCACCCCAAGAATCAGATCTTTAGGTTTTTTCTCACTAAGTTTTTTGAGGGTGAAATCCGCCCCTTGACTAGGAAAACCCATCCGGTTTATCACTGCTTGGTCTTCTATTAGACGAAAAATCCTTGGTTTTGGGTTACCAATCTGAGGTTGAGGGGTTACTGTACCAACTTCGATGTGCCCAAACCCTAAACTGGCTAACCCCTTCCAGGCTGTTCCATCCTTATCATATCCAGCGGCAAGGCCAATCCTGTTCTTAAATACAAGCCCAAAAACCTTCACTGGTTTGGTTTGAGGGGTGGAAAATAATTTAGCTACCAAAACACGGAGGGGGGGTATTTTTCCAACCATTCCCATCAACCCAAGGGTGAAAGTATGTGCTTTTTCTGGGTCGATCTTGAACAAGAATGGGCGGAGGATTTGATACATATTATTTTGGGGCGCTTTCTTGTATGAAATTCTTTACCTTACCAACAAGTTCTGTGCTGATCTTACCTTGTGCTGCCAATTCAACAACCAGGTCTGTAAGCGTAAATACGGTATGGAGCCGGTATCCGTCCTTTGCCAAAAGCTCCTTTGCACCAGATTCTCTATCAATAAGCACGATGATATCTTTCACCCGAAGACCCACCGACTCGAGTTTTTCGATCGATTCAAATTTGGTGGCCCCAGTCGTGGTTAGGTCATCAATTACGGCAATTGTTTCACCTTTCTCAAAATCCCCTTCGACGGGAACTTTTGTGCCGTATTCTTTGACCTCTTTCCTTGGGTAGATCATGGGAATGTTCCCTTGCAAACTTATGGTTGTCCCTATGGGTAAGGCTGCATATGGTAATGCTGCGATCCTATTGAAATCCAGACCTTTCAATATAGTTCGGTAGGCTTTAGCAATTTGAGCCAGGAGTAAAGGATGGCTCACGAGTTGGCGGAGATCAAGGTATATAGGTGATTTAATTCCTGATTTGAGGGTGAATTCTCCAACCTTTACACAACCAGCATCAAAAAGTTCCTGGGCTAGTTTGTTCAGGGACTTATTATTTACAGGGACTTTTTTTTGTTTTCGAGCTTGATTTATTTGGTCCTTGATCGTTTTTGCAGCTTCAAAAGGGTTGTCGGCTCTAGATATACCTCGTGAAACAGGCACAAGAATTCCTGATCCATCAGATCGGAGCCCCTTTTGAACTGCTTCTGTTAAGTTCCCTCCTTGTAGACCAATACCTGGAGCAAGGATCCACAGATCTGAGGCGATGATTCGGATCTTCTCAAGCGCTTCAAGGTGAGTAGCGCCCACTACTATTCCCAGATTATCATTTGTGTTCCATGATTGTGCGAGACTGGCGACATGTTCATAAACCTTAAACCCATTTAGCAAAACCTCATCTTGAATATCTTTTGAACCCGGATTGGATGTTTTGCATAAAAGGAATGCTCCCCGATTGCTATCTTCAATGAAAGGTAATATTGAATCACCCCCCAGGTAGGGGTTTAGGGTGACTGCATCTGCCTTTAGAGTTTCAAATACTGTTTCTGCGTATGCGACGGCTGTTGATGAAATGTCTCCCCTCTTGGCATCCAATAAAACGGGAATATTGTCTGGGATTTTTGAAATAACTTCTTCAAGAATACGAATTCCTTCAGGACCGAAGACTTCAAAAAAAGCGCTGTTTGGTTTATATGCAGCTGCAAAAGGAGAAGTTGCTGTAATTAATTTAAGACAAAA
>SDBV01008418.1_pt1 | contig 13925 bp, 17 predicted proteins | sample 2277081 | NCBI WGS metagenome assembly SDBV01 (sample SAMN10402039, study PRJNA504765) | marine sediment metagenome | isolation source: marine sediment core GS10_PC15, 223 cmbsf | place: Arctic Ocean: Southern Knipovich Ridge | collected 2010 | reverse complement strand
AGACAACACACCTACGACCATGTTGAGCATCAAGGAGATGTCTTTGATTGAACACCTGCCCTCTTCGTCTGAATCACACCACCAGGCACAGCTTGTTTTCATACAAGTCGTAGAAGTCGTAGAAGTTTTTGCTAACATGAAAATCGGGCAGAGAGAATTGTTTTCCATCTTGTTCCTCCAGTTCATCCTTTTGCTCTATGCCAAACCAGAGAAGGACTGACATGGGGCCGAAACTCGGGGCACCAGCGTTGGTTATACGCACTGGTCCGAAATGAAAGACTTGTCTTTTCCTGCCATGAGTTGCTTGAGGCCGTCGCGGTCTACCTCGAACCATGCCATTTTTCTCTCTCTTCCCAAGGAGAGGGAGCGTTTGTCCCGCAGCCATGTAGTGGCTGTCTGTTATTCTGGTTTGGCAGAGAGCTTCCACGTGGCTGCGGGGTCTCCTGATCCTAGCGCTTCTCAGCGACCCCAAAGCCCTTGTCGATCAGCATCTTGATCACGCTGACCATCTTGACCTCGACGCCGGCCTTCTGCTCGCACTTCAGCTTGAAGGCCTTGACCTTGGCCAGTCTTTCGCCGTTGATGGCGATTGTCGTGCTTCCGTTCGTCTTCTTCGTCTCCGGCTTGCCCTTTTTGAGGTCGGACATTGTATCGTTCCCTTCTCTCTAGCTCCGACGATGTTCGTCGGATGCTTTGCGATCCTCTTACCGAATCACCACTTGAATACCTTCAGTGATGAGTCCGTCAATGTGCTCCCTCTCGATCTTCTCACCGATCTTGTAGCGTGCCATGTTGACAAGCTCAACCACTACGTAGGTCGGTGTTTCGTCGTCATGCTTGACCTGTTTGAAGACTGCCTTTCGTTTGATCGCTGGCATAATTCACCTCGTTGTTGAGAAGTGGAACCCCGCAGCCGCGCGGAAGCTCTCTCTAGACCGACAACCCTGCGCTACGCTCTGCACTCAGCCGCTGTTCCTCTCCCGTTGCCGGTGACTCACCACAGTCCAAGAGGTTCCGCGAGCCTCGCGCTCGACGGCCGCTTCGGTTGCCTAAAATGTCAAAGAGCGATCTTCAACGCTCATAGAGCGCCCAGGATGCCGCCCCGGGAGGCGGTCACCTGGGAGCACTACAGTCCCAGCGGATGTTTGCTTGGGCATAGCCGAGCATCTTGGACGAAGGCGAGCAACGCTAGGGTCTTCGCCTTATAGAATCCGTGCGTTAGCTTGTCCCATGCTAAGACGTCTTCTCCGTCTATCGGTGCATTAGCCATGTCTTGGTCGTACATGGCCCGTGCAAGTTCCGCGACGCTTGCGTAGGTCACTTCCTCGTTCAGCTCTTGTTTTCCCATCCTTCACCGTCCTTTCGTTCAAGCGACCCTCAACGCTCGTAATCTACCCCGCGGGGGCGGAAGTGTCAAGGGAAAAATCCGAAAAAGTGAAAAAATCTTGAAATTCTCTAGTGGAAATTTTTTGGTTTGGTCAGGGAATAGGCTTGACAGTAGAGGTCTCCAGGTTATAGTGCATTTAGTACATCTTTCACGGGGATTCAGTATGAATTCAAACAAGTTTCAAGCTGATCCAAGCTTTTTCATGATGTTCAGATTTTCAGTGGATTCCAGTGAGATTCATGAAAGGATAGGTGTCTAATGTTTGGTTCACGCAAGAAGGTTCCTGACTATAATGAAAAAGAACTATTTGCTTATCTTCGTCGTATCGAACCAAAAGTGATCAATGGTAAAAGAGTAGATGGCAAGGTCAGTGGAGAGTTTGAAGGATTCCACTCCACTGATGAACTTGAACAGATGGTGTCTGACGTTTGTGGTGGTGGAGAGTATAGTGCAAAACTTCATGAAGCAGAAGATAAATCCAAGTATATTGGTTCGCATAGATTTAGAGTCAGTGGGGCCGTAAAGCAAGATGGTACTGTAGTAGAAGAGAAAAAATCACGGAAGACAGAGAAACAAACAGAGGTAGAGAAGGAAATAGCTGATATCAAAGCAAAAAGCGCACTGTACGAAGCCAAAGTTGAAGCAGACAAGCACAAACAAGACCTTTTTCATAAGTCAGATGATGATAATGAACTATCCCCTCAAATTAGCGGGCTCCAAACAATGATCAATGAGCAAAAAGAAGAGATGGATCGTCTACGCAAGGAGATGCTTGAACGAGAAGAGAAAAGGCATGAGGATGATAAGTTCAAGGAACTCCGTGACTCAATAGAGAGCCTGAAAAACAATTCTGGTGGTTCAGATACGGCGGCTGTTCAGATGGAGGCAATCAAGTCAGTTATAAATAGTGGTCAGGAACAGATGCGAGTAATGCTCTCTGCTATAGATAGCAATCGCAAGGAAACTACTGAACGTATGTCTGAGATTTTGAAGCTGATGTTGACCAAATCAGATTCTTCGGGTGATGCAATTGCGGCTTCGCAGGCCAGGATGGATTCATTGATGGACAAATTGCTTGATGCCAAGACGGCTTCAAGTGATCAGACCCTGGCTACCATGCGTGACGCCTGGAAAGCAGGTCTCTCAATGGGCCAGGGAAAGTCGCCTGAGGATAGCGGCCCAACCACGGCTGTTGACGTAGCAATGGTATTCACTGAGAAACTTTCAAGTGTCCTCGGTGATTATATGAAGTTGAAAAACAATGATTCTTCCAGCGAAGCGATCAAAAAAGAGATAGGCCCGGCAGTGCAGAGAGTAATCCAGCAGCTTGGCCCAACCATGGCGAACCCTCCTGTAAAGACTCAAGCGGCCACACCTGGTGGTAGTGGAACCGACAAGGCATCTGTTAGAAAAACAATGGATAAGGTTCTTGCAGCGTTTATTCAAAAGGCTCGTGGCAACGAAATAACTGAAGAGTGGATAACCAACCAATGGATGAGCCTGGCTATCGAACTGCTTCCTGCTGAGATCGTTGCTCGGATCACTAACTGTATGCGAACGAGCAATGTCAACGGACTGTTTTCGATAATCGATGAGTATGGTTCGCCTGATTTGGCTGGAGAAGTCAAAAGGCTGCTCACCGAGATTATCAGTAGTGGTGTTGCAAAAGCAGAAACATCCATCAAAGAGACCAAGGAACAAACACATACACCAGACCCACCCCCACCAGATTGGCAAGGAAAAGCCGAAAAGCCGGGAACAGTAAAACCAAAGGCTAAGGCTAAGAAGAAAGAACCAGTTGTTGCAAAAAGTGAATAGCTTCCTGCAATCTGTCAATATGTTGAAGGGAGCTAAAGTTGGCAAAGGGAAAAGGTTCAGGGATACCACAAGTAGATAGATCAGTAGAGCTACTTGATGCTATGAACACGCTCTCATATTCTGTGCAGAAATTAGCCAACACAATTGACGACAATGCCGGTGTCTTTGAAGAGGTTATTGAACTATTCTCTGTCATCATAGCAAACGAAGCCGTGAAGAGAGGCGTTACTACTGAAGAGTTGATAGCCGGCACGTTGGCAAGGCTTGGTAAGACTATGTTTGGTGGTGGTCGTGATGAATAGTGCTAACGATGTTGTTTTCGTTTCGTTTTATACCGTTTGCTATGAGAGTGGTGCTACTGCCTTGATTGAGTCTCTAAAAAGGTTCAATCTACGCGCAGAAGTCGAACATATGAAAAGCAAGGGGACATGGACCGACAACCTTCGGCAGAAGCCGGCCTTCATGTTGAAAAAGGTCAAGCAGCACCGGAAAGACGCAAAGGCCATTGTATGGGTTGACGCCGACGCGGTTGTCCAGGCCCACCCGAGCCTTCTCTTTGATCTTGACTGTGATCTTGGGGTTCATTATTGTGATCGCGGTGAAGGACACGGCCCGGAACTTTGTAGCGGGACGGTGTACTGGAGCGTTTCAGATGTTTCGGCTAAGGCTATTGAAATCTGGAAAGGTAGGATTGATCGTCGTAGGGGGTTGTGGGACCAGCCTGCACTCCAAGAACTTCTTGCAGAGACCACGATGGGCTTGAGAATTGTCGATCTCCCTACTGAATACTGCAAGATATTCGATCTAGTCGAAAAACAAGACAAAAACAGGGAAGTCTTTCCTATCATAGAGCATTTCCAGAGAAGCCGAGATATCAAGGGAAGCCAGGAACTGAAAAGGCTTATTCGGAAGGATTCTCTGTGAGCGTTCTTGAGCCAGAGATGAGTGTATGTGTCACTGTTGGACAAGGCAACGAAGAGTTTGTCGATGGATTCATAGATACTTTTCTATCACAGGATTATGATCTAAGACAACTTGAGCTCTGTGTGACATATGCCCCGCAAGCAAAAGACATACTAAACCGTCTCAAGCCCCATGTTGAGAAATTCTACCAGATAAAGGTAGCACAGAGTGATAGGTCAAAGCTGCCGTTTGTGATACCAGAAAACAACCCGGCCTGTGATATCAACTCACAGATATGCAACGTTGCAACGGCAGAGAAAATCGTCAGGACCGATTTCGAGATGAGATTCACGAACCGACAATCATTGAACTATATAAGTAACAAGCTTGAAAGGCCAAGCCTGTGTGTTGTTCTGCCGTCTTGGCATGTGAACGAGAAATTCCAGCATCCAGGTGATTTTCCAAGAGTAGCACAGATGAGTGCACCCATGGGAGTATACACATTTGTATGCTCTTCGTTTCGTAGGAGTGAGTTTTTCAAGTGCAATGGTATCGATGAAAAATTCGCGCTTGGATTTGCGGCAGACGATTCGTATTTTCATCTATGGTGGAAGAAAAACCAAAGACTTATATTTGCTGTTATGGGATATGTTGTAATTCATCTTTGGCATGGCAATACGGTGACAGATGATAGACTCAAACTACGAGATAGCTATACGCTTCCTCTTTATAGAGACATGCTTGCGAAGAACGTGACCCCAAACGCAGAAAATCCAGATTGGCATCGACCTGAGATGATCTCGGAGGTTGAGATATGGAAGGCCTAAAACCACAAGGCATTGTCAAAGAAGCATCACAGTATGAGTCGGTGTTGGAGATTGGATGTGGTAAGGGACACTATATCAAACAGGTGAACGCAAAGACACGCGTTGGTATTGACATATTCGAGCCGGCAATCAAACTTGCCGGGCACGATCCATGTGGGGTCCAGTTTATCAAGATGGATGCTTCAAAAATAGTAGAGGTATTTGATTCTAAAACGTTCCAGTGTATTATTGGTTTTGATATCATTGAGCATTTTGATATTGAGCGGGCTTTTAGTCTGCTTGCTGCATGCGAGATCGTTGCTTCCGAATGTTTGATGTTCTTCATACCGGTCGGAAACCACCCGCAGACAAAAGATGACCAAGGTCTTGATAATGACTACTATCAAACACATAGAAGCAGCTGGTATCCAGATGATATGAAGGCTCTCGGCTACGAAGTTTGGCATTACCCCGAGTGGCATAAGAATGCTCCTCATGGAAAAGAGAAGGGAGCAATGTGTTGTCGGAAACTTATGGCGTAGGAGCCGGATTACCTACTGATCTAATTAGACGGCTCAGGAAAGTCCAAAGGTATTACAAAAGGGCTGATGTTCCATTAGATATACTGTATATAATAGAGATTCTGTATGGCATAAAAGAGCAAGGTGTTGTTGTTGAGTGTGGTTCTGGTATTTCGACATCTCTTCTTTCAATTGTTTGTGAAAGAATTGGAAGAAAGATGTATAGTTTTGATAGTTTCAAAGGATTGCCAGATGATGGCGGTGAAATCCACTGCTATCCATTCCTGAAAAAGTATGGCTATTATCGTCCTGGGACACTTTTGAATTATTCAAAAGACTCGCTTTCAGCGGTGGTGGGGAAGTTTGTAAAAAGTGATGTTTGTACTATTGTAGAGGGTGACGTAGAAGATACTATGAAGCAATTGAATGAACCTATCATTTGTTCTTTTCTTGATCTCGATCTCGTTGAATCTACCAAGAGCGCAGTCAAACATGTCTGGCCGCTCATGGTTGAAGGATCAATGCTATTTACGCATGAGGCTCTTGACATAGATTGTTGCAGAATCTTCTTTGACGACGAATGGTGGAAACAGAATCTGGGTTGTCAGTCTCCGGGCTATGTTGGCTCCGGGTGTGGACTGCCGCTTGGAAGAGGTGGCTCTCCTCTTGGTTATGCTATCAAGATGAGCAGCCCTGAAAGCGTTGGATTTGAACCATATTCTGGATTGGAAAAATGGCGAAGAGACCAAAGCTAACGGTTCATAGTATTGTAAGAAACGAACCCTTTGTATACTATTCTATCAAATCAGTGTACGACTACGCTGATTTGATCTTGCTCTATGACACAGGTTCGACCGACAAGCACACACTAGAAGACATCGCAGCTCTTGTCGCGGAGGACAAAGATCATAAGATAGTCTTCAAGAATGTCGCAATAGATATTGATGAAACAGACTGGAACCTACACACGATCTATCGCAAACAACATGATAGAGCATACAGAGGAAAAAGGATTCTAGGGCATGTTCGTCTTCAGCAAATGGACGAGACCGGCACTCCATTCTTCATGATCGTTGACGGAGACGAGGTACACTACAAAGAAACAATGGAAATCGTTCGCGGTACTATTGATTCCTGGCCCAGGAATAAGGTATGTGGTTTTATTCCGTCCTTATGGTTCAGTGACATGTCGCATGTCCTGGAATTCGAGACCAAGCCGTCAAGCGGCAGAATCTTCATGACTGGTGAGATTGGAATGGACTTGCTTCCGTTCGGTGAGATGGGAACGCACAAACGAACCAGCGTTCATATTGTTCCTACAGGTCCGTATTCATTCAATGTCCGAAAAGCCTTGCCATTTGCCCATTTTGAGCCGTTTCTAAAGCCCTGGCGAGAGAGAGAGTCTGCGACTTATGTACTTGGTAGAAAAGAATATCATGAAGCGATACCAGAGGTCATGGAAGAGAATGACTACTATATCAAAAGGTTTTTGAAAGAAGGGCCTTCACGGTGAAACTGGTCCTCATCAACCCACCTCAACCATACCTTGTTGAAAAGCATACACAAACACCTCTTGGAATCCTATACCTATCTGCAATGATCAAGCAAGAGAGGCCTGACGTTGACGTTTCTATCTGTGACCTTTCCGCTTTTTCTTCTGCTGAAAAGGCAGCCAAGGTAATTCCCGAGGCAGACGTTTATGGCTATACCGCAACGTCTCTTGACTACCCTATGTGCGTTGATTTGATGAACACTATTAGGAACAACAGCCAAGCTCTTCATATTGTCGGTGGACCACATGCTACGGCAATGCCAAAGGCATGCAATGCTGACGGATTCAATTCTGTTTTCATAAAAGAATCAGAAACTTCTATTTTGAGGTTTATAGATGATTGGGTAGATTCAGTTACTCAGCTATTCTATGAGCCTGCTTCGTGGGTCAAACTCGATGCTCTACCATGGCCTGACAGAGGTGCACTTAGCTGGACAGGTGGCCGTGTTTTGGCAAGTGGAAACGACAAGAGTGTTAGTCTGATGGCTAGTCGTGGGTGCCCTTTCAGTTGTGTCTTCTGTGCTTCTGCATTGATCTGGGAAAGAAAGATGCGTTGGCGTTCCGTTGAGAATGTCATAGCAGAGATGAAATACTGTATTGACAAATATGATGTCGAGGTTTTTCGATTCACAGATGACAGCATGACAAGCAACAGGAAATGGGTTGAAGAGTTTTGCGCCTCTGTTGAATCACTGAATGTAAGATGGCAGACGAACGAGCGTGTGGACACCGTGACGTCTGAACTTCTCAAAATGATGTGTAATGCCGGCTGTGTTGAAATCGGTTTCGGTGTCGAGTCATTCGATCCTAACGTTCTCAAGGTGCTAGGCAAGAGAATTGAACCTGAGCAGTCTATAGAGGCTGTGAAGATGGCCTTTGGTGCTCACATTGGCGTGTGGCTTCTCATGATGATCTCGACGCCTGGTGAAACGTATCGTCGTACCATCGAATTCAATTCCAGAGCACTTGCGAAGCTATCAGGAAAGTTTGTCCGAGCTAGTTGCAAGAGTCTGATTCCTCTGCCTGGGACGCCGATTTGGGATCGTCCGCAGGACTTTGGAGTCAAGATAATGAACAAAGACCTTTCGACGTACAATGCTTATCCATACAAGGCTGGCCCTGGTGGAAAGCCTTCTCTTGTGCTATGGTCTCCGTTGATGATTGATGGCATGACACGAGACGAGCAATTCTTGAATTTGCAGGCCATGAATTCCTGTATAGAAAGTTTTGAGCCCAAGAAGAAATGGAGAATAGAATGAAGAGTACACTAGAATTTGTTGCTGAAGCTTCCAAATACGAGTCTGTTCTTGACGTTGGCTGTGGTCTTGGTGATTACTTGAACCACATAACGTCCAAGACCAGAGTTGGGATCGATATATGTGCCAAGGCTATCGAAATTGCCAAGGAACGCGCCGAAACAGAGGCAAAAGAGCGTGCCAAGGAACTCGCCAAAAAGAGTCGTAAGAAGCGCACCAAAGATCGCGTTGATGAGGAGTGGGTCAGGTATGTAGAGATGGACCTTTGTAATTTGCAGCTATACATTGACAAGGGCTATTTCAAGGGGTTCGAGTGTGTTATAGGTACTGATATCCTTGAGCACTTTGAAAAAGATATGGCGCTAAAGATGCTGTCATGCTGTGAGGAGATTGCAACCAAGTGCCTGTTGTGGTTTATACCTGTTGGTGTTCATGAGCAGGATAGCGATCCTTGGAATTTGGGAAATGACCAGTATCAACAGCATAAGAGTGTCTGGGAGCCCGAGGATATGCTTTCAAGGGGCTATGAGGTGTGGTATTTCAAGGATTGGCATGCGCTAAAGGCTGATCCTGTTCCACCGACGAATGTTGGAGCGATGTATTGTAAGAAACTGTTAGATGACAAAAAGTGGAATGGCGCCGGAAAATGTCGTAAGCGAAAGCGTTTTCCGAACGCTACAATAGAAGAATTGAAACCGAAACGAAAACGAAAAGGAAAGTCTATGCCTGAACCAGAGGTTGAATTGGTCCCAAAAACAAAACAAGAGATTGATATTGAAATATCACAGGAGCCAATGACTGAAAGGGAAGCTCGCAGGAAGCGGCGACTGGAAACCCACCGAAAGGAACTTGAGGCCAGACTAAAGTTGAAGCGAGGGCTGTAATGACACGAGAGCTTGTCCCAATAGACTCTCTTCTATGTAATCGTTACCCACTTGCACGGAAGATCGGTTTTGCCGGTTTCCCAATAATGCAAATGGTGACACACGTACCATCATGTCAACGAATCTTGTCAGGTGAGAATGTTACTTGGAAGGAGCTTGGCTACGCATATATCAAGAGGTTCACTCAAAGCAGGGTTGGGAACCTCGCTGTCAGTGATCTACGCGAATTCCTTTCAGACATAAAAAGACGTGGTGTCCAAGAGCCGATCACTGCCTGGAAGTTGCACAAGAAATATGAGCTATTTGGGGGTCACCATCGTGTGGTTGCTACAAAACTTTCAGGCCAGGATAGAATCTACATTGATACCAAACCACTGGACCCTATTGAGGACGTTGAAGATTCTTCTTCTGTTCGTCAGGCATATTCTGCGGTTCGACGGAAGAGGAAACTAGGCTTAGGTGTTGGAAGGTCTTATAATCCTGTTCCAGGCTTGGAACCGATACGGCAAGGGTTAGATCGTTTACGAATGGTCTATGAAGAGTTGATAATGGTACGTGGTGCATCGCTTCTTGACATTGGATGCAATGACGGGTACTTCGGAATCGCTCTTTCCTCTCATGATTTCTCTGTTGTGTTTTTAGATCGTAGTGATCGATATCTTGATGTGGTTAGGGCAAAGTCTAGTCTATTGGAAACAGCGGAAAGGCATACCTTTGTTAGTGCTGATGCGAGTGATTTTCTCAGAGGTGTAAAACTTGGTGAGTACAATGCGATGCTATACATGGATGTTTTCTATCATACTGCGATGGAAAAAGGAATAGATGTTGCAATTGCAGATTTCCGGTTGGCACTAAAACTTGCGAGCGAACGACTGATATTTGCACCAGGAAGATGGGACAAACTTGTGCCGCTAGGATTTACCGAAGCCAGGATGATTGAAATTGTAGTTGATCAGACTGGGCGGCGCATCAAGTACCTGGGGCGAGACAATGACGGACCTAAATACAACCGACAAATATATGTGATCTATTAATGAACAGCCAAACAAAGCAGTACATGGAGAAATGTCGTTGTAGAAGACATTTCATCGTCAATGTTGAAAAGGGCCTTGCTTATGTTCTGGCTCCAAGAAATGCGTCGAGTTCGATGAAGGTTGCTCTAGAACCTTATATGCATATTATGGAGTACAATTATGTTGGCAAGCCGACGATTGATAAGTGTGTAGTCTTTACTACAATCCGAAATCCAATAACCAGGTTCGTTTCTGCATATGGCGAAATACTAAGGTTTAGAAAAGACATACCAGAGGCAAACAAGATAACACTTGGTCTTTCATTTCGGAAAGAGTCAAGCGAGGCAGGAAAACTTGCCAGGTTTATTGAAGAGGTCACCAAAATTGGTTTGTATGAAGGTCATCTATTGCCACAGTCTTGGTGGTTTGATCTTGGTGTTAAGATAAAGGAGTATCTTGTCTGTGAGCATTTGGAGGAAGATGTTGCTACTTTTGCAGAGAAATACTCAGTTGATTTGGTATGGCCAGAGAAACGTGTAAATCCTGGTGTTGAGCCGGAATTGAGAAAAACACTTTGCGGGTTTCTCTTTAACAACGAACCTAGACTAGTTGGTATGCTCAGAGATTTGTATGAGGATGATTTTGAACTCTATTTAGAGAAGGCGGGTATGCCTGCAGATGAACGTCCCGAAATTATGTAGATCGAGCGACGGTTTAGTTACTCCGTCAGAAGTTGTTCGCGTTTACAAAGAATGGGATAGTATGCAAGGGTTTGAGATGAAGCCTCAGATTCTTGTTGGGTTGGGTGGGTCGATAGCACATGTCATGATACCCAAGAATGCACATCATTCAGCAAATTGGTTTATGAGACCATATGAAGAAGTAGAGAAACCTGTAGATGACTGCACTGCTTTTGCGATTATACGAAATCCTATCAAGAGGTTCATTTCCGGGTATCTGCTTGTAAACGATGCTCTAGGTTATCCGGCTCCTGGAATAGGAAGACTTGTCCAAGGTTTTCCGTATTGGAAGATCAATGATCCTATTGAGAGGTTCGCACAGTATGTCAGAGACGTTTCATTCTATGGTCTTTACGAAGAACACATTATGACACAGAGTTATTACCTGGATATTGATGTTGAGGTAGATGAGTATATAGTATTCGAGAATCTTAAAGAGCAAATGAAAGACTTCATATCAAAACATAGTCTCGATACAGAATTCCCGGTGATAACTTTTAGAAAGTTTCCCGAGCTTTCGGTTGTGCTGTGGGAGTTTCTTTTAGACAACAGAAAGTATTGGGATATACTTGCTGATCTCTACAGCGATGATTTCGAGTTGTACATTAATAAGGCAGGAAGGCATCCTGGGTGATGAGCATTCCAATAGAATGGTGTGATCCAGTTCATCCTTTCAATTCGTGGAAGGCACTTGTCCATGGAAAGCATTTTGAAGCTATTCTCAATGAGCAGTATTTGTCACCAGTTGTAGTTAACCTAGACGTTTCAGGAACATGTAATTTTAGCTGTTTACATTGCCATCATCAAGCCCAAATTGGTAAAGATCGCTCTATGCCTTTCCTTGACGAACGTCTTGCCAGAACGTTCCCAGCCTTCATGGAAAACTGGAAAATAAATGGAGAGAGGCCACGCGCTTGTTGCATAGTTGGCAGCAAAGGAGACGCACTGCTTTGGGATGGACTGCCGAAGCTGCTTCGAGACCTTCACTTTGCAGGGGTCGAGGTCGGTCTTGTAACGAACGGCTATGCTTGCAGCAACGGTCTCATAGATTCGATGGTTCACTACTGCAAGTTCATTGGGTTTTCAATGGATGCCGGTGATCGGACCTCATACGACAAGATTCATAGGCCACCGGATGATGCATGGCACAGAGTAACCGTGAATCTCAGGGAAATAGTCAGAAGGATTGCCCACTATGGGTTCAGGAACGATACCTGTTACAAGTTTCTGATCCTGCCAGACAGTTGTCATACGCTCTATCGTGCCTGCGAGCTTGCCAAGGATATCGGTGTCAGATGGATGCAGATACGCCCGGCGGACCTTTCTGAAAATCAACGCAAGCGGATTGATATCGATGGAGTTAACTACCAGATCGAGCATGCTATGAATGATTTGAACGAACCAGGTAAGTTCGAGATAGTAGGTATCAGACATAAGTTCAGTCCTGATTTCAAGCGCGTGCTGCCTGACTACTGCTGGTTGACGGCGCTTACTGTCACGATCACTAGTGACGGCAAGTGCTGGCCGTGTGTTGATCGTAGGTGGGACGAGAAGACGTTGCTTGCCGATTGTCTCTCAGGCGGTGGGTGGCAGGAACTAAGGGAAGTCTGGGGGTCGGCGAAGCATATTAGAATAGTTCACAACATTATCAACAGATGTGGTGAAGGCCCTGAGTGCGGAATACGGTGCTCGAACTTTGGGTACGATGTGCTCTTCAGAAGAGTGTTTCTCCAAGATGATATGGACCGCGTACTGATATGATCTTGTCAGAGCTATATGGTATCGCAGCCGGTCAAGACGTTTTCGTTTTAGGCAACGGCCCCTCCTTAGATAGTGTCGATCTTTCTTCTGTTCCAAGAGATCGGTCAATAGGTGTCAACAGGATACTCAAGCCTGGAGGCAGGAACAAAACCATCCTCGGCATCGGATGGGCACCGAAGTTCCTGGTCATTCAAGACCCGCAGGTGTGGGCTGGGATTCGTGGAAGGGACGAGGGCGAAAAACAGAGAGTGATCGATAGTGGTTCAATCATTATAGCTTTGCGTAGTTTTCATGACCAGTTGAAAGACCAGCTTCCTGTTGATCGATGTATTACATTTATCACAGAGAAGAAGTCTGTCAAAGAGGTTCTTCATGGTACGTTTTGTTCCTGCTATCTTACTGGTACAATAGCTGCCCAACTAGCCGCAAGAATGGCGTTTCCAGGTGGTAGAGTGTTTCTTTGCGGAATGGATTTGCAATACCCAAAAGAAGGCAAAGATCATTCATATGGCAGCGGAAAAAGATTAGGATGTGCAATGGATCGTGGTGAAGACGCTGCTCAATTTTTGACTTCATTAAGAGACCATCTTGCACGCTATGTCGAGTTTATTGTCGTCGGAAATTCTCTTCTAAAATCTGAAAAATATGGTTTTTCTTCCTTGACAACCTACCCCTAAGTACAGTATATATCTAGTGTCAGAGCCTGCGGAACCGGTTTATCTATCTCTGTGATAGTCTATCCGGTATTGCAGGCTTTCTCTTTAGGATAGGATTCATAGCTTGAAAATCAGGCGCTATCCAAATCTTGAAGGCTTTCGCGGCACTCAGCGCACCATTGATGAGATGCAGAGGCTCGTTTGCGAAGGTCGTGCCGATATCACAGTCATCAATGTCGCGGAACAACTCGCCAGGCGCAAACACAAGAATGATTATAAGGGTCAGGTTGAAGAGATTTTCGAGTGGGTAAAGAATTGGGTTCATTATGTACGTGATCCACGTGGTGTCGAGCTTGTGCGGTCCCCGCTCATGACGCTCTATAATAGGGTTGGTGATTGTGATGATCAGGCGGTTCTCTTCTCTGCTCTTGCTGAAGCCATAGGTTTCCAAACGCGCTTCAAGACGATCAAGGCAAAACCGGAGTTCCCGAACGAATTCAGTCACATCTATTCTCAGGTAATGGTTCCTGAAATTGGATGGTTGAGTGCAGATACCATAGTCGAACATGCTAACCTTGGTTGGGAAGCTTCGCAGAATTTCCCGTCGAAGATCTGGTCTGGAGGAATG